>Ga0307377_10000049_pt1 | contig 180123 bp, 163 predicted proteins | sample TR3MG_FD_202535 | JGI IMG/M metagenome (GOLD analysis project Ga0307377, IMG submission 202535) | Soil microbial communities from Risofladan, Vaasa, Finland - TR-3 | ecosystem: Environmental > Terrestrial > Soil > Coastal area > Acid sulfate soil | place: Finland: Risofladan, Vaasa... | reverse complement strand
TCTCCTGCGATGCAATTTTTTTGCACTCGCCGAAGTAAAAAATCACAACTGAAGTTTGAAAATAAAACGAGAGAGTTTCAATGGAAAGTCTTGCGCAAAAAAAGAGTTTTTCTACAGCGTCAACGTTAAATTAAGGGGCGCGCTTTAGCGCGTCCCTCTTGAATGCCGGGTTGGGCTGTTTGTAACTTTCAGCATGACCAGTAAATTTTTTTAACTAAATCCACAACTGTAGGGCCATCAGTACACCCTCCAACTTCATTTGCATTTATGTCGTTCGGAGATGTGCTGATTATCCATTCTTGATCACCTTCATGAAACATCAAAGTTCCCTCTTCAATAAGCCCCTTGGGAAATACATCTGAATTTTCTACATTTAAAACAGTAATATGATTTCCTCGAATTTTAACGAGAAAATGAATGCTTTTCATATCTGGATGTTCCGCAAACTTATGTTGAAACTGATAGTCGCCATTTTTGATAGGTAAAACTTTCTTTACTTCCGCTGAATATGCCAACGGAATTAACAGCATCATTAACAGCGCTAAGAATGATTTCATGATCTGCCCAACAGTAATTAGACGGACCCACCAGTCCGTATTATTAAAAATAATGAAGCGTGCATATTTTTTATAACTATTTGATTTATTTGATACGCAGTAAATTTTCCTGTCCGCATATTAATTAATAGTACGGACGCGCATTGAACCACACCAACCGATTAATGGATATATGCCTTGTTGAATTTTACCAAGGAAGGGTCGAGTGTCTGCTTTTAAGGAAATCTTCAACCGGCCGCTTGTGGCCGGAAGGGGTCGCTGGCCGAATCAGGATGCAACCCGCACCAGCGCAAAGCCGCCGCCCGCCGTCCTGAAGTTGGTGGTCTGGCCCTGATACAGCCGCGCAATCACCAGCTGCACCTGCCCCTCATACACATAGCAGCGCACGTCGTATTTGAAGGCTGCCACTTCAGCGTCGGCCACGCTCACCATCACCTCGCCCGGCATTGCCTTGCGCTGCGCGACATAGCCGCCCTGCACGATCTCGCCGAAGACGCGCTGGGTTAGCTTGTCGCCGCGATAGCTGCCCTTGCCGCCATAGCCGGTGGCGGGTTTGAAGAACCAGTGCTTGCGCTCTTTCCACCACTGCTCTGTGTCTTGCGCTGCAACCAAACGCGTCTGCGGAATGCCTGCCTGCAAGGTTGATACTGTGGCTTCGTCTGCACCCATCGCGCGCAAACGCGCGCTGTCTGTGAGCAGGGTGAGGTTGCGCTTGTCTGCATACAAGGCATAAACATAAGGATGCGGGGTCAGCACGATCTGGTCTGTTTGATATGCACTCAATAGTGAGGGGAACTGCTGCAGCGAAAAATCGGTCAGGCGGTTGTAAATCAGGTCAACCTTGTTGCCGCCCAGGTACAGGCCGTCTGCGCGCGCTTCAAAATCGCCCGGGTCTGCAATGATTGCCCGGATGCCGGCGGCTTCAAATAATTGCCTGGCCAGCACAAATTCGGGATAAAAATACTGTGCCTGCGGCGCTTCGTCCACGATGGCAATGGTGTTTAAAGGCGCGTCGCCGCGCTGCAGCCGCCACTCGCGGCGAAACATCTCGACAAACATCTGCGGCAGATTGTCCAGCGCAAGCGGCTTGCCGGGCAGTGAAACACTCTGCTGGCTTTGCAGGAACAGCTCGCTCAGAAATGCGCCGCCCGCATTGGTGTTGATTTCAATGAGGTGGGCGCCTTCTTCGTTCAGGTGAAAATCGTAACCGAAGAACACGCCCTTGCTGGATGGCACAAACTGCCCCTTTGCCTCTCCCACCACCTGCTGCTGCCATGCTGGCAGCAACACGATTTTTTCTACCGCGGCAATCACTGCCCGCATCTGCTCCATTTGTGCAAGAGAGATAAGGATTGCAATATTGGAGTACAGATTGTCGTGTGCCTGCTGCAGCACACCCGGATTTTCAGATTTGAAATGTTCCAGTGCCTGCTTGAGTAACTGACGATTGATGTTTGCAGTTGATTCGCCGTCTTTGTGCTGCTGTGTTGATTCCGCCACTATCTTTCTTCCTCGTCATCCAACAAAACCTGCTTCAGTGCCTTGTTCACGGGTTTCTGGCCCAGCCATATTTTTAGCAATGCGCGGTTAAAATCTTCTCCCTCGATGTATCCTTTGTCTATGCCATCGATTAAAATTTTAGTACCCAATCCGGGGATGTAGTCCAGATTAAGCGTTTCGCCTTTCTTGAGTTCGGGTATGGTTGAAATAAACTTCAGCAACTTGTCTACTTTGGGTTCCAAAGAAACCATTTCGGCTTCGCTGTGATTATTCAGGATGGAAGCGTTGAGTCCATCAAAAAATAGTTTGCCACTCACATCGCGCACCATTTGCAGCGATATTCTCTTGGCGCCATTTCCCGCCAGCACGGCCTCGGCTGTATGCGCCTTCTCGCTCAGATATAAGCTGACGACATAAACCTTGACAAGGAATTTTGTGCGCAGACCCGCGCCGTTTAGAACTAATTGATGACCATCGACCTGTACCGTGTCCTCCAGTTTCACACCGGCAATTTCAAGCGCATAGGATTGCGAAGCGACACACAACAGGAATAAAAAAATCAGTTTTTTCACTTTAAATTTCGCCAATTACCAGTCAATAAAAACTTTTAAATATTTACAAAATATTCAATAAAAACATAATATTATGCACAAACCGCCGACACTCAGAGGGATTCAAATATTCCTGCTGCCCCCATGCCAGTCCCTATGCACATGGTCACAATGCCGTACTTCTGCTTGTGTCTGCGCATGCCGTGCAGCAGCGTTGCGGTGCGGATGGCACCGGTAGCCCCCAGTGGGTGGCCCAGGGCTATCGCGCCACCCAGCGGATTGACCTTGGCCGGGTCCAGGCCCAGATCCTGAATCACCGCCAGCGACTGTGCGGCAAACGCCTCATTCAGCTCGATCCAGCCGATGTCATTCAGTGTCAGGCCAACCTGCTTGAGCGCGCGCGGCACCGCTTCTTTCGGGCCTATCCCCATAATATCCGGAGGAACGCCTGCCACATTGAAGCCTAGAAACTTTCCAATAGGGGTCAGATTATAACGCTTGAGCGCAGCCTCGCTCACCAGCAACACCGCGCCCGCGCCGTCCGACAGTTGCGAGCTGTTGCCCGCCGTGACCGAACCCTTCTGCGCAAACACGGTTTTGAGTTTAGCCAAGGCTTCCAACGAGGTATCGGCACGCGGCCCTTCATCCTGTGCGGCCAGTTTGCTGAGCATTGTTACTTCGCGGCTATCCAGATCCGCCACGCGATCCGTAATCTGATAGGCAGAAATTTCATCCTTGAACTCCCCCCTGGCGATGGCCTGGATCGCGCGCTGGTGGCTCTGGTACGCAAACGCATCCTGCGCCTCACGCGATACCTTCCAGCGCTCCGCCACCTTCTCTGCGGTGAGGCCCATGCCGAAGGCGATCGCGATATTCTCATCCTTTTCAAATATCGCCGGATTGATCGCAATCTTGTTGCCCATCATCGGCACCATGCTCATGCTCTCGACGCCCGCCGCGATCATAACATCGGCCTCCCCCAGCCGGATGCGGTCCGCCGCCATCGCCACCGCCTGCACCCCGGAGGAACAGAAGCGGTTGATGGTAACGCCCGGCACGGTGTTGGGCAGCCCGGCCAGCAGCAGCCCGATGCGCGCAACGTTGGTGCCCTGCTCCGCTTCCGGCATTGCGCAGCCCACGATCACATCGGCGATCGCGGCCGGGTCGAGATCGGGCGCCTGCGCCATTACACTCTTGATCACATGCGCCAGCATGTCGTCGGGACGGGTATTGCGGAACATGCCGCGCGGCGCCTTGCCCACCGGGGTGCGGGTGGCGGCGACGATGTAGGCTTCCTGGATTTGTTTGCTCATTTTTATCTCCTAATAGTGCACTATCATTTTGCAATGCGTAGGGTGGGCAAAGGCCAAAGGCTGTGCCCACCAATCCGCGTGGGCAGATACAGCGTGCCCACCCTACACAAGCCTCGCTCAGGCAATCGCTTTAATTTATTAAATTATTAAATAAAATCAATATATTATACAAACAACTCTCGACTTTAATTGCGCAATGGCTTGCCGTGCTTCAGCATGTGCTCAATGCGATCCTGCGTCTCTGTTGTTGAAAGCAGCGCCATAAAGTTGCGCCGCTCCAGCTCGAGCAGCCAGTCTTCATCCACCAGGCTGCCGGCATCCACGTCGCCGCCGCACATGGTTTCCGCCACACGGCAGCCGATGTTGTAGTCGTGCGCGGACATAAAACCGCCTTCCAGCATGTTGATCATCGAGGCCTTGAAGGTGGCGATGCCGACGCGGCCCGATACTGCGATCTGGCGCGGGTGCAGTGGCGGGCGATAATCCGTGGCGATCAGGGCTTTCGCTTCCTGTTTGGCGATGTGCAGCAACTCGAAGCGGTTCAGCACGATACGGTCGGAACTGCGCAGATAGCCCATCTCTCTTGCCAGCTCTGCGCTCTTGGCCACTTCGCCCATCGCCACGTTCTGAAAGTAGCGGCGCAGGTAGGGGAAAATATCACCGCCCCTGGCTTCTGCCGCGGCACGCTGCGCAAGCTCCTTGCAGCCGCCGCCGGCGGGCAGCAGGCCGACACCGACTTCCACCAGGCCGATGTAGCTTTCCAGCGTGGCCACAATTCTTGAGCAGTGGATGGAAAACTCGCAACCGCCGCCCAGCGCCAGGCCGTCGACCGCGGCGATGGTAGGTACGGAAGAGTATTTCAGGCGCATCGACACCTGCTGGAACTTGGCGACCACCTCTTCCACGCGCGGCACATTGCCGGTGGCGGCATTGAGGATCTGCCCCACGCCACCGCCGCCCGCGATGGTGAATTTGACGCGCTGTGCCGCACCTTTCAGTTTGTCGAACATGCCGGCTGATTGCGCGCCGGTGACATCCTTGACCCCCTGCATCAACTGCAGCAGGTGTGCGCCTGCCGAAAACGGCGGCTCGGTCTGCCACAGGATCAGCGCCTTGAAGTTGGCTTCGGCCTCGCTCACGGCACGCAGGATGCCGTCCAGCACTTCATTGCTGACCGCATGCATCTTGGTCTTGAAACTGAGGATGGCGATTGAGTCCCCGCTGTGCCACATGCGCAGATCGTCATTCTCGAATACGGTCTCGCCGTAGTGCGCGGTTTCGCCCAGGACGCGATCCGGGAACAGCTGGCGCCGGTATACCGGCAAGGTTGAACGCGGCTGTATGGTTTTGCGCGAGGGCGACCATGAACCCTGTGCGGTATGCACGCCGCTGCGGCCAGCCTCCGTCACCCATGCCGGCAGCGGCACATTGGCCATCGCCTTGCCTGCGGCAATATCGGCATTGATCCAGCCAGCGACCTGCTGCCAGCCGGCTGCCTGCCAGATTTCAAACGGGCCGCTATCCCAGCCGAAACCCCAGCGCACTGCCAGATCAAGATCGCGCGCATTGTCGGCGATGCTTTCCAGCTGCAGCGCGCAATAGTGGAAGGTGTCGCGCAGCAGGCTCCACAGGAACTGTGCCTGCGGATGCTTGCTGTCGCGCAGGGCTGCCAGCTTCTTCGCCCAGTCGCGCTCGCGCAGTATGTCTTTCACCGCGTCATCGGCCTTGCCCTGGGACAGTTTGTAGGTATGCGTCGACACATCCAGCACATGAATTTCCTTGCCCACTTTTTTGTACACGCCGCGCTTGGCTTTCTGCCCCAGCGAACCTTCTTCAATCAGCTTGTTGAACCACACCGGCAGCGCAAAGTAGCCATGCCATGCATCATCGGTGAGCTTGTCGCGCATGGTGTTGACCACATGCGAGTAAACATCCAGACCGACCACATCCAGGGTGCGGAAGGTTGCGCTCTTGGGGCGGCCCAGATAGCGCCCTGTGAGGGCGTCCACGGTATCGAAGCCCAGCCCGAAAGCCTGTGCATGATGCTTGGTTGCCAGCATTGAAAACACGCCGACGCGATTGGCTATGAAGTTGGGGGTGTCTTTGGCGCGCACCACGCCCTTGCCCACCGTCGACACCAGAAACGCTTCGAGCTGGTCGAGCAATGCAACGTCTGTCCCTTTGCACGGAATCAGCTCGACCAGGTGCATGTAGCGCGGCGGATTGAAGAAGTGGACGCCGCAGAAGCGGTGGCGCAAGGCTTCGGGGAAGGCGTCGGCGAGGCTGTTGATCGACAGGCCCGAGGTGTTGGTGGCGAAGATGGTCTGTTCGCCGAGGTAAGGCGCCACCTTGCGATACAGGTCGGACTTCCAGTCCACGCGTTCGGCGATGGCCTCGATCACCAGATCGCATTCGCGCAGCAAGTCGAGATTGTGTTCATAGTTGGCCGGCTGGATATAGCTGAGCCGCGAGGGCGAAGACAGCGGGTTGGGTTCCAGCTTTTTCAGGCCATCCAGCGCGCGCTTTACATTGCCGTTTGGGCCGCCCTCTTTCGCCGGCAGCTCGAACAGGATGGTCTCGACATTGGCATTAGTCAGATGCGCCGCAATCTGCGCGCCCATCACACCGGCGCCGAGCACGGCTACCTTGCGGATATAAAAATTTTTGCTCATGAAACCCCCATAAAAATATTGAATAAAATCAATATATTACAAATTAACAAGTCTTTTAGCCACAGAGATCACAGAGAAAACCACTGAGCTAAAAAATTTAACCAAACTCTCTGTGTTCTCTGTACCCGCAAGGGGTAGGCCGAGATTGCAAGGGGCTAAAGCCCCGACAACATACACTCTGCTCTCTGTGGCAAATTGTTTTTCGAATACCATCAATCCGCTGGCAGCACCCGCGGCTTGCGGTCTTCGCCTATGGCCACATAGGTCAGCACAGCCTCTGTCACCTTGACGCACACCGGCTTGGCCGGGTCGCGCTGCGCATACACCTGCACATCCACCGTGATCGATGTTCTGCCGACCTTGATGATTTCCGCATAGAAACTCACGATGTCGCCCATAAAGATCGGCTCTTTAAATACAAAGGAGTTGACCGCCACTGTCACCACGCGCCCCTTGGCGCGATGCAGCGCGGGTATGCTGCCGGCAATATCAACCTGCCCCATGATCCAGCCACCGAACATATCGCCCGAGTAATTGGCATCGGATGGCATCGCCGCCACTCTTATGGTGGGCTCGCGGTGTGGCAGGGTGACAAGCTGATTTGTCATGCTAGTGTCCTTCGTATAGCTCGTTTATTTCCGCTGCGAATTTTGCCACGACCTGCGCGCGTTTGATTTTCAGGGTGGGCGTGAGCAGGCCATTTTCTATTGACCACGGTTCACTCTGGAGCAATACCCGGCGTATTTGCGCATAGCCTGGAAACTCGTGGATTTGTGCAGCGATCAATTTCAGCACTTCCTGTTCAACCCCCTTGTCGCGCAGAGACTCGGGCATGTCGGCTGCCACCCCCATTTGCGCGGCAATTTGCTTCCAGCTTTCCGGATTGACCACAGCCAACGCAACCAGATATGGGCGTGCTTCACCATACACCATGACTTGGTCAAACAGTCGATCACGCATGATGGCCAGTTCCATGTCGGTAGGCGGTATTTTTTCGCCATTCGACAGCACGATTATTTCCTTCAAACGCCCTGTAATATAAATATGGCCGGTTTCGCTGATGCGTGCGGTATCGCCGGTATTCAGCCAGCCTTCGGCATCGATCATGGCGCGGGTCGCTTCCGGATTATTCCAGTAGCCCATCATCACGTTCGGGCCTTTGATCATCAGGGCATTCTGCTCGCCGATGCGCACCTGCAAGCCGCGAATGGGCCTGCCCGCGCTATCCGGAAAGTTGTTCTCCAGCGAGCTGGCGCTGATCACCGGGCTGGTCTCGGTCAGGCCGTACCCCTGCACCACGGGCAGGCCGAGCCCCACAAACATGCGCGAAATCTCGGCCGACAGCGCCGCACCGCCGCTGATGGCGGCGCGCAAGCGCCCGCCCATCTTGACCAGTATCTTTCTCGCCACCAGCGCTCTCAATATCGGCCACAGCAGGAAGGACACTTTCCATGGCCCGCGCGACTGCTGATGCAAAAAGCGCGCCCAGCCGACCTCGACCGCAAGATTGAACAGCTTGCGCTTGAGCGGTGAACCTTCTTCCAGCTTGTTATGAATGGCGGCATACACCCGCTCATAAATTCTGGGCACGGAAATCAGCACCGTCGGTTTGATGGTTTGCAGATCTTCGCCCAATAGCGCGACAGAGCGCGCATAGGCAACCGTGGATCCTGTCATCACCGTCAGGTAATAACCCAGGGTGCGTTCAAAGGTATGCGACAGCGGCAGGAATGACAGCAGCAGATCGTCCGTATAGATCGGGAAAGTATTTAAGGTATGGTATGCGTTGCTCAGAATATTGGCGTGGCTCAGCATCACTCCCTTTGGCTTGCCCGTCGTGCCGGAGGTATAGATGATGGTGGCCAGTTGTTCAGTGCTGAGAGCGGCGGGTACTTTGAGTTGTGCGGCTTGCGGCAGCCAGCTGCCTGCAGATTTCAAACGCGATTCGTCAGCATCGGCAACATTATCCAGCCCGACAAATCTCTGTACACAGCTCATTTTGTCGCGCACGCTGCGCAACGCCTGCCATTGTTCGCTTGTTTCAAACAACAGCACCTTGGCACCCGAATCGTTGACGATATAGGCGACGCTGTCCGGCCTGTCCACGGTATAGAGCGGCACCACAACCAGGCCCAGCGAATGGGCCGCCTGATCGAACATGACCCATTGCGGACAGTTGCGCAGCATGACCGCGACGCGATCGCCGGATGCCAGCCCTTCGCTTAGCAGGGCTGCCTGCCATCTGGCGATCTCGTCCCGCATCTGCGTCCAGGTATAGGACTGCCATGCATTTTGCTGCGTATTGAAATAGCGGTATGCCGTAGCCTCGGGCGTGCGCCTGACCCTGGCTAAAAAAAGTCCGTGCAGCGTGACTGCTTCATCCGGTGTAATGATGTGGCCTGTATTTTTCGACATTACATACTCCCTTGATCCAGAAACAAATCGCCATGCAATGGTGTGCCCGGCGTCACCGCATATTGCTCGAAGTCTGTTACACCCGCACTGCGCAAAACCTCCTCATCGACAAAAAAATTTCCGCTGCATTCACGGCTGTTGCGCCGAAGAATTTGATACGCTGCATCCGCAACAATTTCAGGTTTGCGCGAAGCGCGCAGGATGTTTTCCGGGAAGTTGAATTCTATTGCCGCAGTCGCAATGGTGGTACGCGGCCACAGGCAATTCACCGCTATGCCATCAGCGGCAAATTCACGTGCCATGCCCAATGCGCACAGGCTCATGCCAAACTTTGAAATGCTGTAAGCCACATGCGGCGCAAACCATTTTGCATCATGACTCAATGGCGGTGACAGGGTCAGGATATGCGGATTTGCTGATTTTTTCAAATATGGAATGCAGGCCTGCGAAGCCAGAAAAGTCGCGCGCATATTCACGTCCCACATCAAATCCAGCCGCTTGGCCGGTGTATCCACCGTGCCAGTCAGACTGATCGCGCTCGCATTGTTGACCAGCACATCGACCCCGCCGAAATGAAGCGCTGCCTGTCCGACGGCAGCCTGTAATGCCTGCTCGTCGCGCACGTCCAGCTGGATAGCCAGCGCCTGTCCGCCAGCCTGCTCCACTTCGGCGGCCACGCTATGTATGGTGCCGGGCAACTTGGCATGCGCAAGCGCAGTCTTGCCGGTGATCACCACCCTGGCGCCGCCGCGCGCGCAGCGCAGCGCGATTGCGCGCCCGATGCCGCGGGTGGCGCCGGTGATAAAGATGGTTTTATCGTGCAACTCATTCATGGCTCAAGTCGCATTCAGGCTGGGCCGTAGTGTTCATAACCGCATCATCACAGGATGTTGCGCAAAAGTAATCTAGCCGGCGGGCAATTGTGAAGGATCGAAATCGTTCACCATGATGACTTTACGGCGCAGCGCGTAGTCACGCTCCAGCATTGTGACTTGCTCGCCATTGATCACACCGGCCTTGCCAGCTTCGGCAATCTGCTCCAGCTCGTCCCGCGATTTGATCCGTCCTTCCTTGCGCGCCTTGGCCACGATCGCTTGCACAGGCTCGCACTGGAGGGTGCTGAGAAGCGCCGCTTCCAGCGCACCCACCGCTTCCTTTTCATTTTTGGGGATATGCATCCCTGCTGTCAGGCGGTCGCGCGCCGCGCCGGGTTGCATCAGCGCCGTGGCAACCTGATGTCCAAGCGCGTCTGACGGAGGCATCACGCATTTTCCCAGCGGGAAGATCAGCCTGCGCAGGAGCCAGGCGGCCACTCGATTGGGGAAATTCTGCAACACGCCATCAAAGGCTTCCTGAATTCTGTGCAGCGCATCCTGCATCGCCCAGTGCAACAACGGCAGATCTGCTTCGGGGCGGCCGTCATCCTCGAAACGTTTCAGGGTGGCCGAGCACAGATACATCTGGCTCAGCACATCCCCCAGACGCGCGGAAAGTTTTTCCTTGCGCTTCAGGCTGCCGCCCAGTACCAGCATGGCCACGTCTGCGGCAATTGCAAAGGCGGACGAATAGCGCGTCAATTGCTGGTAATAGCGTCGCGTCGGCGCCTCGGTCGGCACATCAATGCCGCGCCCGCCCGTCAAACCAAACACCAGCGCGCGCACCGCATTGCTCATGCTGAAACTGACATGCCCCCACAGCGCTGCATCAAATGCAAGCAGGGCGCTTTTTCTGTCGGGGTCGTGTGCTGCCTTGATTTCCCTGAGCACGTAAGGATGCGCGCGCACCGCACCCTGGCCAAAGATAATCAGGCTGCGTGTCAGGATATTGGCACCTTCCACCGTAATCCCGATTGGGATTTGCTGGTAGGCGCGCGCCATGTAATTATCCGGGCCCATGCAGATACCCTTGCCGCCATGCACATCCATTGCATCATTGATGACGGAACGGCTGCGTTCGGTGCAATGATATTTGGCGATCGCGGAAATAACCGAAGGTTTCTCTCCCATGTCAACGGCGGAGGCCGTCAGCACTCGCGTGGCTTCCATCATGTAAGTATTGCCGCCGATCCTCGCCAGCGCCTCTTCCACGCCTTCGAATTTGCCCACCGGCATCTTAAACTGCTTGCGCACGCGGCCATAAGCGCCGCTGGTGCGGGCTGACAGTTTTGCCGCGCCCGTCGCGCTGGCGGGCAGCGAAATAGAGCGGCCAGCGGCCAGGCACTCCATCAGCATGCGCCAGCCCTGGCCTATGTACTCTGCACCACCGATGATGTATTCCATCGGTATAAACACATCCTTGCCCAACGTAGGTCCGTTCTGGAAGGCCGAATTGAGCGGGAAGTGGCGGCGTCCGACTGTCACGCCGGGTGTATTGGTCGGAATCAGCGCAAGCGTAATGCCGCGTGCTTCCTCAGGACTGAGCAAATGCTCGGGATCATACAATTTAAACGCGATGCCGAGCAGCGTTGCTACCGGTGACAGCGTGATATAGCGCTTCTCCCAGTTCATGCGCAGGCCCAGCACATTTTTCTGGCCGTTGAACTCGCCGTAGCAAACGACCCCGGTATCCGGAATCGCGCCCGCATCCGAGCCGGCATAAGGGCCGGTTAACGCAAAACAGGGGATTTCCAGGCCTTTGGCCAGGCGGTGCAGGTACTTGTCTTTTTGTTGCTTGGTGCCGTAATGCAACAACAGCTCGGCAGGGCCCAGTGAATTGGGAACCATCACCGTCACGGTTCCGGTAGCGCTGCGCGAAGCCAGCTTCGTCACCACTGCCGAATGTGCGAGCGCGGAAAACTGCAAGCCGCCATATTCCTTAGGGATGATCATGCCGAAGAAACCCTTGTCCTTGATGAACTGCCATACTTGCGGCGGTAGATCCTGGCGCACATGAGTCACATCCCAGTCGTCTATCATCGCGCACAACTGCTCGGTCTCATTATCGACAAAGGACTGCTCTTCCGCGCTAAGCACTGGTCTGGAGTAAGCCAGCAACTTGTTCCAGTCAGGGTGGCCGCTAAACAGCTCTCCATCCCACCACACCGTACCGGCATCAAGCGCTTCCTGCTCGGTCTGCGAAACCTGGGGCAATATGTTACGGAATACCTTGAGGATAAAACTGCTGATCAGCTGTTGGCGAAGGAAGGGCACACCCAGTACCAGGACGATCACGCCGAGGATGATGACTGTTGCCATCAGCGCATCGCCAGAGATGCTGTTAAGGATGGCCACACCGGCCACAATCACGATGGATGCCAGCAACCATCCCCAGATAGACGCACGAAAAAAAGCCAGCAACAAAAATATGACAAATATTGCAAGTATCATCAGGGCGGTCGTCATTGTGCACTCCTCATTTTTATATTGCGTACTCTAACGCCAGCAGGACATGCTGACAATGCTATTTATCGCCTTGACCCTCTTTCTGCTTGCGGACCTGCTCCAGCTCGTCCGGCGTCAGCGCCCTGTAACCGTGGGTATAGGGCCAACCATAACCCCAGCGAAACGAGGACGGCCACCACGGTGAGCCACCGACCCGCACTCCTGCAAGCATCAGCTCAGCGATAGCTGGCTCTCCAACCGACTGAACGCAGCTACGCAACTCGCGATCCGCACTCAGACGCTCGTCGTAACTGCCACCAACCCAGTATTTTTGATCATGCTCAGTGCAGCACTTATGCCACAAATCCCTGTGCTGACGGGTTCCCTCAGGAAATGAGCTACAACCATCCGTGGCATAGGGTTTTATGAGTTCAGTGCCTGAAAACTGGCAAGCTGCAATCATGGAAAACAGGCTGATCATGATTATCCACTTAACGGATCGCATCACTATCCTTCGACAAATTGAAGAAATACTTTATAGCGCATCAGCGTTTGCTAATTTTGCAATACAACTTTGATTTGCTTTAATAGCGAAAATTATCACAAGCAAGAATTAATAGCATTAAATAATATTCTGATCTTCGACATTCACTTCTCATGATTAGGCTAGAATCTAGCAAACCGTTAGTTTATTGCCGCAGCTTGTATGAAATCATTTAACTACAGCACAGCAACAATGCATACTTGCCAGGAATATTTATGAAATCAAGCAAACAGCCGCCTTCCGAAAGTTCAATCAAACAGGCCCTCCTCGGCTTATACGGAATCGTCGGCGTTACTGTTTCAACGTTCGGCCCGTTCAAGGTGCCTTTCGCCGAATCTCATGCCAAGGAATACTGGCGCCATGCGCTGGCTGGCGTGGTCATTGTACTGATTCTGATTGCAGGCATCATCAGCCTCGCACTGTATATGTTTGACGCGAACTATTTCAAATCGCAGATGGTTGAATATGTCAAAACACATAATCAGCGCGACCTGACCCTGGAAGGCGATATCAAGGTCACATTTTTCCCAAAGCTGGGACTGGATTCAGGAAAAATGACCCTGAGCCAGCGCAACAGCGGCAAGGGCTTTGCCTCCATAGAAAACGCTCGGCTATATGTCGCCTGGTGGCCACTGTTACGAAAACAGCTGCAAATTGAAAGCGTTGCACTGGACGGCGTGCATGCCAATCTGATTCGCTATAAAAATGGCAGCACAAACATCGACGATTTGTTAACGACTGACGCCAGCCTGGGTGATATCAAATTTGAAATCGACAGCATCAGGCTCAACAATTCCTCCGCCAATCTGCAGGATGAAACAGCAGGCATATTCCTGTCCCTGCACAATGTAAATATTGAAACAGGCAAACTGTCTGATTCAACGCCCGGCACTGTGGCCGCAAATTTTCGTCTTGAATCCGCCAAGCCGCATATAGATACTAAAGTTAAGCTGAATAGCCATGTTTTATTCGAACTCAAGACGAACCATTATGAATTCGCCAATCTCGAAGCCGAGATGGAAGGGGAGTTCGGTGCCTTAAGCAATCTTGCAGTAAATTTCCAGGGAACCATCAACAGCTATCCGGCACTTCAGCGCCTGGTAATAGACAAATTCAGCACATCCGCAAAAGGTAAACTGGAAAACCGCAGGCTCGTGGCAAAACTGGACATCCCAAAGCTGCAACTGGAAAAAAACAAATTAACCGGGAATAGCCTCTCCTTAACCTCAAGCTTGCTGCAGGAAGAAGAAAACCTGACGACCACGCTGCAACTGCCGGCATTCGAAATGACCGATAAAAAGCTGCAGTCTGAAAATATCACCGCCAATATCGATTGGTTCAAGGCTGGCCGCACGCTACAGGGAAAGATCAACAGCCCGCTCAGCATCGACTTTGAATCACTTCTGATACAACTCCCCGCTGTCGTCAGCAGCTTCAGCGGCAGCCATCCTGCCCTGTCGAGCAAGCTGACGGCAAACATCAGCGGCAATATGCAGGCCAATCTTTCGGATCAAAATATTAAATTCGGCCTCAAGGCAAAAATCGACGATAGCAGTATCGTTGGCAGCTTCGGCATGCAGGACTTCAGCCACCCGGCTTACACCTTCGACATCGGTGCCAACACCATCGATCTTGATCGCTATCTGGCAACAGACTGGTCCAAGCGCCTGCAGGATGATGCTCTACCCTTCGATTTCAGCGCTTTGAAAGAGTTGAATCTGCGCGGCAAACTGCGCAGCAATGATTTCAAATTCGCCAAATTAAAAGTCAGCAATCTCGTTGCGGAAATCAAGGGCGAGCAGTCCACCTTGTTGATCGAGCCGCTCGGCGCACATCTCTATGGCGGTACGACATCAGCAAGCTTCAGCATTTCGGCAAACGAAACGCCCCATATCTCGCTCAAACAAAAGCTGACCGGCGTTCAGCTCAATGCATTGCTTTCCGACATTTTCCCCGGCGAGGCCAGACTCGCCGGCAAGGCGAATCTCTCACTGGATCTGAGCGCGACAGGTGGAAACATGGGCGCGCTGCGCAAGGCGCTCAGCGGCAATGCCAGCCTCGCCCTCACCCGCGGCTCACTGGCCGGAATCGATCTCACCGAAGCGCTGCTGGCAGGAAAAACCAGGCTGGGCATGGCCGACGGCGAACTAAGCGAAGCCGCAAAATTCACTGCGTCCACCCCTTTCTCCGAGCTTAAATCCTCCTTCGATATCAAAGAAGGCAAGGCAAGCAACAGCGACTTCCGGATGAAATCTCCGCTCTTTAGCAGCAAGGGCGAAGGCGACATTACGCTTGAATCGTGCCAAATAAACTATCGTCTCAACACCACGGTTTCCCCCAACCTGAAACGCAGCAGCAATGGCGAATTAGCCGAACTGAAGGGCATCAGCATACCCATGCGCGCCAGCGGATCCTATGCCGCCCCGATGTTTATACTCGATTTTGGCGCTGCCAGTGGAGGCAATCTGGCAAAGCTGCTCAAGGCAAAAATGCCCGTGGCAGCAAACCCGGCCAGACCGAACCCAAAGCCCGCCAGGAAATAATTTCAGGCCCCCCGCTGAATTTGAATGCAATATTCTTGCATCCATTAATGCAAGTGCTATGCTGCTAACCATCTGAAAAATCTTCAGGGAGGGAGGCAATCCATGAAAGTTAGATTCGTACTGGCCCTTATCCTGTCGCAGCTGGCATTACCCGCTCTGGCTGACAAACCGCTTGCGCCGGACTCCGTGCCGGGCACCACGCGGGTTAGCGCTGAACAGGCACTTGAATTAATTCTTGCCAACCCCAGGATGGCAATCATCGATTCGCGCCACGCCGAGGAGTATGCCAAGGGCCATATCGAGGGTGCCATCAGCCTGCTCGACATCGACACCTCAGCTAAAACGCTGGCCAGGTACATCCACCACCACAATTCCCCAGTGCTGCTTTATTGCAACGGTGAACGCTGCATGCGCAGCAGCAATGCAGCAACGATTGCCGTGAATGCGGGATATAAAAAAATATACTGGTTCCGTGGCGGCTGGGCGGAATGGGTAGAGAAAAAAATGCCCATCGCACAGTAAGCGAAATCATCAGCCATGCGTATTGAACAAATATCCATCAAGACGCTGACAGTCAGCTTTCTTCTGGTTCTGACCATCCTTGCCATTTTCCTGTCCCTCATGGCCGGTGATTATTTCCGCAAATCGGCGCTGCTCGCCCAGGCAAAGAGCCTGTCGCGCATCATAGAGATCGCCACCAACCAATCTCTCGATAATATCCGCAAAGAATCGACGGGATTCGGTTCTGCATTCAACAGCCGTGAAGCCGTTCGTCATGCACTCGGCAAACTTCAGGAAATAGGTCATAGCGAACTTCTGGTTGCCCAGCTGGATGATTCATTTCAAAAAGGTTTCGCCGGCATGGGCGCCATCGACCTTGTCAAGTTGCGTGTATATGATCTCGATCTCAGGCTGCTGTGCGAAAGTCATGAAGGCATTACCGGGCTGAGGCCGCAGTTACCGCCCTTTCTCCAGGCGCGAGCATCGATGCGCCAGGGGGTGAATCGAATGAAGGCGCTCGATGGGCTGTGGATTTCTCCGCATGGCCCGCTCTATTCCTTGCTGCTGCCGCTCGGTGGAATACACATGACAGGCTACATAGAAGTGGTCGTGAATCCAGACTTCAATCTCGCCAAAATTGCCAACTTGACCCAGATGCCCCTGAGGATCTACGGCACGGACGACAAACTGATCTATCAATCTGAGCAAAATAAAATATCCGGCGGAAGCATGCAATTGCCGGTGGAATATTTGCTGAATGCGGAAAACGGCGAACTCGCCTACCGGCTAATAGGGCTGGAAGACGTTGAGCAATTCAGCAACGACATGCGTAATACGCAGAATTCACTTACCCTGTCCGTGCTTGTCGTAACCGGCATTTCATTGACGCTGGCACTTTGGATATTTACTCGCTTCATTTTCCGCCCGATCAGTCACATGATGAATGACATCAATCGTTACTCTATCGATGGAAACCTGACTATCACCCCGCTGCAAGGCAACACCAAGGAATTCCATGCATTGTCAGACGCATTTTCCGGCATGGCAAACAAGATCCAGAACAATATCCATGACCTTGAACGCCTCTCCTGGCTTGATGGTTTGACTGGTGTGGCCAACAGACGTTGCCTGGATATTGGGCTGGACAGGGAGTGGCGTCGCACACAGCGAGACAGGGATGAAATATCGCTATTATTGTTAGACATCGATTTTTTCAAACTTTACAACGACCATTTCGGCCATCAGCGGGGTGATGACTGCCTGAAATCAGTTGCAGCCGCAATCGCACAGGTCGTCACACGCCCCGGGGATCTTGTCGCCCGCTATGGCGGGGAAGAATTTGCAGTGCTGTTACCCGGAACCTCATCCGCAGGGGCCGTATCCGTTGCCACCCACATTCTTGATGCAGTCAGCAAGCTCAACATCGATCATCCCGGATCCTCCGTTTCAAGTATCGTCACGCTCAGTATCGGCACAAGCACGCTCAGGCACGATGACAAGCTCAGCCCCTTCCATCTGATCGGTTTGGCCGATGAAGCGCTCTACCACGCCAAGGACTCTGGCCGCAACCAGATCAGAACCGCCAACCCGAAAGACCTCGCCAAGGGGAGCCGATCCTGACTTTGCCGGAAGAATATCGAAGAAGCACGCATCGCACATGCTTTCGATAGCAGATATCACTCACCAAACTTTTTGTTAAACCAGATTTTTATCATCTGGGTCAGGCCCATATAACCCAGCAGCATTCCTCCCAGCAGCAGCCAGTACATAGACGGCAGTTGAACCAGGCCCAGTGTTGCGGCCAGCGGTGAAACCGTCAGCCAGGCAGCAATCAAAACAATGATCAGCGAGGTGGCAATCAGCGGCCAGCTGGCGCGGCTCTGGATGAACGGAATTCTGTTGGTGCGGATGATGTGGATAATCAGCGTCTGCGTGAAGATGGATTCCACAAACCAGCCGGTGTGGAACAGCTCGGGATTTTGCCAGCTGTCAAATACATGCAGCATGATGAAAAAGGTGAGGTAGTCGAAGATCGAGCTGATCGGCCCGACAATCAGAATAAATCGCTCTATCCCCTCTATCCCCCACTTGCGCGGTTTGGTCAACCAGTCAGCATCCACTTCGTCGGTGGGGATGGTGGTCTGCGAGAAATCGTACAGCAGATTGTTGATCAGCACCTGAATCGGCAGCATCGGCAGGAAGGGCAGGAACACGCTGGCACCGACCACGCTGAACATATTGCCAAAGTTGGAGCTGGCGGCCATCTTGATGTATTTGATGATGTTTCCGAACACGCGCCTGCCTTCCAGCACGCCCTGCTCAAGAATCAGCAGGCTGCTTTCCAGCAGGATAATGTCTGAAGATTCTTTCGCAATATCCACCGCACCATCCACAGAAATACCGACATCAGCGGCCTTGAGCGCCGGTGCATCGTTGATGCCGTCCCCCACAAAACCGACAACATGCCCCCTGCTCTGAAGTGCGTGAATAATGCGCTCTTTGTGCGCCGGCAGCAGCTTGGCAAATACGCTGGCCGCTTCAACAGCATCGGCAAGCTCGCCGTCGCTCATCGCCTCGATCTGCGAGCCCAGCAGCAGATGCTCGACCGGCATGCCCACTTGCTGGCAGATATAGGCGGTGATTATTTCACTGTCGCCGGTCAGGATCTTGACCTTCACATTCAGCCCCAATAACCGCTTTAACGCCTTTGCAGCTGTTTCCTTGGGTGGGTCAAGGAAAGCCAGGAAACCCAGCAGTACCAGATCGGCTTCGTCCTTGGCCTCGTATACGGGCACATCCGGTGCGTCCGGCATTTCCTTGTAGGCCAGCACGATGACACGAAAGCCCTGGCTGTTTAACACGGCCACCATCTGTGTGCTTTTTTCTATGTGCTCAGGCAACATGACGATAACTTGACCCTCTACTTCCACCCGGCTGCATAGCGCCAGCATTTCTTCGACGGCACCTTTGCAGATCAAAGTGTTCAAGCCGGTTTCATCTTCCACAATCACTGACATGCGGCGCCGCACGAAGTCGTACGGTATCTCGTCGACCTTGCGGTATCTGTCATCCACTTTTAAATGCGCTTCCAGTTCCTCATGGGCGAGGATGGCCTCATCGAGCAGGTTCTTCAGGCCGGTATGGTGGTAGCTGTTGAGGAAGCCGTAATGCAGCACCTTCACGCTGTTATCGCCGTGCACATTCAAGTGTTTCTCCAGCACGATCTTGCCCTGCGTCAGGGTGCCTGTCTTGTCGGCGCACAGCACATCCATCGCGCCGAAGTTCTGGATTGAGTTGAGGCGCTTGACGATCATTTTCTTGCGCGCCATCACCAGCGCACCTTTTGACAGATTGACCGTCACGATCATGGGCAGCATCTCGGGGGTCAGCCCGACAGCCACTGCCATCGCAAACAGAAAGGCTTCAGTCCAGTTGTGCTTGCTGATGCCATTAAGCAGAAATACCGTTGGCACCATCACCGCGATAAACAGAATCATCATCCAGGTAAATTTATTGATGCCGAGATCGAAACTGGTCAACTGTCGCTGGATTGTAATGCTGGCAACCAACGAGCCAAAGTAGGTGCGATTTCCGGTGAGGATGACCACGGCTGTCGCGGCCCCGCTCACCACGTTGGAGCCATGAAAGCAGGTGTTGGGTAATTCCAGTGGATTCTTGATATCGGCGGATATTGCGCCAGCTTTCCTTTCAACCGGCATGGATTCGCCGGTCAGCGCAGACTGGTTTAAAAAAAGGTCTTTCGTGTAAATCAGCCTGACGTCAGCCGGCACCATATCACCGGCTGCCAGATGAATGATATCGCCGGGGACCAGTTTTTGCAGCGAGATTTCACTTTCTTTGCCTGCGCGTACAACCGTTGCTGTGTTGCTGACCATCGCCTTGAGTTTCTCTGCCGCTTTATCGGCGCGCATCTCCTGCACAAAGCGCAATACGATGCCCAGTACCACCATCACAAAAATGACGACTGTTGCGCGCAAGTCTCCGGTCAAAAATGAAAGCACCCCTAGTGCCATCAACAGCAGAACCAGCGGATTCTTTGCATTGCTCAACAATCGCATGAGACTGGATTGCTGCTTCTCACTTGCAAATGCATTCAGCCCGAACTGCTTTAGACGAGTCTTCACTTCAGCCTGGGTCAGGCCATCTGCTCTTGATCTCAGCTCGCTCAGAATGGCAGCGTTATCGAAGCGGGCCAGCACCAGTAATTGGGTAAAGTTGTGCGTTCCATTGCCTCCTGCCAAATCAGATTTAAGTTTAGATACATTCGGATGCTCTTGTGCTGCTTCCATTCATTCCTCTGCTGCTTGAAATATTGCTTGGAACGGTTGCGCAAGTAACTCAAAACTTTCTCCAACCGGGATTGTTCATTATCACGGTGAAACCCGTCATTGCGCCATAGAAACCTGAATTGCCCCTAAAATCTGCCTGCAGGTTTATTGTGTGTTCTTTTGCCTTATGCAAGCATGTGATTGCTTATCGCGCAGCAAGCTGAGCTCCTGAATATTTTTCGCGTAGTAACAAAGATATTATTTCTGCCACAAAATATGATTGGCTTCCAGCGGCACAGCCGCTCCATCAAAATTTGGTATCACGCGCGCCGTATAATCCGCCGCTGCACGCGCCATGGGCACGGAAACGCCATACACAAATCCGCCCGTCGCACCCACCAGTTCCCGCAACCGTGCCATTGCATGGCGCTCGGGCGGGCCATTGTTGATGCCAAACGCATAAAGTTCTACCATCACATAATTCGGGTCCAGGCCATTGAGGTAAACCTGAACTTCAAATGTATGCTGTTCGGTGTCGGTCTTGATCATGATTTCGGCAAAACGCAGCGCTGGCCATTTTTGTTCCAGCGCCTGTCGCCAATTCGCCATGGTTAATCCTGCAGCTCCTTTATTTGCAGTTCGTTCAAGATAAATTGTTGCCGCTGACAAATAATATTGTTCGGTATATTCCCGCGCTGCGCGATTGCTGGAAAATTGCGGAGTTAACTGCGACATGCTTGCACGCATGCGTGACACCCAGGCAATGGGGATGCCCTCGGCGTCACGTCTGTAAAACTCAGGGGCCACTTCTTGCTCCAGCAGGTTATAAAGCGCTTCCGCTTCGCTGGCGTCCCACTCCCGATCTTCGTTATGTTCATGCCCATCCCCCAGTGCCCAGCCCACTGTCGAGTTATAGGCTTCCGCCCACCAGCCATCAAGTTCAGACAGATTGATACCGCCATTGACCAGCACCTTCATGCCGCTGGTTCCGCAAGCCTCCCAGGGACGCCGTGGCGTGTTGAGCCACACATCCACCCCCTGCACCAGATGCTCGCCCAGATGCATGTCGTAATCGCTGAGGAAAATTACCCGCGTACGCGCTTCCGGTCGCCGGATAAATTGTATCCAGCGCCGTATCATATCCAGTCCTGCCTGATCCGCCGGATGTGCCTTGCCGGCAATGAGGAGTTGCATCGGGCGCTCGGGATTGTTTAATAGTCGCAGCAGCCGCTCCTGATCATGCAATAACAGATCGGGTCTCTTATAGCTGGCAAAGCGGCGCGCGAAGCCCAGAGTCAATATGTTTTCATCAAACAAATGCTTTGCCTCCGCAACTGTGCCACTCGCTGAACCTGAAGCCGCGAGCTGATGCGACAAACGCTCGCGTGTGTATTCGACCAGTGATTTTCTGGCGGCACAGCGAAATTTCCACAACCTGTCGTCAGAGATGGCGCAGATACACTCTTTCAGGTTGTCCATCGTCCCCAGCCAGCGCTCCTTGCCGCCGACCTCGGTCCAAAGATCGTCCGCTTCTGCAGAGTCCCAGGTCGGCATATGCACCCCATTGGTCACATGCGCGACGGGGACTTCGTCAACTGGCCAGTGCTGAAAAATTGGCGCGAATAATTGCCTGCTCACCTCCGCATGCAAACGGCTCACACCATTCACGGCACCACTACCGCGAATGGCCAGATAGGCCATGTTGAAATTTTCCGCTTCGTCGTGCGGATTCTGCCGCCCCAGCGCCAGCAATTCCTGGAATGAAATACCTAGCTGATTTTCGGCATAGCCACCCAGGCAATGTGCAACCAGTGCCGGTGTGTAATGGTCAAATCCGGCAGCAACCGCCGTGTGCGTGGTAAAAAGATTGCCTGCCCGGGTGGCTGCCAGCGCTGCTGCAAAATTCTGTCCGCTGGCCTGCATAAAACTCCGTGCGCGCTCCAGCACAGCGAGTGCTGCATGGCCCTCATTCAGATGACAGACCTGCGGCTCAATACCCAGCTCGTTGAGCAGCCTCCATCCGCCTATGCCAAGCACCAGTTCCTGCATCAGGCGTAGGTCTGGTTCGTTGCCATAGAGCTCGCTGGTAATCCCCTGGTATGGCGGGTAGTTGGCCGCATCATTGGTATCCAGCAGATACAACTTGACTCTGCCAACCTGTACCTGCCATGCGCGCATCCAGATGGGGTGGCCGGGCAGATCAAGTTGCAGCCGCAACCACTCGCCGTTGGGGCGGCGCAAGGGTGTAATCGGCAACTGTCCGGGGTCGTTATAGCTGTAGATTGCCTGTTGCGCGCCTTGATTATCAATCACCTGGCGGAAGTAGCCTTGCTGGTAGAGAAGGCCCACGCCGATAAGCGGAATCCCCAAATCGCTCGCTGTTTTTAGTTGATCCCCGGCAACATTGCCCAGGCCGCCGGAATAAATGGGCAACGCTTCACTCAACATGAATTCCATGCTGAAATAGGCAACACACTTCAATGCAGATTCTGGATAGGTTTTCTGAAACCATGCAGGTTCAGATGCGGACTGACGCTTGGCCCGCAGCTGATCATCCACGTCTTTGCGGAAGACGGGATCCTCCAGTAAGCGCTGAAGCTTATCGCGGGAAACCGTCTGCAACACCACCCAGGGATTCTGCGTCATATCCCACAAGGCGGTATCGAGTTTCCGCCATAACTTGTCCGCGGCATGGTTCCATGACCAGCGAAGATCCAGCGCCAGTTCAGCCAGCGCGTCGAAGCCGTCCACGTCCGTAGGCAGCATGGAGTAGAGCGGATTGCAGGCTCTGCTTATCTCTATCATGGTTGTTTATTTCCCTCCGGATAACACATCAACTTTAGACGAGATCAGCGACATCAGTTCGTCCCATGACCTTGCGAAGGCCGCGGTGCCTTCGCGCTGCAGAGCTGTTGCCAGTCCGTCGACATCCACACCCGCCTGCGAAAATTCCGCGAGCAGCTTTTCGGCATCACCTCCATCGGGCGGCAACACGGATTTAATCTCTCCCTGTTTGGCAAACGCGAGCAAGGTCTTCTCGGGCATGGTGTTGATGGTGTCGGGAGCGGCCAGCGCATCGATATACAAAGTAGCTGCGGCTGCAGGATCCTTGGTGCCGGTGCTGGCCCACAGCAGTCGTTGCGGCCGCGCCCCGGCAGCCTGCAGCCCCTGCCAGCGCGGTGATGCAAGCAGCTCGCGGTAGGCTTTATAGGTGCGCATCGATATTGCGATGCCGAGCCGGTTGCGCAGTGCATCCGCCACTTTATCCTTTACCGCCACATCCCAGCGGCTCACAAACAGAGAGGCCACCGAGGCAACACCGGCGTCGCGGCCAGCGGCAATGCGCCGCTCTATGCCGCGCATATATGCCTCGGCTGCCGCAATGTATTGCTCGCATGAGAACAGCAGCGTGACATTCACGGGGACACCGGCAAAGATGGCTTCCTCAATGGAAGGTAATCCCGCCTTTGTGCCCGGAATCTTAATCAGCAAATTGGAGCGATTTGCCTGGGCATGCAGCTGCAGCGCCGCCCTGATAGTGCCCGCAGTGTCGTTTGCCAGCGATGGCGGAACCTCAAATGACACCCAACCATCCACACCAGCTGTGGCAGAGTGTATGTGGCGGAAAAGCTCGGCAGCCTGTGTGATATCTTCTAATGCCAACTCAATAAAAATCTCCTCTGCAGCTTTGCCGGCAAGAGATTTTGTTTGGATAGCATCGTCATAGATGCCGGAGTTTTTAAGGGCGAGGTGAAAGATAGTGGGATTGGAGGTCAGCCCCGTGACGGAGTACTCGCTGATATAGCGCTGCAGGGTACCGCTGATGAGAAGTTCACGCGTAATATTGTCCAGCCAAATGCGCTGGCCAAGGTCGTGCAACTGCTGTGTGACTTTCATATTCGCTCCCACTGGCATATTAGCTCCCGATGGCCCCTGTTGATTCAGTTTAAACGAGCGTCATTACCTTAACCTATATTAATGGGGATATCACCTTGAATTTCAAGCAGCATGGAACTTCAACATTGGATCAACCACCTAAGTTGTTCTGCTCGTGGAATTAGAATCCACCACAGTTTTCACAATTGCTATAATCCAGCGATAAATTAATTGGAGTAACCATGCGTCCGGCACAGCTTTTAACCGTACTTGATCGTGAGTTTTTAAGCGCACGCGAGGGTCACCACACCCCTGTCATGCTCTGGGGGCCGCCGGGTATCGGCAAGTCGCAGATTATCGCCCAGGTCGCTACGCGCCACGCAGCGCCCATGATCGACATTCGCCTGTCGCAAATGGAGCCTACAGACCTGCGCGGCATTCCGTTCCGCATTGAAAACCGCGTCGAGTGGGCAGTGCCGTCGATGCTGCCAGACGCCGCACGCCATGGCCCCAACGGCATCCTGTTTCTGGACGAAATCACTTCTGCCCCGCCCAGCGTGTCGGCAGCTGCCTATCAGTTGATTCTGGATCGCCGTCTCGGCGACTATGAAGTTCCCCCAGGCTGGGCCATCTTTGCGGCGGGCAACCGCCAGGGAGACAGAGGCGTGACATACACCATGCCCGCACCGCTGGCTAACCGCTTTTCGCATTTTGAAGTCGAAACCAATATCGATGACTGGGTCAGCTGGGCCTATGCCAATAATCTGGATGACAGGCTGATTGGTTTCTTGCGCTTCAAACCTGAACTGCTGTTCGATTTCAATCCAGCGCACAATCCGGTGGCCTTCCCCAGCCCGCGTTCATGGGAATTCGCGCATCGCACCCTGCAGAAATTTGGCGACGACCCCGAGTTGCTGTTGCCGACGCTACAAGCCTGCGTCGGCCCTGCAGCAGGTCTGGAACTGCACGCCTTTATTGAAAATCTCGACAACATGCCAGACCTCGATGCGATCCTGCGCGGTGAACCTGTGCCTGTGCCGCGCGAGGTGGATCTGCAGTATGCTGTGGCTTCGGCACTGATAGGCCGCGCGATCCGCGCCAAGGGCACAGCCGATGCCAAGGTGATACATGGCCATATTCTGGACTATGCCAGCCGCTTCCCGCTGCGCGAAATGGGCATCATGCTGGTTTCCGACATGCACCGTGCAATCGGCCAGAGCCTGTTCTCTGTGCCGCAATTTTCCAGCTGGGCCAACGCGGTGGCAGACTTGATGCTTTATGACGTTTGATTAGCATGTCATGACTAAGCCGGATATCGAAACCAAGCTTGCGGCGGCACGCACCCGCTTGATTCTGGACAAGCCGTTTCTGGGTGCGCTTGCGCTGCGGCTGCCACTGGTTGCGGCCGATCCAAAATGGTGCCCGACCAGCACCACCGATGCGCGCAGTCTTTATTACAATCCCGATTACATCGACGCTTTGAGCCTGGAACAAACGCAGTTTGTGCTGGCGCGCGAAGCGCTGCACTGCGGGCTTTCGCATTTCGCCCGGCGCCAGCACCGCATCAAGTCGCGCTGGGATATCGCCTGCGAGTATTCGATCAATCCGGTGCTGGTCAAAGATGGGCTGACTCCGCCACCTGCCACCATCGTGATCGCTGCCTATGAAGGCATGACTGCCGAAGAAATCTATCCCTACATCAAGGACGACGATAGCGATGGCCCGACGGAAGAGAATTCCCAATCGGGACAGGACAGCGATCCCACAAAAGGCGGCTCACAAAAAGGCAATGAGCAACGCCAAGGCGGCGAAGGACAAACACCACAAGATAGCGACCCTCAGTCAGGCGGTAATAGCCAATCCGAATTTCAGCAAGAACTGCAAGGCATACAGGGTGCAGCCCGGCCCGACCCGCTCTCGGCCAGCGAGCTGGATGCGCTGTCCACGCAGTGGCAACAGCGCATGGCCGGCGCGGCATTGCAGGCACAGCAGGCAGGCAAACTGGGGGGCGCGCTGGCACGCCTGGTGGGCGAACTGCTGCAACCCAAGCTGCCTTGGCGCATGCTGCTGGCGCGCTACATGACGCAGATCGCCCGCGACGATTACAGCTACTCCAGACCGTCACGCCGCGAAGGCGAAATGATCATGCCTTCGCTGAGAAGTACCCAGGCCAATATCGTGGTGGTGCTCGACACCAGCGGTTCGGTCGGCAGCGAGGAACTGGGCGAGTTTCTGGCGGAAATCAATACGCTCAAGGCGCAGTTGCGAGCCAGCATTACCCTGCATGCCTGCGACACCGTGCTGTGCAAAGACGGACCGTGGATATTTGAAGCGTGGGAAGAATTCAAGCTGCCCCGGGAATTTCACGGTGGCGGCGGTACCGATTTCAGGCCGATATTCGACTGGATAGAACGGCGTGGAAACTCACCCGATATGCTGCTCTATTTCACTGATGCAAAAGGCGATTTCCCCGACCTGGAGCCTTCATATCCGGTAATTTGGCTGGTAAAAGGCAAAGCGCCGGTGCCGTGGGGGCAACGCATACAACTTAACTAATTTCATTTAATTCAGACTAATTTTAACTTTAACCCGCATAAAGACGACACAGTTTTTGTAGGGTGCGTCACACGCACCCTGCGATTACATTTTAATATTCAGCCTGGAATAATTCATGTCAGAACTCACACCAGAAGACTCACTACGACTCAACGTCATGCTGGCCGGAGAAATCCAGGCGATACGCATCGATGCGACCAACATGACGATCTACGGCCTGTCGCCGCGCGGCACCGCCAGCGTAAAACTTCACCCCAGCGGACGCAGTGAGCAATATCTGCGCACCGCGCGTGAATTGCTTGCGGGCTTTGCGATCGGTTCGCCCGGCGGTTATCCGGTGTATCTGCAGCGCTGGACGCGCATGGGCCAGGCACGCGACAAGGGGCTGGACAGATTATTGCTGCTGGGAGAGCCTGAAGCAGTCACCTCGGTAGCCTACTCCAATGGCCTGACCGACGAACTGGCAAGACGCGCGTGGTGGGCCATGCCGGTGGCCGACCATGCGCGCCGCATGCTGGAAAGAGAATGTGTGGTAAAGGGACAGATGGGCAAAGTGCTGGCGGACTATCTGATTGAGCACCTGCCCTTTGAAAACAGTGCGCACATCATCATGGATACCATCCGCATACTGTTGCAGCCCGGCCTGACCGATGAACAGACTCGCCTATCGCTGTGGCGCAAGGGCGAAATCGACAATGCCTACCACGCGGGATTTCTCGCCAGCGTGCCCGATGCACTGCCTGAACAACTGCCGCCGCGCGATGACTTCGAGTCACTTAAGCCCAGACTGGCAGACTTGGGCGCACAGGGCAATATTTTTGCGCGGCAATTGCAGCGCATACTGTCCGCACCCGGGCAGACCTTCTTCCATGCCTATGACGAATTGCTGCGCTCCCCCGCTGACAAGGATGTGGTGCTTGTGCTGCTGGATGCCCTCGCCACTTACTTTGACGTGCTGCGTCAGCAGCATGTTTGCAGCGGAGAAACAGTAGAAGAAATTATATCAAGTGTTGAATTATTCGTTGCCGGCCAGGAAACGGCATCACCAGTCAGCCAGCTTCTGCAAGCGATGCCGCAGCTGAATGATGAAGTGCGCGCCATGCTGGCGCTGTCATGCATTGATATCGATATCGCCACGCCGATCATGTCGCAGACCACCGCAAGCGGCAGCCTGATGCGCAAGAAACTGGAACCTGTGACAACTCCCATGCTGCAACTGATCTCGGCGCTGACCGGCAAGACTTTTTCCGCCAGCACCTCGCGCCGCCGCTCACGTTAGGTGTATCTTCGAGTAGGGTGCGCCGTGCGCACCCTACCTCAATATATCCAAGCGTCAGGCGTTAGCCGATTTCAAACTATCCGTCAGATGCGGCGCAATCACCTGCAGCATCTGTGCAAACACCTTGGGATTACCCGCGCACAGATGGCCGCTTCTCAGATAACTGTCGTTGCCTTGCAGGTCGCTCACCAGTCCGCCCGCTTCGGTGATCAACAGACAGCCGGCGGCAATATCCCAGGGCTTGAGGCCGGTTTCAAAGAAGCCGTCGTAACGGCCTGCAGCGGTGTAGGCCAGGTCGAGTGCGGCAGAGCCGGGGCGGCGCAGGCCTGCGGTCTTCTGCATCATGTCGCGCAGGATGCCCATGTAGGCATCGAGATGAGTAAACTTTGAGTAAGGGAAACCGGTTCCAATCAGACTGTCGGCCAGTTCGGCACGTTTGCTGACCCGGATGCGGCGGTCGTTGAGGTAGGCGCCGCGCCCGCGCGTAGCGGTAAACAGGTCATTCTTGGTGGGGTCGTATATCACGGCCTGGGTCAGCACGCCGTTGTGTTGCAGCGCAATGGATACCGAGTACTGCTGGTAGCCATGCAGAAAGTTGGTGGTTCCATCCAGCGGGTCGATGATCCACAGATATTCCGATTCACCTTGGGCGCCGCTCTCTTCTGCTAAAATCGCATGGGTCGGATAGGATTCATGGATGGTTTCGATGATGGTGCGCTCGGCAGCTCTGTCCACTTCACTGACATAATCCGCGTTTGATTTTTTGGTCACGGTGAGGTGGTCGAGATTGTCAGCGGCACGGTGTATGAGATTACCGGCACGACGCGCGGCTTTCACCGCGATGTTGAGCATGGGATGCATGGAATACCTAACTTTTTTAATGAGCAATGGGGGCCGTTTGTTTCAAGATGAAACTTCAGGCTGTTTCACAGTTGAAACATTGCAGGTCGCCATTTTAACGGGAAACACGTTTTGAATAAACAAGATGTTACAAAAAGCTTGGCAAATGTACGCGTGGTGCTGAGTCATACCAGCCATCCGGGCAATATAGGCGCGGCTGCGCGGGCGATGAAAACGATGGGGCTGGAGCATCTTTATTTGATCAATCCGGTGAGATTCCCCGACAAACAGGCGGACATCATGGCGGTGAGCGCCGTGGATGTGGTGAAAAATGCAGTCGTTTGCAGCACCCTGGACGAGGCCTTGCAGGGAGCCGTTTTGGTAGTGGGCGTGTCAGCGCGGGTGCGCGACGTATCGCAGGAAGTATTGACGCCGCGCGAGGCAATGCCAAAGCTGATACAGCAGGCCACGCAATTGCCGGTGGCATTGCTGTTCGGCGCTGAGATGTCCGGTTTGACCAATGAAGAATTGGTGCGCTGCCAGTTTATGGTGACCATACCCGCCAATCCTGAATACTCTTCGCTCAATCTGGCTTCTGCGGTGCAATTGCTGAGCTATGAGCTGCGACTGGCCGCCGGTCTGGGTGATATTCCTTCGCCGGATCTGGTGCCGGCTCCGGCGGAACAGTTGGAAAGATATTTTGTGCATCTGGAAGAAACGCTGGGACAGATCGGATTTTTACGCACGCAGCAGACGACCAAGCTGATGTACAAATTGCGCCGTTTGTATTCTCGTGCTCGACTGGAGCAGGAAGAAATCAATATCCTGCGCGGCATTCTGACACTCACGACCGAATTCCACACCAGGCAGAATCGCAAAACGAATCAATAAAGGGTGTCCCACATGTTCAAAGCCGTAAGAGAAGATATAGACAGCGTATTTTCACGCGATCCTGCTGCGCGCAATATATTCGAGGTGGTGACCTGCTACCCAGGATTTCACGCGCGCCTGGTACATCGCCTGGCGCACTGGCTATGGAAAGCAAAGCTGAAATGGCTGGCGCGTTTCCTCGCTTATATTGGCCGTGCGCTGACAGGTATCGAAATTCACCCCGGCGCCACCATAGGGCGTCGCTTCTTCATCGATCACGGCATGGGGGTGGTGATCGGCGAGACGGCGGAAATAGGTGATGATGTAACGCTGTATCACGGTGTCACCCTGGGAGGCACTTCGTGGAAAGAAGGCAAACGCCACCCCACGCTGGGTAACGGCGTGGTGGTGGGAGCGGGAGCTAAGATCCTGGGGCCGATCAATATTGGCGCGGGTGCAAAAATCGGCAGCAATGCAGTAGTGGTGAAAGACGTACCTGCCGGGGCCACCGCGGCGGGTATCCCTGCACGCATACTGGATGAGGCAAAAAAAGTCGCCGGTTTTAATGCTTACGGTATCGGCAACGATCAGAATGATCCCGTAGCCAAGGCGATACACGGCCTGCTCGGCCATAGCATGGTAGTTGACCAGCGCATTGAACTCATATTGCAGCAGCTGGAAAAAATGGGCGTGCGCGTCGAGGAAGAGCGTGCTACTGCGGATAAATTCGACCCCAATTACCTGAATAAGATAGTTGACTAAAATATTCAGGTATTTATAATATTTATATTATAGATCTATTAATCCAAGGGAGAGAATGATGCGCCTGACCACTAAAGGTCGTTTTGCTGTTACGGCGATGGTTGACTTGGCAATGTGCGGCGGAAACGGGCCGGTCACCCTTGCCAGCATCAGTGAGCGTCAGAAAATTTCTCTCTCCTACCTGGAACAATTATTTGGCAAGCTGCGGAAACATGATGTCGTCGCCAGCGTGCGCGGCCCGGGCGGTGGTTATTGCCTGTCGCGCCCAGCCAATAAAATTTCCATGTCAGATATCATCGTGGCGGTCGACGAGTCACTGGATGCCTCACAATGCCGTGGTATGGGTAATTGCAACGATGACAAGCAATGCATCACCCACGACTTGTGGATGGGGCTGAACAAAACAATTTCTTCCTATCTGGACAGTGTGACCCTGCATCAATTGGTTACTGACCAAGTTCCCAAGCAGCCTGCTACTGCGCCGATTACCCTGACGAAACACTCTCACAAATCCACACTGGCTAACGCCTGATAAACGATTTATTGGCGATACGCAGACACGGAAAAGCCGTGTCTGCAAAAATGTTAATTCCTTTTTTGATCATATTTGCCGCGTGTATTCAGTCGTAAATCTTCATTTATAGGATAATGACGGCATTCGTTGCATCTATTAACCTATGAACAACCCCGATCTTCCCTTGGCTACCGCTCCAGACAAAACGGCAGCAAAATCTGCGGCAAAATCCGCCCATACGCCGATGATGGAGCAGTACTTGCGCATCAAGGCGCAGCATCCAGATATGCTGCTGTTCTATCGCATGGGGGATTTCTACGAACTGTTCCATGAAGATGCGGTTCGTGCCGCCAAGTTGCTGGACATCACGCTGACCCAGCGCGGAGCTTCCAATGGCCAACCCATCAAAATGGCCGGTTTCCCCCATCACTCTGCCGAGCCCTATCTGGCCAGGCTGGTCAAACTCGGCGAATCGGTTGCTATCTGCGAACAGATCGGCGACCCTGCAACTACCAAGGGGCCGGTTGAACGCAAGGTAGTGCGCATCGTCACCCCCGGCACACTCACCGATTCCGCCCTGCTGGATGAAAAACGCGACAGCCTGTTGCTGGCACTGCATGAGCGCAACGGCAGCTTAGGCATGGCCTGGCTGAATCTGGCCTCGGGTCAGTTTTTTGTGAGCGAGACAGACTCTCAGAACCTTGCCGCAGAACTGGAGCGTTTGCAGCCCTCGGAAATCCTGCTGGCGGAAAACACCCCGCCACCAGGGCAGTACAAAACTGCAATCAAGAATTTGCCGGTCTGGCACTTTGATCTGGAAAGTGCGCGGCGCACGCTGTGCCAGCAATTTTCCACTCTCGATCTGGCGGGTTTTGGCTGCGATGGCTACACGCTCGGCCTGGAAGCGGCCGGCGCGCTGCTGGGCTATGCCAAACTAACACAGGGTCAGTCCATCGCGCACGTGCGGAGCATGCGGGTATATTCAGCCGAAAATTTTGTGCGCATGGACGCAGCCACGCGGCGCAATCTTGAAATCACCCAGACCCTGCGCGGCGAACCGGCCCCCACCCTGCTGTCGCTGTTGGACAACTGTGCCAGCAACATGGGCAGCCGTTTACTCCATCATTGGCTGCACCACCCTTTGCGCGACCGCTCCATTTTGAACGCCAGACTTGATGCGGTAGAAAATTTGTCCGGATCCTGTCGCGCAATGCATGAGCAAATCAGACCGAGCGTGGATGTTGAACGCATCAGCGCGCGCATTGCCCTGCGCAGTGCGCGCCCACGCGATTTGTCAGGCCTGCGCGACACGCTTGTCCAACTGCCCGAGCTGCATCACTCAATGCAGGACAATGCCTCACGGCTGGTAGCTGACTTGGCCGCTGCCTTGCTACCCGAGCAGGACCTGAGCAGTCTGCTGCAACGCACGCTGCGAGCTGAGCCATCCAGCGTCTTGCGCGATGGCGGCGTGATTGCAGATGGTTTTGATGCGGAGCTGGATGAGCTGCGCGGCATACAGACGAATTGCGGCGACTTCCTGATGGAACTTGAAACGCGCGAACGCGCACGCAGCGGCATCCCCACCCTGAAAGTCGAATACAACCGCGTGCACGGATTTTACATTGAGGTAACGCACGCACAGTCCGCCAATGTGCCGGATGACTATCGACGTCGCCAGACACTGAAAAATGCAGAACGCTACATCACCCCGGAACTTAAGGCTTTCGAGGACAAGGCGCTGTCGGCCAATGACCGCGCATTGGCGCGAGAAAAATTTCTGTATGAACAGCTGCTTGATCAGCTCGCCCCTCACATCGCACCGCTACAATGCATCGCTGCCGCTATCGCCGAGCTGGATGTGCTCGCCAACTTTGCGGAACGCGCTGCCACGCTGAATTTCTGCGCGCCACAATTCAGCAATGAAGCCGTGCTGAACATCCGCAGCGGGCGCCACCCGGTGGTTGAAGCACAGGTCGAGCAGTTCATTGCCAACGACGCCAATCTGCACGACAAGCGCCAGATGCTGCTGATTACCGGCCCAAACATGGGTGGTAAATCAACCTATATGCGCCAGGTTGCGCTGATTACCCTGCTTGCACACTGCGGCAGTTTCGTGCCTGCCGAAGAAGCGCTGCTCGGCGAAATCGACCAGATCTTTACCCGCATCGGCTCTTCGGATGACCTGGCCAGCGGGCGTTCCACATTTATGGTGGAAATGACCGAGGCGGCCAATATCCTGCACAATGCAACAGAAAAAAGTCTGGTGCTGGTCGATGAAATCGGGCGTGGCACGTCCACTTTTGACGGTTTGGCGCTGGCCCATGCAATCGCCCGTCACCTGCTGGAAGTGAATCGCAGCTACACACTTTTTGCTACCCATTACTTCGAGCTCACGCGCCTCAGCGACCAGTTTACGCAACTCGCCAACGTGCATCTCAAAGCGATCGAGCACCAGCACAGCATCGTGTTTTTGCATAGCGTGAATGAAGGCGCGGCAAGCCAGAGTTATGGCTTGCAGGTGGCTGCGCTGGCGGGCGTGCCCAACGACGTAATCAAAAATGCGCGCAAACAACTGCGCACCCTGGAGCAACAAAGCGCGATGCAGAATCCCCAAGGGGATTTGTTTGCTGCTGTGGAAGTAGCAGACAATATACAGACAAGCCAGGCGTCAACTGAACACCCCGCCATGGAAGCGCTGCGCGGTGTGCAACCGGATGAACTCAGCCCCAAGGCGGCACTTGAAAAGTTGTATCAGCTCAAGAAACTGCTGTAAATATCGTCCACATACAAGCAAAATGCCCGTCCAATTTTCGTTGGACGGGCATTTTTTTGGGATTGCTAACAGCTAATTTGCTTAATGGTGATGTCCACCTGCACCGTGAACATGGCCGTGATCCAGCTCTTCCTTGGTGGCAGCGCGCACATCCGTCACTGTGGCATTGAAGGTTAGTGTCTTGCCGGCCAGGGGATGGTTGCCGTCTACCGTCACATCCTTGTCCGTGATTTCAACGATGGTGAAGAGCATGTAATCTTCGTCATCATCGCCTTCTGCACCGCCTTCAAGCTGCATGCCCACTTCAATATCCTTGGGGAACAAATCGCGGGACTCGACACGCACCAAATCGTGGTCATATTCGCCAAAAGCATCGTCAGGCTCCATTTTGACAGATACCTTATCGCCTACATTTTTACCATGCAGCGCTTCTTCAACCGTTGGGAAAATACCGTCATAGCCGCCATGAACATAGCTTATGGGATCATTGGACTTTTCCAGAATTGCTCCTCCATTAGCGTCGATCAACTCGTAACTTACTGAAACAACGGTATCTTTGGCTATTTTCATTTAATTTCCTTTATCAATTTAAGAATTTCATCCGCATGCCCATGTGCATGCACCGCATACAGTGCATGGAGCAACTTACCGGACTTGTCGATCACAAAAGTGGAGCGCTGAATCGACACTTTTTTCTGTCCATCCACTTCCTTGTCATATAACACGCCGTATTTTTTACATACAACAGCTTCGGTATCAGCCAATAATAATACCGATAATCCGTATTTATCGCGAAAGGAGGCATGGCTTATGCAGTCGTCGCGGCTGATACCAACTACCAGTGTATCCAGCGCAGCAAAATCATCATCCAGCGCGCTGAACTCGTTGGCTTCTATCGTACAGCCGGGGGTGTCATCTTTAGGATAAAAATACAGCACGATATTTTTTTTCCCGCGTTGAGCGGCGAGACTAAAAATCTCCATATCGGCATCAGCCAATTGAAATTGTGGCGCGTCTATTCCAGCACTTAATTGCATAATGGCACTCCTGTACGTCATTCTAGCTGAATTTATTTTTGCCGACAATTTCGTTTAGTGCTTCGGCTATAATTCAGCAATGGAAAACAATCTTACCCTGCTCGGCGGCTTGAGTGTAAAAGAGTTTCTGCGCGATTACTGGCAGAAAAAGCCGCTTCTTATCCGTCAGGCAATTCCCGGATTCCAAGGCCTGCTTGATCCTCAACAACTGATGGCCCTGGCCTGCACTGAAGACGCGCAAGCTCGTTTGGTGGCTCATAAGCGCGGGCTATGGCAGCTGCAGCAGGGCCCTTTCGGAGCCGAGGACTTTTCCAGACAGGGAAAAACAAAATGGACAATGCTGCTGCAGGGGGTCAATCACACTCTGCCACAGGCGGCCGAGTTGCTTAAACGATTTAGCTTTATTCCCCACGCTCGTCTCGACGATCTGATGGTGAGTTATGCCCCCAAGGATGGAGGAGTGGGGCCACATTTCGATTCATACGACGTATTTCTGCTTCAGGGCATGGGACACCGGCGCTGGCAGATTTCTGAACAAGCAGATCGGACGCTGATTGAAGGCGCACCGCTACGAATTTTGCAGAATTTCACAGTTGAACACGAATGGGTGCTTGAGCCCGGTGATATGCTCTATTTGCCACCACATTGGGCACACAATGGCATCGCCGAAGATGATTGCATGACCTATTCCGTGGGCTTTCGCACTCCCTCCTATCAGGAACTGGCGGAGCAATTTCTGGTATATTTGCAGGACAATATTTGTCTGGATGGCATGTATGCCGATCCTGACCTCAAAGAACAGCTCCATCCCTCTGAAATCAGCGCAGACATGCTGCGACAAGTGGAACATGCCATCAACCAGATTAAATGGGGGAAGCCGGATATTGCCCGTTTCCTCGGCAGCTATCTGAGCGAACCCAAACCACACATCTTTTTCGATCAGCCAGAAAAACCCTGGACTCGGAAACGCTTTGAACAGTCAGTACAAAAATCAGGTATAGCGCTAGACCTTAAAACCCAAATTTTATGCCACGACGACACCGTGTTCATCAACGGCGAAGCACATTGTGTCGACAAGGATAGCTATCGCAATCTGCTAGCACTGGCTGATAAACGCCAGCTTGATGGCACGGCGAACTTGTCTGCAGCAGCCCTGGACTTGCTTTATCAATGGTATACAGACGGCTATCTTGTTCCCATTACTGATAAAAAGTAGACTGCGTTTTGAGCGATGACACGCTGCAGCGTATAGAATTAACTGGTTCAGCAGATTATATTGCCGCATTAAACACCATCTGCGGACTGGCAAAGCGCAGCCTGTGTGTTTTTGAAAAAGATTATGTCAACATCGGCTTTAACTGTGAGGCACGCTTTGAACAGCTACGCGGCTTCCTGCTGGACAATCCTGACAACCGGCTGCAGCTATTGGCACATGACACGCGTCCAATATCGCAGAACTGCCCCCGCCTGATGACCTTGTTGCGACAATTTAGCCACAACATGTTTATTTACCAGACACCCAGGAACCTGCAACACCTGACCGCGCCATTTGCCGTTGCGGACGGATCCCATTATGTACGCCGCTTTCACTTCGATGACTCACGCGGCATTCTGGCACGAAATGATGGAGAAAAAGCCCGCCTGATGAAGTCACGCTTCAGTGAAATGTGGGCTGCTTCTCATCCCGGCGCTTCAACCTCCACCTTCAGTTTATAAAATACTTTATGAAAAGTTGCATTCTTTACTAGATTTTTTTAAATTAATGGTTAAAATACCGCGTCTTTCGAAATAGTTGATACTGTGACGAATTGATTATTGGACATTTTTGTAACTACTCCTAAAGGATTTAACATGATACGTTCTGCTCTGATCGCTGCTCTGTTTGCTTTGACTTTGGCTGCTTGCAACAAGCCTGCTACTGCTCCTGCTCCTGCTGTAGAAGCTCCTGCTGCTGCCGCTTCTGCTCCAGTTGCTGCTGACGCTGCTTCTGCACCTGCTGCTAAGTAATAAAGCTTCATCCTGTAAAAAAGCCGACGCAAGTCGGCTTTTTTATTGCCCAGCGTTTTAAAAATTACACAATCTCGCGCCAGGCAAAGCCTTCTTGTTGTGTTGCCACGCCGACCCATTCTTCCCTGCAGTTTAGCGCCTTGCTTAAGGCCCGCACTGCAAGTTCAGGCGTATTGTTCTTTCGACTGAGATGCGCTGCCACAATATGTTGCAACTGGCTATTATCCAGCCTCGCCAACAGCGCGGCAGCAGCATCGTTATTGAGATGGCCGAAACGCCCGCCTACGCGCTGCTTCAGGCTAAACGGATAATCTCCCTGTGCCAGCAACTCTGCGTCATGATTGCATTCAAGCACTAATGCAGCGCAGCCACTCAGGGTCTGTTCGATATGTGGGGTCGAGCTCCCCACATCTGTCAGCACACCCAGTCGTTTTGTACCCTCGCCAAAGACATACTGCACCGGCTCCGCTGCATCATGAGGTACCAGATATGGCTGCACCAGCACTTCGCCGATAAGGAATGAATCGTGGGGATTTATTTCGGTTACATTGGGCAATCCTCCCAATGTCTTGAATTGATTACGAAAAGTGCCATGGGTCATCCAGACCGGAAGAGAGTATTTTCGGGCCAATCGCGCCACCCCTGCAACGTGGTCACCATGCTCATGGGTCACCACAATGCCGCTGAGCGCCTCTGGCTCCAATCCCAGACGAGCCAATCTGACAACCGACTCTGTCAGGTTAAAACCACAATCCATCATCACGCACGTATTCCCGCGCTGCACTAGCAGTGAATTGCCTTCGCTGCCACTGCCCAGTGAAGCGAAGCGGAATAAAGCGGCCAAGGCGCAGTTTCCTAGAGGCGCCCTAGCGTTTTATACAGCGTATCGATTATCTTTTGAGTATCCGCGTCACTGACCCCGGCCCCATTAATAACCAGCACCTCACACCCTGCTGCGAGTTCGCGTACATTAACCTGAATGCGCTGCACTTTATCAGAGCCTGCCTTGCTCTTTGCATCGTCCTTGCCCGCACTCAAGTAATAGATGCCTTTACTCCGGTCTTTGTCAGCCAGCGCGATTCCTGCCTGCTCCAGAGCCAATCCCACCTTGCGCCAGCTCTTGTCGAATGGCTCGCTCAACAAAATACTCTGACTACCATCGGCCAGCTTATTCAGTTTAGGTGCGCCAATCCCTTGTGCTACGGGGTCAGTTGCTGGTTTCTGTGCTTTGTCCAACACACCGGAACCACCACCGAGCTTGGACATCAACAACTGCAACATGGTGGCTTCCAGTTCTGGATCACTGGGTCTTGGTAGCCAGCGATAACCAGTCTCGTCCTTTTCAGCCACCTCTTGCATGCCGTAATGGGTGATGTAAATTTCCGTGCTGTTTCCATCCTTGCTGCGCTCTAAACGAGTATGGTATTGATCTCGCTCGCTTGATGAAGGCACAAATATTTTGCTCAAATATTTGGTGAAAGCATCCATGGGGATTTTGGCACGATTGTCAGCCCACTCGGTTTCGATAATTCCGACTTGCGGGTTTTCGACCTTGATCGTCAAACCGTTCTCAACCCAGAACGCCTTGACCACCGGCCATACATTCTCCGCTTTGTCGTCCACCACCAGCCAGCGTCGCGTATCCTGGCGCACCAGACGCACGTTTCTTGCAGGCGGCAACACCTTGCTGGCCGTGCGGTTCGTGCCACCCTTGGAGAACTCCGAGTAACTCGTCCCTGCCTCAGGGTCGCCAGGGATGCCATATCTGTCATCTCCGCTGTACGAAGTCAGGTCAGGCGGTACTTCCAGTGCATGAATCTTGACCGGTGGCGCTTTGTAATCAAAACTCTTACTTTCAACATTGTCACTGGTATTTGAAGTGCTGCATGCAGCCAATGCGACAATTGCGAGGGTCGAGACGGTAATATTTAATGCGTTCATGCTGTTCCTAATGAATAAATGCCGCCTGTTACAAACAAGGGATTAAATGCTTTGTCGTGCCGAGTTAGAAACCGTCTCAAAATTTTGTGTGAATATGCATAAACTTCGCCTGTTCGCGGTACTCAGTTTGAACTGAGGCACTGCGCGACGTGATGCAACAACCACTAAATAATGCCTGCATGCCGCATGGCTTTTTCCACTGCAGCTTGCGAGCCAGAAGCCAGCGGGGTGAGGGGCAAGCGAAGGAAATTCTGAATCCTGCCCATGCGTGCCACAGCCCATTTCACCGGGATAGGGTTCGCTTCTACAAAAAGATCCATGTGCAGCCCCAACAGACGGAAATTGATTTCTCGTGCCTTGGCAACTTCACCGTTTAAGGCAGCGATACACATCTCATGCATTAATTTGGGCGCCACGTTAGCCGTGACCGAAATCGCTCCGTGCGCTCCCAATAACATCATGGCCAGCGTACTTGCATCGTCACCGCTATAGATTGCAAAATCCTTCGGGGCGCGCAGCAACAAATCACTGCCGCGCCCGATATTTCCGGTCGCATCCTTGATGCCGACGATATTGGGGATCTGCGCAAGTCGCAACACCGTGTCATTGCTCATGTCTGCCACCGTACGTCCGGGTACGTTGTACAAAATGTGCGGCATATCCACAGCTTCGGCGATTGCCTTGAAGTGTTGATACAAGCCTTCCTGCGTTGGCTTATTGTAATAAGGCACAACAGTCAGCGAAGCATCCGCTCCCGCCTTTTTGGAAAAAGCGGCCAGCTCAATTGCCTCTTTGGTTGAATTTGCACCTGTTCCGGCAATGATAGGGATGCGCTTGGCCGCATGATCAACCGCCACCTGGATAAGCAGCTCGTGCTCTTCCACATCTACCGTTGGAGATTCGCCTGAAGTGCCCACTACTACGATGCCATCGCTACCCTGCTCAATATGAAAATCAATCAGCGATCGAAACGCGTTCAAATCCAGACTACTGTCCGCATTCATCGGGGTTACTATTGCTACAATACTGCCTTTTATCATGGTTATGGCCACGTTTAAAAATTTGCATATTTTAACCGAAACTTCTTGAGATTGCCTTACAAAAGACAAGCCGCTATGGAATAATCACCCCATTGTGAATGCAAACCCTCCCACTTCCTTTATGACGTTATCCAGCATGAACCCTGGCGATGTCGCCACTATTGTCTCCATCCACACCGATGAGGCTCTGCACCAACGCCTGCTTGCGATGGGTTTTCGTGTCGGCAAGCATATTGAGCTGATACGCAAAGCACGATTCTCCGGTCCCTTGCAGGTTCGTATCGGCACAACCGATATCTTGCTGCGCAAAATTGAAGCCGAAAAAATCATGGTGCAGGCATGAAAAAAATTGCCTTGCTGGGGATGCCTAATACCGGCAAATCCACCTTGTTCAACCGCCTGACCGGCTCCGCTTCGCGCGTCGGCAACTGGCCCGGCATTACAGTAGAGCTGCTCAGCGGAAAGATCCTTCTCGGCAGCGAAATGGTTGAAATCATTGACCTTCCCGGCATTTACGACATGCACGGCTTTTCCGAGGACGAACAGGTCGTGCGCCACTTTCTGCACGACAATGTGCCGGATCTTGCCCTTATCATACTCAATGCCACGCAAATCGAGCGCCAACTGAGCCTGTTGCTGCAACTCAAACAATTCAATTTGAACATGATTGTGCTGCTCAATATGGCCGACGAAGCCAAGAAACTGGGCATCACCATCGATGCTGCAAAAATGTCAGCAGCCATGGGCATCCCCATTTTTCTGCTCAGCGCAAAATACGGCAGCGGCTATCCGGAGGCACTGCAGGCAATCACCAAAACATTGCGCTACAGTACGCCAGGCATGCCGGAAACATTGCGCAGCCAGCTCGAACAGGATGAGCATATTGAGCACGAAATGGCCCGTATACTGCAACAGTCCGTGCAAATTCCGGCACGATTGTCTGACAATCTCACTACCCGTCTCGACAGTTTTATGTTGCACCCATGGCTGGGTTTGCCGATTTTTTTCGGCATCATGTATTTACTGTTTCAGGCAATTTTCTTTTTTGGCCAGCCGCTGCAAGCCGGTGTCAACGAGACATTTGGCTGGCTGCGCGAAGCGGCTATTGCACCGCTCCTCAGCAGCCTGCCCGCCGCACTGCAAGGGCTGCTGCTTGATGGCGTCTACAATGGCATAGCCACGGTCGCAGCCTTCGTCCCCCTGATCGTGCTGTTCTTTTTGTTCATGGCAATCGTGGAAGATACCGGCTATCTGTCGCGGGCAGCCTTTCTGATGGATGCACTAATGTCCAGAATGGGACTTGATGGGCGCAGCTTTGTCATGCTGCTAATGGGATTCGGCTGTAATGTACCCGCACTGATGGGCACGCGTGTCATGCGCTCGCGTTCACTGCGACTGCTTTCCATGCTCGTCATCCCATTTTCGCTGTGCTCGGCACGCCTGCAGGTATTCGTCTTTATCAGCGCAGCACTGTTTTCACCTAAGGCCGCTCCCCTGGTGCTCTTCAGCCTGTACCTGTTCAGCTTCGCCTCTGCCATCCTCACTGCGATGCTATTCAAACGTTTCTACCCCAATAGCGAACCTTTCGTGCTGGAGCTCCCTCCTTACCGCTTCCCCACCCTGCGCCAGATGGTGATGCGCGGCTGGCATGAGGTTTACCAGTTTCTACACCGCGCCAGCAAATTCATCGTAGCCGGCGTAGTACTGGTATGGCTGCTCACAAACCTGCCGACCTCGGCTGCTCCCGCCAGCGCAGATACCTGGGCGGGCATTCTGGGTGCATGGCTACACCCGCTGTTTGCTCCTATCGGCATCACGCCGGATCTCACCATCGCCCTCATCTTCGGCTTTGTTGCCAAAGAAATCGTCATAGGCTCGCTTGCCGTAATCTATGGCCTCAGTGGGCAGGCCTTGAGCGGTGCGATGGCACTGCAACTGGATTGGGTGCAAGCGTATAGCTTCATGCTATTCACCCTGATCTACACACCCTGCCTGACCACCATTGCTACCCTGCGCAAGGAGTCCAATAGTGCCGGCTTTATGTGGTTTTCCATTGCCTGGTCGCTGGCACTTGCGTGGTTGCTCAGTTTTGCGTTCTATCAGGTCGCGCGAGCATTGGGCTATTAGCGAGTGCTGTATCCTGAATAAAAAAGGCTGCAAATAGCAGCCTTTTTTATTCACCGTAAAAAGATAATTTATTCTTTCCAGGCTCTGTCCAACGCGTTTTGTGCCTGCTCCAACTTTTCCTTGGCTTCCTGGTAGTTTTTTCTGGAGATATCCGCCTTCTTTTGCTCTTCGGCCAGCTGCCTCTTTTTCTTTTCGATAAATTTTTCAGTATCTGCTACGGTCTGAGCATCAGACTTATACGCCTCTTCAGCCTTTTCCATTCTCTGCAATGCATTGTTATACCCGGCTTGCTGCACAGAGACGTCTTTTGCATGAACCAAAGGCACAACAGACAAAAGCAATGCTGCAAAAATCCCGATTCTCAACATATAGTCCCCTACTTTCTCTGGTAATACATGATACGTATAATCTGCGTTAATAAGCTTGAGCAAATTTTTCAATAAAATAACTTCCCACCAGCACAAGAGCAAGTACACCTACGCCCGTAAAAACACTCGTAGATCCACCTCCCCTCATTACCCCTTCGTAGGCAGCATAAAAGAAAAAAGCGATGGAGAGCAACTGAATGATTTGCGAAAATAATCTAGGCAAAAATTCTTTAGTCATAATTATCTCCAATCCTGAATACGAACCAAAGCAGTGCTGTGAGCATTATCACCCCGGATCAGATTATTCACAATCCAGCCCCCCTCAACATATTTTTTGCTGCCTGCATACGGCGATACAAACAAAAACCCCCCGCATCCTGAGGATAAACGGGGGGCACGAACCCCGTGTTTACGGGGTTAAACAACATTCTGGCGGAGGCTGTGAGATTCGAACTCACGGAAGGTTTCCCTTCGGCAGTTTTCAAGACTGCTGGTTTAAACCACTCACCCAAACCTCCAAGAGCGCGCATCATACAGATATCCGCCACTAATTTAAAGCGTCTCCCGCATTATTTTTAGCCGCAATTAACAGAGTCATTGCAACTTTTGCCCTCATTCGATACTCTTATACCTGTTGTTCAATACACCACCCGGAGAAAAACAATGGAATATCAAACTATCTCGCAACCAGGCACTCTGGCCCTGGAACAAAACAAGGTATTACGCAATACTTACATGATGCTGGCACTGACCATGATACCGACCATCATCGGTGCGTTCGTTGGACTGTCCGTCAGTTTTTCATTTATGGCACAGCACCCTATCATGGCTCCGTTACTGATGTTTGGCGTCATGATGGGTATGCTGTTTGGCGTTTCAGCGCTGCGCAATAGCGTATGGGGTATCGCGATGCTGCTGGGCTTTACCTTTGTTGCCGGCGTGTTCCTCGGCCCGATCCTGCAACATGCGCTGCATCTGCGCAACGGCGCCGAACTGGTAGGCATGGCAGCAGGCGGTACTGGGCTGATTTTCTTTAGCCTGGCAACCGTCGCTACGGTCACCAAGAAGGATTTCAGCTTCATGGGCAAATTCTTGTTTATCGGCGTAATCCTACTGCTGGTTGCTTCGCTGGCTAATATTTTCTTCGCCATCCCTGCTTTGTCGCTGACCATTTCGGCAATTGCCATTCTGATCTTCTCGGCTTACATTTTGTATGACATCAGCCAGATTATCCATGGCGGCGAAATCAACTACGTGATGGCAACCCTGACTCTGTATCTGGATATATATAACATCTTCGTTAACCTGCTGAGCCTGCTGATGGCTTTTGCCGGCGAACGCGACTGATACAAAGCAACATGAAATAAAAAAAGCGGCCGAGGCCGCTTTTTTTATTGAACCGCTTTTATTATTTTTCAAACAGCGCGATAGACTCCACATGCGAGGTATGCGGAAACATATTCATCACCCCTGCCGCCTTGAGCACATAGCCTTTTTGGTGCACCAGCACCTCGGCATCGCGCGCCAGAGTAGAAGGATTGCACGACACATAGACGATGCGCTGCGGTGCGTCTGCCCCCAAGGCTTTGACCAGTTCAAACGCGCCGTCACGCGGCGGATCGATCAGCATTTTGTCAAAATTCCCCAGCTTGTCCAGTGTCTCCTCATTCATCTCAAACAGGTTCATCACGCTGAATTGCGTGTTGGCATCCAGACCATTGTAGGCGGCATTGTTTGCCGCCCGTTGCAGCAACGATGCGCTGCCTTCAATGCCCACCACCTGTGCGCCACTGCGCGCAATCGGCAGCGTAAAATTGCCCAGCCCACAGAAAAAATCGGCTATGCGTTCACCTTTTTGGGGAGAGAGAAGCCGCATGGCGCGGCTCATCATCAGCCGGTTCAAGGTGCTGTTCACCTGAGTGAAATCGGTGGGTGAGAATGGCATGGTGATACCAAATTCGGGCAGACTGTAACTAAGCGCCGGTGCATCCAGCGGATAAAATGGCACAACTGTTTCCGGCCCCTTGGTTTGCAACCAGAATTGCACTTTGTGGGTATCGGCAAACTGTTTGATCGTCCCTTCGTCGGCAGGCGACAGGGGCTTCATGATACGCAATACCAGTGCATCGACATGCTCTCCAACCGCCACTTCGATCTGCGGCAGATCGTCACGTATCGACAAGCCCTCGTTCATTTGCGCCAATAGCGGCAGCAGCCTGGCTATCTTCGGCGGCAGGATTTCACAGTGCTGCATGTCCGCCACATAGCGGCTGCTCTTCTCGTGAAACCCCACCAACGTTTTACCCTTCTTGATGACATGTCGAACCGACAGGCGCGCACGCTGGCGATAGCCCCAGGTTTCACCATAGATAGGCGGCATGATCATAGCCGCTTTGACCTTGCCGATGCGTTCCAGATTGTCTTCCAGTATGCGCTGCTTAGCTGCTACCTGAGCACGTGCCTCAAGGTGCTGCATGGAGCAACCACCGCACACATCAAAGTGCACACATTTGGGCTGCACCCGCATGAACGACTGCTTGAGCACCTTATCCACCTTGGCCAGCTCGTAGCTGGGCTTCTTGCGATAGGAACTATAGGTGACACGCTCACCTGTTAATGCACCCTCAATAAAAATAACTTTACCTTCGGCGTGTGCTATGCCGCGGCCTTCCTGGTCCAGCGATTCAATGATTACGTCCTGCATGGGTGGCGTGTTGGTCTGCATATTCAGCGGTGGAGTACTTGTTGTCATATTTATACATCTATTGGCTTCCCCAGGCATACCCATACAGGGTGGCTTGGGAAAATTGAGAGGATTGAAATTCTAAGGCTGCCTGCTCTTCCTTGCAGCATGATACTCAAGGTATGCAAACACACGCCCCAGGCCGGTACGTGCCCATGCCCAGCCTACGAGCACACCGGTTGCATTGGATAGCATGTCGGCATAATCAAAAAAACGGTAACCGGTCTCGCGTTGCATATATTCGATTAAAACGCCCATTGCAACCAGCAGCATAGCCAGCATCAAGCGAGGCCTGCGCTGCCTGTAAACCTGGCAAAACCACAGCATAAGCAGGCAGTAAGCGAGCGCGTGTTCAAGCTTATCGGCATTCCAGAAGTGCACAGGTTCAGGCGGATGCGGCATAAGCGACAAATAAAAAATCGCTGCCACCCAAAACCATCCTACAGCCAACCAGGTCCAGCGCAGCTTATTCATACTTGTCGGAAGGCCATGCGGCAAGATACTCAGCCCAGTGCGGCTCGTCAGATTTGCTCAAAGTGCTGCGCACCAGTTCGCATTCTTTTTCGTAGCGCGCCTTGGTGAACTGACCGCGCATCAACTGGAAGCGTGCGTACACCAGATAAGTATTGACCACATCAGTTTCACAATAGTAGCGTATTTCGCCGAGTCTTCCCTGCTGATACGCGTCCCATACCTTGCTGCCATCCATGCCCAACTTACCGGGGAAGCCGATCAGTTTCGCCAGATCATCCAGCGGAGCGTTAGCACGCCCGCCATACATCGCGAGCAGATCCATCAAGTCGATATGTCGTGAGTGGTAACGGCTAATGTAGTTATTCCACTTGAAGTCTTTATCGTCCTCACCCATGTCCCAGTAGCGCGCGCACTGCACGCCATGTATCAGGCTGCGATAATGCAGCACGGGCAAATCAAATCCGCTGCCGTTCCATGACACAATTTGCGGGGTATATTTGTCGATACCGTCGAAAAAGCGCTGAATGATACTGCCTTCATCGTCCTCAAGCCCGCCCAGTGACCATACCTTGAAGTTATCCCCTTCGCGTAGCACGCAGGAAATCGCGGCCACCTTCTGCAAATGGTGCTGGATAAAATCAGTACCTGTTTTCTGGCGACGCATCTGGAACGCCATCTCCGCCACATCATTATCGCTCACCCTGGCATCAAGCTCGTAAAGCTTGCGCAGGCCTGCGATGTCAGGGATGGTTTCGATGTCAAAGACCAGTAATGGATTCAATTCTAACCACCTTAATTTTTTTAAAGCCTCAATATTCGGTTGCTTTTAGATCGTCGAATCCACCGACCAGCTTGGGCAGGCTGTATTCAGCAAAGTGAGATTTTACCAAAGTACCGCCGCATTTATTGCCATTGACGGTAAAAAATCTGAATATCGCGGAAATGCAACAAACTCCACTCATACGCACAATGCGCAGAGCAATATCTTATATGCGCTGGGAATGAACAAAGGCTGGTTTGGTTTACTGAACACGCCATCAAAACGCAAAACAATGTTCAAGAATTGGATCTTGCACCGAAAGGTCAATAATCCCGGCACCTTTACCTGCAGCGAAACAATATTTTAATATTTATCCATTACACGCCTGGATTTTGCCTTATATTTCATCGTGCTCTGGGGCGACTGGAAATAATCCTCGTCAAGGAAGCGGAGTATTTGTTTAACCTCCTGTCGGTCCGCCGGAATTACAATTCTTTCCTGCCCGGGAGGGCCGACAAGTTGCAACTGAAGATCACAAAACTTGGCAGTGGCTGCAATTTTACTTGCGGGACAATAATCCAGGATGCCGCACTGCTGAATCAACACCACCTTGAGCCTCACCCAGGCATCAGCTTCGTCCATAAAATTCTGGGCATCGGCAAACTGCAGAGCCGGGTTTTGAACAAACACTTTCAAATCCTGGTCACTTGCCTCCTTACAGTAGGCACTCATATCAAATATGTGCCTCAGGTAGTGGAAGCTGGCAAATTTCAGATTGTCGTCTTCAATGATCGCGGTTAACTTATTGTCCAGGGTCAAGCCGCCGCCTTCAAACCTGGTAAACGCATTTTCAGAATGAACCAGAGAAAAGCCATTCGCATTGATGATCCGCCTTCTGTCGAAGCCCTGTATCAAAACGCGTATGTTGCCATTCTTAATATAACCGGTAAAAACTGCTTTTACAGATTCAAGCGCACCACTCTTGAATACGAACTCCTGGCAGCCTTGGGGACGCAAAACTGCGGGTTTAATTCCATCCACATCATCAAAGTTATTAATATACAGAAGCTCGCTTTCTTCTGGACGATACATCCCGTCAAACTTGATTTCCTCTTCTATTCCCTGTGTAAACTCATGTTCCTGGCCACGAAAAAGTTCGGTTATCCCGGATTGCACACTTGATGTAAGGGGCATACGCAAAACACGCATACCCGGAATACTGGTTAAAGCAAAAAGATTAAGCGTCTGTGCTAATTGATTCATTAAACCTCCAAGGCCATCTTTCCGGTTAGTTGAACGACTGCATTGTCGCCTCGTTTATTTACACCGCACGCTGACTTTTCATGACATTGATTAAGGATTGATACGATAGAAGCGTTTCTCCAGGGTTAATCCTTTTACGTTGTCCAGCCTGTCATCCATCGCCACATTCAATTTATCCAGGCGTTCATCAGGATGAGGATGGGTTTTAAACAGCAACTCTACGCTGTTATCATCTTTCGCAATATGCCCGATGTCCTGCAGCACTTCGGGAAACGAGAAGGGGTCATATCCGGCGCGTGCGGACAATACCACGGCGATACTGTCGGCTTCAAACTCTGCATTCTTGTCCAGCGACCTTGCCACTACCTCCGCACCGCTGCCGATCAGTTGTTGTACTTTTTCGTTATTACCGACTTGCCTGGACAGCGCCTCGCCACCCAAAGCTACCAAACTGCTCTGTTGCAGGATCTTCAGGTGATGTTGGCGTATAACATGGCCGATTTCATGCGCCAATACACCAGCCAGCGCTGCTTCATTATGCAATTGCAGGTACAAACCGCGCGTGACGAAGATATACCCCCCCGGTGCGGCAAAGGCGTTGATATCATTCGATTCGATCACGCCAAAATGCCAGGGCAGATCAGGGCGCTCGCTCTGGCTTGCCACCCAGCGCCCTACGTTGTTGATATATTTCTGCAGGCGTTTATCTTTTACCAGAGGAGAAGCGCCCAACAGGTTGCCGGCAATTTGTTTGCCGATCGCCACCTCTTCTTCCTGCGAGGTTCCGACTATCCCCGACAGTACATTCGCAGCCGCACCAGGGTTCTTTCCGATCTTTTCCTGCACGTTTTCTTTCAGCGCCTTGTTAAACTCCTGGCCAAAATCAAAACCATAGACTGTGCCACAACTCAGCATGAATCCGGATAGCAGCACCACTTTATAATAAACTGATTTCATATCATGCTCCTCATTGCGGCAATGGAAGATAGTCCAGGCTACGCGGCTTTAGCTTGCCTTGATTGGCAAAACTCTGCGCTTCAGCACGCGTTGTCATATAAGACTCGGCAAGATTAAGCTCTTCTGCATCAAATTTAGCCGCCTTCAACTCCTCTTCATTAAGGCCGCGTATACCCGTAGTGGCAACCACCTTGCCAGTTCCTGCACGACCAGAAGCAAGTCCGGCAAAACTTTCAGCCACACTCTTGCCTTTCTTTGCCTCGCCTTTGCGTATGCTCAACATGCGTACCCAGCCGCCGCCTCTGGCGCTCTTCACGTTCAGCCAGCCTCCATCCTTTTTCAGAATATTCACCTTATCGCCCACATTCAGCGTGGCTACCGTTTTTGCATCGGTAAAAGGTTCTTTTTTGATTACCTCGGCCTTTAGTACGGTTCCTGTTTCCACTGCAACAGCGGGCTGAACGGCCAATACCAATAAAAGCAAAATAGCTATCTCTTTAATTTTCATGAATTTTTTCCTTTTTGCTCATCCCAGTTCAGCAAGGCTGTGGCAAACATCCCGCGCCAGCTTGCGCGCGCTGCATTGCCTCCTGTTATCATCCCCTGGTGTACAAACCATTCTGCGGCATTATCAGGCTGAGCAAGGTTTTTGCGCAACTGCACATGCAATGTTGCAAGCACCGCTTCAATATCCTGCCGCACTCTTTCAGCGCTTTCCTCATCTCCCGCAGGCACGACCCAGGACACCGCAAAAGTTTTTTCAAACAAATCCCACAAACCTTTTTGGTAACCTTTCAAAATATCTACGCTTTTGACTTCATTTCCACATTTTTCCAGAGCATAGCGAATTTTTTCCAGTATCGGGTCAGGCACAATATTTTTGCTCACGTCGAGACGAATTAATAGCAGTGTCGCCTGCAATTCCCCGTTGCGCTCCAGCGACATGCGCACCATATTTTGTTCAAGCGCCTTGCCGGTGGCGGATGAATAAATGCGCGCAATCGAAAAGTACAGCAGACCAACTGTCAGCGGCCCTGTAAGGTTAATGTAGGTATCGGTAAAATTAATTGTAGCGAATGAAATGGCGATCAAAATCAACTGCGAGAATGCGAACAGCATGTCAATTTTGGCACGCCCTACATTGCGATAAAATCCAGCAGCAATAATCCATATAAAAATCACGGTCAACAATAGATAGGGCAGGCGTGCCTCAGGAAAGCGCAAAAAGTCACCGTGCTTCATATTGTCTATTGAGGTCGCGAGTATTTCCACACCAGGGTGTATTTTGCTCAGCGGGGTTGGCTTGCTGTCAAACAGGCTGGGGGCAGTCGAACCTATGATCACTATTTTATTGGTAAATTCATTCGCCGGGCGTTTTTTGACTTTACTGCCAAGGTCGGTGAATACCTCGGCAAAGCTCACATAATGGTAGGTAAAAGGCGGGCCACGCCAATTGAGCAGCACACGCTGTGCATCGGTTTTCGGCCAGCCTTCGCCTTGCACCAGACGCGCCGATAAAGACGGCAATTTCCAGCCATAATCTTCACTGTAAATATGATAATTGCGTACTACCCCATCCGCATCAGGATAGATATTGTGCAGTCCCAGCCGACCGCCTTTGATTGCCGCCGCAAAAGGCGGCAAAACAACCGCCACAGTCGCATCCTTATCCGCTTCCTCAGACAACGCCTGCACGCCGGGAATCATCGCTGGTTTGATCTGGCTCAGGCTGTCACTGTCCGGGTCCAGCCGCAGGATGGGGAAATAGGTATTGCCGGTGGCTGCGATCGCCGCATCAAAATAGGCATCGCTGTCCGGGTTATAGACATCCGCATCGCTGAACAGAATATCGAACACTACCGCGCTTGGCCGCTGCTTTTCAATCTGCTCAAGAAACTCACCCAGCACCTGCCGCGGCCATGGCCAGCGCCCATAATCCTTGGCCATCGCAGCCAAACTTGCTTCGTTGATATCGACAATAACAATATCCGGATCAGGTTTGGCGACCATGATGCGGTAACGCATCATCATATCAAAAGTCGTCTGCCGCATATTTGCAGTCACATGCAAAAAGGCGGTGTCAGCCAGCGCCAATAGTGTAAAAAATACTGCAAGATACAGATAAAAACTGTTTTTCCAGCGTCGTGCCAGCAACGTGAAAAAAGCAGCAATTGCCTTGCGTAAACGACTGATCAAGATTAATTGAAATTTCATTGCATTATTTTATTTTAATAATTAACTGTGAGAAATTCAGAACGTGGCTAGCTGTTAGCAACATTATGTACAATTTACCCAATGGGGAAGTTCAAAATTCAGTTTAACACCTGACAGCTGCTACGTGAATACACAGGAACAAGCACTTGCGTATAAGGTTTTGACAAACACAGGATATTCAGACTACGATAAAAATATGATCATTACCGAAAAAACTGCATCGATGTCAAAATTTAAATTCCAGCATGCCATTTTCATCAGTTTGTTAAGCGCTTTCACCTTTTTCTTCACCACCAACATTTACGCCGCCGGACACGACTCCGGAAGAGACCTGCAATTGGGTTGTGCGGCCACGAACACCGCGCCAGATATGGTGAAGCGACTGACTCCACTGACCAAATATTTAAGCAGCAAAACCGGAATCAAAGTTAAATTTCATGACTCCTCCGATCTGAACTCGGCAGTCGACAAACTGGGCGTGAGTAATCTTCAAATTGCTTATCTGTCACCTGACGAATATCTTGAAGCGCATGAAAAATATGCAGTGGTCCCGCTGGTCAATCCGCTTAAAAAAGGCAAATCCAGTTTCACTTTAGTGATTGCGGTTCCCAAAGACAGCCCCGTCCAGACAGTTAGCGATCTCCACGGCAAAAAATTCGCATTTGGCGACAAAAAATCCACACTGCAGCCGGCGATTGTCGAAAAAGCAGGTGTCAAAACCGACCAGTTCTCATCCTATGATTATCTGGATAACGACGACAATATCGCCACGGCTGTACTCAATGGTGGGTTCGATGCAGGTATTCTGAAAGATACGGTGGCGGAGAAGTATAAGGCGCAAGGAATGCGCGTTATTTATACATCAGCCCCCATCCCCTCCTATCTTTTCGCAGTCAATAAAAATCTTCCCCCTATAACCGTCAATATGCTCAAGAATGCGATGCTGGGGCTCAACGGCAACACAAAAGAAAACAAGGCCATCCTTGCCGCGATTGAACAAGGTTATGATGGTGTTGGGGTCGCAAAAGACAAGGATTTTGATGAAATACGCAAATTGCTCGCCGCGGCAAAATAAACGTATCTATCCACCAAGCTGCTGATGTCGTTTTAACGCCCATTCCACGTGCTCAGCCACCACTGGCGATGGGTGATGCATGCGTGATTGCAGCGCAAGCAGCACCTTCTCACTGGCCGGTGCATTCCCCAGCGCGACGGCAATATTGCGCAGCCATTGCTCATGGCCGATGCGATAAACCGCACTGCCCGCAAATTTTTTCTGGAAGGTGGCTTCATCCCAGGCGAACAGTTCGCTAAGCGTGATATCGTCCAGACCGTGCCTGGCCGCAAAATCCGGTTCCACTGATTTCTGCGCAAAACGGTTCCACGGGCAGGCCAGTTGGCAGTCATCGCAGCCGTAGATGCGGTTGCCTATCATCTCCCTGAATTCTTGCGGAATACTGCCTTTCAGCTCGATGGTCAAGTATGAAATACAGCGCCTCGCATCCACCTGATAGGGCGCAATGATCGCCCGGGTCGGGCAGATATCGAGACAGGCCGTACAGCTGCCGCAGTGATTTTTTTGCGTCGTTTTTTCCGCTGTCTCCGCATCCAGCGCCAATGGCAGGTCGGTGTAGATTTCCCCCAGAAAGAAATATGAACCGTGCTCACGCGTCAGCAGCAGGGTATGCTTGCCGCGCCAGCCCAGGCGCGCTTTCTCCGCGAGTTCCACTTCCAGCACAGGCGCACTGTCGCTAAACACGCGGCAATTGCACTCACCCGCCTCGGCGCGAATTTTTTGTGCCAATTGGTCCAGGCGGTTGCGCAATACCTTGTGATAATCCCGCCCCAGCGCATAACGCGATATAAAGGCGCGCTCGCCATCCCTGATCACTTCCCATGCATCTTTGGCAGCGGGCGGATAATAGTCCATGCGTACAGATATCACGCGCACCGTGCCGGGAATCAACTCCGCCGGGCGGCTGCGTTTGCTGCCGTGTTTTGCCATATAATCCATCGCGCCGTGATAACCCTGCGCCAGCCATTGCTGCAGACGTGTTTCAGCCGCACCCAGATGAGTGTCGCTGATGCCCACAGCCTGAAAGCCCAGCTCGGCGCCCCATTGCTTGATCCGGGCAGTCAGTATCGCGTAATTGTTTTCTGGAGGAAGCTCGTTTTGCATAAACAGGATAATAACCGAAGTGGTGTAAGCGGGCATTCCGCCGCAAGCCGGGAGCTCGCGATAAACCTGCCTGATGAGGCCGCAACGGCAGCCTTTGCGATACGTTTGGCCGGAAATCTGGCGCCGGGTATGGTGATCTATCTGCGCGGCGATCTCGGCGCTGGCAAAACCACACTGGTACGCGCATTGCTCAATGCGCTCGGTTACCAGGGGCGCGTTAAAAGCCCGACCTACACCCTGCTTGAGCAATATGCAGTAGCTGGATTAAACTTGCGCCACTTCGATTTGTACCGTTTCCGCGAGCCCGCGGAATGGGAAAGCGCCGGCTTCAACGATGAATTCGACGGCGTCAATATTTGCCTGGTGGAGTGGCCGGAACAGGCAGCCGGACTGCTGCCACCAGCCGACGTGGAAATTAACTTCGAGATTTTGCCTGATGGGCGTAACATAAGCCTACGTGCGTATACAGATACAGGTAGGGAATGCTTAAACAGCTTGTAAAAATCAGTGCGGCAATCTGCCTGTTGTGGATTTCCCAGGCACAGGCTGCCACTGCTATCAGCGCGGTACGCGTATGGCCAGCTCAGGATTACACCCGTATCACTATCGAATCCAGCCAGACGATTCGATACAATCAGTTTAGCATCAAAAATCCGGATCGCCTGGTGATCGACCTGGAACGAGTGGAAATCAATGAGGTACTTAACTCACTCAATCCAAAGATCGGCAATGACGATCCTTACATCAAAAGCGTGCGCGTGGGTCGTTTCAAACCTGGTGTGGTGCGCTTAGTACTCGATTTAAAAACCGAGGTCAAACCCCAGCTATTCAACCTCAAACCGGTCGCGGAATACGGCCATCGTCTGGTGCTGGATATATTCCCCACTCATCCTGTCGATCCGCTGATTGCACTACTGCAGTCATCAGGCATCACTGTCCATACGGCAGAACCCGACATGGCAAGCATGCCCGCAATCACGGCCAGTGCAGAGCCTGAAAATAGCCTAGCCGCCAAGTCTGATCCGCAAATCACAGCAACGACTCCTGCGTCCGAAATAACCTCGCCTCCGGGCCGCACTGAAAAAAGTGGCCGCATCCTGATTGTCGCCATCGATGCCGGGCACGGTGGCGAAGATCCGGGTGCACATGGCCGCCGCGGCACCCAGGAAAAGGTTGTCACCCTCGCAATTGCCCGCAGGCTCAAGGCACAAATCGATAACATACCTAATATGCGCGCGCTGCTTATCCGCGATGGTGATTACTTTATCCCTTTGGGTATACGCGTTGTTAAAGCACACCAAGCCCAGGCTGACCTGTTTGTTTCCATCCATGCCGACGCCTTCGTCAAGCCGCGTGCACGCGGCTCATCGGTATTTGCGCTGTCGGAACGAGGAGCCACCAGCGCAAATGCGCGCTGGCTGGCAAAGAAAGAAAATGAGGCCGACCTTATCGGCGGTGTAAACATCGCGGATAAAGATCCCTACCTTGCACGCACTCTGCTGGACCTGTCGCGAACTGCCACCATCAGTGACAGCATGAAGCTGGCCAAACACGTGCTGGGAGAATTGGGCGGCATCAATACCCTGCATCGCGGCAAGGTCGAGCAGGCCGGTTTTGCCGTGCTGAAATCGCCGGAGATTCCTTCGATACTGGTCGAGACGGCCTTCATCAGCAATCCTGATGAAGAGAGCCGCCTGAACGACAGCCACTATCAGGAAAAATTGGCCTCTGCGATTTTGGGCGGCATCAAACGCTATTTCGCGAAAAATCCGCCACTGTCCAAACAGAAAATCGCACAGAGCGACTGATTGATTTCCGGGCGTTTCCGGGAGTTTGACAGCATGGCAATTTGTTGCATAGCCTAAAAAATACTTATTTTTTAATTTACAGCAACAAGTTTATGCCAGTTAATTTTCAACGCCTTTGCTCCTTTAGCATCGCATTGCTGGGAGTGATCATAAACAATCAGGTACAAGCCAGTTGCGGCAGTACCTCCTGCTCTATTAACACCGACTGGAACGAACACGGCATCAGCACACCGGGCTGGAGCACGGATTTTCGCTATAGCTACAGCCGTGCAGACATGTTGCGATCGGGCAGCAATAAAATCGTCGCCGACCCCACATCATATCCATACAACACTCGAATTGAAGCGGAAGACCTGCGCACCATCAACCAGCTCGTCACCGCTACTTTAGACTATACCCATGACGAACATTGGGGCGCCACTCTGCAACTGCCTTATGTCATGCGCGACCATACCCATTCAATCGGCGATACAAATCCAACTCTGGTGACAACTGAAAGTTTTACTGCCAACTCACTCGGCGACATCAGGGTGGCAGGACGTTACCGCTGGGACAGTGGCCTGGACAATCATTCAGGAATGGGAATCAAGTTGGGCTTGAAGCTAAATACCGGCCGCAAAGACTTTTCGCTGAACACAGGAGCATTACCGGGGGAAGCAACGCTGCAGCCTGGAAATGGCAGCACCGACCTGATCCTCGGCGTATTCTGGACCAAAAACACACCGGGTAGTGCGTGGAACTGGTTCATTCAAGGCTCAATTCAGAATTCCATTTCCGCCAGCGCTCAGTTCCGCCCGGGCAATCAAGTCAATCTCGATGGTGGCACACGTTACGCTTTTTCCAATACCTTAAGTGGCCTACTGCAAGTGAATACGCAATGGAACGATACCGACACAGGTAGCGCTGCAGCTCTTTCACCTTTGACTAGCGAGGCCAGCAGCGGTATGAAAACTGTCGCCATAACACCCGGTGTAAGCTATGCACTCACCCCTTCGACGCAGCTGTATACATTGGTACAAGTACCCGTTTACCAGTATGTAAACGGCGAACAACTCACCGCCAATTACTCTGCCTCGCTGGGCATCCGCCACCATTTTTAAATTTTCCTGTCTCGCATCAGCTACTCCCCTCCTGACTTGAAAACAGAGCGGAAAGAAATTTTATTCAGAGAGCCTCTTTAGCTTTTCCGGATGCCCCTTCAACCACTCCAATACACCCGTGCCAGCCACCCGCCCGCTGGCAAAACACGCAGTCAGCAGATAGCCGCCCGTCGGCGCTTCCCAGTCCAGCATTTCCCCCGCACAGAATACGCCAGGCAATGCGTTCAGCATCAGGTGACTGTCGAGCGCGTCGAAGCTCACCCCGCCCGCGCTGCTGATTGCTTCTTGCAGTGGCCTGGGCGCCCGCAATGTCAACGGCAGCATCTTGATTGCCTGCGCCAATCTCAGGGGATGTCCAAAATCTTCAGCGGCCACACATTCACGCAGCAAGCCCACCTGCACGGCCTTTAATCCAGTCCGGCTTTGCAGATGGCTGGAAACGGAGCGCGAACCGCGCGGATGCGCCACCTCTGCCTGCACACGCTCAAGACTTTTGCCGGGGGCAAGGTCAAGATAAACCGTTGCCGAGCCGTGGGCCGTGATTTCGTCGCGTATAGGTGCAGACAGGGCATAGACCAGCCCGCCCTCGATGCCGCTTGCCGTCAGCATGATGTCGCCCTGCTTGCGATGCGCTGAACCTGCAGCGTCGCTAAAGCTAAGCACCACGCCTTTCAGCGGTTGGCCGGCGAAGCGCGTGCTAAAGTGCTCACTCCAGCCCGCATCAAAACCGCAGTTGGCCGGGCGAAGCGGCGCGATGGATACGCCGCGCGCATCGAGCAACGGCAGCCATGCACCGTCGCTGCCCAGTTGCGGCCAGCTGCCGCCACCCAGCGCCAGCACCACAGCCTCGGCCTGCACCGAGCGCTCCCCTTCGGCTGTGGCAAAGCACAGCTCGCCCGCAGTGTTCCATCCGCTCCAGCGGTGGCGCATATGAAAGCTCACGCCGTTCTCGCGCAAGCGATGCAGCCAGGCGCGCAGCAAGGGCGCCGCTTTCATGTCCGTGGGAAATACCCTGCCCGAAGAGCCAACAAAGGTGTCGATGCCGAGGCCGTGTATCCACTCACGCAGCGCATCCGGCGAGAACACATCCAGCAGGGGTTTGATCTGCTCGCGGCGCGAGCCATAGCGATCCAGAAAGGAGGACAGCGGCTCGGCGTGGGTAATATTCATGCCACCCTTGCCCGCCATCAGAAACTTGCGCCCGACACTCGGCATGGCGTCGTATACCTCCACACGCACACCATGCTGGCTCAGCACCTCGGTTGCCATCAAACCCGCCGGGCCGCCGCCGATGACGGCGACAGAACGGGGTTGTGGTTTAGGCAGGAAATACTCCGGTGCTCAGATAGCGGTCACCCCGGTCGCATACGATAAACACGATGGTCGCGTTTTCGACGCGCTGCGAAATGCGCAGGGCTACCTCCAGTGCGCCGCCTGACGAGATGCCACAGAAGATGCCTTCCTCGCGTGCCAGCCGCCGGGTCATTTCCTCTGCCGCAGGCTGGCTCACATATTCCAGCGCGTCCACATTTTTGGCGTTGTAGATTTTGGGCAAATAGGCTTCTGGCCATTTGCGGATGCCGGGTATCTGCGCGCCTTCTTCGGGCTGCACGCCGATGATCTGGATCGCAGGATTAACCTCCTTGAAGTAGCGCGCGCAGCCCATGATGGTGCCGGTGGTACCCATGCTGCTGATGAAGTGGGTGACCTGGCCCTGCGTGTCGCGCCAGATTTCCGGCGCGGTGCCTTCATAGTGCGCCAGCGGATTGTCGGGATTTGAAAACTGGTCGAGGATGATGCCGCGCCCCTGGCTGCGCAGTTGCTCGGCGGTGTCGCGCGCCAGCTCCATGCTGCCCGCTTTTGCAGTCAGAATCAGTTCCGCGCCAAAGGCGCGCATGGTCTGGCAGCGTTCTATGCTCTGGTTCTCCGGCATCACCAGTATCATCTTGTAGCCGCGCATCGCCGCTGCCATCGCCAGCGCAATGCCGGTATTGCCGCTGGTCGCTTCGATCAGGGTATCGCCGGGCCTGATTTCGCCGCGCGCTTCTGCCTTTGTGATCATCGACACCGCGGGGCGGTCTTTCACCGAGCCCGCCGGATTATTGCCTTCCAGCTTGGCCAGTATGGTGTTGGAGGTCGCACCGGGGATGCGCTTCAGTTTGACCAGGGGTGTGTTGCCGACAAAATCTTCGAGGGAATGGTACATGGTCTTGCTTCCTTATGACTGGGTAGTCAGCATGATGGGTGGCTTGCAGCAAAAGACTTACTCGTCATCGTCCTCATCGGCATCGAGCTCATCATCACTTTCGATGAGCTCCTGTACATCGTCCACATCCATGCCCTCGCCACCATTGTAATTTTCAATGGTTTTCGCAGGCAGATGCAAAACTTCCGATGCGACCAGTTCGGCGGAGAACTGGTTAATCTTCTGATTCACCACATCCATGAATTCGGCAAAGGTGATATCGCTACCGGCTGCTTCGTAAACGACATCGACCGCATTTTGCGCAATAGACTCAAAATACTCTTTAACCGCATTGATTGCCTGTTCGTCTAAATTCATACTCACTCCATAGCTTCAGCCGTAAAAGCCAGGCGCCAACCGCCACCCGACACGCACGCTGCACACCTGTACTTTCACATAAAAACATTAAACAATATCATATACTTATATTGGGTCAGGCATGCGACACAAATAGGGACTGTACTGGCTAAACGGCCTTGGACAGCAAATGCTGCACATAACGTGTCGTGCCTTCATCCACGCTGAAGAAAGGCTGCGTATAACCGATTTTACGCAGCGCAGCGATATCCGCCTGGGTGTAGCTCTGGTATTTTCCTTTTAACTGCTCGGGGAAAGTGATGTAACGAATCAGCTGTTGCTGGTGCATTTGTTCCAGCGTCAATTTGCTTTCGCCCTTGTTGCTGCGCAGCGCATTGATCGTTGCCACGGCCACGTCATTAAAGCTCTGCGCCTTGCCGGTGCCGAGATTAAAAATGCCAGACTGCTCGGGATGGTCGAGGAAGTGCATATTGACCTTGACCACGTCTTCTATCGACACAAAATCGCGCAACTGCGCGCCATTGGCATAGCCCTCGCAACCTTCGAACAGCTTCACATAGCCTTCCGCGCGATACTGGTTGAAGAAGTGATAGGCTACGGATGCCATGCGTCCCTTGTGCTGCTCGCGGCTGCCGTACACGTTGAAATAGCGCAGGCCGACAATCTGCGCAGTGCGCTCATCCCAGCGGCGGCGCACGATCTGGTCGAACAGGAATTTTGAATAGGCATACACATTGAGCGGCGATTCAAACTCGCGGCTCTCGGTGAAGTTGGGGCCCATGCCATATACCGACGCGGAAGACGCGTACAGGAACGGAATTTCTTCATCCTGGCAGAAATTCAGGATGTCGAGCGAATACTGGTAATTGTTCTGCATCATGTAGCGGCCATCGGTTTCCATGGTGTCGGAACACGCCCCCTGATGCAGGATGGCTGCCACATCGCCGTCGAACATGCCGGCGTTCAACTGCTCGCTGAAATCTTCCTTGCTCATGTAATCGGCGATATCGCAGTCCACCAGATTCTTGAATTTATCCGCCTGCTTCATGTTATCAACCGCGATGATATTGCTGATGCCGCGATCATTCAGCGCCTTGACCAGATTGCTACCGATAAATCCTGCTGCGCCTGTGACTATGTAATACATTTTTTGCTCCCTTGATTAATTGCCTGAGAAAAGTAATCGCTACTGAGACTTTACTTGACCCCGGCCATATCCTGAATAATTTCATCTCTGCTGACCATCGCCGTACCCAGCTTGCCGACCACAATACCGGCCGCGCGGTTGGCAATGCGCACCGCGTGCGACCATTCGGCGCCGCATGCAAGCATGACAGCCAGGGTGGCAATCACGGTGTCACCGGCACCGCTGACATCGAACACTTCACGCGATTGCGTGGGTTCGTGCAGGATCTCGTTGGCACGATACAGGCTCATTCCCTCTTCGCTGCGTGTCACCAGCAAGGCTTCCAGCTTCAATTCCTTGCGCAGGCGTTCGGCTTTCTCAGTCAGTTCGGCTTCGCTCTTCCAGCCGCCCGCCACCTCGCGGAACTCGCTGCGGTTTGGTGTCAGCAAGGTTGCTCCGGCATAACGCGTGTAATCATCGCCTTTCGGATCAACCAGCACAGGCTTGCCCGCCGCGCGGGCGAGTTTGATCATCTCGGAAATATGCGTGAGTCCGCCCTTGCCGTAGTCCGACAGGATCACCACATCCGCATCCGGCAACTTGGCACGAAAATCAGCCAGCTTGGCATTCAATACTTCGTGGCTGGGCTGGGTCTCGAAATCGATGCGCAGCAACTGCTGATGGCGCGCGACTGCGCGCAGCTTGATGGTGGTGGATATTGTGCTGTCGCGATGCAGCAATGCATTGATGTTGCCATGCTGCGTCAGCAGTTTCTCCAGGCAGTCGCCGGCTTCATCGGCGCCTACTACCGAGAGCAGGGTTGAATGCGCGCCCAGTGACGCGATATTCCTTGCCACGTTGGCGGCCCCACCCGGGCGCTCTTCCACGCGCTCCACTTTCAGCACCGGCACCGGCGCCTCCGGTGAAATGCGATTGACGTCGCCAAACCAGTAACGGTCCAGCATCACATCGCCTACAACCAGAATTTTGGCCTTTTCAAATGATGGCAAAACACTCATGCCATTTCTCCTATCTCTCTAGAAATATCTTGCAATGCCAACAATGGATCTGCCGCCCTGGTAATGGGACGGCCTATCACCAGATAGCTGGCGCCGTTTTGCAGCGCAGCGCGCGGGGTCATGATGCGCGACTGGTCGTCAGCTGCCGCACCTGCCGGACGAATGCCGGGCGTGACCAGGCTGAAATTGCTGCCGCAATGCTGGCGCAACACGGCGGCTTCCTGCGCCGAACAGACCACGCCATCCAGGCCGCTATCGCGCGCCAGGGTGGCCAGACGCAACACCATCTCTGCTGGCGTAGCCGTAATGCCTATTCCTGCCAGGTCTTCCTGCGCCATGCTGGTCAGCACCGTCACCGCGATCAGCTTGGGCGGGCGCGCACTGGCTGCAACCGCCTCGCGCGCTGCTTCCATCATCTTGCGCCCGCCCAGCGCATGCACATTCACCATCCACACGCCGAGGCTGGCCGCAGCCTTGCAGGCCTGCGCCGTGGTGTTGGGGATGTCGTGAAATTTAAGGTCGAGAAACACCTCGAATCCGCGCTGCATGCACTGCTCGACTATCTGCGGCCCGGCAGCGGTAAACAGTTCCTTGCCTATCTTCAGGCGGCACAGGGATGGCGAAAGACGCGAGAGCAGTTCCAGCGCGGGTTGCGCCTCGGGATAATCGAGGGCAACAATAATTTTGGGATCGCTCATATGCGCAACCCTGTTTCTTCGTTGCGCCGCGGCGAATAGGTTTCCCAGCCATGACAGGCCGGGCAATGCCAGTAAAACTGGCGCGCCTTGAAACCACAGCTGGAGCAGTGATACATGGCCAGCGAGCGGGTTCGCTGGTGCACCAGATTTTTCACCAACTCCACATCGGAGCGATTTTTTTCTGTCACTTCCAGCAGGCGGGCTTCCAGAAACTTGTCCAGGCCGAGCAGGGTGGGATTGCGCTGCAATTCATTGCGTACCAGCTGGTATGCGGCTTCCGCACCGTCGCGCTGCAGCACCGCCTGGAACAATACGTTCATCAGATCTTGCGAAGGATATTTCACCTGGTAGTCACGCAACAGGGCGATACCCGCATCCTCGCTGTCAAGCTGGCGATGTGCTTGCATCAGCCGTTCTGCCGCCAGCGGCAGGTACTGCGCGTCCTGCTGTTCGATGCGCTTCCAGATTTCTATCGCGCGCTTATGATTGCCTGCATCTTTTTCCAGATCGCCCAGCATGATGTTGGCGCGTACCGCATGGGGATTAACTTCCAGCGCCTGCTCAAGATGTACGGTCGCGGCATCAATCTGCTTGCGCGCCAATTCGTGTGTAGCCAGTTCGCAATAGAAGGCGGCAGCCTCCTTGCCATGGGATTGTCCGGTAACATCAGTCAGGCGCTGGCTGATGTCGATGGCTTTGAGCCAGTCCTTTTCCTTCTGATATATTTCCAACAAAAAATCCAGCGAATCCTTGGCGTAGGGCGAAGACAGCAGCTGCTGGAAGGCTTGCTCGGCACGATCCAGTATGCCGGCTTTCAGATAATCCTGTGCCAGCTCAAACAGCGCATGCTGCTTTTTATCTTCGTCCAGATCCGCGCGCTCAACCAGATTAAGATGCATGCGCAGCGCGCGATCCACTTCACCGCGACGGCGAAACAGGCTACCCAGGGCAAAGTGCAGCTCTATGGTCTGCGGGTCTACCTTGACCACTTCGATAAAAGCCTCGATTGCCTTATCCTGTTGCTCATTAAGCAGAAAATTCAGCCCCTGAAAATAGGAGCGCGGCAAAAGGCTGGATTCGCTCAGCAGCTCCTTGATATCCATACGTGCTGTCAGCCATCCCATCGCAAAGAATAGCGGGAAGACGAGCAGCATCCAAAGTTCAAATTCCATAGATGACAAACCGGATTAAATAGAGGGAAGTGACCATGAGTCTAAAAGAATTTCAGCATCGCACGCTGATTATTCTTCTATCTCCTCACTCATTTTATTTTTTAAACGCAATTCTTTTTTGAGCGCAGCAATCTCTTTGCGCTGGCGCAGCAGATTCCCCAGAACCGCCAACATACCTATGGCAGTACCCGCCGCAAAAAACAGCAACAACACCAGCACCAGCGACGCATGCCATTCGTAGCCAAAGAAATAACTCAGCACGACAGGCTGATCGTTCTTCACCGCGAAACTCAGCAAGATTAAAAACAAAAAGGCGCGCAACAACCAAATCAAATACTTCATATATCGCTACCTCTGGAAATAAAGAATTTCAGGCAAGAGCTGACGTGCATTAATTTTAAATTAATCATCTTCATATTTTACACGGTACAAAAAAATTGGCGGCTCCATCTTTCGACAGGCCGCCAATTTATTTTCTACCCAACCCACTTTTAACAGGCTCACCCTTCAACAGGCTAGAGGCAATGTCTAAGCCGCTGGATAATCGACTCGCTCACGCAACTCCTTACCTGCCTTGAAGTGTGGCACGTACTTGGCTGGAACCTGAACCTTGTCGCCAGACTTGGGATTGCGCCCCATGCGTGGCGGACGGTAATTCAGGGCGAAACTTCCGAAACCGCGAATTTCAATACGGTCACCACTGGTTAAAGTGGTCGCCATGCTATCAAGTATCACCTTGACGGCCAGCTCAGCATCTTTGCCCAGTAGCTGCGGATAACGCTCAGCCAGTTTAAGAATAAGATCAGAACGTGTCATTATTACCTCTCTTAAGATGCATCCACCTTGCTGCTGGCCATTTTAGCCTTGAGCAATGCGCCCAGGTTGGTAGTACCTGCCGAGCTGGTATCTTCAGCAGAAAGCTTCTTCATTGCGGCTGTTTCATCGGCTTTATCCATCGCCTTGATAGACAGATTGATACCGCGGTTCTTGCGATCAACGTTGATGATCACAGCCTTCACGCTATCGCCTTCCTTGAGGTGATTGCGGATATCCTCAACGCGGTCAGCCGACACTTCAGATGCCTTCAGGTAAGCTTCCACGTCGCCTTCCAGAGTGATTACCGCGCCCTTGGCATCGAGTGACTTGACGGTACCAGTAACGATCGCACCTTTGTCATGGCCCACTACGAAACCGCTGAATGGATCACCATCCATCTGCTTGATACCGAGGGAGATGCGCTCGCGCTCTACATCGATTGCCAGAACAACGGCTTCCAGTTCATCGCCCTTCTTGAAGTTGCGCACAGCCTCCTCGCCAGGCAGACTCCAGGACAGGTCAGACAGATGCACCAGACCGTCAATACCGCCATCCAGGCCGATAAACACGCCGAAATCGGTGATAGACTTGATCTGGCCCTTAACTTTATCGCCCTTCTTGTGGTTCAGTTCAAAGTCTTCCCATGGGTTGGTCTTGCACTGCTTCATGCCCAGTGAAATACGACGGCGTTGCTCGTCGATTTCCAGAATCATGACTTCTACTTCATCGCCCAGCTGCACAACCTTGGATGGGTGTACGTTCTTGTTGGTCCAGTCCATTTCAGAAACGTGTACCAGACCTTCGATACCCTGCTCGATTTCCACGAATGCGCCGTAGTCAGTCAGGTTGGTGACCTTGCCGAACAGACGTGTATTTTGCGGGTAACGACGTGCCAGGCCATGCCAAGGATCGTCGCCCATTTGCTTGATACCCAGAGAAACACGGTTCTTCTCCTGGTCAAACTTCAGAATCTTGGCTTCAACTTCATCGCCCACTGTCAGCACTTCGGATGGGTGCTTCACGCGACGCCATGCCAGATCGGTGATGTGCAACAGGCCGTCAATACCGCCCAGGTCAACGAATGCGCCGTAGTCGGTGATGTTCTTGACCACGCCCTTGACGATCGCGCCTTCTTGCAGATTCTGCATCAGTGCTTCACGGTCTGCACCCTGGCTAACTTCAAGCACTGCACGACGTGATACCACCACGTTGTTGCGCTTGCGATCCAGCTTGATAACCTTGAGTTCCATCGTCTTATTTTCATAAGGCGTAGTGTCCTTAACCGGACGAATATCCACCAGCGAACCCGGCAGGAAGGCACGAATACCGTTCACCATCGCGGTCAAACCGCCTTTAACTTTACCGCTGACATAACCTTCAACGATGCGGCCTTCTTCCATCGCCTGCTCGAGGTCGATCCAGGCAGCCAGACGCTTGGCTTTTTCACGCGACAAGCGCGTTTCGCCATAACCGTTTTCCAGTGACTCAATCGCCACGGTAATAAAATCACCTACCGCAACTTCCAGCGCGCCGTTACTGTCGCGAAACTCTTCAACAGGGATGAAACTTTCAGACTTCAAACCTGCATTGACTACCACCATGCTCTGCTCAATGCGCACAACTTGCGCAGTAATCAGCTCACCTGCGCGCATTTCTTTGCGCGTCAGGCTTTCTTCGAACATCGAGGCAAAACTTTCCATTGAATTTAATTCAGTCATTTTTTTGAATACACCTTAGAACAACCCGCCAAATAATTGAGCAGCGGGGTTAGTTAAAAAACCCAAGCGAAGAGCTTCGATTGGGGCTTATACAACCCGATTTGGGCAAAATCCTTTATACCAGCCGGTACCTTGCCAGCACTTCAGAAACCGCCTGCTCGATGTTCAGAGCGGTGGTATTCAGCAAGCTTGCGCCCGGTGCCTGCTGCAAGGGAGCCACGCTACGCTGGCTGTCGCGCTCATCGCGCAGACGTATCTCTTGCAGAAGATCGGCAATCTTAACACTCATTCCTTTTTCCATCAACTGTTTATAGCGACGATCTGCCCTCGCCTCGGCGCTGGCAGTCAAAAATATCTTCAGCGCTGCTTCCGGAAACACCACCGAAGCCATGTCGCGCCCGTCGGCCACCAGTCCGGGTGCCTGACGGAAGGCTTTTTGCCTGTCCAGCAGCGCCGCCCGCACCGCGGGCAGGGCTGCCACTTTGGACGCTGCATTGCCGCTTTGCTCGGTGCGCAACTCGTCGCCCACCTGCGCGCCATCCAGCCAGATATCCGCCCCGTCGAAGCGGATGTCTATCTGCAGCGCCAGCTTTGCCAGCGCAGCCTCGTCGTCCAGCGCCATACCGCGCCTGCTGGCGGCCAGCGCAAGCAGGCGATACAGGGCGCCGCTGTCGAGATAATGAAAGCCCAGCGCCTGCGCCACGCGCTGCGCCACCGTGCCCTTGCCCGAAGCGGAGGGGCCGTCGATGGCGATGACTGGAACCGATTTTGTTACCTGTTCAAACATAGTGAAATATCCCGGAAAAGTTTTTGCCACACACTGCGGGTCGTTGATGCGCACCCCCGCGTTGCCGAATGCCGCCAGCGAAAAACACATCGCCATGCGGTGGTCATCGTAAGTGTCGATCGCAGCGTGCTTGAATGGTGCGGGCGGCGTGATGCGTATGAAATCCGCGCCCTCCTCCACCGTTGCGCCCAGCTTGCGCAGCTCGGTTGCCATCGCCGCGATACGGTCGGTTTCCTTCACGCGCCAGCTGGCGATGTTGCGCAGCGTGGTCGTGCCGTCTGCAAACAGCGCCGCCACCGCCAGGGTCATCGCGGCATCGGGAATGTGGTTGCAGTCGAGGTCGATGGCCTTTAATTTACCGGATTGCGGCGCACGCGCCTCCATCCAGTTGTCACCCAACACAATGCGCGCGCCCATCTGTTCAAGCGCCTCGGCGAATCGCACATCACCCTGCACGCTATTCCTGCCCACGCCTTCCACGCGCACCGACCCGCCACCGATCGCCCCGGCTGCGAGAAAATACGAGGCGGAAGACGCATCGCCTTCAACGAAGATGACTCCGGGGCTCTTGTAGCGCTGCCCGCCGAACACCACAAAGCGCTGCCAGCCCTGGCGCTCGACCTTGACGCCAAAGCGCGCCATCATCGCCAGCGTGATCTCGATATAGGGCTTGGAGATCAGTTCGCCCACCACCTCGATGCTCACCGTACGCCCCATCAGCGGCAGCGCCAACAACAAACCAGTGAGAAACTGGCTGGACACATCGCCGCGCACCTGCAGCGTGTCGCCTGCCAGATTTGCAGGTGAAATCTGCAACGGTGGGAAGCCCTCATTGCCCAGATAGCGGATATCCGCGCCAAGCTGGCGCAATGCATCCACAAGATCGCCTATGGGACGCTCATGCATGCGCCCACCAGGAGAATCAGAGGTTCCCCCAAACAAATCATAATGCCCCCCCGACAAAGCCAACGCGGCAACCAGCGGGCGAAATGCCGTCCCGGCATTTCCCAGAAATAGCTTTGCTTCCTTCTTTGGGAAACTTCCACCACAACCTGTGATGCGATGCGTATTGGGATAATCGATTTTGCCAGGCAATTCGATTTTGATTCCAAGCTTTCCCAAGCTATCCAGCATCCGTTCGGTGTCGTCGGAATGCAGCAGATCGCATACTTGGGTCTCGCCTTCGGCCAGCGCTGCCAGCAGCAGCACGCGATTGGAGATGCTCTTGGAACCGGGCAGGCGCACTGTGCCCTGCGCCGACAGCAAAGGAGGAAGGTCAAGAAATTCAGGATGGTTCATGCATTGCTTTCAGAATCACGCCATGCCCGCAGTCGGGGATGACAACTTATTGGATTTCAGATTTATTGTTGCGTCCAGTTGCTGCGCACTTTTCGCGCCAGGCTGAACATTTCCTCGAGTTTGCCGGCGTCGCGCTGCTGCAGCGCCTGGTGCAGGGTATACAACTCTGCGGCGTACTGCTCGATCTCGCGCAGCAGCGCATCACGGTTGGCGAGGCTGATGTCGCGCCACATCTCGGGGCTGCTGGCGGCGATGCGGGTGAAATCGCGAAAGCCGCTGGCCGCGAATGACAGCAGCAAGTCGCGGTTGTCGCGCTGTGCCAGGTCATGCACCAGCGTAAACGCCAGCAGATGCGGCAAATGGCTTACGGCAGCGAACACCTCGTCATGCTGCTCGGGCGTCAGCTCGCTCACCTGCGCACCGCAGGCTTGCCATGCGCTGCGCACGCGCGCGACAGCCGCAGCCGAGTTTTCCGACAGCGGTGTCAGCACCACTTTTTTGCCCTGATACAGATCTGCAAGCGCGGCAGCAGGGCCGCTCAGTTCGGCGCCGGCGATGGGATGTGCGGGAATGAATTGCGCGATTTTACTGCCCAGTTGCTGGCGTGCAGCTGCTACCACATCGCACTTGGTGCTGCCGCCGTCGGTGATCAGTGTATGCGAACCCAGATGCGGCTTTATGCGCGCCAGGATATCCGCCATCTGCGCCACCGGAGTTGCCAGCAGGATCAGGTCGGCATCGCGCACTTCGCGCGCCACATCGTCACCGATGCGGTCGATCAGGCCAAACTCAAGCGCCTGTTGCAGTGTCGCCGCACTGCGCCCGAAACCTACCACCTCCTGCACAGCATCGGCTTTGCGCAAGGCCAGCGCGAACGAGCCGCCGATCAGCCCGACGCCAAAGATGACGACCTTGCGCAAGGCGGCGACCTCCATGGATTAAATCGTACGCCCGATGGCACCTGCGATCGCGCCCAGCACGCCCATCAGCTTCTTCAGTTCTTCCGGGGTCAGCGCCTGGTCCGCGTCGCACCACGCTTCGCACGGATTGGGATGCATCTCCACCAGCAGACCGTCGGCGCCCGCGGCAATCGCTGCCTGCGACAGTGCGGCCACCATCCACGCCTTGCCGCCGGCATGAGAAGGATCGACGATGACCGGCAGGTGAGTTTCTTTTTTCAGAACCGGAATCGCAGTCACGTCGAGCACGTTGCGGTAGTAGGTTTCGAAAGTGCGGATACCGCGCTCGCAGAAGATGATGTTGTGGTTGCCACCCGCCGCGATATATTCAGCCGCCATCAGCCATTCGGAAATGGTGGCGGACATGCCGCGCTTCAGGATTACCGGCTTGTTGATGCGGCCAACTTCCTTGAGCAGGTCGAAGTTCTGCATGTTGCGCGTGCCGATCTGGATCACATCCACGTCGTGCTCGAGGAATGTATCCAGCATGCGGATGTCCATCAGCTCGGTCACGATAGGCAGCTTGTATTTGCTGGCCGCCTTGCGGAACATGTCCAGGCCTTCCACGCCCTTGCCCTGGAAAGTATAGGGACTGGTGCGCGGTTTGAACGCGCCGCCGCGCATCAGGCGACAACCTGCCTCGTGCACATACTGTGCCGACAGATCCATCTGCGACTGTGTTTCCACCGAGCACGGACCGCCGATGATCTGGATCTGCTTGCCGCCCAACGGAATGCCAGCGATATCGATCACGGTATTTTCCTTGTGCGATTCGCGCGACACGATCTTGTACTGCTTGGCGATATGCATCGCCGACTCCACACCCGGCAAGGCGGTAAACATTTCCTCGCTCAGCTTGCGCTCATCACCGATTGCACCGATTACGGTGCGCTCGATACCGCGCGATATATTGGCCTGCAAGCCATTGGCTTCCAGCTTCTTTACGACTGCGCCGATTTCAGCGTCGGTTACATCTCTGCCCATTACTATAATCACTTTGTTTCCCCCAAGGCCTGCGTTAACGCAGATAAAAATTTAACGTTCTCTGATTCCAGACCTATGCTCACGCGCAAATAGTCCGCCATATCGTAGTTGGCAATCGGCCGCACGATCACACCCAGTTCGAGCAAGCGTCGATACATCGCGGTCGCGCCGCCGATGCGAAAACTGATGAAATTGCCATAGGACGGAATATAGCTCAGTCCCAGCTTGCTCAGGCCGGCGGTGATCTGCTGCATGCCGCGCCGGTTAAGCTCAAAAGTCTTCTGCACGAAATCCATATCGTGCAATGCCGCCACTGCCGCCGCCTGCGCGATGCTGTTGACGTTGAACGGCTGGCGCACGCGGTTGATCATGTCGGTGATCTGCTCGTGCGCGATGGCATAGCCCACACGCAAACCCGCCAGGCCATAAGCCTTGGAGAAGGTGCGCGAAATAATCAGGTTGGGATATTGCGCAAGCCAGCTCACGCTGTTGTAGCGCTGCGCAGCAGGCAGGTATTCGTTGTATGCCTCGTCCAGCACCACCAGGATATTGGCCGGCAATGCGCTTAAAAATTCTTCCAGCACTGCAGCCGTCAGATAAGTGCCGGTCGGGTTATTCGGATTGGCGATGAATACCATCTTGGCTTTGTGCTGCACGGCCGCCTTGCGCATCGCGTCCAGATCGTGGCCGAATTCTTTCGCCGGAACCGTTATACCCTTGGCGCCAACTGCCTGGGTAGCCAACGCATACACCGCAAAGGCATGGGCGGAATATACCGCCACATCGCCCGGCGCCAGAAAGGCGCGCGAAGCCAGTTCCAGCAAATCATTCGAGCCATTGCCCAGCACCAGATTGGCATGAGCCACGCTATAGCGCTTGGCCAGCGCATCCTTCAATTCAAAGCCATTACCGTCCGGATACAGCGCAATGGTCTTGATTGCCTCGTGCATCGCGGCCACGGCTTGGGGGCTAGCGCCCAACGGATTTTCGTTTGAGGCCAGTTTTACAATGCCCATGATGCCGAGTTCGCGCTCCAGTTCGGCAATCGGCTTGCCTGGCTGGTAAGGTGCTATGGCGCGGATGTAGGGTGGAGCTAATTCAGTGTAATTCATCTAGTTATACTGACAATATATTCAATTGATTCAAAATGTTAATAAAAGACCGCATCAGTTTAAATTGATAACGACACAATTTAAATTATTGAAACCGGATACGAGCCTAAAATCTTTACAAATGCAGCAACCTCTTTTAATTCCTGCAGCGCTGAGGCTACTTTGGCATCCTTTTGATGCCCTTCGATGTCGAGAAAGAATACGTATTCCCACAAACCCGATTTAGCCGGACGCGACTCCAGCTTGCTCATGCTGACGCCGTGTTTGGCCAGCGGCACCAGCAGATCATGCACCGCGCCAGGACGGTTAGCGGCGGACATCACCAGCGAAGTTTTATCGCGGCCTGAAGCGGCGACCTCCTGATTGCCGATGACCAGAAAGCGCGTGGTATTGCGCGGGTCATCTTCAATATTGGCAGACTGCACCGCGATATTGAAGCGCTCCGCTGCCTGTTTTCCTGCGATTGCCGCGCTGTGCTTTTCTTTGCTTGCCAGTGACGCGGCCTCGGCATTGCTCGCGACCGAGATACGCTCGGAATGTGGCAGATGCGTATTCAGCCAGTCCTGACACTGCCCCAGTGACTGAGGATGAGAATAGACGCGCTTGATTTTGGACAGATCAGCATCCTGCGACAGCAGACACTGATGCACCGCCAGCAGGACTTCGCCGCATATTTTAAGCGGGCTTTGCATCAGCAAATCCAGCGTGCGGCCTATGGCACCCTCGGTGGAATTTTCCACCGGTACCACACCGTAATTTGCCTCGCCGCTTTCGACCTTGCGGAACACTTCATCGATAGAAGCACAGGGCATCCCCTTGCAAGCCTGACCAAAACGCTTGATCGTCGCGGCTTCGGTAAAGGTGCCCTGCGGCCCCAGATAGGCCACCGAGAGCGGCTCTTCCAGCGCGCGGCAATGCGACATGATTTCGGTAAACAGAGTGCTTACGCTCTGCGCAGACAAAGGGCCGGCATTTGCATCCACCATGCGCTTTAACACCTGCGCCTCGCGCTCCGGGCGCAGCACAGCACTGCCATTCTTGGCATGACCTATTTGCTGCGCCAACTTGGCACGATGATTAAACAGCTTGAGCAGCTCATCATCGATAGTGTCAATTTGTGCACGAAATTTTTTAAGCTCTTCACTCATAGCGCGCCCTAACCCTTGCGCCTGGAAAAATCATGCATAAAGTTGGCCAATGCCTGCACACCTTCAAGCGGCATGGCATTATAAATAGAGGCGCGCATACCGCCAGCCAGCTTGTGGCCTTTAAGTTGTAACATGCCGAGTGCTTCAGCCTGCTTGATGAACTCGGCATCGCGTGTGGCATCTCTGGTGCTGAACGGCACATTCATGCGCGAACGATTGGCCTGCGCAACAGGGCAATGGTAGAAACCGTTGCTGGCATCAATCGCGTCATATAACAACTTGGCCTTGACAATATTCGTCTGCTCCATCGCAGCCACCCCGCCGTTGCGCTTAAGCCACTGGAATACCAGCCCCGCCATATACATGCCGTATGTAGGCGGCGTGTTGTACATTGAATCATTATCGGCATGAATCTTGTAATCCAGCATGGCCGGTGCACCGGCAGGCGCATGACCGAGCAGATCTTCGCGCACGATAAGCACCGTCAACCCTGCTGGACCTATATTCTTCTGCGCGCCGGCATAGATTAGGCCGAATTTTGACACATCATATTCGCGCGACAGAATATTCGAGGACATATCCGCCACCAGCGGCACATCGCCAGAAGCAGGAATCCAATTGAATTCAACACCGCCTATGGTCTCGTTCACCACGTAATGAAGGTAAGCCGCATCCTTGTTGCAGCGCCAGCTCTCAAACGCGGGGACATAGCTGAAACCTTTATCCGCGCTGCTAGCAACCTCGTTCACCGAGCACAACTTCTGCGCCTCGGCCATTGCTTTCTGCGACCAGATGCCGGTGTTTACATAATCGGCAGTAGATTTGCCACGCAACAGGTTCATGGGGATCATGGCGAACTGCAGACTGGCACCACCCTGCAGGAACAGCACCTTGTAGTTGGCAGGAACGCCCATCAACTCGCGCAGATCAGCTTCGGCCTGCGCCGCGATACCCATGAATTCCTTGCCGCGATGGCTCATTTCCATCACCGACATGCCGCTGCCGTGCCAGTCGAGCAATTCTTCGCGCGCCTGCAATAAAACCTCGTGCGGCAAGACTGCCGGACCCGCGCTGAAGTTATATATAGTCATTTAGGCATCCTTTGCATGATTCCAAATAATTATTCGGCAGCTGCATCAGTATCGGATTCAGTACCGCCACCCGCAACGCTTTCAGAACCTTCTCCCGCTTCGGTATCCTGGTCTTCAGGTTCGGCAATCCGGCTCAAGCTGGAAAGCTTCTCACCCGCCCCCAGATTAATCAGCGTCACACCCTGGGTAGCACGGCTCATCTCGCGTATCTCTTTTACGCGGGTACGAATCAGCACGCCATTGGTGCCGATCAGCATGATTTCATCATCCGTTCTCACCAGTGTGGCAGCCACCACCTTGCCGTTACGCTCGCTGGTCTGGATAGCGATCATGCCCTGCGAGCCGCGTCCATGGCGAGTGTACTCCGCGATAGGCGTACGCTTGCCGTAACCATTCTCGGTGGCCGTCAGTACGGTCTGTGTTTCATCCTCAGCCACCAGCAGCGCAATCACCTGCTGCCCTGTCGCCAGGCGCATGCCGCGCACACCGCGTGAGGCACGCCCCATGGAGCGCACATCATCTTCATCGAAACGCACCGCCTTGCCGCCATCCGAGAACAGCATCACGTCATGCTTGCCGTCGGTCAGCGCCACGCCGATGAGGAAATCGCCCTCGTCCAGATTGATCGCGATAATGCCGGCCTTGCGCGGATTGGCGAAATCGGACAATGGCGTTTTCTTCACCGTACCCTGGGAGGTGGCAAAGAAAATGTATTGATCGTCGGAGAACTCTTTCACCGGCAGGATGGCATTGATCTTCTCGCCTTCTGCCAGCGGCAGCAGGTTCACAATCGGCTTGCCACGGCTGGTGCGGTTGCCCTGCGGCACATCGTACACCTTGATCCAGTACACCTGACCCTTGCTGGAGAAGCACAGGATGTAATCGTGCGTGTTGGCGATAAACAGGTTGTCGACAAAATCGTCTTCCTTGGTCGGCGCCGCCTGCTTGCCGCGACCGCCGCGCTTCTGCGCGGTATATTCGCCGAGCGACTGCGCCTTCATATAACCGCTGTGCGACAACGTGACCACCACGTCTTCCGGTGCGATCAGGTCTTCCATGCTCATGTCATGGGTGTGCGTCACAATTTCACTGCGGCGCTCGTCGCCGTACTGCGACTTGATCGCGACCAGTTCGTCGCTGATGATCTGCGTCACACGCGCTGGCTTGGCCAGAATATCGAGCAGGTCGACGATCTTGTCCATCACCTCGCGGTATTCGCTGACGATCTTGTCCTGCTCCAGCCCGGTCAGGCGCTGCAAACGCAGCTCAAGTATCGCCTGCGCCTGTATGTCGGAAAGGCGGTAGCCGCCCTGTTTGGACAAACCGAATTCAGGCAGCAGATTTTCCGGACGCGACGCATCGCTGACACGGCTCAGCAGATCTTCAACCAGTGCCGAGCGCCATTCCCTGCCCATCAGTCCCTGCTTGGCAATAGCGGGGGTCGCAGCGGCCTTGATCAGCGCAATAATCTCATCCACGTTGGACAGCGCAACCGCCAACCCTTCCAGAATGTGGCCGCGGTCACGCGCCTTGCGCAATTCAAAGATGGTGCGGCGGGTGACGACTTCGCGGCGGTGATTGAGGAAGGCCGAGATGAATTGCTTCAGGTTCAGCAATTGCGGCTGGCCATCAAGCAAGGCCACCATATTCATGCCGAAGCTGTCCTGCAGCTGCGTCATCTTGAACAGCTGATTCAGGATCACCTCTGGGTTTTCATTGCGTTTCAGCTCGATCACCGCGCGCATACCGGACTTGTCGGACTCGTCGCGGATTTCGGAGATACCTTCAATCTTCTTCTCGCGCACCAGTTCGCCGATCTTGATCAGCAGGTTGGCCTTGTTCACCTGATAGGGCAGCTCATCGATGATGATCGCCTGGCGGTTGCTGCCCTTGTCGACATCTTCAAAGTGGGTGCGGGCACGCATGATCACGCGGCCACGGCCGGTGCGGTAACCTTCCTTGACCCCGGCCAGACCGTAGATAAAACCGGCAGTCGGGAAATCGGGCGCGGGAACCAGTTCGATCAACTGCTCAATATCCATCTCGGGGTTTTGCAACAGCGCCAGACAAGCTTCGATGACCTCGCTCAGGTTATGCGGCGGAATATTGGTAGCCATACCCACCGCAATACCGGTGGAACCGTTGACCAGCAGATTGGGGAAACGCGCCGGCAGCACCAGCGGCTCGCTTTCGGAACCGTCGTAGTTGGGCCCGAAATCGACCGTTTCCTTGTCCAGATCAGCCAGCAACTCGTGCGCGATACGCGCCATGCGGATTTCGGTATAACGCATCGCCGCCGCATTATCGCCGTCCACCGAACCGAAGTTACCCTGGCCATCTACCAGCGGATAGCGCAGCGAAAAATCCTGCGCCATGCGCACGATGGTGTCATATACCGCGGTATCGCCGTGCGGGTGGTATTTACCAATCACGTCACCGACGATACGCGCCGACTTTTTATAAGCCTTATTCCAGTCGTTGGATAGCTCATGCATCGAAAACAGCGCGCGGCGGTGTACGGGCTTGAGCCCGTCACGCACATCGGGCAAGGCGCGCCCAACGATTACGCTCATCGCATAGTCAAGATATGACTTGCGCATTTCACCCTCAAGACTGACGTTCAGTGTTTCTTTGGCAAATTGTTCCATGTATGGCGAGGCCCTTAAAAAAGCTTACAAAAACAGCTTTTGATTTTATCATGCCCACCCAGAGCGTGACAAAAAATATACCTCCCCTCTTTTAGCGGCAGCATGAATCGCAGCACAGGCGCATTAACAGCACTGTGCAAAGCATGCCCGGATGAGTTACGCTATGCCCAATCCATATTCAGAAACACGCACCATGACCAACGCCGATCCAATCGAACTGGAAAAATTCAGCCAACTCGCCCACCGCTGGTGGGATGTCAACAGTGAATTCAAGCCGTTACATGAAATCAATCCCTTACGTCTTGGATATATCGACAACATCGCCCATCTTGCCGGCAAAACCGTGCTGGATGTGGGCTGCGGCGGCGGCATCCTGTCCGAAAGCATGGCCGGGCTTGGCGCGCAGGTTACCGGCATTGATCTGGGCGACAAGGCATTGCAGGTAGCGCAATTGCACCTGCTGGAAAGCGGCAAACAGGTCGAATACCGCAAAATCGCCGTGGAACAGCTCGCGCTGGAAAAGCCGGGACATTACGACGTGGTGACCTGCATGGAAATGCTGGAACATGTGCCGGACCCTGCCAGCATCGTGCGCGCCTGCTCACAACTGGTCAAACCCGGTGGCCATGTGTTTTTCTCAACGCTAAACCGCAATCCGAAATCCTATCTGCTCGCCATCATCGGCGCAGAATATGTGCTGAACATGCTGGCGCGCGGCACCCATGACTACGCCAAATTTATCAAGCCTTCCGAACTGGCGCAGTTCTGCCGCAATAGCGAATTGAACGTTACTGACATCATCGGCATGAGCTACAACCCGCTCACCAAGATTTACTCCCTGGGACGCGATACCGATGTCAACTATATGATGGCTTGCCGCCGTGGCTGAGTCCGCCGTGATTCAAGCGACAGCAACCGAAGCAGTCCTTTTCGATTTAGACGGCACCTTTGCCGATACCGCGCCCGACCTGGGAGCCGCGCTCAATCATGTGCGCGGGCTGCATCACCTGCCCCCGCTGCCGCTGGAAGTCACTCGCCTGCAGGCCTCGCATGGCTCTGCCGGTTTAATAAAACTTGGGTTCAACGTAGAGCCTGACTCGGCAAAATTTCCGGCACTGCGCAATGCATTTCTGGCGCATTACACTGCCAATATATGCGCCCGCACCACACTGTTTCCCGGCATGGCTGAACTCGTCGATGCACTGGAGCAACGCGGCCTGCCGTGGGGTATCGTCACCAACAAACCGCATCGCTTTACCCTGCCGCTGATGCAGGCGCTGGGCTATGATAAGCGTGCTGCCTGCCTGGTGAGCGGCGACACCTGCGCCCATGCCAAACCTCATCCCGCCCCCCTGCTGCATGCCGCAAAAATCATGGGCGTCGCAGCGCAAAACTGTTTATATCTGGGGGATGACAAGCGCGACATGCAGGCAGGCCGTGCTGCCGGAATGAAATCGCTGATCGCACTTTTTGGCTACATAGATCCAGAAGCAGACCTCAATAGCTGGCAGGCAGATGCCTCCATTGCATCGCCAGTAGATCTTCTCGCATATCTGAATTAATATTTTTTTGCAGCAATGCCCCAGGCCGCATGATACGGGCTGGCATCAAACGGCTGCTCCACACCATTTAATTCATTCATCAAGATCGCAACGCTGGCAGGCGCCATGGTGACGCCATAGCGAAAATGACCGCTGTTCAGATACAGATTGTCCAGTTGGGGATGCTGGCCTATGGTCGGAATATTGCGCGGCGAAGCAGGGCGCAGACCGGACCAGTGCTGCACCAGCGGCATGTCGCGCAACGCAGGCAACAGCAATTGCGCACGCTGCCACAGAGAATCACGCGCTTCAACCGTCGTGCTTGTGTCGAAGCCCACATCTTCCATCGTGCTGCCCACCAGCAGATGTCCGTCCCGCCGGGGAATCAGGTACATGCCACCCTGCAGCAGGATATGGCGCAACGGAGGGTGGGCGAATTTGAACAGCAGCATCTGCCCGCGCATCGGCTTGATATCCAGCTGCAAGGCATATGCACCCAGCAGCTGCTTGCTCCACGCTCCGGCAGTGACAATATAGCGATCCGCGCTGATTTCACCGCCAGAAGTGAAGAGTGCCTGCACCCTGCCGCCATCAGTCGAAATCCCCTGCACCTCACACTGCTCCACAATATGTCCGCCGAGCATTTCTACATGCTTGCGTAATGCCTGGACCAGGCGCGGATTGCGCACCTGTGCCACGTCGGGCAGCAACAGGCTTTCGTCCTTTTCTTCCAGCCTGACCCCATGCTCCTCACACCATTGCCGCGCCAGGGAATGATCGAAAGGCGGCAGCACCAGCATGCCGCTCACCTCGTATTCAGGATCTATCCCTGTGGCAGCGTGCAGGTCTGTTGCCCATTGCGGATACAATGCCGCACCCAGACTGGTCAGCCGTGTGACTTCATCCGGATAATCCCACGGACACAACGGCGACAGGATGCCCCCGCCCGCCCATGAAGACTCGCGTCCTACCGCACCGCGTTCCACGATGGTTACGCTGGCGCCCTGCAACAGCAGGCGCTGCGCAGTCGTCAGTCCCGCCACCCCGGCACCAATAATCAGATATTCAGAAATCAAGAAGTTTCTCCATTTACACCACTGCCTTTTTTGCTGAAAACAAAGAACATTATGCACCGGCCCTGCTTGTCACCGCTTATTCCGATCAAGTTACCTTTCATCGGCTAAAGCTGGAGCGGGATGGCAATTATGCCTTAAGGTGCGATCACATTAAAAAAACCAGGGAGAACAGAATGAAATTACAGCGTGGCTTTACATTAGTCGAACTGATGGTAGTGGTATTAATCATCGGAATATTATCATCAGTAGCCATACCTGCTTACCGAGATTATGTGACGCGCGGGAAACTGAGCGAAGCTTTTACCGAACTGGCCAGCATGCGTGTCAGACTGGAACAGTACTTTCAGGACAACAGAACCTACGTTAATGCCTGCCAACCCGGCACGATTGCCCCACTTCCATCCGCGGCGGCCAGCAAATATTTCACCTACACCTGCCCCATCCTCACCGCAACAACATTCAGAGTAGATGCAACAGGCAACGCGGCACAGGGAACCGGCGGCTTTACCTACACCGTAGACCAGGCCAACGCAAAACAAACGACAAGCGTACATAGCGGCTGGACCCTACCCAGCCCCAATGACTGCTGGATTACCAAAAAGGGCGGCGTGTGCTAACCCTGACCTCTAAACAGCAAGGCTTTTCCCTGGTCGAGCTGATGATAGGGCTGGTCATATTAGCCATTCTGATTGCGGCCGGCCTGCCTGTGTTTTCCCTGTGGATGCAGAATACGCAAAACCGCTCTGCTGCAGAATCCATCCTGAACGGCTTGCAAATGGCACGTACTGAAGCAGTCAGACACAATGCCAATGTTCGTTTCGATTTTACATCTGCCTCTGGTTCCATCGCCTGGACTGTTGGCTGCGTAAACCCTGTGGGAGACCTGAATGGTGATGGCGAACTGGATTGCCCGGCTGTCATTCAAAGCCGCTCAGGGGGCGAAGGAACCGGCAATGCCCGTGCAGGCATCAGCACTGCGGCCATCCCTACCCCGGCGCTGGCGGGCAATTTCAATCCCGCACTCGCTAGCGGCACAGGCTTGCCTGCCGGAGTTACCTTCACATTTCTGGGCCGGATTCCAGGCGTTAATATTGGCACTGATATCACCAGGATAGACATCACCAATGCGGCCTCAAGCGCTGCGCGCAGGATGGTCATAACCATAGGCACGGGGGGAACCATACGCATGTGTGATCCAGCCCTTCTTTTAGCAAACAATCCGCAAGGCTGTGCTTAAAATCAGGAGCCATAAAGTGAAGACCAAACACCAGCAGCTGAAGACCGGCTCCAGCAAACAACGAGGCTCCGTGATACTGGAAAGCTTGATCGCCATGCTGATTTTTTCCATGGGGATACTGGCCATTGTCGGTTTGCAGGGCGCGTCAATCAGAAATGTTGCCGGTGCCAAATATCGCACCGATGCCAGCCTGCTGGCCAACCAGGTTATCGGGCAAATGTGGACTACCGATAAGGCTACCGCATCGCTGCAAAATGATTACAACAGCCCCAATGGACTAATGTATTTAGCCTGGGCATCAAACGTGCAGCAAGGGCTGCCAGGCGTGATGGGCGCAACTTTGCCAACGATATCAATCGATGGCAATAACCAGGCCACCATTACCATCCAGTGGCAATCACCCGGCGAAAATGCCCCGCACAACTACGTTGCAATCGCACGCATAAACGGATAATACCGGGAGACCCCATCATGGCCCCACATCAAAACATTAAATACCGCAACAGTGGTTTCAGCCTGGTAGAGATCATGGTCGGCATGGTCATCAGCCTGTTGAGCGTGGTCATAATACTGCAAGTGTTCGCGGCCTTCGAAGGGCAAAAGCGTACGACAACTGGCGGTGCTGATGCGCAAACCAATGGCGCCATTGCATTATTCACTGTCGAACGCGACGTACGCATGGCAGGATATGGCTTCAGCAATCCCGGGATTTTGGGATGCGTTATTAACAGCTATTACAATGGAGCACCACTCCCAACCTTTTCGCTTGCGCCTGTGACCATCACCAATGGAGCGGGAGGCTTGCCTGACAGCATTAGCATCTTGGCCAGCTCCAAAGGAAGCGGGAGCCTGCCGGCCAGAATCACTAGCAGTCTCCCGCCAGTAGCAGCCCCTTTCGACCTGAACACCAACCTCGGCATTGCAGTAAACGATTTACTGATCGCCTTCCAACCCGGCCTTCCCTGCACTTTATTACAGGTCACCAATATACCACCTGGTAGCACGACCAAAATTGACCACCAAGGTGGCTCTCAGAGTCTTTGGAACCCAACTGGAATTGATGCAACCAATCTTTATCCCCCAGGCGGTTACACCAACCGCGCAATGCTGTTCAACCTCGGGCAGGTGATTAATCATACTTATTCACTGGATGCTCAAAACAACCTGCTGTTCACTGATTATTCATCCCAAACAAATACCAGCGTTGTTCAGTCGCTGATGCCGGACATCGTCAATATGCAGGCTCAATACGGTTTCGACAGACGGGTTGGTCCACAGACCGATGCTCAGGTTAGTGCCAATGGATGGCAAGACAACATGATTGATGCCGACGGCGACGGCGTCGTCGGCAACCCCGGTGATATCGCCAGAATCTATGGCGTGCGCCTTGCCGTTGTGGCACGCAGCGGGCAGCAGGAAAAAGTTAATCCCGCCAGCGGTTTGTGTGACACAACCACGACTGCACCAACATGGCTGGACGGCACCGCAATCGATGTCAGCAGACATCCTGACGGGACAGCAAATGCGGATTGGAAATGTTACCGCTACAAAACATTTGAAACCATCATCCCGCTCCGCAACCTGATCTGGAGAGAATAATGAAAATAGAACCTTATTCAGGGGTAAGCCTCGCGCCCCTGGGAGTGCGTAATAAACCTTATAAACCTTGCTTGAACGGCAGACCTCAACTTCCTGCCAGGCAAAGAGGCGTCGTTCTCTTCATTGCCCTGATCGCACTGGTCGCCATGACTTTGGCGGCCATTGCCCTGGTCCGCTCAGTCGATACCGGTAATGTGGTCGCAGGTAACCTCGCCTTCAAACAGGGTGCGACCCTGGCTGGCGATACTGCAGCAGAAACAGCAATCGCCTGGTTGATACCAGTTTCGGCTACCGCAAGTGCCTATAATGATCAGCCCGCCTCAGGTTACTATGCCACCAGCCAGGATAATCTCGACATGACCGGCAGCCTGAACGCCCCGACCATGGCTTTAGTCGACTGGGATTTGAACGGCTGTGCGGGAACCACACCAGCCGCTTGTATCGTCCCAGCCCCAACACAAGCTGCAGGCAACGGCTATACCTTTAATTTCATCATTCACCGTTTATGCCAAACTTCGGGAGATCCCAATAGCTCCTCCAATACTTGCGCCACCTACCAAGCGCCATCAACCAGCAGCCCTAACCGTGGAGAAATTAAATATGGTGGCGGTCGCCTTCAACAGCCGCCAACCTCTTACTACCGCATTACATCGAGAGTCAGAGGCCCGAGAAATTCAATCAGTTTTATTGAAGAGATCGTCCATTTCTAGCAAGCTCTTAATCAGGAGACCAACATGAAAAACTATTCCTTGAACACCTTATTCAGCGCGGTAATATCCGCAGCGCTCCTGGGTGCAAGTTATTGTGCCACGGGTGCAACCACCGATATCTCCAGTTCGCCATTGGCATCCTCTTCGTCTACTGCAGTAAAGCCTAATATTTACTTCATTCTGGATGACTCAGGCAGTATGGGATGGGAGTATCTGCCCGACACGGTGGACAATAACAACAGCAAATATTGCTATAGAAATTACGCTTATAACCTGATTTATTACAATCCTAACTACACTTATACCCCGCCTGTCTATGCTGACGGCACCAGCTATCCCAATGCAAGCTATAACAACGCAAAATCCAACGGTTTTGATGCAGCCTCCAGCAGCGTAAACCTGCAAAACGGTTTTAAGGCCGGTAACGACAGCTCAGGACAACAGGCTTATTATTATAAACACACAAGCACACCCAATGGCACCTGCGAAGCCAACAGCAAATACGCCCTGGTGCAAGTGCCATCGACCTCATCTGAGGCACAGAATTTTGCCAACTGGTATAGCTACTACCGTACCCGTATCATGCTGATGCAAACAGCGGCAGGCAAAGCATTCAAGAGCATCACAAGCGGTTATCGTGTGGGATTCTCCACGATTGGGTATACAGGAACGGACTCTACCGTTAACGAATTCCTGAAAATTAACGACTTTGATGCGACGCAAAAATCTTTATTCTATTCAAAGCTTTATACATCAACAGCTGGCGGCTCCACGCCATTGCGGGCTGCTTTGTCAAAAGCAGGCCGCATGTATGCCGGCCAACTGCTAACCGGCAGCGATGATCCGGTTAAATACTCCTGCCAGCAGAACTTCACCATACTATCCACCGACGGTTACTGGAACACCGGACTTGAAAATCCCGCGAACCCAACGGGCGATGGATGCAAAACAAACTCAGCGGCGTCGACGAACTATGGCGCATACGGTGTCGACAATCAGACTTGTGTAGGCAACATGGACGGTGGAACTACAGCAAAGCCACTATATGACGCGAACGCCAAGAGCAACACCCTCGCAGACGTGGCCATGTATTATTACCAGACAGACCTGCGCACTTCCACCCTCGGCAACTGCACCGGTGCGCTCGGCTCGGGAACCGATGTATGCGAGAACAATGTTCCCGGTGCCGGTGCCGATATCAACACCCAGCAGCACATGACCACTTTTACCCTGGGGCTGGGCCTGGATGGCTTGCTGAATTACACAGAAGATTACTTATCTGGCGGTTCAACTGACTATGAAGCGCTTAAACAAGGCACTAAAAAATGGCCGGATCCAATTGCCAACTCCAATGCAGAACGCATTGACGATCTGTGGCATGCCGCAGTCAACGGACGCGGCATCTACTTCAGTGCAAAAAACCCGGACTCCCTTATCAGCGGCCTCAGCAAGGCGTTGGCGGGTGTCTCCGCGCGCACCGGTTCTGCCGCAGCAGCAGCAACCAGTAACCTTGAACCGGTAGCGGGCGACAACTTCGTGTATATCGCCCTTTACCGGACCGTAAACTGGGATGGCGATCTTCAGGCAAAGACGATAGATCCAAGCACAGGTGCGATCTCGGCAACACCAGTCTGGACAACACAAGCACAGCTCGACGCCAAGGTAACAGGCACCACCGATACCCGCACTATTTATACCTTCGACAGTGGTACAAGCAATAAGCTCAAGTCTTTCGACTGGGCCAGCCTGACTGCCACCGAGCAAGGGTATTTTAATAACATATGTCCATCCGCCAAACTTTCCCAGTGCAGCTCGCTGACTGCCGCCCAGCAAACAGCCGCTTCAGGAGTAAACCTGGTGAAATTCATACGCGGACAGGATGGTTATGAAGACCAGGCCTCCAATACAGATCGCATTTATCGTGATCGTGCACACGTGCTGGGCGACATGATCAGCTCACAGCCGGTTTATGTGAAAACACCGCCGTTCGCCTATGTCGACGCAAACTATGACACCTTCAGGGACTCCACCCAGAAAAACCGCGCAGCCATGGTTTATGTTGCAGTCAATGACGGCATGCTGCATGCGTTCAACGGTACCACGGGTGTGGAAGAATGGGCCTATATTCCTCAACTTTTAATGCCCAATCTGTATAAGCTGGCAGACAAGAATTATTCCACCAACCATCAATACTATGTGGACGGCTCTCCCTCCATCGGTGATATTTGCCCAACTGCGCCGGCGTCAACTTGCACCGGTGCGCAATGGAAAACCATTCTGGTTGGTGGATTCAACGCCGGTGGCAGAGGCTATTACGCTCTGGATGTCACAAATCCTGCGAGCCCCAAGGCCTTATGGAACTTCACCCTCAACGATGATAATGATCTCGGCCTCACCTATGGCAACCCGATTATCACCAAGCGCAAGGACGGCACCTGGATCGTAGTAGTGACTTCAGGCTATAACAATATTTCCCCCGGCAGCGGCATAGGCTACTTGTATGTACTCAATGCAAACACGGGCGCCGTACTGGAAAAAATCAGCACCGGAGCCGGTAGCACCACTACGCCAAGCGGCCTCGGAAAAATTAACGCCTGGATCAACACCACCACAGACAACACTGCGCAACGCTTCTACGGTGGAGATCTTGAAGGCAATGTCTGGCGTTTCGATATTGATGACGTCGTCCCTCCAGCTGGCAAGGAGGCTGTCAAGGTCGGTATAGCCGGTCAAATAAACGGGGCCGGAACACAGTCCATCACAACCAAACCGGAGTTGACCGAGGTTACCTACGGAAGCTCCAACTACGCCGTGGTCAATATAGGCACAGGCCGTTACCTGGGAGTAAACGATCTGAGCGATACCAGCCAGCAATCGGTTTACGCCTTCAAGGATGACTTGACGGCAACCGGTCTCGGCCAACTGCGCGCTACCGGTTTACTGGTTAAACAAACACTCACTACCTTTACCGGCAGCAGTGGGGAATTATTGCGCAAGAGCTCGACCAATGCCGTTGACTGGTCCACAAAATCCGGTTGGTACGTGGACTTGAATCCCAATAGCGAATCCCCGGGGGAACGGGTGAACGTGGACATGCAAATGCAGCTGGGACTGCTGACCGTAGCCGGCAACGTGCCCAATGCGAATGCCTGCAACCTGGGCGGTTATGCATGGTTGTATTATTTCGATTACAGAACAGGCCAGTATGTCAAAACAGCAAGCGACAATATGGTGGGAAGAAGACTGACCAACAATGCGCTGGTCGCTGGTCTGAAGACCATCAAACTGACAACCGGCAAAACCTTGACCATCATCACCGACACGGGTGGCGGAATTACCGGCAACGACGACCCAACCTCGAGTGGCGGAGGGGCTTCAGGAGGGAAACGCGTTTCGTGGCGAGAGCTGCTTAATTAATCCTCGCCCCATCAAAGCAAAAGCGGCCTAATGGCCGCTTTTGCTTTGATGCAGTGCCCCTCAGTAACTGACTGTAGAGCGCGTTTTTCCGGAACAGCTTAAGCCGAACTCAATGCCTTGGGCAGAGAAAACACTACGTTCTCTGAAATTCCATCCAGTTCACGCACGCTGTTCGCACCCAGCTCTTTCAAGCGTGCGATCACGTTCTGCACCAGCACCTCGGGTGCAGAGGCACCTGCACTGATGCCGATATGCTGCTTGCCTTGCAGCCATTCCTGTTTGAGTTCAGTCGCATCATCCACCAGATAGGCGGGGACGTTCATGTTGCGAGCCACTTCACGCAGGCGATTGGAATTGGAGCTGCTGGGTGACCCCACCACGATCACGACATCGCACTGTTTGGCCAGCTGCTTGACCGCGTCCTGGCGGTTTTGCGTGGCGTAGCAGATGTCGTCCTTCTTCGGCCCGACAATGGTGGGAAAGCGCGCCTTGAGCGCGGCGATAATGGTGATGGTATCGTCGATGGATAAAGTCGTCTGGGTAACGAAGGCAAGATTATCCTCATCTTTCACTTGCAGCAGTTGCACGTCTGCGGGAGATTCCACCAGATACATGCTGCCCACGCTCTGCCCCATAGTACCCTCAACCTCGGGGTGCCCGGCATGGCCTATCATGATAATTTCCTTGCCCTTGTCGCGCAGGCGGGCAACTTCGTTATGCACCTTGGTGACCAGTGGACAGGTTGCGTCAAACAGCGTGAATCCCCTTGCCGCGGCTTCTTGCCGCACCGCTTGCGAAACGCCGTGTGCGCTGAAAATCAGGATGCTGCCGGCAGGAACTTCGGCCAGGTTTTCGATGAAAATAGCGCCTTTTCTACGCAGGTTATCCACCACAAATTTATTGTGCACCACTTCGTGCCGCACATAAATAGGGGAGCCGTGCAGGGTCAGTGCTCGCTCGACCATTTCGATGGCGCGGTCTACACCGGCACAAAAGCCGCGCGGATTGGCAAGTATAATTTCCATTTTTATCCTTCTGAAACTTTATCTCCCCCGTGACTTTGCAGGCGCAACGGGGGAAACATTATTTATTTCTTTTTGAAACTGTCCAGAACCAGCAGCACTGCACCCACCGTGATTGCCGAGTCTGCCACATTGAACGCGGGGAAGTGCTGGCTGCCCCAGTAAAAATCCAAGAAGTCCACCACATAACCATAAGCGACGCGGTCGATCAAATTGCCCAGGGCGCCGCCCATGATCAATGACAGCGCGAAACAAAACCATGTTTCACGGGCATGCTGGCGCAGCAAACGCACGATCCACACCGCCGCCAGGATGGCGATGGCACTGAACATCCAGCGCTGCCAGCCGCCCGCGTCATTTAAAAAGCTGAATGCCGCTCCGGTGTTATGTGCCAATACCAGATTAAAAAATTCAGACACGCGCAGGCTTTCGCCATAGATGAAATGCGCGCTGATCCATAGCTTGCTGGTCTGATCCAAAACGATGATCACTGCTGCGAGACTCAACCAGCCTTTTAACCCAACTTTCGCACCAGCCTGTGACGGGCCGGAAAAAAGAAAGATCATGAAAGATTTAAGCATAACGCCGGCCCTCATTATCGCCAGCCAGATTGCTCACGCAACGCGCACACAGCGTGGGATGTTCGGCGTTTCTGCCAATATCCTCGCGGTAATGCCAGCATCGTTCGCACTTGGCATGAGCGCTCACCAGCACTTCGATGCGTTGATCAGCTTGCGCGCCAACACGCTTGATATCGGCGCGCGAGGTGATCATTACAAAGCGCAGATCATTACCCAGCCTGGCCAGAACATCGTAATCATTGCCTGCTGCATAAATATTAATTTCTGCAGCCAGGGCAGAGCCGATTTCTCCCGCAGCGCGTGATTCTTCCAGACGCTTGTTCACTTTTGCACGCCATACGCAAATGGTTGACCAGTCTTGAGTCAGATTGGCATCCGCTGCAGGCAATTGCGGCAGTTCGTACCACAGCGTTTCAAACACGCTACTCTGCTTCTGTCCAAGCAGGCTCCACACTTCCTCCGCGGTAAAGCTCATGATCGGTGCCATCAGGCGAGTCAGGCTTTGCGTGATGTGATACAGCGCGTTTTGCGCCGAGCGTCGTCCCTGTGAATTGGGCGCGGTGGTATACAGCCGGTCTTTCAGGATGTCGAGATAGAATCCACCCAGATCTTCAGAGCAGAATGCCTGCAGTTTCTGCACCACGGCATGGAATTCATAACGCGCATAGTCATCCTTGACTGCATCTTGCAGATTATTCACCAGCAGTAAGGCATAGCGGTCTATCTCCAGCCATTGTTCTACCGGCAAGGCACGCTGCTTGATATCGAAGTCGGCAATGTTCGCCAGCAGGAAGCGCAGGGTGTTGCGGATGCGGCGATAACTTTCCACCACGCGCTTGAGGATTTCGTCGGAAATGGTCAGTTCGCCCGAGTAATCGGTAGAGGCAGTCCACAGCCGCAGTATGTCGGCACCGAGGGTATCGAAAATTTTCTGCGGCGCGATGACATTGCCCTTGGACTTGCTCATCTTGTGGCCATGGCCATCCACCACGAAGCCATGGGTGAGCAGCGCCTCGTATGGGGCGCGACCATCAATGGCGCAGGCGGTGAGCAGGGAAGACTGGAACCAGCCACGATGCTGGTCTGAACCTTCCAGATACAGCGCTGCCGGAAAATCCAGTTCATCACGTTTGCGCAGCACGGCGGCATGGGTCGTGCCCGAATCAAACCACACATCAAGGGTGTCGCTGATCTTGCGGTATTGCCCGGCATCAGCACCCAGCAACTCGGCGGCATCCATACTGAACCATGCCTCTATGCCCTGCTGCTCGACGCGCTTGGCAACCTGCTCCAGCAATTCCGCCGTGCGCGGGTGCAGCTGCAATGTTTCCCTGTGCACGAAGAACGGCATCGGCACCCCCCAGTTGCGCTGGCGCGATACGCACCAGTCGGGGCGGTTCTTGATCATCGCTTCCAGACGGGCACGGCCCCAGGAAGGGAAAAATTCGGTATCGGCAACGGCCTTGTTGGCCACCTCGCGCAAGCCCGGCTTGCCCTGTGAATTCTGCTCCATGCCGATAAACCACTGCGGCGTGGAACGGAAGATGATCGGTGTCTTGTGGCGCCAGCAGTGGGGATAGCTGTGCTGGATTTTTTCCAGGTGCAGCAGATGGCCGCTGGCCTTGAGCGCGTCTATCACCACGTCATTGGCTTTCCACACGAACAGTCCACCCACCAGCGGCGTGCTGGCGATGAATTTTCCATCGTCCGCCACCGGGCTGTCATTCGACAGCTTGTATTTCTGGCCGACAAAATAGTCGTCGAGGCCGTGTGCCGGTGCGGTATGCACCAGGCCGGTGCCGGCTTCTGCGGTGACATGCTCGCCGCAGATGATGGATACGAGGCGGTCATTGAAAGGGTGCTGCAGCTGGATGTGTTCCAGCGCGCTGCCCTTGCAGCTGGCCGCAACTTCACCGCTCAGGGCATAGCGTGTCAGGCAGGCTGCTGCAAGCTCTGACCCCAGCAGCAGATAGCCCTTCTCGGTCTTGATCAGCTGATAGTCAAATGCGGGGTGCACGCTGACCGCCTGGTTGGCAGGCAGGGTCCACGGCGTGGTGGTCCAGATCACCGCGTACACTTTGGCACCGGCCGGCAGGCTTGCGCCCAAGGCTTTGCCCAAAGCGGCCGTGTCGGCCACTTCAAAGCCGACATCGATCGCGGGCGAGGTTTTGTCCTCGTGCTCCACTTCCGCCTCGGCCAGCGCCGACTGGCAATCCAGACACCAGTTCACCGGCTTTTTTCCCTGGTACAGATAGCCACGGGCATGAATATCGCCGAGCGCGCGAATGATATCGGCTTCGATCTTGAAGTTCATCGTGAGATAGGGATTATCCCAGTCACCCAGCACGCCGAGACGGATGAAGTCTTTTTTCTGGCGCTCGACCTGCTCCGCCGCATATTCGCGGCAGAGCTCGCGGAACTGCGCGGGCGGAATGCTCTTGCCGTGCTTTTTCTCCACCTGCAGCTCGATCGGCAGCCCGTGGCAGTCCCAGCCGGGCACATAAGGCGCATCAAAGCCTGACAGTGTTTTACTCTTGACGATCACATCCTTGAGCACTTTATTGACCGCATGGCCGATGTGGATGTCGCCATTGGCGTAAGGTGGGCCGTCATGCAGGATAAACTTGGGACGCCCCTTTGCTGCTGCGCGTATCTTCTGGTAGCGCTGCTGTTCCTGCCACTGCGCCAGCATTTGCGGCTCGCGCTTGGCCATGTCGCCGCGCATCGGGAATGGGGTGTCAGGCAGATTGAGGGTGTTCTTGTAATCCATTTTCTTTTAACAATCCATTTTCATTAAACCATTTTCTGGTATTTGCTACATCGAGCGCGATTTGCTGCGTCAAACTTTCCAAGTTCGGGAATTTTTCTTCATTGCGCAATTTGTGCAAAAACTCCACACACAGATGCTGGCCGTAGATTTCCTGCGCAAAGTCCAGCAAATGAATTTCCAGCACGGCACGGCCATTGGCATGGACTGTAGGGCGCACGCCCAGGCTCGCTGCGCCATGCTGGGGCGGGATATGATCGCCGGTGACACGCACCACAAAAATGCCCGACAGCGGCGGATGATTGTGTTTCATCTGTACATTGGCAGTGGGGAAACCGATCTCGCGGCCGAGCTTGTCGCCATGCACCACACGCCCGCTGATGCAGTATGGCCGCCCCAGATATCTCGTTGCCGCGCGCATATGACCGGAGGCCAGCGCAGCCCTGACTGCCGTGCTGGAAACTCGCACGCCGTCGTACAGCACGCTGTGCATCGCTTCGACGGTAAAACCCTGCTGACTGGCAATTTTTTCCATCAGCGCGAAATCACCGCTGCGCCCGCTGCCGAACCTGAAATCATCGCCTATCAAAACGTATTTAACCGCCAGTTTCTGATGCAGCGCATCAATGAAATTGCTGGCGCTCATCTGCGCAAACTGTTCATTAAAGCGGCAGATATGCACCCTATCAACGCCCAGCCCAGCCAGCAACTCCAGTTTTTCACGCAGGCTGGTGAGCCTCGCCGGTGCTTGATCGGGAGTAAAAAACTCGCGCGGGTGAGGTTCAAAAATCACCACTGCGCTGGGCAATCCGCGCAATTTCGCCGCAGCAAGCAAGCGTGCCAGCAATGCTTTATGGCCCAGATGCACGCCATCAAAATTACCGATGGTGAGAGCAACAGGCTGGTGATCAGGAGATTGGAGGGCGCGAAAAATCAACATAGGGTAAGAATTATACTCGATGGACAGGGATTTATTGCAGGGGCTGCGATTCGCACGCTCCTGCAAGGCGGGAATGGGCTAATGAATCAGCTTATGAATTCTCTGGCGGATCATGCGGCTCAGACTTTCTTCACAAAACACGCTTCAGGCGCAGACCCTTTACCTTCGGGTCGTTAATGATTTGCACAAAATCACCCTCACTGAGCAGGTTGCCGTCGCCGCCTATGATATCCAATATTTTTTCCAATTTTCAAGTTACCTAACTCCAGCTGATGCAATCGCGTCACCGAAAAATATCAAATAAAATCAAGTTATTACAGCACAAAACAGAGAGGGTCAGGCCGTTCCGCCTACGGTCAAACCATCGATGCGCACGGTGGGCTGCCCCACGCCTACCGGCACATGCTGACCCTCCTTGCCGCAGGTGCCCACACCCGGATCCAGCGCCATATCGTTGCCTACCATGCTGACGCGGTTCATTGCTTCAGGGCCGTTGCCGATCAGGGTTGCGCCTTTAACCGGGTAGGTGATCTTGCCGTCTTCTATCATGTAGGCTTCGGTGGTGGAAAAGACAAACTTTCCATTGGTGATATCGACCTGTCCGCCGCCGAAATTCGCGGCGTACAGGCCATGTTTGACCGAGGCGATGATTTCTTTCGGATCATGCGCGCCGTTCAGCATCATGGTGTTGGTCATGCGCGGTATCGGCAAATGGGCATAGGATTCGCGGCGTGCATTGCCGGTGACTGGCACGCCCATCAAACGCGCATTCATGGTGTCCTGCAGATAGCCACGCAGGATACCGTCTTCGATCAGCACGGTGCGTTGTGTGGGGTTGCCTTCATCGTCCATTTGCAGCGAACCACGGCGGTCGGCGATGGTGCCATCATCCACCACAGTCACGCCCTTTGAGGCAACGCGCTCGCCAACACGCCCGGAAAAGGTCGAGCTTCCCTTGCGGTTGAAATCGCCTTCCAGGCCATGACCGACGGCCTCGTGCAGCAGGATGCCGGGCCAGCCTGAGCCCAGTATCACCGTCATGTTGCCGGCGGGTGCCGGCTTGGCATCGAGGTTGATCACGGCCTGGTGCACGGCTTCGGCTGCATACTTTTGCAATACTTCGTCACTGAAATAGGCGAAGTCAAAACGTCCGCCGCCACCCGCCGAGCCCTGCTCGCGCTTACCGTTGCTTTCCACAATGACTTGCAGCGACAGGCGCACCAGCGGCCGGATATCTGCATTCATCAGTCCATCGCTGCGCGCCACCATGACGACTTCGTACTCTCCCGCCAGGCTCGCCATCACCTGGGTTACGCGGGGATCAAGGGCGCGTGCGCAGCGTTCCAGTCGCTCCAGCAACGCTACTTTTTCAGACGCGCTGAGGCTGGCAATGGGGTCATGTGGCAGATACAACTGGGTAGTTTTGTCCTGAACCAGCACAACGTTTTTCTTGCCTTGCGCAGGCTTGTTACTCAATAGCGGCACGCTTTGTTTCCCGCCCTGTCGTGCGATGGCGCGCGTGGCCAAAGCCGCGTTTTCCAGCGCTGCCAGGCTGATGTCGTCAGAGTAGGCAAATGCGGTTTTTTCACCGCTCACCGCACGCACGCCCACTCCCTGGTCGATGCTAAAACTGCCTGATTTGACGATGCCCTCTTCCAGCGACCAGCTCTCGGCGCGACCATATTGAAAATACAGATCGGCATAATCAACCTGGTGCGCCAGCATTTTGCCGAACACCTGTTCCAGCTTGCGCTCATCCAGCGCAAACGGAATCAGTAGCGACTGTTGCGCGAGGGCGAATATAGAATCTTTTTGCATATATAGCCCGTGAAAATTCGTAAATTAATCTTGCTTAAAGCAAGGTTGGTGATTCTGCCCGGTCGATTCGAGAATTAGAGGTAGTCCTATCCCGGCTCCACTTGCATCAGACAAGGGTGCGATGGGTCAACGCGGGCAAGCTTGCGCGCAAACTCGCCTGATAGGTTGGATTGACTTCCGCCAAAACCACACCGGAACCGCGCTCCAATTCATCCAGCACACGCCCCCATGGGTCCACGATCATGCTATGCCCGTGCGTCTCGCGGCCATTGACATGATAACCGCCCTGCGCCGCAGCGATAACATAGGTCAGATTTTCAATGGCACGTGCGCGCACCAGGGTTTCCCAATGCATTTTTCCGGTAGTCGCAGTAAATGCAGCCGGCAACACGACAATATCCACATTCTTCATCGCACGGAACAACTCGGGGAAGCGCAGATCGTAACAAATGGCCAAGCCTATCCGCCCGAACGGGCTATCCACCACCACTACCTGATTCCCCGCCTCTATCGTTTTTGCTTCATGGTAATGCTCGTTCCCGAGGTCGAGATTGAACAAATGTATCTTGTCATAGCGCGCCACTTGCTCGCCATGCTCGTCAAACACCAGACAAGTATTGCGTATCTTGTTGGGCGCAGTCGCCACCAGAGGAATTGAGCCACCCACCACCCATATACGGTGCTTGCGTGCCAAATCTGCAAGGAATTTCTGCATCATGCCCGTGCCCATCTCCTCACGCACCGCTAACATGTCATCTTCTTTCATGCCCATGATGGAAAAGAATTCAGGCAATACCACGAGTCGCGCGCCCTGCGCCACGGCGTTTTCAATCAGACGGCGTGCCTCACACAAGTTACCGGCGACGTTTGGACCCGATGCCATTTGCAGAGCTGCTACCTTAAAAGCGTTTACCTGTACGGCAATGCGTCGTTGTGAGGAATTTGAATCTGCCATCGTGTGCTCTCAATTGTTCAGTTGGTTAATTTGCCGTTTTTTCTGCTGACTTGTTTATGCTTACTTTTTCCACTTTAGGATCCACCCAGCTACCCGTTATATTGTATTCAAACGATACCATTTGTCCGAGGGGATCATTCAATATCTTGCCCGCAAGATAAACACCTGCCCCCACCACCGGGGTAGCTACGAGAGCCGAAATCAGGGCTACGCTATTACCCACTGTGGGCACGATACGCACACGCAGATCTTGCGTTTCATTATTCAGATCCATCTGCCCTGCCATGGCCACTTTTGCAGATGACCCTTCCAGCTTCAAATTATCCGTGAATATTACACCCTGCTTTATATCAGCCGTGGCGCTGATTTTATCGAATTCAAATCCCTTGCTGAATACGTCTTCAAAGTCTAGTGTAATGCGTTTTGGCAAGGCTTGCAGGCTCAAGATGCTCAGCAACTTTCCGATTCCTGGATCTATCTGCAAAAACTGGCCTTTACCCGTGTCCATACTGAGCTTGCCGTTCAGCCTGGCTTTGCTGAACATGGCTGGTGTTCCCGGCCATGTAAATGAACCCTCCATCTTGCCACTGCCATTTTTGACACTGTTGGGATATCCGGAACGGGTCAGAATATTGCCCGCATTGCCTATATCAAGCTTTACATTCACTTGAGTCTGTGGCGCATCTTCCGACATATTCCACTGGCCGTCTACAGCCAGCACGCCGTCCGGATTGAGCAGCCGCATATGATCAAGCAGATAAATCTGATCCTGTTGCTGTGCAAGCAGCTCCAGTTTACCCAAAGCCCTTCCTTTGAGACTCAACCTGTCCACCACAAGATCGATCACGGGCAGCTCTAAATGCGCAAGAGCCTTCGTCTGTACTGAAACATCAGCCATATCTTGCTTGCCTGCCTTCCTCTCCTCCAGAGCAAGATCCAGATTTTTTAGGCGCACCACTAAACGCCCTTTGCCGCCAGGCCGCCAGCTCACCTCTCCATTTACCTCTTTTGATGCGAGCTGGGCCATCAGCATGCCGTTACGTGTATTCGCTTTGATAAGCAAATCGCTGACTATATTGCCATAGCCTGATAATTGCTGTATCGACAAGTCCGCCCCTGCCAGATTGATCGGTGCCCCTTCCCCGCCACCATTGACAGCCCCTGCCAGCACACTCCATCCTTCCAGCGAAAGCCTGGGTAAGGTGCCTGTCAGCCACAGACCGTCGCGGTCCAGCTTTTGCGCAACATTACCAAAATTGATGACGCCTCGCTCTATATTCCAGACGTCATCTTCATCTTTTTGACGCAATATATGTACATTCAGCAGCGAACCATATTGCAGCGTCATCGATTGCTCATCCATGCTCAGGTCATTCATTTCAAACCGTAAAGGCATGGATTCACCCGCTTGTTTTGCAAGCGGCACCGGCAAATCAGATTGCAGCCCCTTCAGGCTGGAGGTAAATAACACTTTGCTTTTTTTGTTCTGCACGGCGATTTCAAGATTCCAGGCCGGATCTCCGGTCAGTTTGCCCAATATAGGTTGGGGATTGATTTCGCGTAGCGCAGCCAGATTGGCTTTTCCGTCCAATTTGATATTCATGGCGCCACCCTCGCTGCTTTCTATCATCAGCCTGGCCGGACCACCGAGTATGTTCGCGACTATATTTTTAGTTGTTACCCCTGATTCGGTAAATGCCAAATCACCATTCACCTTGCGTAGCGCTGGCAGATTCCTGTTAAGTTCTACCTCGCTATCCGTTAAATGATAGGTACCGGCAACTTTCACTGGCTGGTCGCCGCCTAATGGAATATCCAGCTTCAGGTTCAGCTTGCCATTTCCCCGGGCAATAATATCGTCGGTAAAGCCACCAAGATAGCCACGTAGCGGGCTTGAATTTATAAACGCCAGGGCGTGGGCATTTTCTCCTTCTGCCTCGCCTTGTATGAGCAGCATTAAATCCTTTTTCAACACATCAGGCATCGTCGCCCTGATATTTTTCAGGCGCACGCCCGCCATCATGGCTGATGATGCAGTAGCCACCAGCCCCTTACCCTGAATCGACAAGTCTGCGGTTCCATTATTTATTTGTGGCCATCCGGGAACGTATTCCAATGCCACACCTTTTGCTCGAGCATAAACCTTGAAAATTCCCTTCTTGTTATCCACAAAAGGAAAGTCGCGCAAATCCCCCTTCAACCGCAGACTAAAATCACTGGATTGCCCCTCCAGCAAGGACTTGTTTATCCATGTCCTTGCGCCTGAGCCCAACGCAACCAGCGGTATATATCTGCCGGCATGAGGCAATGACGCCCGCGTCAAATGCACGTCTAAATCCAGTTTACCCGGGCTGCCCGGCAACGTTTGATAACTGCCATAAGCGGTGCCGGCGATATCAGCATTCGTCACAGCAATGTTATTCAACGTCACTTCAAATCCATCAGCAGTTGATTCCCAGCTGGACTGCCCTGAAATCGTGTCAAATGCCAGTGGTTCGGGCATAAATTGCGGTGCATCCAGCTTCAAATTGCGCGAGTTAATTGACACCGTTCCGCTACTCTCACTGCCATTCACTTCTCCGCTCAAGCCTGAAAAGCCCGGGAGTCTCCCCACTCGCTGAAGCGACAGCCCTGCAACTTTTCCTTTCACCCTGTAGTGCAGATTGCTGGCACTATCCGTCCGCCACTGCACTTGCAGGTTTTCCACATTGCCTTGCGGTGAAAACGCTGCAAACTGATTTTTCAAGCTGTGCTGAAGCGGCAAATATTCCATCAATTTTCCCAGCCCCTCCAGCTCGAGCTGATTGGCATGTATCTCACCTGTGGAAAGCGCTGCGTCCTGCAGATTGCTCAACCTGACCAATACATCAGTTGGTTTCAGCACAAAATTATTGAACAGTTTTAATGAAAATTTTTGCGTGGAAATTTCAAATCCCTGCGCCGCATCGCGCCATCCCATCCGACCACGGAGCACCCGTATATCAAGCGGGGGGAGATCGGCGGCAAGTCGGGTTTGCACATTAACCAGCTCAAGATCAGCGGTTAACTGGCTGATCTTGCCATCTTCCACTCCCAGCCAGCCGCGCACTGCGCCCGTTCCCCGCTTGAGTGCGTCAGGTAATGGAAGCCATGTTTTCCATGCCGGCAAATTGGCGTAGTCCAACTGGGTAAAAATTTCACCACTCCAGCCCTGCATCTCATCAAAATTTTTCCCATAAAAATCTCCTCGCACATCCAACTGTGTAGACAGCTCTGCCGGAGGAATCGCGCGCACTGCAAAACGATGGAAATTCCAGGTATTTTCAATCAGCAGATTAACCTGCTCAAAATTCAGAAGCGGTTTTGCATGTTGCTCATCCAGCCAGGAAATACGTGCACCACGTACAACTATCCGTGACTGCTTTAACAGCATGTTTGCAAAGTTATTGTCTTTGGACTCGCCGCCCATCTGTATGCCGGAAATGTGCAGCGCGCCATGAATATCGCGCTTAACCATCAAATCCGGCTGATCTATTTCCAGACTGGCCAGACGTAGCTCGCCAGTCAGCAACGTCTTCCACGACACCACCACATCAACGTGCTGTAATGCCAAAGTGGTTCGCTTTTGCTTATCCAGAATGCGTATCTCGGAAAGGCGCAGATGCGGGCCGATGCCATGCCAATCGGCTTCAATCTTGCCGATCTCAACTGCAAGCCCGATGCTCTTGCCAACCGAGTTGGTTATGTCATTGTGATAGCGTTCGATATCAGGCAACACAGCGTAGCGTAACGTCAAAATCAAGCCTGCACTGGCAAAAGCCAGCAACAGGACGACTGCCAGCGCGATGCGCCGCAACAGCACAAGGGTGCGGCCAGCAATTCGTAGAGAAATTTTCAGCATAATCAGCGCAGGCGTGGTTACCGGACCAAGAAGTAAAGCATGTCAGGCATTTGAGTTTTATAATCAAGCCATATTTAACGCTTATTTTAACCTGAAGCCCACGCCATGAACACCTCAAAACCTCTGCCTCCCGCTGATTTTGAAGCGTTAGTGCGACATAGCTCACACTGCAGCCGTTATGTTCAGCAACTGCTCAATTCAGATTCCGGCCTGTTGCCCTGGTTGCGAGAAAATTATGCTCAACCCTGTAACGCCGAGGAAATGCTCGCGTGGCTCAATGCCATGCCTGGCGGAAACGAAAATGAGTTGTCTACCGCACTGCGCAGCCTGCGCAAGCGCGTGATGCTCAAGCTGCTCACGCGTGACTTGGGCGGATTGGCCGATCTTGACGAAGTGATGGCATGCATGACGGCCCTTGGTGAGATTACCGTGCAGCGCGCTCAAAGCTGCGCCATGCACGCACTGGAGCAGCAGTATGGTCTGCCCATAGGCACCGAGAGCGGTAGGCCACAGGAGTTACTGGTGGTAGGCATGGGCAAGCTGGGCGGGGGAGAATTGAATGTGTCCTCCGACATAGACTTGATTTTTGTGTACCCGGAAGACGGCGATACTAACGGCGCGCGCAGCATAGGCAATGGCGATTTCTTTAATCGCCTGGGGCGCAAAATAATCACGCTGATCAATGAAGTTACCGGAGACGGCTACGTTTTCCGTGTAGACATGCGCCTGCGCCCCTATGGCGACAGCGGCGCGCTGGTCATGAGCTTCGCCGCGCTGGAAGAGTATCTGGTGGCGCAAGGTCGCGAATGGGAACGTTACGCATGGATAAAAGCACGTGTCATTTCCCCCGCATCGAGCCCCGCAATAGCGGAATTGACCAAGCTCGCCCAGCCCTTTGTATTTCGCAAATATCTTGATTTCGGCGCATTCGAATCCATGCGTAAACTGCACGCGCAAATCCGCCAGGAGGTCATGCGGCGCGACCGCCTGAACAATGTCAAACTGGGCCCGGGCGGCATCCGCGAGGTCGAGTTCATTGCCCAGGTGTTTCAATTGATACGCGGTGGACGCGATGCACGTCTGCGCATCCGCCCGACCCAGAAAGTGCTGCAGCTATTGGCGGAGACAGGGCAGTTAAGCGCAGACTCCGTGAGCGAACTAAATTCGGCTTATGTGTTTCTGCGCAATCTGGAACACCGTCTGCAGTATCTGGACGATCAGCAAACCCAGGAACTACCCGAAAAAGTGGAGGAGCAGTCCATCATTGCCTGCGCCATGGCATACCCCGATTACGCTGCAATGCTGGAAGTTTTCAATCGGCATCGGGATATCGTCAGCAGGCATTTTGAGCAAATTTTCAGCACCCAGGAAGACGCCGCTGATGCAACCGATAGCGCAGACAGCTCTTTATGGCGCGAAGGGCTGCAGATGGACGAGTTGCGCGAGGGGCTTGCTGGTCTGGGCTATACCGATCCCTCCGCAGTGGCCGAGCGCCTGATGCAGATCCGCGACAGTGGCCGCTACCGCCAGCTGCCCGAACTCAGCCGGCAGCGCATGGACAAGCTGGTTCCGCAATTCATTCAGCTTTGCGCCGCATCCGGCAATCCTGGACAAACTTTGCCGCGCGTACTCAAGCTGCTGGAAAACATTAGCCGCCGTGCGTCATATTTGGCCTTTATGGCTGAGTACCCACAGGTACTGCCCCGTTTGACCGGCATTGCCAGCGCCAGCGAATGGGCATCGGACTATCTGGCCATGCACCCGTTTCTGCTCGATGAATTGCTGGATGCGCGGGAAATTTACCGCGCACCGGACTGGACGGCGCTGGATTTGTACCTGCAAGCGCAACTCGCAGATTGTGCCGACGACATAGAGCGCGCCATGGATGTGTTGCGCCAGTTCCATCACAGCCAGACCTTCCATCTGCTGGCTATGGATCTCCAGGGATTGCTGCCGCTGGAAATATTGAGCGATCACCTGAGCGATCTGGCAAATTTGATTTTGAATCATGTATTGCAGCTGTGCTGGCGCGACTTGCGCAAAAAACATCAGGCAACACATCAGTTCGCCATCATTGCCTATGGCAAGCTCGGGGGACGCGAACTTGGCTATGAATCCGATCTGGATTTGATTTTTTTATATGACGACCCGCATCCTGAAGCAGGGGAAATCTATGCCAAGCTTGCGCAACGCATCAATACCGTACTCAGCAGCTACACTTCAGCTGGACGCTTGTATGAAACCGATCTGCGCCTGCGTCCAAACGGTGCCAGTGGCCTGCTGGTCAGCAGCATCGGCGCATTTGCCGACTATCAGCAGAAACACGCTTGGGTGTGGGAGCATCAAGCACTGACACGTGCCCGCTTCAGCGCAGGAGACACAAAGGTGGGTGAGCAGTTTGAGGCAATACGCAAAGCGGTGTTATGTCAGCGACGCGATATCAATGAGTTGCGCAAAGAGGTGGGCGCCATGCGCCAGAAAATGCGCGATGGGCATCCCAATAACAGTCTGTTATTCGATATCAAGCATGACCATGGCGGCATGGTCGATATCGAATTCATGGTGCAATTTCTGGTGCTCGCGTACGCCTCCACCAATCCTGCACTGACTGCCAACAGTGGCAATCTCGCACTACTGGCGCTGGCAGAAAAATTGGGGCTCATTGAAACAGGACATAGCCAGGCTGTGCAAGAAATTTATCGCAGTTTGCGCCGCTTACAGCACAAGATGAGGCTGAATAGCACAGCGCCATGCCGCATCGATCCTAAAGAAATAAATGTGGAGCCTGTCCTGTTGTTATGGAAAACACTGCTCGCTTAATATTAGGAATTGGTGCCTGGTATCAGACCTTCTGCACCTTGCCTCTCAACCGGTATACAGGCACCTCGCCCTTCCCCTTTAAACGGGTAACAATGGGTGGCTCGAACATATATTGATCACGCAGCCGATGGTATGTGGTTCTGTCCGTCAGAATTTCGCCCTTGATCCCCTCATCTGACAAGCGGCTGGCCATGTTGACAGTATCGCCCGACCCCAATGATCATCACACAGCGTGGTGATATTTCGGCGTCAACAGCTGAATCTCCCCATTTATTCACTGGGATAGCATTAAACCCGCCCTGCTCATCGATGGCATACTGCGAGATATTGTTACTGCTTATATTGCTTACATACGCATATTTTCCGCAATCGCTGACCGCGATGCTAACCGGGGTAACCAGAGACTCCACGGTAGCAGGGTTCATCGGAATCAAGCTGCCATTTTCGGCCACGGAATACTGCGAAACGCTGTTGCCATTCTGGTTTGCCACATAGGCATGCTTGCCGAAAGGGGAGATGCTGATGGCGATGGGATGCTTGCCTGTCACAACAGTAGACGGAGTCCCGCCAAGACTGCCGTCCCGGTTTATTGCATACTGCGATACCGTAGCGCTCGTTCTGTTAGCCACATAGACGTATTTGCCCGCCGGATCGATCGCAATGGCACGGGGACCCGCCCCTGCCGCAACGGTAGCCGGGGACAGAGCCGTCAGCTTGCCATTTTCCGTAATCGCGTACTGCGAAATATCGTTGCCGCTGTTATTCACCACATAAACATACTTGCCGGATGCATCAACGGCGATTGCGACCGGAATCATTCCGGTTTCTATCGTTGCCGGGGACATGGCGCTAAGTGTGCCGTTCTCGCCGATTGAATACTGGGACACATCATTGCTGCTGCTATTAGCCACATAGGCATAGCGGCCCGATGGATCGATGGCGATTTTTACCGGAGACGTTCCGGCTGCTACAGGCGCAGCGATGGCTTCGAGGCTGCCATTTGCCGATATCCTGTATTGCGAGATGCTGTTGCCGCCCTGGTTGGCAACATAGGCATGCTTGCCCGATGGGGAGACCGCGATAAATACAGGGGTCGTGCCGGTTGCAATGGTCGCAGCGGCTAGGGGGATGAGGCTGCCCTGCGCTGCAACAACATACTGAGAAATATTGTTGCTGCCCTGGTTCGTCACATATACATAAAGCGGCGTGTTATCACGCTCACCATGGATTACGGCCAGGATTTTTCGATAACTGCGTGTGACAAGAGCGGCAAGGTTTCTGAACATAAAGTTTCCTGATTGTAGTCCGTGCAGCATTTGCACCTGCCCTGCGCGCTGATTTCAATTGAAAATTAATTATGCCACCGCGCGCACTGCCTGAGCGATCGTTTCCGCCCAATATCGCACTTTTTCGCCGTCCTCACCTTCCACCATTACACGCAGCAACGGCTCGGTGCCAGAGGGTCTTAACAACACGCGCCCCCTGCCATCCAGCGCAGAATTTGCCGATGTCACAGCGGCCTGCACGTCTGCATGCTTGGTACAATCCTGGCCTTTGGCGATGCGTACATTGACCAGTACCTGCGGATACATCAGCATGTCCGAGGCGGCTTGTGCCAGGGTTTGCTTGCTGGCACGCAATGCGTGCAGCACTTGAAGGGCAGAAATAATGCCATCGCCTGTGCTATGGCGATCCAGGCAAATAATATGACCAGAGTTTTCGCCACCCAGTTGCCAGCCTTTTTGCTGCATTAACTCCATCACATAGCGGTCGCCCACTTTGGCACGTGCAAACGGAATTCCCATGCGCTGCATCGCATGTTCGAATGCCAGATTGGTCATCAAGGTGCCCACCACCCCGCCCTTCATGGTGCCCAGCTTCTGGCGGTGTTGCGCGACGATATAGAGCAGCTGGTCGCCATCATACAAACGACCTTCCGCATCCACCATCACCAGACGGTCGGCATCACCATCCAGCGCGATGCCCAAATCAGCACGGTGCTCAACCACAGCCTTCTGCAAATTACCCGGTGCGGTAGCGCCGTAACCGTCGTTGATATTTTTTCCGTCAGGCTGCACGCCGATTTCAACAACATCCGCCCCCAACTCATGGAACACATGGCCGGCAATGTGATACGCCGCACCGTGTGCACAATCCACTACCAGTTTGAGTCCGCGCAAATCCAGCTCATAGGGGAAACTGCTCTTGCAGAATTCGATATATCGTCCGGCAGCATCATCCAGGCGCTTGGCCTTGCCCAGTCTGGCTGATGACATGGTGACGATCGGCGCATCCATCCCTGCCTCAATGGCATGTTCAATTTCATCGGGCAGTTTGCTACCAGTCGCAGAGAAGAACTTAATACCGTTATCCTCAAATGGATTATGCGAAGCCGAGATCACCACACCGGCCTGCAAGCGCAGTGCACGAGTAAGATAGGCCACGGCAGGTGTCGGTATCGGCCCCGCCAGATATACATCCACGCCTGCAGCTATCAGGCCGGCTTGCAACGCAGACTCCAGCAGATAACCGGATATGCGCGTGTCTTTGCCTATCAGCACCTTGGGGCGTTCGCCCTCTGCCAGATGCCAATCTGCGGTAGCCAGCACCTTGCCTGCCGCATAACCCAAGTGCATCACAAACTCTGGCGTAATAGGATATTCGCCTACCTTGCCGCGCACGCCATCTGTACCAAAATATTTTCTACTCACCGAAAGACTCCATTCATTCCAGACATTTCAAACATAGGGATACGCATGAGTTACACATTTACCGCGTTCCAGATTTTAAGCGCATCGCAGGTAGCCCGCACATCGTGCACGCGCACAATGCTGGCGCCGCGCTGCACTGCCAGCAATGCAGCTGCCACGCTTGCAGAAACACGGTTATCCACTTCCTGTCCGGTAATCGCACCCAACATGGATTTGCGTGATAACCCTGCCAGCAGCGGCACACCCAATACGGAAAACTTATCCAGATTCCGCAACAGAATCAAATTATGCGCCAATGTCTTGCCAAAACCAAAGCCAGGATCCACCACGATACGATTGCGAAGCACACCCGCAGCCTCGACCTCGGCTATGCGGGTGCGCAAAAAATCTATTACCTCGCGCAAGACATCCTGGTAATGCGGTTCAATTTGCATGGTTCTGGGCGGGCCTTGCTTGTGCATTAGACACACTGCCGCATCGCTTGCTACAACTGCTGCCAACGCCTCAGGCTGTTGCATCGCATTGATATCATTGACAAGTTTCACACCCGCCGCCAACGCAGCGCGCATCACCTCAGGCTTGCAGGTATCGATAGACAGGGGCACTGCCACTCCGCGCAGTCCCTCAATCACCGGCAATACACGATCCAGCTCCTCCTGAACGCTGACCTCGAGCGCGCCGGGACGGGTAGACTCTCCGCCAATATCGAGGATATCCGCTCCCTCGGTAATTAATTGTTGTGCATGTTTAATGGCTGCATCGCGCAACATGTGGCGACCACCATCGGAGAAAGAATCAGGAGTGACATTGACGATGCCCATCACCAGGGGACGGGACAGATCTAGACGGTATGAGCCGCAGTGAAGCATAAGCTGAAAAAAGGATGCGGAGGAAGGGTGACGAAACTCTATAAAGCTTCGTCACTTTTCCTGCACAACTTCAGGTTGCCTGAGCCGGCGTTGCAGGCGCAGTCGGGGTAGCATCCCGTGGTGGTTGCGGCGGCTGTGTCACCGGCGCCGGCCTGGGTTCGCGCGGCGGCTTGCCTTCCATGATGTCGTTCAGCTGCTCGGCATCCAGTGTTTCCCATTCGAGCAAAGCCTTGGCCATTGCCTCGACCTTGTCTTTATTGGCTTCGATCAAGCCGCGCGCCAGCTTATACTGCTGGTCGATAATGCGGCGAATCTCCTCGTCGACCTTCTGCATCGTCGACTCGGACACATTCTTGTGGGTGGTTACCGAACGGCCGAGGAATACCTCGCCGTCGTTCTCGCCATAAACCATAGGCCCCAATGCATCGGACATACCCCATTGCGTTACCATGCTGCGCGCCATGCCGGTGGCACGCTCAAAGTCGTTCGACGCGCCGGTAGTCATCTGGTGCATGAAAATTTCTTCCGCGATGCGTCCGCCGAACAGCACGGCGATGGTATCGAGAATTCGATTCTTGTCCAAGCTGTAACGGTCTTCAGAAGGCAACTGCATGGTCAGTCCCAGCGCACGTCCGCGTGGAATGATAGTCACTTTATGTACCGGATCTGTCTTTGGCAGCAGCTTGGCTACGACCGCGTGACCGGATTCGTGATAAGCGGTATTGCGACGCTCCTCTTCCGGCATGATCATGGAGCGGCGTTCAGCGCCCATCATGATTTTGTCCTTGGCTGCTTCAAAATCATCCATATCGACAAAACGCTTGTTGCGGCGCGCAGCAAACAAGGCTGCTTCATTCACCAGATTGGCCAAGTCGGCGCCGGACATGCCGGGCGTACCGCGTGCCAGAATATCAGCCTTCACATCCGGTGCCATAGGCACCTTGCGCATATGCACCATCAGTATCTGTTCACGGCCGCGAATATCCGGCAACGGTACCACTACCTGCCGGTCAAAACGTCCCGGACGCAGCAAGGCTGAATCCAGCACATCGGGGCGGTTGGTCGCGGCAATCACAATCACGCCGCTGGTACCCTCGAAACCATCCATCTCCACCAGCAGTGCATTCAGCGTTTGCTCGCGCTCATCGTTGCCGCCGCCCATGCCGGCGCCGCGCTGGCGTCCAACCGCATCGATTTCATCGATAAAGATAATGCACGGCGAGTGCTTCTTCGCCTGCTCAAACATGTCGCGCACGCGGGCGGCACCCACACCGACAAACATCTCGACAAAGTCGGAACCGGAAATGGAGAAAAACGGCACCTTGGCCTCACCGGCAATGGCTTTGGCCAGCAGTGTTTTACCGGTACCGGGGCTGCCTACCATCAGCACGCCACGCGGAATGCGCCCGCCTAGTGCCTGAAACTTGGTGGGGTCGCGCAGAAAATCGACCAACTCGGAAACTTCTTCCTTGGCTTCGTCGCATCCTGCCACGTCGGCAAAGGTCACGCGTTCCTTGGTGTCATCCATCAGGCGCGCCTTGCTCTTGCCAAACGAGAACGGGCCGCCACTCTTGCCGCCGCCCTGCATCTGGCGCATGAAGAAGATCCACACGCCAATCAGCAGCAGCATGGGGAACCAGGACACGAAGATACTCATCCAGAAGGACTGCTCTTCCTCTGGCTTGGCTTCAATCTTTACGCCATTTTTCAGCAGATCGGACACCATCCAGATATCGCTGGGCGCATAGCTGGTAATTTTTTTGCCATCAATAGTCACCGCTTTCAGCGTGCGTCCCTCAATGGTCACCTTGGCAATTTGTCCCTGCCTGACCTCTTCGAGGAACTGCGAATAATCAAGCGGCGCCTGCGCGGCCTGCTGCCTCTGGCTGAACTGATTAAACACTGTCATCAGCACCAAAGCCACGACCAGCCAAATACCTACACTTTTAAACATATTATTCATGAATGCCCCTCAATTGAGCCGTATAACAATAACGTATTAAACACTGTGCGAACCGATTACTCAAGGTCACTTATATAAAATGCACACTATATCTTGTCTATCCCCAGCATATAGACTTCACTACTCCGATCGCGGGAAGCTTTGGGCTTGCGACTAACCACTTTCTTGAAATGGTTGCGCATGGTCTTAACATAATCTTCGAATCCCACCCCCTGAAAGACCTTCACCAAAAACGCACCACCAGGTTTGAGATGTTGTACCGCAAATTCCAGAGCCAATTCTGCCAAGTATATTGAGCGCGCCTGATCCGACAGGTCAATTCCGCTAATATTGGGAGCCATATCGGAAATTACAAGCTCGATCTGTTTCCCGCCCAACTTTTCTTCCAATTGTGCCAGAACGCTGTCTTCACGAAAGTCTCCCTGAATGAACTCTACGCGTGGCAACGGATTCAAGGGCAGCAAATCCAGCGCTATCACCTTGCCCTTGTCACCAATCTTGTTGGCCGCGACCTGTGACCAGCCACCCGGGGTGGCGCCCAAGTCAACCACTACCATGCCAGCCTTGATCAGATGATCGCGCTCATCTATCTCCAGCAGCTTGTACGCGGCACGCGAACGATAACCATCCTTCTGCGCCTGTTGCACATAAGGGTCATTAATATGCTCCCGCATCCACTGTTTACTGGTTTTAGAAGGCTTCATCGATTAGAATGTCAAACTATGTCCGGAGTTCATTTATGTTAATACTTTCTGTTGCACAACGCCGCGAGCTCAAAGCACGCGCGCATTCTCTCAACCCCACCGTAATGATAGGCAATGCAGGACTGACCGCCAGTGTACTGGATGAGATCTCTCGCACGCTGAAAAGCCACGAACTGATCAAGATTCGCGTCATGAGCGATGACCGTGCTGCACGTGAAGCGCTGCTGCAGGAAATATGCACTCAGCTAAACGCTGGAGCGGTGCAGCATATAGGCAAGATCCTGGTGGTCTACCAGCCGCAGGAAACTCCCCTGCTCTCCCTGCCCAAGCGCAAAAAAGGCAAGCCTCTGACGAAAAAACAATTGGGCAACAAAGGCTAGACAAACTTGGGGCCAACGCAAGTGTTGGCACAATTGACTTCAAGACGCGCCAGCTTTTATAAATTAAAAATATCTATATATACAGGACGTTAACGATTTCGTATTCGCGAATCCCGCCCGGCGCCTGCACCTCGGCAACATCACCGCTATACTTTCCAATCAAGGCGCGCGCGATCGGTGAATTGATGGATATCTTGCCCTGCTTGATATCGGCCTCATCCTCGCCCACAATTTGATAGGTCATCACGTCGCCGGTACCCACGTCTTCCAGCGCCACGGTGGCGCCAAACACACAGCGGCCGTCAGCGTTCATGGTCTTGGGGTCGATAACTTGCGCGCTGCCAAGCTTGCCTTCCAGATCAATGATGCGTCCCTCGATAAAACCCTGGCGCTCTTTGGCAGCCTCATACTCGGCATTTTCGGACAAATCGCCCTGCGCACGTGCTTCAGCGATGGCATTAATCACCCATGGACGATCTACCGTTTTCAGGCGGTGCAACTCGCTGCGCAATAGTTCTGCACCAATCAGTGTCAAAGGTATTTTGCTCATTTTGTACTTCCTTTAATTTCTTGATTAACCAGGCGTCGATGCAATGCCTGCAAGTCATATACATTTAACTCTGTGAGATGCTGCATGCCCACACATGCTGCACGCGCTCCAGAGAGGGTGGTGTAATAAGTCACCCGCCCTTGCAGGGCCGCATTACGAATCGAGTAGGAATCCTGAATCGTACTTCTCTTGCTGTCTACCGTGTTGATAATCAGGCAGATCTCACCGTTTTTGATCATATCAACGATATGCGGACGACCTTCTGTCACCTTGTTCACCACTTTTACATCCACTCCCGCAGCACTGATTTCCGCTGCAGTACCGCGCGTGGCAAGGATGCTGAAACCGAGTTCCTGCAGATTTTTGGCCACCTCTGCCGCACCCTGCTTATCTGCACCGCGCACGCTGATGAAAACCTTGCCGGAAGTCGGCAGCTTTACACCCGCAGCAAGCTGCGACTTGACGAATGCCTCGGCGAAGGTATCACCCACGCCCATCACTTCACCGGTGGATTTCATCTCTGGGCCCAGGATGGTATCCACGCCTGGAAACTTAATGAAGGGGAATACCGCTTCCTTTACCGAATAAAACGGCGGCACAACCTCTTTCGTAATGCCCTGCTGCTCCAGTGTCTGGCCAACCATGCATCGCGCCGCGACTTTGGCCAGTGGCACACCGGTTGCTTTTGACACAAATGGCACCGTGCGCGAGGCACGCGGATTCACTTCGAGAACATACACTGTCTCGCCCTGTATCGCGAACTGCACGTTCATCAATCCGACTACATTCAGCGCTTTTGCCATTGCCACGGTCTGGCGTCGCAATTCGTCCTGCATCTTGGCTGACAGACTGAAGGGAGGCAGGGAACAGGCTGAGTCACCCGAGTGCACGCCGGCTTCCTCGATGTGCTCCATGATACCGCCGATCATCACCGCTTTGCCATCAGACACCGCGTCCACATCTACCTCAATCGCGTCATTCAGGAAGCGATCAAGCAAAATCGGCATACGTTCCGGGTATATTTTGGAGCTTTCAACCGCATCACGCATATAGCGCTCAAGATCGGCCTGATTGTGCACGATTTCCATCGCGCGTCCGCCCAGCACATTGCTTGGGCGCATCACCAGCGGGTAACCGATTTCCAGCACGGCCTGGATGGCCTGCTCGGCCGTACTCACGGTGCGGTTAGGTGGCTGCTTTAATCCCAGCTTCTGCAGCATCTGCTGGAAGCGTGCACGATCTTCCGCACAGTCGATCATATCCGGCGTAGTGCCGATAATCGGCACGCCGTTTTTCTCCAAGCCACGCGCCAGCTTTAGCGGAGTCTGCCCACCATACTGCACAATCACGCCAAATGGCTTTTCAACTGCCACCACTTCCAGCACGTCTTCCAGCGTCAGCGGCTCAAAATACAGACGGTCCGAGCTGTCGTAGTCCGTGGATACAGTCTCCGGATTGCAATTGACCATAATCGTTTCGTAACCATCTTCGCGCATCGCCAGCGCGGCGTGCACGCAGCAGTAATCAAACTCAATACCCTGTCCGATACGGTTAGGACCGCCACCCAGCACCATGATCTTTTTCCTGTCTGAAGGATTCGACTCGCACTCCTCCTCATAGGTGGAATACATATAAGCCGTGTTGGTGGCAAATTCGGCAGCACAGGTATCCACACGCTTGTATACCGGGCGGATATTCATGGCATGACGCAATGCGCGCACCGACGGCGCGGCACAATCCAGCAGTTTGCCCAGACGCCTGTCGGAAAAACCCCGACGCTTCAAGGTGCGCAATTCATCTGCGGTCAGCGTATCCAGACCGCGACCGATAAGCGCTGCTTCGCGCTTGATCAAGTCTTCAATCTGCACCAGGAACCACGGATCAATTTTGCTGACGGCAAACACCTCGTCCACACTCATTCCCATGCGGAAGGCATCGCCCACCGCCCAGATGCGCTCCGGCCCGGGCGCGCCCAATTCGGCGACAACGGCCTCATGGTCTGTGTATTTTGAATCCAGCCCGTCCACGCCCACTTCCAGACCGCGCAGCGCTTTCTGGAAAGACTCCTGGAAGGTGCGCCCCATCGCCATCACTTCGCCCACCGACTTCATCTGTGTCGTCAGGCGGTCATTCGCCTGCGGGAATTTTTCAAAGGCGAAACGCGGAATCTTTGTGACCACGTAATCAATGGAAGGCTCAAACGAGGCCGGAGTCGCACCACCGGTGATATCGTTTTTCAATTCATCCAGGGTGAAACCCACCGCAAGCTTGGCTGCCACCTTGGCAATCGGGAATCCGGTCGCCTTGGAAGCAAGCGCTGAAGAACGCGACACGCGCGGATTCATCTCGATCACCACCATACGCCCGTCATTCGGGTTGATCGCAAATTGCACGTTGGAACCGCCGGTATCGACACCGATTTCACGCAGCACAGCGATGCTCGCATCACGCAAAATCTGGTATTCCTTGTCTGTCAGGGTCTGCGCTGGCGCCACTGTGATCGAATCGCCGGTGTGCACGCCCATCGGGTCCAGGTTTTCGATGGAGCAGATGATGATGCAGTTGTCGGCGTGGTCGCGCACCACCTCCATCTCGAATTCTTTCCAGCCGAGCAGCGACTCTTCAATCAGCAACTCTTTAGTCGGACTGGCTTCCAGGCCGCGCTCGCAAATCTCAACGAATTCTTCGCGGTTATAGGCGATACCACCACCGGAGCCACCCATCGTAAAGGACGGGCGTATCACCGTCGGGAAGCCCAGCGCCTGCTGCACCTGCAGCGCCTCTTCCATACTGTGAGCAATCACCGAACGCGCGGAAGCCAAGCCTATGCGAGTCATCGCCTGCTTGAATTTCTCGCGGTCCTCCGCCATGTCGATGGCTTCACGCGTTGCGCCTATCATCTCGACCTTGTATTTTTCCAGCACGCCGTGCTTGGCCAGATCGAGCGCACAGTTCAGCGCGGTCTGCCCGCCCATGGTTGGCAGGATGGCGTCAGGTTTTTCCTTGGCGATAATTTTTTCTACGATTTGCCAGGTAATGGGCTCGATGTAGGTCGCATCTGCCATGTTCGGATCGGTCATGATGGTGGCCGGATTCGAGTTCACCAGAATGACGCGGTACCCCTCTTCGCGCAGCGCTTTGCACGCCTGTGCGCCGGAATAGTCAAATTCGCAGGCCTGCCCGATCACAATTGGGCCGGCACCGATGATCAATATGGATTTTAGGTCTGTACGTTTTGGCATAACTTCATTCGAGTAATAAGTGCATGGCGACAAGTGACGGTATCACTTTCTGATCACTTGTTACTTTTAATCCTTTCTTTCATCGACCCAACAAAGCGGTCAAACAGATAATCGACGTCCTGGGGGCCCGGGCTCGCTTCCGGGTGTCCCTGGAAACAGAATGCCGGCTTGTCGGTCAGCTCAAAACCCTGCAAGGTGCCGTCAAACAGAGACACATGGGTCACCCTGGCATTTTTAGGCAGCGTTTTAATATCCACAGCAAAGCCGTGGTTCTGGCTGGTGATCATCACGCGCTTGCTCTGCATATCCTGAACCGGATGGTTCGCACCGCGATGGCCGAATTTCATCTTCAACGTCTTGGCGCCGATGGCCAAGCCCATGATCTGGTGACCCAGACAGATGCCGAACAAGGGAATGCCGTCACGCAGGAACTGCTGAGTAGCTGAAATCGCGTAATCACATGGCTCAGGGTCGCCTGGGCCATTCGATAAAAACACGCCATCCGGCTTCAGTGCCATTACATCTGCAGGCTTGGTCTTGGCCGGCACAACGGTGATCTTGCAGCCGCGTTCGGCCAGTTTGCGCAGAATATTGCGCTTGACGCCAAAATCGTAAGCAACCACATGTAATTCGGTCTTCTCAACATCCGCATAACCGGATTTCAAATCCCACTCGCGCTGCGTCCAACTGTAAGGCTTGTCGCACGAAACCACCTGCGCCAGATCCATGCCGTTCAGGCCGGCAAAGCCACGCGCCGCAGCCAGTGCCGCGGCCTCGTCTGTTCCAGAGGCGATACAACCATTTTGCGCACCTTTTTCGCGCAGAATGCGCGTCAATTTGCGGGTATCGATTTCAGCAATACCGACTACTTTATTGGCTTTAAGATAATCAGACAGCGACTGCGTGCTGCGCCAGTTGCTCACCGTTTGCGACAAGTCGCGTATCACCAGCCCGCTGGCGAACACCTGACTCGATTCCACGTCTTCTGTATTCACACCCACATTGCCAATATGAGGACAGGTCAAGGTGACGATTTGCTTGCAATAAGACGGATCGGTGAGAATTTCCTGATAGCCGGACATCGAGGTATTAAACACTACCTCGCCTACGCTTGCGCCCTCGGTTCCGATAGAAATGCCACGAAACACTGTTCCATCGGCTAATACTAGAATGGCAGGGTTCGTTTGTGACACCGGATGCTCCCAAAGGTAGATGACATAAAGAAGCGGGACGAACGCTCAGTTCATCCCGCCTTTGACAGGTTGATAATTATACCCGAATGCGAGGGGGGGATCAAATGCGGCCGCGTTTCAATGCTTTTGACCCGGAGGATATTTTCTTGCTGATGATCGGTCTTACTGCGGGGTTTCCCTACCCAGGTTGCAGGCTTATACCATGATCCCAGCCACTTTGTTTTCCACCTCAAGGTTTAATGCTCTGGCAATGGCATATTCAGCATCACGAGCCAGTTCGCGTCTGGCCCTGCCTTGCGCACGGATAGGTGGCAAAAATTCCAGTTCAGCATAAATGATGGCCTGGCTCAAGATCGATGCCAGAGAATCACCGAAGCTTAGTTCATCCACGTAGGCGGGCGCAAGGTTCAATGAGCCGTCTGCGTGGGTATAGCGTATAGCTGCTGGCCATAGCTGGCTATTGCTGTGAACCGCTGGCTGCAGCAGCGAAGCGTGAAACGGACGCAACATGCTGCCATTACTGGTTGTGCCTTCCGGGAAAACCGCGATGCACCCACCATTGCTCAATACATCAGACACTTCATGGTTCACGCGCGCAGTATCATGGCGCTTGGTTCTATCAATAAACAAAGTGCCCATTTTAATGGCCAGCCAGCCTACAACAGGCCAGGAGCGCACTTCAACCTTCGAAACAAAGCGCGCGGGCTTAACCGCGTTCAACAGATAAATATCCAGCCATGACACATGGTTTGCCACCAGCATCACGTTCCGCTCCGACAAATCCGGCACCGTCCCGCGAATCCGAATTCTGATATTCAGGATAGCCATTAGGCCACCGTTCCAGCGCCGCTCCACGCGAATGCGCGTCTTGTCCGACAACCATGGAAACAGCAGCAAAACCAGTGCCGCCGCGTAAAGCAGATGGACTGCCATGCGGCCGATTCGATAACTCCTTACGATATAGCGGCTTCTTTTCAAATCTTATTTATCAAAAAATGTTTTGCGTAACGCTTGTTAAGTTGCGACATCGGGAGCAACAAGAGCAGATCAGCAGTATTGAAATCAGGATCCCATGCAGGGTCTCCGCAAACATAGGCACCCAGGCGAAAATAGCCTTTAACCAGCGGCGGGAGGAACTCCTCCGCACGGTCGCTCAATGCTTCGTATGGTAACGCACAATTTGGGAAAACGCGCCATTCAGCAGGGCTCATGCTATCCGATTTTATTCTGCTATATATATTGGCTGCATTATGCCCGCCATCTGCCATGCTGATACTGGCGCAACCGATCAGATAATCATACTTATTTTGCACCATGTATTGCGCCATGCCTGCCCACAACAGTGTAATGACGCCTCCTCGCCTATAATCTGCATGCACACACGAACGTCCAACCTCAACCATGCTATCGCGCAGATTATGCAGCCGGGTTAGATCGAATTCACCCTCGGCATAATAACCACCTGCTTTTTGGGCCTGCTCAGGAGACAGAATTCGGTACGTCCCTACCACCTCATTGCTTTCCGTATCACGAACCAACAGATGGTCGCAATAACGGTCATACCTGTCCTCATCGATGCGCTCTTCCTTGCCAGGCATCTTTGCTCCCATTTCCTCGGCAAATACTTTATAACGCAATTTCTGCGCCTCGCGTACTTCACTTTCAGTGCGTGCCAGACCCATCGAAAACTGCTGTCTTTCTTTTTGTATGACTTGTGTTTGCCGTTGCAACATAGCTGTCTCCTTATCATTAAATTTGATAAGGCGTAAATTACCCAGCCAAGGTGACAATAAAGTTACAGAGTCGTTAAACTTTGGTTAATCATGGAGAAAGATCAGCACTGTTTTGGGGCGGCCGGAACGAGCTGAGCATTGAAGTTTTGGAAACTGCACTCGGCGTGCCGACGAAAAATAATGCGGAAGTGCAATTTTGCAGTGCACTTCGACCTGTCAAATACCCCTGCCTATTATCGCGACTGCGACAGTCAACAGGCCTATAGTCAAATTTAACGCTACCAGCTTGCGGATAGTCGCCAGCATTGCGCCGGCGGCAGGCCATTCCTGTTTGGCAACCAGCCGGTTAAACGGCACGTAGCATTTAAAAAAAACATAAACATATATCATCGTCATCACCAGCCCCATGCCCAGCATGAGGTTGATATAGAGCGATAGATTGGAAAAACCGCCAAACAGATAAATCATGTAAAAACCGCTTATCAGGACCAGGGATACCGCCAGCCATACCCAATTGAAGAATTGGCTGAAAACCTTGTCCCACAGCCGTAGACGCTCTGGTGGCTGCAAAATTTCGGCAGCGCTGGGGCGCAGTACAACATAGGCAAAAAACATTCCGCCGACCCAAACGACAATCGCCAGCAGATGGATGAGTTTCATGAATGACAACATTGTTATTCTCCTCGTTATAGTAGCTCTCGGACAGGCCTGAAACTTTTACGGTGCTCCGGCGATATGCCATGCAACTTTAATGCGGCAAGATGCGCAGCTGTCGGGTAACCCTTGTGTGCGTCAAATCCGTATTGTGGATAGCATTCATGCAGCTGCAGCATGGCGCTGTCGCGTGCCGTTTTGGCGAGGATGGAGGCCGCTGAAATGGCCGCGACGCTACTGTCCCCTTTTACGATAGCACGGCTGGGGATACCGGTATCCGGGCAATACAGGCCATCCACCAACACCTCATGCGGGCGCAAGGATAGTTTTTCAACAGCGCGCTTCATTGCCAGCAAGCTCGCTTGCAGGATATTGATTTCGTCGATTTCTTCTGCAGAGGCAGTAGCGATTGCCCAAGCTGTAGCATGCAATCGGATTTCAGCCGCCAGTCGATCGCGCTTGCTCTCACTGAGTTTTTTGGAGTCACCCAAACCCGCTATCGGTCGCTTGTCATCCAGAATCACGGCTGCGGCATACACTGGACCCGCAAGGGGGCCGCGCCCAGCTTCATCTACACCGCAAACCAAAATTATGGAGCTCAACCGCGCACACTCAAGAACGGAATAACCGCTTGCGCCGCCTTTTTCGCAGCGCCCTGCTTTAGCATAAGATGCATATCGCCGAACCGTTCTTCCAGGTCAATCACCGCCTGTTTATTGGCGACCAGATTGAGCAATGCTTGTGCCAGATTTTCCGGCGTGGCATCGTTTTGCAAAATCTCGGGCACCACAAACTTTCCAGCCAGAATATTGGGCAGCCCCACATAAGGCAGGTACTGCTTGCGCTTGGCCAGCCAATAGGTGATAGCCGACATTTTGTAAGTGATAACCATCGGGCGCTTCAGCAATGCTGCCTCAAGGGTAGCGGTGCCTGATGCAATCAACACACCATCGGCCGCGATCATCGCATCGTGCGCATGTCCAAATAACAGGGTGATAGGCAAATCATGCGCTTCGGCGTGCCAGATAGCCTCTTCAAAAATATTGCGTGTTTCGCGGCTGCCGAGTGGCACCAGAAACTGTGCATCCGGTATGGTTTCCAGTATCAATCTTGCGGTATCGATATAGGTCCTGGCCAATTGGCGCACTTCGTTTTTTCGGCTGCCCGGCAACATGGCAAACACTTTCGCATTGATCGGCTGTATGCGCATCTGTTCACGCATCAAAACTCGATCGGGTTTTTCTGGCAAGATATCAGCCAATGGATGACCCACATAGGTCACCGGCACGCCGGCTTTTTCATACAACGGCACTTCAAACGGAAACAGCGCAAGCATGTGCGATACGGCACGTTTGATTTTGTGTATGCGTTCCCCACGCCACGCCCAAATAGACGGGCTCACATAATGTACAGTGGGAATGCCATGTTGTTTAAGCGCCAACTCCAGATCAAAATTAAAATCCGGTGCATCTATGCCGATAAAAAGATCGGGGGGATTTTTGATCAGCTGGTTGCGCAGACGGCTGCGGATACCTGCTATTTCACGATAATGAAGCAGCACTTCCAGATATCCCATCACCGATAACTTTTCCATGGGATATAACACCTGCATTCCCGCTGCCTTCATCTTCGGACCGCCGATACCGATAAAACGAACTGCAGGCATGATCTCCCTGATTGCCAGCATCAAGTGACTGGCGAGCAAATCTCCCGAAGCTTCTCCTGCCACCAAGGCGATAGTTTTAGTTGCTTGAGTCATAAATATTACCGAACGATACCGCGTTGAGAGCGATTGAGAAAGTCAGCCATGATCTGCACTTCCGGACACTCGGCTGTCTGCCGAATCAACTGGATTTTGGCTTCATCCAGCGTTAATCCGGAACGATAAAGTGTCTTGTATGCACGCTTGAGTCCCGCCAGCGCGTCGCTGGAGAATCCTCGCCGTTTCAGGCCTTCCGAGTTCAGACCGTGCGGTTCCGCAGGGCTGCCGGACACCTTCACATACGGCGGAATATCATGCAGCAACACGGTGCCGACGGCGGTCATGACATGCGCGCCGATCTGGCAGAACTGATGCACGCCGGTAAAGCCGCCCAGAATCACATAGTCATCAATAATCACATGCCCGGCGAGCTGGGTGCTGTTGGCAAAAATCACATTGTTCCCAACCTGGCAATCGTGGGCGACATGGACATAGGCCATCACCCAATTGTTATTGCCCATGCGCGTCACACCCACATCCTGAACGGTACCTATATTGAAGGTGCAGGATTCGCGGATGACATTGTTATCGCCTATCTCCAGCCTGGTCGGCTCCCCCGCATATTTCTTGTCTTGCGGCACTTCACCAATCGAGCAAAACTGGAAAATCTGGTTGTTTTTACCGATGCGTGTGTGTCCTGTCACTACAACATGCGGGCCGATTCTAGTGCCTGCGCCGATCTCGACATGCTCGTCGATAATCGAATACGCACCAACCTCCACATCATCAGCAAGCCTGGCATTGGGATGTATGATGGCTGTTGGATGACGCATTATTTATCCCTCAATGTGGCCATCAAATTACCCTCGGCGACCACCTTGCCGTCAACTTCTGCAACTGCGCCATATTTCCAGATCCCGCGTTTGCTGCTCTGGATTTCCACTTTGAAAATAACCTGATCGCCGGGGCCTACCGGACGCTTGAAACGCGCATCGTCTATGCCGACAAAATAGTAAACCGAGTCATCGCTGGGCAGAGAGCCCATGGTCTTGAAGGACAGGATCGCGGCAGCCTGTGCCATCGCCTCGACGATCAGCACTCCCGGCATCACTGGATGATGCGGATAGTGTCCGGGGAAGAACGGCTCATTGATGGTGACATTTTTCAGCGCAACAATATTTTTTCCTGGCTCGCAGTCCAGCACACGGTCAATCAGCAGGAAAGGATAACGGTGTGGCAGGTGCTGCAAAATTTCATGGATGTCCATCTGAATACTCATATTTCCCCCTAATTAATTCTTTAGTGATTCGATCTGTAGTTCAAGCTGTTTTATACGGTCAGCCAGCCCATCCAAATGCCTGAGTTGTGCAGCATTCTTGCGCCACGTCTGGGTCGTGCTGAACGGAAAGATGCCGCAGTAACTGCCGCGTTCCTTGATTGACTTTCCAACCAGCGTAAAGGATGAAATCTCAACGTAATCAGCTATTTGCAAATGACCCAAAATGCCGGCACTGCCACCAATACGGCAATAGCGCCCTATCGTAGCGCTGCCGGCTATGCCCACGCAACCGGCAATGGCCGTGTGCGCCCCGATACGTACATTATGCGCAATCTGTATCTGGTTATCCAATTTGACATCGTCCTCAATCACGGTGTCAGCCAGCGCGCCCCGGTCTATCGTGGTATTTGCGCCAATTTCCACATCATTGCCGATGACGACGCGCCCGATCTGCGGAATTTTCAGCCAGCGCTCTTCCTCCATCGCAAAGCCGAAACCGTCGGCACCGATCACCACGCCTGAGTGCGCAATGAGGTTATTTCCCAACACACAATCGTGGTAGACCACCACGCGCGGATATAAACGCGAATTTTCACCGATGACAACGCCGGCACCAATGTAGCAGCCGGCCATAATCACGCTGCGAGCTCCAATTTTGGCACCATCACCGATCACCACATTGGCATCAATCTGCGCGCTGGATGCAATTGCAGCTCCCTCGCCTATCACTGCGCTGGGGTGTATGCCTGCAATCGCTGATGGCAGCGGGTTCAAGAATGCGGAGAGTTTGGCGAAATAGGCATAGGGGTTATCGCACACAATGCGCGGAATTAAGGTCGCATCCGCATCTGCCGCTGCCAAAATAACCGCACCAGCGTGCGTGCCCTCCAGCTGCGCACGATATTTACTGTTGGAGAGAAACGCAATCTGGTCTGCTTTCGCGCTATCCAGGGTGGCAATTTGACTGATCAATACCCCGGCGTTACCGAGAACTCTGCCGCCAAAACGGGCAACTATATCTTCCAGACGATAGGCTGTATGACTCATATAAAAAAATGGATGTTATTTTTCGGCTGCCAGGTACTGCAATACCTTATCAGTGATGTCTATTTTCGGATTGCGGTAAACCGCTTCCTGTAGCACCAGATCATATTTCTCGCTTTCCGCAATTGCCTTGATCGCTTTGTTGGCACGCGCCAGCACCAAGGCCAGCTCTTCATTCTTGCGGAGATTCAGGTCTTCACGAAATTCGCGCTGCATGCGCTGCAAATTCACATTGAGGTTAGCCAACTCGCGTTCCTTGCTGCGGTGCTCCGCATCCAGCAAGGTCATGCCTTCCTTGTCAAAATACATCTGAATTTCCTTGACCTGTTTGGCAATTTTTTTCATTTCAATATCTCTGAGTTCAAACTCTTTCTCGATCTTTTTCTCAGCCTGAACTGCAGGTGTTGATTCGCGAAGAATACGTTCAGTATCAACCACACCAATCCGAAAATCATTCGCAAAGACGAGGGAAGCTGCGGACACAGCCAAAATGAGAGTGATGACCTTTAAAATATTTTTCATTCTTTGCTCCTTGTCAAACGATCAAAACACGCAGCCATAATAATTTAGAAAATCTGTCCGAGGGTAAACTGGAATCTCTGCAATCTATCCCCCAGTTGCTCAGCGAGAGGCCAAGCATAACTCATTTTGAGTGGGCCAACCGGTGATATCCAGGTAAGTGCCAAGCCTGTTGAATAACGCGGGCCGTCAGTACCGGGGATTTCAGAAGGTGGGCCATAAATTATACCTCCATCCACAAATGCACTTAAACGTACCGATTTTTCCTTGCTTCCGGGCATCGGGAACAGCAATTCCGAGTTTACGAGCAGACGCTTGTCACCGCCCAGATACGCTCCATTAATGTCACGAGGGCCGATGGAGTTCGGTTCATAGCCACGCACCGAACCAACGCCGCCGGCATAAAAATTTTCAAAAAATGGCAACGGTTTATCATCATAGCCAGCTGCCGCACCCGCTTCACCATTTAGCAACAGGGTGAACACTTTGCTAACCGGGAAAAACCTCTGATGCTGATAGGTAAGCTTGTAATAGCGCTGGTCGGAAACCGGCAACGCCGCTTTTAAAAAGGCTCGCTGCACTTTACCGTCGGTTGGGTATATGGCGCTGTCCCTGCTGTCGCGCGTCCAGCCTACCGTGCCCAATAGATTGCTGGTTGTAGCGCCAAAGGTTTTCACATAATTCTGAAATTGCACCGGACTGGCAGCGGTGAGTTCGTAGGTCGATTGCTCTACCGACAGGCCGTAAAGCATGGTTTCATCCTCGCCTATGGGCAAACCAAATCGAACACCGCCGCCTGACGTATAGGATTTGTATGGACTGATTGAGGTGCTGGTCGTATCCACATTGCGCTGATATACGTCAAAACCACGGCTCACCCCATCATCCGTGTAATAGGGATTGGTATATGACACCGAATACACCTGGTTGGACTGGCTTGTATTAATCTGTGTGGACAATTGCTTGCCAGTTCCAAACAGGTTGCTCTGCGTTACGCCTGCAGTCAGCACCAGCCCCTGCGAACTGGAAATACCTGCTCCAATATTGAAGCTACCGGTAGGCTTTTCCTTGACGCTTACGTTCAAATCCACCTGATCTTTAGTGCCTTGAACTGGAGGAGTCTCAAGGTTCACTTCGCTAAAGAAGTCCAGTTTATCCACTCTTTGTTTTGATTTCTGAATTTTTTTCGTAGCAAACCACGCGCCCTCCATCTGGCGAAATTCGCGCCTGATTACCTCGTCCCGAGTTTTAGTATTACCCAGCACATTGATGCGCCGCACATACACACGCTGCCCGGGATCGGCTACGAAGGTAAACGCAACTTCATGCTTTGACTTGTCCAATTCAGGCACGGCGCTCACGTTGGCAAAGGCATAACCATCGTCTCCCAGACGATCTGAAATTTTCTTTTGTGACTCTGTTAATTTATTGCGCGAGAACACGTCACCAACCTGTATCGCAATCAGTTTTCGCATCTCCTCATGCGGCAAAATATTTTCCGGTGCCAACATTTTGATATCTGAAACTTTATACTTTGCACCTTCTGTGATGTTTATTGTTATATAGATATCTTTTTTATCAGGTGAAATCGAAACCTGGGTAGAATCAACTGAAAATTCGAGGTAGCCGGCGTCCAGGTAAAAAGAACGCAGCACCTCCAAGTCAGCCGACAATTTCTGTTTGGAGTACTGGTCATTGCTGGTTGCCCATGTCCAGAAAGTTGGCGTGGTCAGCTTCATCAAATCCAGCAATTCTTGCTCGCCAAAAATCTGGTTACCTACAATATTAATCTGCCGAATTTTTGAAACTTCGCCTTCTACCACATCAAAAGTCACCGATACGCGGTTACGTTCGAGCTCGGTTACGGTAGTCTTGATCGATACAGCGTATTTTCCTCGCGCTACATATAAGCGTTTTAGCTCATTCTCCGACTTTTCCAGCGCCGCCTTATCAAAAATACGGCCTTCTGCCAGCCCCACAAACTTCAGGTTATCGCGCAATTGATCCTTGGGAATATCTTTCACCCCGTTAATTTCCACACTGGCGATAGATGGACGTTCGCGGACTATCACAACCAGCACACCATCCTCGGCCTTCAAACTCACATCCGTAAAAAATCCGGTTGCAAATAATGTGCGAATGGCAGCGGCAGACTGATCATCGTTCAAAGTATCCCCCACCTTCACCGGCAGGTAACTGAACACTGTGCCCGCCTCGGTGCGTTGAATACCCTCAACGCGAATATCCTTCACCACGAAGGGTTCCATCGCAATGACCGAAGTGACGTAAAGCAGCGGAACAAGTCCCGCCAATCTCATTAATTTCATTGTTATTTTAATTTAAAATCAAGCGGCTAAAATCGTTGAACAATGCAAGGGCCATGAGGGTGAACAATAGCGCAATACCCACTTTCTGCCCTGCTTCCCATAGCACCTCCGGAACAGGACTCCCCTTGATCAACTCCACCATATAATACAATAAATGCCCGCCATCCAATAAAGGGATAGGCAGCAAATTCAACACGCCCAGGCTTATGCTGATCAAGGCAAGAAATGACAGATACGCGCTCAATCCCATACTGGCTGACTGTCCTGCATAGTCGGCAATAGTGACCGGCCCGCTCAGATTTTTAAGGGATACCTGGCCCACAATCATCCTGCCCATCATCTGCAAACTGACCACACTGGTTTCCCATGTCTTGCGCACAGCCTTCCCGAGTGCATTGAGGGGCGAATAGCGCACTTCGGTCATCAGTGCATCAAATTCTTGTTGGTTGATCAGCGGAGCGGCACCGATTTTTCCTATCCGCTTATCACCCTCCTGTACCGAATCAGGAGTCAGATCCAGTGCAATCACATGACCTTCACGCATAATCTCAAGATGCAGCGGGCTTGCCGGATGGCTGCGAACCATTTCCACCCACGCTTCCCAATTTTCAATCAATTGTCCATTCGCGCTGAGTATGGTGTCGTCTGTTTTCACCCCTGCACGCTGTGCAACACCGCCTTCGATCAACTTGCCGATGACGGGCCGCACTAAAGGCTGGAACGGCTGCATGCCGAGTTTGCGCAAAAAGTCGCTATCCAGATCGGCCGCAGTCAATGTGCTGATGTTTAGAACACGTGCGGCAGTTTCACCCTGCAATGTGCGGATTTCCAGGTCTGCCGTGCCGCCTTGCAGCACGCTATCCAGCAACGCCCAGCGAACATCCTGCCACGTAGGCGTCTCCACCCCGTTAATGCCGATGATGGTTTGCTGCGCTTGCAGTTGTGCAGCCGCTGCTGCTGAATTGGGTGTTATATTGCCTAATATTGGCTTGAGTCCCGGAACGCCATAAATGAATAGTCCCCAGTACAAGACAATTGCCAACAGCAGATTCGCCACTGGTCCGGCAACCACAATTGCCATGCGCCGCAATACCGGCTGACGATTGAATGCGCGGTGCAATTCCTCAGGTCTTACTTCACCTTCACGCTCATCCAGCATCTTGACGTAGCCGCCCAGTGGAATAGCGGAGATCGACCACTCTGTTTCACCACCGGAAAATTTCCTGGAATACAGAATTTTTCCAAAGCCAATAGAAAAACGCAGCACTTTGACGCCGCAGAGCCTCGCTACCCAATAATGCCCATACTCGTGGAACGCAACCAGCACCACTATCGCAGTAATAAAAGCCAGTAAGGTAGTCATTGTATAATCCACTCCTGTGCGGCGGTACGGGCTTGCGCATCCGCCATCAGCACATCATCCAGGGTATTGGCCGCAACGCTCGCTTGTGCCGCCAAAACATCGGTGATCAGCCGCGGGATATCGAGAAAGGAAATTTTCCGGTTCAAAAACGCATCCACCGCCACCTCATTGGCTGCATTCAATACCGCAGGGGCGGTGCCACCCGTGCGCAAAGCCTGGTAAGCCAGCGCCAGACAAGGAAAGCGCTCAAAATCCGGCGCCACAAAATTGAGTGTCGCCACCTTGAATAAATCCAGCGGTGCCACACCCGAGTCAATTCGCTGCGGATACGCCAGCGCATGGGCTATCGGTGTGCGCATATCGGGATTGCCCATCTGCGCCAGCACCGATCCATCCACATACTGCACCATGGAATGAATGACGCTCTGCGGGTGTACCACTACCTGTATGTCGTCGGCCGACGCATTAAACAGCCAGTATGCTTCAATAACCTCTAGCCCCTTATTCATCATGCTGGCGGAATCGACGGAGATCTTGCGACCCATCACCCAGTTCGGATGCGCGCAAGCCTGTTCCGGCGTGACCTGCTGCAAAGCCGACAAAGGCGTGTCACGGAACGGTCCGCCGGATGCGGTCAGCAAAATTTTACTCACGCCACTGCCGGCCATGTCCGCCGCGTAATCCCGCGGCAGGGCCTGGAAAATCGCATTGTGTTCACTATCGATCGGCAACAGGGTCGCGCCATTTTGACGCACCGCATCCATGAAAATTCGCCCCGCCATCACCAGCGCTTCTTTATTGGCCAACAGGATCTTTTTCCCCGCATGTGCAGCAGCAAGCGTGGGGCGCAAGCCCGCCGCACCCACTATGGCCGCCATCACCGCATCCACCTCCGGCAGTGATGCAACCAGTTCCAGCGCATGTTCACCGCACAACACATCCACCATTAATCCGGCCGCCGCAATGCGCTGCTTCAATCTGCCGGCAGCTGCCTCATCTATCATGACGGCATAGCGTGGCGCGAAACGCTGGCATTGTTCAAACAACAACTCATCCTGGCGATGCGCGGTCAATGCCACAATCTGATATTTTTCCGGATGGCGCGCTACCACATCCAGCGTGCTGGTGCCGATGCTGCCAGTGGAGCCGAGCACCGTCAGACAAGTCATTTTTCCTGCATTATTCATCATGCAAATCTCATTAAAATCAGCACCAGTGCGGCCAATGGCAGGGTGGAAGTCAGCGCGTCGATCCGATCGAGCAACCCACCATGACCTGGCAACAGCGTGCCGCTGTCCTTCACGCCGGCCTGGCGCTTTATCGCGGATTCAAACAGATCACCAACGACAGATAGTGCCACCCCAACCATGGCGAAGAGGATTAATGAGTAATGTTGTGTCATGCCGCTGCCCGCCATTACCAGCACCACATAAGCCAGCACCCCGAGCACGGCACCCGCCACACCTTCCCAGGTTTTCCCTGGACTGATGCCGGGAGCAAGCTTGTGCTTGCCAAATTTACGTCCTGCAAAGTAAGCTGAAATATCCGCCACCCACACCATCGCCATTACCCCCAACAGCCACCAGGGTTGCGGATTTTCAGCGCGCAAATCCAGCATCGCCATCGCAGTGGGCAACAGCACAAGCCATCCCACTAAAGTGAGCAAAGATGGGCTTTGCGTCTTGCAGATTCCCTTTAGCCAGAGCGGTACAAACAGCAGCCAGAACGCGGCTGACATGCCGTAAATCACTATCTGAACCTGGTGCTTTTGCTGTGGAATAAAGTGCACATACATCCATAGCAGCGCAGCATAGGAAATCAGCATCGCCGCCATAAATATCCACACTGTCGCCCCGCGCATCTTGGCCAGCTTCGACCATTCCCATGCGCCCTGCATGACCACCAGGCCAACGAGTGCAGACCATCCCGATGCGGGCAATTTAAACAATGCGGCAAGAAATAGACTCGCCAGTATGATTGCGGTAATAACGCGCTGCTTAAGCATTATGGCTGATCTCCAATATCAGAGGATTGAACGGGTTTATCATCCCGCGACGGATCTCCCACTAGTTGATCGCTAGTCCTTCCGAAACGACGTTCGCGATTTTGGTAGGACTGAATCGCCGCCTCCAATGCTGCGCGATCAAATGCCGGCCACAAGGTATCGGTGAAATAAAGCTCGGTATAGGCCAGTTGCCACAACAGAAAATTGGAAATGCGCTGTTCGCCGCCGGTGCGAATAAATAGGTCAGGCTCAGGTGCATAGTGCATGGAAAGAAAGGGATCAAGATCAGATTCGGCAAAATTTCCCAATAGCTCAGGACGCGCCTTGCACATTGCCTGTGCGGCTTGCAGAATATCCCAGCGCCCGCCGTAATTGGCCGCAATAGTCAGAGTCAGTCCGGTATTTTTGGCAGTGAGTTGCTCCGCCTCTGCAATATGCCGTTTAAGCTCGGCATCAAAACGAGCGAGATCACCAATTACTTTCAGTCGAATATTGTTGTCATGCAGCTTTTTGACTTCGCGTTGCAACATCTTGAGGAACAATTGCATCAGGAAAGTTACTTCGTCGGCAGGACGCCGCCAGTTTTCGCTGCTAAATGCAAAAACCGTCAGGTACTCTACACCTAGTGCACCGCAAGCCTTGACCGTTTCGCGCAAGCATTCAACGCCTCGCTGATGCCCTGCTACTCTGGGAAGGAAGCGTTGCTTGGCCCAGCGCCCATTGCCATCCATGATGATCGCAATATGCCTGGGTATTTTGGGCGCATCTGGAATAGTGCGAGTAGAACTTTGAAATAATGCCACTGAATTCTATACCCCCACAATGGATTAAGCGATGGAAAGCTATCCTGCGGTATTGCACAAACCGCGAGATTTGCACTGCTTAAACCGCCATTAAGTCAGCCTCTTTGGCTTGCAAGGCTTTATCAATTTCAACCACAAAACGGTCAGTAGATTTTTGCACATCTTCCTGCGCACGACGCTCTTCATCTTCGCTGATGGATTTTTCTTTGAGCAGTTTCTTCAATTGCTCATTGGCATCACGCCGAATATTGCGCACCGCCACTTTGGCATTTTCAGCTTCGCCGCGTACCACCTTGATCAGGTCCTTGCGTCTTTCTTCAGTCAGCATCGGCATCGGCACACGAATCACATCGCCGTTTGTTGAAGGATTCAATCCCAAATCTGCATCACGGATCGCCTTCTCCACCGGGCCAACCATGTTCTTTTCCCACGGCTGCACACCTATCGTGCGATTGTCGATCAGGTTTACGTTGGCCACCTGGGTAATGAGAGTGGGATTGCCGTAATAAGGCACCATCACATGATCCAGAATGCCGGGATGCGCACGTCCAGTACGCACCTTGCCGAAATCCGTCTTCAGCGTTTCCAGCGACTTGCTCATTTTTTGTTCTACGATTTTCTTTATGTCAGAAATCATGTTTTATCTCCTGCCAAAATTTGGAAGCGCCCCGTGTTAATTGCAACTAACCAGGGTACCCTCTTCCTGGCCCAGTATTACACGCTTAAGTGCGCCGTCCTTGAAAATATTGAATACAATGATAGACATCTTCTGGTCACGACACAGCGTGAGCGCAGTTGCATCCATCACCTGCAAATTCTTGGAAATCGCTTCATCAAAAGTGATATTTTTATAACGGGTTGCAGTTTTGTCTTTTTTCGGATCGGCCGTATAAATACCATCCACCTTGGTGGCCTTGATCACCACCTCGGCGTTCATCTCTACCCCGCGCAAAGCAGCAGCAGTGTCAGTGGTAAAGAAGGGATTGCCGGTGCCGGCACCAAATATCACCACCTTGCCCTCTTCCAGATAGCGCAGCGCTTTGCCGCGTATATACGGCTCTGCCACCTGCTCCAGATTCAAGGCCGACTGCACCCTGCTATCCAGTCCGGCTCGCTTCATCGCATCCTGCAGCGCCATCGCATTCATCACGGTGGCCAGCATGCCCATGTAATCCGCCGTAACACGATCCATGCCCGCAGCTGCTGGCGCAACCCCGCGAAAGATATTGCCGCCGCCAATCACCACTGCCACCTGCACTCCCATGGCCACCACTTCAGCCACTTCAGCCACGATACGTTCAATCACAGTACGGTTGATACCGTAACTGTCATCACCCATCAGCGCTTCGCCGGAGAGTTTGAGAAGAACACGTTTATATGCAGGGGCAGTACCCATGGTTTAACCTTTCGATATAGCAGCAACTTCAGCGGCGTAATCCACCACTACCTTTTCAATCCCCTCACCCACGATAAACATCTGGAAAGCTTTAACCGTCGCGTTTTGGCTCTTGAGGAGCTGTTCAACAGTTTGCTTGCCATCTGCAGCCTTGACAAATACCTGGCCCAGCAAAGTGACGTCTTTCAGGAATTTCTGCACCGAACCTTCGGCAATTTTTTCCAGCATTGCTTCAGGCTTGCCGGCTTCCTTGGCCTTTTCAATGGCGATACGGCGCTCGGTTGCAATTTCTTCGGCACTTACACCGCTAGCGTCGACCGATTTTGGCTTGCTTGCCGCGATATGCATGGCCAAGTCTTTACCCAGCGTATCTTCACCGGTGAAGTCCAGCAACACGCCAATCTTGCTGCCATGCAGATAGGAAGCCAGCTTGCCGGATGTAGCAAAGCGCGAAAAACGACGTACTGTCATATTTTCTCCCAGCTTCATCACCAGCGCCTTGCGTGCTTCCTCAACCGTGCCGCTGCCGCCACTGATTGTCATATTCGCCAGTGCTTCCACATCGGCCGGATCATTCTTGGCAACAGTTTGTGCCACTTTGTTTGCAAACACGACGAAGTCGTCATTTTTAGCCACAAAATCGGTTTCGCAGTTAACTTCTACTACGGCGCCAATCTTGCCATCAGGCGTTACAAAAGAACTGATCACACCCTCTGCCGCCACACGTGAGGAAGCCTTGCTGGCTTTCGCACCGCTCTTGATACGCAGCAGCTCTTCTGCCGCCTTGAAGTCGCCATTGGTGTCCACCAGCGCCTTCTTGCAATCCATCATGCCAAGGCCGGTAGCCTCGCGCAATTCTTTAACCATACCTGCTGTAATTTCTGCCATGCTGAAACTCCTTCAAATGCTAAATCTATATAAAAAAAGGGGCTTGCGCCCCCTTCGTGTCGATGAGGCCGCTTACGCTGCCCGCTCTTCGACTTGTGCCGCCAAATCTGCCAGCGCCTGAGCACGTCCTTCCAGTACTGCATCTGCCATGCCGCGGGCATACAAACGAATCGCCTGTGTGGAGTCATCGTTGCCCGGAACAACATAATCAATTCCGATAGGAGAGTGATTGGTATCCACGATGCCGATCAGTGGAATACCCAGTTTCTGCGCCTCGGTAACGGTACCTTTCTGGTAACCCACGTCGATCACAAAAATCGCCGATGGCAAGCCAGCCATATCCTTGATGCCGCCCAGGCTGCGCTCCAGCTTTTCCAGCTCGCGGCGCATCATCAGGCCTTCTTTTTTGGAAAACTTGTCAAAACTGCCATCCGCTTCCATCGCTTCCAGATCTTTCAGGCGCTTGATAGACAACTGCACAGTCTTGAAGTTAGTGAGCAGACCGCCCAACCAGCGGTAATCAACATAAGGGCAACCCGCGCGGATCGCTTCTTCCTTGATGATTTCGCGTGCCTGACGCTTGGTCGCCACGAACAGAATATTATTACCCTTGCCCGCTGCCAACTTGCGCACAAACTTCAGCGCCTCGTTGTACATCGGAACAGTTTTTTCCAGGTTTACAATATGAATCTTATTGCGATGGCCGAAAATAAACGGCGCCATCTTAGGATTCCAAAAACGGGTTTGGTGTCCGAAATGGACGCCCGCTTCCAACATTTCACGCATAGTAGTACCAGACATAATCGACTCCAATTGTTAAGGGTTAAGTTCCTCCACCCGTCAGCCCGACCCGCAAGAAAAAAGCCCTTGCGAGCACCCCAACATGAACGGATGTGTGAATTTCCTGTTATTCAGCACCATACCGAACAAACAGGGCGCGCATTGTAACTCAAGCAGCCGCTTAACTCAAACTGAACCCAGCAAATCGGGACGGTCTTGTACCAAGCCATAACCATACGCCTTACATCCCTACTACCTGCTGTGCGCTTGACACATGAAACAGGCAAACAGGACAATGCACAGGATTTGGCGTAAGGTTACTGTCCGGTTCGGCACCAACCAACAAATTATCAATAAAATCAAAATATTCCATGCAGATAAACTTTATAAAACCCGGAGCTATACAATTAAGTATGAACGATGACACCTTATCCAAAGAACAACGCATATTGCGCGCTCTCCGCAAGGTGCTAGCCAATATAGTCAAGGATGCCACCCCGGCACCGGGCATGCCTCACCCGTTGAAAGAAAGCACGATTTATGACATTCGCGATCTTTTTGGATTAATTTCTGAACGCGAGGCTGAGCTGGCCAATGAATCAGCACCAGACAGAAACGAAAAGCCTTTCTATGCCGATGAGCCAAAGAAAAGCAATGTCATCAAGATGCCCAAGCCAGCAAAGAAAAAGACATCAGAGGACGAATAACACCGGTCGCTACTCAGGCCACATAAAACAGAATGGCACAATAATGCAATCCGCTCCCTGCGAGTACAAAAAGATGCCAGATACCATGCCAATGGATGAATTTGTCGTCATACACAAAAAATATGATGCCGATCGTATAAGCCAGGCCGCCTGCCACGAGCCATGCAAATCCGGACCATGACAGCGCTGTTACCAGCGGCACGAGTGCAGCAAGAGCGACCCACCCCATCAGGATATAAATCACCAGGGACACCCAGCGCGTTTTCTTCTTCAGCCAGATTTCCTGTGAAATACCCAGCAACGCCAAACCCCAAACCACCCCGAACAGCGACCAGCCCCATGGACCGTGCAAGCTGACCAGCGTGAAGGGCGTGTAGCTACCGGCAATTAACAGATAAATGGCGTTATGGTCGAGCTTCTGCAACATCACCTTGGCCATACCGCGCGTTGCGTTGTGGTACAGCGTTGAGAAACTGTAGAGCAACACCAGCGTTGCACCGTAGATGGAAAAACTGACAATCTTCCACACATCTCCGCTAAGGGCGCCCAGCACGATCAGCAGCACGCTGCCGACCAGCGCAAGCAGCGTTCCTGCCAGATGACTATAGGTATTAAATTTTTCTCCATGTTCCATCAAATCACCTTATTCATATAAAGTAAGCGAAAATATCTGCACCCTTGTTAGCATCCCTGTTCGCATTATCATTCCGATGCGTATTATCATTCCAGGACCCATTACATGCATCACACTCCACCCGACGCACTTCTTTTCATCACGCCCGGCTGTTCGCACTGCCCTGTAGTGTTGCAGGGCCTGAGCGAACTGGTCAAGCAGACTGCCATCGGAAAACTCACCGTTGTTAATGTTGCAGCTCATCCCGAACTGGCTGCGGAATACGGTGTACGCACCGCCCCCTGGCTGCGTCTCGGCCCTTTCACCCTCACCGGTGCGCACACTCAGGCAGAGTTGCGCCAGTGGGCCGAATGGAGCAGCAGCGAAGAAGGCAGCACTCAGTATGTAGAGCACTTATTGGCAGAAGGCGGATATAAACAGGCCGGCATATTTGTTGGCGAAGACATTGAACGGCTCAAACCGCTGCTGTCTATCGTTGCAAATCCGGAAAAAAGCCTGGTAGTGCGAGCAGGAGTCAGTGCACTGCTGGAAGCTTACCGCAACACTCCCGCCTTGCAGAACCTGCTGCCGTCAATAGGTGAGCTCACCCGCCATACAGACCACAGGGTACGCGCAGACGCCTGTCACCTGCTGGGCCTGAGCGGCAGTCCGGCAGCTCGCCCTTATCTTGATTCATGCCTGAAAGATTCCAGCGAAGAAGTGCGGGAGATTGCGGCCGAATCTCTGGAGCTGCTTGATTTGTCGCAAGCCCATGATTTAACGAAAAATTAAGAAGCGATCCGTTTAGTCTTGCGTCTCTCATACAGCGCCACGATGCGCTGACACAGAGCTTCATTGATCGGCCAATTAATCTCAGGATTAGCCAGCCAATAGAGCGACTCTTCAACCACGCCATCGGTTCCGAATTCAAAGCCTACATCTGTCCGCCCGCCAACAGAATTCGCCCATGCCTTGATCTCTTCAGCCGTTAAGACACCATTTTCAAACTGTTTCAAGACAGCAAGCACATCCAGCTTGGTAACGAGTGCCAGATAATTTTCACAATACCAACCATAAGCCGCCAACTCCCGCGTGGTAACGGAAATTGTTTTGGGATTTTTGATAAGCTCCAACACGAGAGAAGTACGATCACTCATGGCCACTCCTTACTCTGATGCAGTTATTAACTACGGCTACCCTTTACCAACTCAAGAGACAGCACATTGTGCCGGCAGACCCTATATACAAGCACTACTCTTTAGCCCAGTAATCAGTGGCAATGCCTTCACCCAGGTCAGCTTCAATCAAACGCCGTCTCACTTCCAGCAAACGTTCAATTAATTTTGGCTCAAGCTTGCTGTAAGCCTCGGCATCAGCCACGCGATTAACAACGACTCCCAGCACCTCGGTTATCGCATTGCCGATGGAATTCTGACTGATCGTAACGATCAGCTTGCCCGCATCATTGCGGTAAATCAGCTGCTTGAACGCGGGTTGCCAGCGTATGGCATTGGCATATTTCGCGTCGACGATGCAATGATCGCGCACCTTCTTGGCTGTCTTCAGGAAATCGTTGTTGAACAACAGCACGTTTTCCACCTCTGCCGGGTAATAGGCGTCCTGCGGCAAAGGTGCATTGCGTGTTGAAACCTGCGAGAAAAAGGTGCGATAAAAATCGATAAACCCTTTTAATACCTCGTCATACTCTTTCCAGAAACGCACGTCTTTCAATGCTGCCGCGCCGCCCTGTATTTCCCAGCTGGGCAGGCCTTGCGGGTAGCCGGTCAGCTCTATGCAGGCGTCCGCTTCGCTGGCCGGTTTGAGAATTTTCAGATCCAGCGCCTTGTCGAAAAATTCGCGATAGACATCGCGCATATAGGCCTGAAACAGGCTGTGCTGACCGCCGTCGGTCAAGTTGGGATTGCTGGTATCAGCCAGCTTGGCGTTACGCAACTCCTTCTTGGGAAAAACGATGAAGTGATTGTGCAGCATGCGGATGCTGGGCACGCCGGGCGAAGTCAGCGGCCAGGTCGCATCCAGGCTCGCTTCACCCGCCAGTATCAGCGCCTCGTCCGGATTGGGATAGAGCTCCAGCATGTAATCGATAATGATCTGATTCATCCGGTTCCATACATGCTTGACGTTGTCCGGCACCTGCGTTCGCCGTACCGGGCGCCCCAAAGGATTCAGCACGATCTGCGAAGTGTTATAAATAATCGAGCAATCAAAAGCCGTGCTATGACCCAACGCCTTGCGATAGAGCAACAGATTTTCCGGATTCAGCAACAGGCCGTTGTTATTCACCAGATCGTTCAAATTTTCCGTGCTATTGAAAAATTCATTGTGCTTCATGCCCTCCGGCACCACCAGAGGGATAGGTCGAAAGGGAGTGACAATTTCGCGTGGTCCGGATTGCGTCATTTTTATTTCCTTTGCTTTGTATTATTTGTCACGCACAAATATGCACGATAGTACCCACAGTTACAAGTTCAAACAGCTCAAGCAAGTCGGCATTACGCATACTCACACAGCCATGTGACGCAGGCACACCCATTTTCCGTTCATCGGGTGTGCCATGAATATAGATATAGCGCCGCATGGTGTCACTGCTGCCCAAGCGGTTATAGCCGGGTTCGCAGCCTGAAAGCCACAGGATGCGTGTGAGTATCCAGTCGCGCCCGGGAAATTGCGCACCGAGCTGTGGCGTGTAAATTTCCCCGGTCGGCCTGCGCCGCACAAACACCGTATTCGCCGGTTGGCCCGCTCCGATTCTGGCACGAATAACATGCTTGCCGCGCGGCGTGCAGTTGCTGTTGGCTTCCTCGCCAGGCCCATTCAACGCGGTGGAAACCGCATAACTGCGCAGCAATCCGCCTGAGTCATCAAACAACTCCAGCTTCTGCTTCGCAATATTAATCTGAATTTTCATGCGCGTTGTTGCGCGCGCCGCGCTGCAAAAAACTGGCTCAGCACATTGCCGCACTCATCGGCAAGCACACCACCCTCTACTGTCGCATGATGGTTCAAGCGCTGCTCCTCAAATAAATCCAGCACACTGCCTGCAGCACCCGTCTTGGGATCACTGGCACCGTAAACCACACGGGAAATTCGCGCATGAAACATCGCACCCACGCACATCAGACAAGGCTCGAGCGTCACGTAAAGCTCGCATCCCACCAGGCGATAGTTCCCCTCGCGTTGCGCTGCATCACGCAGCGCCAGCATCTCGGCATGCGCCGAAGGATCATGGCGGCCAATCGGCGCATTGCTGCCGCGCCCGATAATCACGCCATCTTTCACCACCACCGCACCCACGGGAACCTCGCCGGACTGCTCGGCCTGCCGCGCCAGCTCAAGGGCTGCGCGCATAAAATCTTCATCGTTCATTTTTAAACATCATTCTCGCTTGTCTCTGTAGATGGTATTTCAGCCCGATTTTAGGTGAAGTTCCTGATTCACGCTAATTTTCCGAAAACAATGAGATGCGCCGAATGGCCGTTTGCAGGATAATCCCCTCACATAAACACGTCACAAAAGCAGGTATTCAGTGAGATCCACAGGTCTGGCAAGCATAGAACAACTTCATGAGTTTGATGTCATCATTGATGTGCGCACGCCATCAGAATTCGCCGAGGATCACATCCCGGGTGCCGTCAATTTCCCGGTATTGAGCGATGAAGAGCGGGTGCGGGTTGGCACGCTGCACAAGCAGTCCTCGTTCGAAGCCAAGAAAATAGGGGCCGCGCTGATCGCGCGCAACATTGCAGATCATCTGGAAAAAAACTGGCTGGACAAACCCAGATCGTGGCATCCGCTGATCTACTGCTGGCGCGGGGGGCAGCGCAGCGGCGCAATGACGCATATTTTGCGCAGCATAGGCTTTGCTGCCGAGCGCCTGGAGGGTGGCTATAAAAGCTATCGCCACCATGTGCTGGAACAGCTTGAAGTCATGCCTGCAATGCTTTCCTACATCGTACTGTGCGGCCTGACAGGCAGCGGCAAGAGTCTGTTGCTCAATGCCTTGCATCAGGCTGGCGCGCAGGTGCTGGACCTGGAAGAGATCGCAAGACATCGCGGCTCGGTACTGGGTGACATGCCCGACATGCCGCAACCGGCGCAGAAAGGTTTTGACAGCCAGTTGCTGGCAAAGCTCAAGACTTTCAATCCCGATTTACCTGTCTACGTTGAATCGGAAAGCAAAAAAATCGGCACCATCCGTGTACCCGATGCGCTCATTCACGCCATGTGGGCCAGCCCCTGCCTGCGGCTGGAAACGTCAACCGGGTTGCGCGTAGCGCTATTGCGCCAGGAATACCAGCATTTCCTCGATAATCCAGCTTTGCTGCAACAGCAGCTGGATCGGCTGCGCGGCATGTACAGCAATGAGCAGCTGGCAAAATGGCAAATCATGTATACACAGCACCAATGGGATGAATTTGTCGCCGAATTACTAACCCTGCATTACGATCCTGCTTACACAAAATCCATCTACAGCCATTATCCGGACTATGAGCAGGCACCGCAGCTTCACCTCAACACGCTGGATAATCAGAGCTTTCAAATACTCGCAGCGGAAGCGCTTGCCTTGCACGATAATTTTGTAAACAATGGCAGTCACAACGTTCAGGAAACACACTAGATGCACACAACCGAAGCAGCAGATTTCACCCTCCCCGCAACCGAAGGAGGCATGTTTCAGCTTCATGCGACACGCGGCAAATCACTCGTCATATTCTTTTATCCCAAAGACAACACACCTGGATGCACCACAGAAAGCCAGCAGTTCCGCGACCTGTATGCTGATTTTAAACAGGCGAATTGCGAGGTTATTGGAATTTCCCGCGACAGCATGAAATCACATGAGAATTTCAGAGCGAAATTCAGCCTGCCCTACGCGCTGCTATCCGATAGCGAAGAGAAAGTGTGCGAACAGTTTGGTGTGATGAAACTGAAAAACATGTATGGTAAACAGGTGCGTGGCATTGAGCGCAGCACTTTTGTGCTCGATGCCACGGGAAAGATTGTCAAGGAATGGCGCGGCCTGAAAGCTGATGGCCACGCGCAGCAAGTACTCGATTTCGTCCGAACAATTAATTAATAAAGGAAGCTCATGCCCGCCAATACAATTCCGGCCGAAACCCAATCTCCCGTCAAATTATTTGTGCTGGACACCAACGTGTTGATGCACGATCCGACTAGCCTGTTCCGTTTTGAAGAGCACGATGTGTATCTGCCGATGTATGTGCTTGAGGAACTGGATAACAACAAAAAAGGCATGACCGAGGTTGCGCGCAATGCGCGTCAGGCCAGCCGCTTTTTGGATTCGCTGGTGAGCACTGCTGCGCTCAGTATCGAAGAAGGCGTGCCATTGCAGGTACTCGGCAACAAGGCTGCAACCGGCCGCATGTTCCTGCAAACCCAGTTCATCACCCAGGATTTACCGCAAACTTTGGCACACGGCAAAGCAGACAATGCCATCCTCGGTGTGGTGATGTTCCTGCACAAACAGCAAATCAAGCGTGAAATTATCCTGGTCAGCAAGGATATCAACATGCGCATCAAGGCGCGTGCCCTGGGCATGAATGCGCAGGATTATTTCAACGACAAGGTACTGGAAGACTCGGACCTGTTATACACCGGCGTGAAATTGCTGCCGGCTGATTTCTGGGAACAGCATGGCAAGGACATGAAGTCCGGCTCGCAGAACGGACATACTTTTTATGACATCAAAGGGCCGATATGCCGCGACCTGCTGGTAAACGAATTTGTCTACCAGGAAGCCGAAGGTGCCACTCCGTTCCATGCCGTGGTGACAGAACAGAGCGGAGATACAGCGATGCTGCGCACACTGACCGACTACAGCCACCAGAAAAATGCCGTGTGGGGCATCACTGCGCGCAACCGTGAGCAGAGTTTTGTGCTCAATCTGCTGATGAATCCTGAGATCGATTTCGTCACCCTGCTCGGCCAGGCCGGTACCGGAAAAACGCTGTTGACGCTGGCTGCAGGGCTGATGCAGACGCTGGAAACCAAGCTCTACTCGGAAATCATCATCACCCGCGTCACCGTTCCCGTCGGCGAAGACATCGGCTTCCTGCCGGGCACCGAAGAGGAAAAAATGAATCCGTGGATGGGCGCACTGGACGACAATCTGGATGTGCTCAACAAGTCCGACGATGAAAGCGGCGACTGGGGCCGTGCAGCCACGCGCGACCTGATCCGCAGCCGCATCAAGGTAAAATCGCTGAACTTTATGCGCGGGCGCACCTTCCTCAACAAGTTCCTGATTATCGACGAAGCACAGAACCTGACCCCGAAGCAGATGAAGACCCTGATCACCCGTGCCGGCCCCGGCACCAAGGTAGTGTGCATGGGCAACATCGCGCAGATTGACACCCCCTACCTGTCTGAAGGCAGCTCGGGACTGACCTACGTGGTGGATCGTTTCAAGGGCTGGGAACACAGCGGACATGTCACCCTGCAGCGCGGCGAGCGCTCGCGTCTGGCCGATCATGCAGGTGAAGTGCTATAAAAGGTGAGTTAGCATGAGCGAGAAAATCGAAAAATCGGATGAGGATTGGCGTGCAGAACTCACGCCGGAGCAATATAAAATTTGCCGCCAGTGCGGCACAGAGCCAGCCTTCACCGGGGAGTACTGGGATAAACACGACGCGGGCATTTACCAGTGCGCCTGCTGCGGCACCCCCTTGTTCAGTTCTGCCACCAAATACGACTCCCACAGCGGCTGGCCCAGTTACTGGCAGCCAGTGCAAGCCGACGCCATCACCACCCGCACCGATCACAAATACGGCATGACCCGCACCGAAGTTCTGTGCTCCCATTGCGACGCCCATCTGGGCCATGTATTCGAGGATGGCCCGCCGCCAACAGGATTACGTTACTGCATCAACTCGGCGTCACTGAAATTTGTTCCTGCATAAAACGGCGCAATCCAGGGTGACCCGCTATACCGCGTCATCAAGCCATGCCGGCTTCCCTGACGCCAACTCCGCAGGCTTTGGTAGCCACTTCAATAATGCCATATACAATTTGTCCGGATCCACCGGCTTACCAATATGGTCGTTCATTCCGGCATCCAGGCAGTGCTGGCGGTCCTCATCAAAGGCATTCGCTGTCATGGCCAGAATGGGGAGTGTTGATTTGCCGGGCAGCCGGCGTATGCAACGCGTGGCTTCCAGGCCATCCATGACGGGCATTTGCATATCCATCAATACCAGGGCGTAATCAGCAGCGAGCACCTGCTCAACGGCCTGCTCCCCATTTTCCACCACATCAACCGCCAGTCCCGTTTCTCCCAGCAATGCAAGGGCCACCTCCTGATTGAATGGATCGTCTTCCGCCAGAAGCAAACGTGCCCCCTGATAATGCTGTGCCAGAATCCGCAGCGGTTGAACTGACAATGCAGAGATGCGACTGTCAGCAAACAATCCCTGGTCTGTCACCTTATCCATATAGGCAGTCACCCAGAAGGTGCTGCCGGCGCCTGCTTCGCTTGTCACCCCCACATTGCCATCCATAAGGGTGGCAAGATGTTTGGAAATAATCAGCCCCAGACCTGTACCGCCATATTTACGGGTGGTTGAGTTATCCGCCTGAGTAAACGGCTGGAACAACCGCGACTGCTGTTCATGCGTCAAACCAACTCCCTGATCCTCCACCTCGATGCGTAACAGTGCGCGCGCAGCGTCCTCGTCAATCACCCTGGCACGAATCGTGACACTTCCATGTTCAGAAAACTTGATCGCGTTACTGACAAAGTTCAGCAGTACCTGTCCTAAACGCAAAGAATCGCCATGCAACTGTGCCGGAACCGAGGCATCAATCTCCGTGGCCAGCCGCAGGCTTTTGCTGGATGCACGCTCTCCCAACATGCTGATAGTATTGTTAATTATCTGCGACAACGCGAAATCAGTCTTTTCCAGAATGAGCTTGCCAGCCTCAATCTTGGACAGATCCAGAATGTCGTTAATCACATGCAGCAAATGATGCGCTGCTTCACCCACCTTGATCAGCTGGGCATGCGGCTTGGGGGCAGTAATTTCTTTTTGCAGCAGATAGTTCAAGCCGATGATGGCATTCATCGGAGTGCGGATTTCATGACTCATATTGGCCAGAAACGTACTCTTGGCCCGGCTGCCCGCCTCGGCCGCATCTCTGGCCTGAGCCAGTTCGAGTGTGCGTATTTGCACCAGCTCTTCCAGGTGAAGGCGATGCTGTTTCAGCTCTTCCACGATCCGCTTGCGTTCGGTGATATCCCGCGAATAGGCGCTAAAGAAATGAACGCCATCGCGATTGAGCGTCGTAATCGTCAATTCAAGGGGAAACTCCGACCCATCCGCACGCAAGCCCAATATCTCGATACGTTTTCCGATAATGGATGGCGTGCCGGTTCTCATAAATCGGGCAATGCCCTGTCGATGTGCTTCACGGTGAATTGTCGGCACAATCAGTTCGGCAACCTCGCGCCCCAGTGCCTCTGCACTCGTATATCCAAAAATCTTCTCGGCCTGCGGATTCCAGCCTGTCACCCTGCCATCCTGATCCATGCTGATGATTCCGTCCATGGCCGAATCCACCAGCATTTGCGTGCTCGCCATGTTTTCCTGCAGCAATTGATTGGCTGCACCAAGTTCACGCTCAACCTTCTTTCGCTCGGTGATATCGGTAAGCATCGCAACATAGTTGGCAATCGTCCCGTCCTTATTCTTCACCACAGTGATGGTGAGCCAGTTGGGATACACCTCACCATTCTTGCGCCGGTTCCAGATTTCCCCCTGCCAGGTTCCGCTGTGCCTGATGCTTTCCCACAGCCCTGCATAAAACCCGGCATCCTGAAGGCCTGATTTGAGCATGCTCGGCCTCTGCCCAATCGACTCATTCGCAGTGTAACCGGTGATATCGGTGAAAGAATGGTTAACACGCAAAATTACATTGAAGGCATCGGTGATCATCATGCCTTCCTGGGTTTCAAAGGCGGTAGCGGCGATACCGAGGTCTTCCCTGGCCTTCTTGGTTTCGCGCAGATAGAGCACTACCGCTGACACACCGATGATCAACATACTGCCGCTGCCCGCAAGCAAGAAAAAGAGCCAATATCTTTCGCTGCCAAGACGCACCAGCGCGTCCAGCGGTCGAGGCACATGTATTGAAATGGCGTCCCCGGGCAGGTTTCTGGAGGCAAGCACCAGCGGCAGATTTTTGCCCCCCACAAGCACCGCACCGGGGAAGCGCCCACCTTCCCATGGCGTAAGCTCCAGAGACTCAAGTTCTGTCCGCTTGTACTGCAATATTTTTTCTTCCGCAGACAGTTTCGCAACTGAAGCATTGGGCAAAGCGCGAGATTCAAGGCGCTTGTCCGGCGCCAGAATTATGACGCCGTTGGCATCGGAAATAAATGCGTTGACCTGATTCGTCCAGTAGGAAAATTTTGTGATATCGCGCTTGACCACCGCCAAACCGAGGAAGCGTCCTTTCTCCAGGACCGGATAGGAATAGAACAAACCTGGCACATTGGTTGTCCGTCCCACGGCATATTGATGGCCAGGCTGACCAGCCTGAGCCAGAGGGAAGTACACACGATCCGCGAAGTTGGATCCGACCGGGCTTACGGGCTTGTCGGCATTACCCGCTGCAATGCAATCACCCGCAGCGTTGAGGATAAATATATTATCGGCACCCAGATTTGTTGCCGCGATCTGCAGAGAGTTGTTTAGCTCTCCTAGTGCGCGGTCTTGAGTCCATTGTCGTTTGCGCACCGTATAGTCCAGGGTGGAAGCTGTCGCATCCGCTCCGAAGCGGTGCAACGCCTGATGCGTATCCGGATCGCGTGAAACCATAAGCGATATGCCCTTGAGCAATTCTATGTTTTTGTCGATGTTGCTGGACACGTTCTCCGCTTGCAGCATGGCAAGTTGCGATTCTTGCTGATACAAATTGCTGGCGAGACGGCTATAGTAATAGTCTGCACTTAACCAGGCTATGACTCCCCAGCCAGCCAGTAACAGGGCTATCAATTTGTAGGACTTTCCCAGAGAAGTCAGGCCGGGCCTTCCGACATAAGTGGCCACAAGGGTCACTACGATTATCAGGCTGGTCGCGATCAGCACGATCGAAGCGAGAAATGTTGGCGCTATCCCGGAATCAATAATGGCAGTGCCATCATCCCGAATAAAGTAGGCGGCAAGCATAGCCGTGTAGTGCATTCCAGAGACGGCAAGCCCCATTACTACCGCACTGAGAATTGTCACCCCTGTGTTCCAGCGGGTCGGCAATGACTGCAGGCGGAACTTGATCCACAGGGCCAGTGTGCCCAGCACGATGGCAACCGCAATGGACAGCAGGAACAATTTGAGATCGTAACGGATCAGGCCATTCAGCTTCATTGCAGCCATGCCGGAGTAGTGCATGGCACCAATGCCAGCGCCGATTAGCAGGCCGCTGATGACGAGTTGTGCGGGGGAGAGTTCGCGGCGACTGATAATCTTTATGGCAAGAATGGCTGCAAGGATGCCCGGGATCGTCGACAGCAAGGTGATCACAGGGCTATAACTGCTTGAGCATGGCAGCTTGAAGGCCAGCATCCCGACAAAATGCATGGACCATATGCCGAGACCCAAACAAAGTCCCCCGACAATAATCCAAAGCCGCCTTGTGGTTGCCACAACGATGGTTGTAATGTACTGGGAAACCAGTAATGAAGCGTAAGACGCAAGAACCGCAACCAGGACAGAAAGAGTCACCAGCACGGGGTCGTAGTTCCCTGTGTAAAGCAAACTACTATCAGGTGACGTAATAAAAAGTTGAAAAAAATTCCACATTTATTTTAGTTGCCTTTCGCAGTCACCTGCTCAAATAGAAATCAATTCCACTTGCCTCATTTTTACTTTACCTGATTCGTTGCATGAACTGCTGTCGTATGAAAGCATATTTATAATGCATTTAAAATAATTATTTATACAGTCAAAATAAAAATAAATACATTCAGTCCCTTGCATGCACAGTCTGCGATCCCCGCAATCAATTGCGATAACCGCACTGGTTGCCTGCAAATTGTATTCGCGCACCAAGTGTGCAACCCAATACCTTGAGTTGCAGGCCTGACTGAACGTTGCTTTACAGACTGCCCGCACATGCGGATAATCCGCATCCTATGAAAATTCTCTTCGACCTGTTCCCCGTCATCCTGTTTTTTGTTGTCTTCAAGCTTGCCGGAAGCAATCCGGACGCAACCCAGGCATTTGCCATCGCCATCGGCTATCAGGCAGACGCCGCGCACCTGCCAGTTTTATTTGCCACGGCCACCGCGATTATTGCGACCATGGCGCAAATCATCTGGGTTAAATTACGACATGGCAAGGTAGACACCATGCTGTGGATAAGCTTTGCGATCATCCTGGTGTTTGGCGGGGCGACCCTGCTGCTGCACGATGAAGGATTTATCAAGATCAAGCCCACTGCACTTTATTGGCTATTTGCTTTGGTGCTGCTGTTCTCAAAAATCCTGTTCAAAAAGAATCTGATTCGCAGCCTGATGGAAGAAAAAATGAGCCTGCCGGAGCGCATATGGGGGCAACTGAATCTGGCCTGGAGCGGCTTCTTTATCTTCCTTGGCATATTAAACCTGTATGTTGCATGGAACTTTTCCACCGACACATGGGTCAATTTCAAGCTGTTTGGTGCCACTGGCATCATGCTGATATTCATCATCTTGCAAGCCCTGATGGTGGCAAAGCACATCGAAACAGACAAAAAGGAAAATAATTAATGCTGTATGCAATAACGGGGCAAGACACACCCAACAGCCTGGAAAAGCGCATATCAGCTCGCCCGACACATGTTGCCCGTCTGCAAGCGCTGCAAGACGAAGGCCGGCTGATCCTGGCCGGCCCTTTCCCTGCTGTGGATAGCAATGACCCCGCTGCTGCGGGTTTTAGCGGCAGCCTGATTGTGGCAGAGTTCCCAACCCTGTCGGACGCGGTTGAGTGGGCAGAAGCCGATCCATACGTGGGTGCGGGGGTTTATGCCCGCGTTGAAGTTAAACCATTCAAGAAGGTATTTCCATCATGAGCCGCATTGACCAAATGAAGGCTATGCTTGCCACGTTACAGCCCGTGCAACTTGAAATTATCGATGACAGCCACAAACATGCAGGACACGAGGGTGCGCGCTCCGGTGGCGGGCATTACACCATGCATATCGTGTCAGCGCAGTTTGCCGGCAAGCCCACACTGGCGAGGCACCGTATGATATATTCCGCACTCGGTGACATGATGAAGCATGATATTCATGCCTTAAATATTAAGGCTTACACACCTGAAGAGTTGCAATCCGTAGCGCACTAACCAGATACGCCTCAATTTAATAATCTAACTTAGGAATCAAACCATGCTGAAATATTCAAAATTTGCTGCCCTGGCCTTGCTGAGTGCGATCGCTAGCAGTTCTGTTTATGCTGAAACAAAGCCTGCTGCAACTGTCAACGGCGTTGCAATTCCGCAGGCGCGCCTTGAAATGCGCATCAAGGCTGCAATGGCGCAGGGCCAGCCTGACAGCGCGGAACTGCGCAATGCCGTGCGTGACGAGCTGATCAATATCGAGGTTCTGGCGCAGGCTGCGAGCAAAAAAGGCTTGAACAAGAAAGCTGATATTACGCAGCAAATTGAGCTATCCAAACAAACCATACTGGCTAGCGCATTTGTGCAGGACTACGTCAAAACCCATCCTTTCAGCGATGAGGTGCTGAAGCAGGAATATGACAAGATCAACAAACAGCGTGGCAACAAGGAATACAAGGTTTCGCATATTCTGGTCAAGACTGAAGACGAGGCAAAAAATGTTGCAGACCAGTTGAAGAACAGCAAATTTGAAGACGTGGCAATGGATAAATCCCAGGACCCCGGCTCCAGCGTCAAAGGCGGCGATTTGGGCTGGGCTGTTCCCAGCAACTTCGTCAAACCTTTTGCCGATGCGATGGTAGCACTGAGCAAAGGGCAGATCAGCGCGCCGGTGCAGTCGCAGTTCGGCTGGCACGTGATCAAGCTGGAAGATACACGCGACCTGAAGGTGCCTTCATTTGAAGAAGTGAAACCTAACCTGACCCAGCATATGCAGCAGCAACTGGTGCAGAAGGCGATTGCAGAACAGCGCGGCAAGGCAACAATCAAATAAGGCCGTTTAAATTGGCTTGAACCCAAAGGGGGTGACCAACTGGTCGCCCCTTTTTATTTGCTTAAGGAAACGCTGATCAAGTCCATTTTTTGTCGTTCCCGCGAAGGCGGGAACCCAGTAAAATCAAAGCGCTGGATCCCCGCCTGCGCGGGGATGACGACTTAATCAGCGTATCCTTAACAATCATTCCGGGTGGCATAAATTTTCCACATCACCCACAATAACGGATAAAGCGTTTAAGAAACCCATCCTTTTATTATGAAAACCTTTGCCGCATGGTCGCCACCTGTTGCAGCTTCATTGTTGTTGCACGCCATACTGATTGTGCTGGTTACACATCAACTATCAAACACAGATCCAAACAAAAAACTGCTTCAGACAATCTCGGTTGAACTGCAGGGCCAAGCACCTGTGCCCGACATCAAGCCATCCACACAGAAAACAGCCACGCTGGTAAAACCTCGAGCAGACGCGATCAGCGAAGAGCAAAAAGCAGCGGATGATTCCGTACCTGCAGAGACAAACATAACCCCACAAGAGCAGACGCCCCCCCAGCCTGCAAGCGCTGCTGCGACACAGCAGCAGCAGCCCGCGTTGAATGTACAACCATTAAGCACACTGACACGGCCACCCGCCTTTCTCCGGAAAATCGAACCTGTTTACCCCGGTTCAGAGCGGCGCGCGGGGAGCCAGGCGCAGGTGATTGCAGAGGTAACCATTGATCAAAATGGCACCGTAGTCGGTGTAAAAATTGTCAAAAGTGCCGGCATGCACTTTGATAATGCGGTGACAGAAGCATTGCATAAAAGCATGTTTACACCCGGCTACATCGACAAGGAATCCGTAGCGGTGCGCGTTCTAGTACCATTCCGTTTCAATCTGAAATAAACAAAGGTTTGTTATGCGTAAAAGTGTGTACCCCGGTCTGCTGATATTGCTTGGTACAGTATCAATGGCGTTATCAGGCACAGCGTCTGCTGATAACGCGAACCTGTCCGTCAATGGAAAGGTAATGGAAAAGGGAACAAGAACACCTATCGCGGGAGCCTTGATCAGCATAGGCGAAGCAGAGTCCATGACGGCGATAACGGATGATGGCGGTAATTTCAGGATTACATTTCCCCAGCCGGGCAAGTATTCCGTGACAGCGTCAACTTTTGGCGACAGCCAGCCTGTCACCAAACTGCTTGTGCTCGAGGCCGACACCCCGCCACCCAGCCTGACATTTTATTTGCTTGCACCGGCGATTCTGCCCGAGGTAGTTGTGTCGGCAGAACGCAACCCGAACCAGGTCAGCAAGTCGGTGTTGAAAGGCGAAGAATTAAGGCAACTGGCAGGGTCATCCGGCGATCCCTTGAGAAGCCTGCAAAGCCTGCCTGGCGTGGCCATGTCCAATAACGGCGGCAGTGCGCCGGCGATCAGGGGTTCGGGGCCGGGAGAGAACTTTTATTACGCCGACGCCATTCCCGTCGGCAAGGTGTTCCATTTCGGCGGGCTCAGTGTCTTCAATGGCGACCTGATCGAAAACTTCAATCTGTACAGCGCCGCCTTTGCGCCGTATTACGACAACGTCACCGGCGCCATACTCGACATCACCCTGAGAAACCCGCGCAGCGACAGGCTGGGGGGCAAAGTAAATATCAGCCTCACCGGCGCGGATTTTTTGCTTGAAGGCCCAGCCTCGGAAAATCAGTCTTTCTACTTTGCCGCCCGCCGCAGTTATTTTGACCTGCTCATCCGCTCTATCGAAAGGAAGGGCGTGACCCTGCAAATTCCGAACTACTGGGACTATCAGGGAAAATACATCTGGAACATCAATGCGGACAACCGCTTGAGCGCACACATGACCGGCTCGGCAGACAGCCTGCAAGCCAACATTGCCAGCGACTCGGATCTCGCCAAAACCCAGCCCGATCTGGCGGGTGCCATCAGCTCAAAAGATGCCTCCGCAACCCAGGCGCTGGTATGGGACAGCAAGTTATTATTCAATATAAACAATAAGTTAGTGTTTGGACACAGAACCGGCTTGACCGACGCCAGTATAGGCACGGCAGGCAGAATTCATGTGGTCACTCAGTCCCGCTTTATCCGTGAAAAGGTCGTTCTGCCCATCACAGATAATCATGAGCTGACCCTGTCAAGCAACGCATCCAACAACACAGTGGGGCTGGATATGGATTTCAAAAACACCAGCTGCACCCAGTTCAATACCGGCTGCGACCTGAGCAGCGCACCGCGCGTGCAACTCAATGACACTTACATCACCACGCTGTGGGATGCATCCGCACAGGAGCGCTGGCGCATAGTACCGTCCTTCACCCTGATCGGCGGGCTGCGCCACAGCAAGGACAATTACCTGAACCAGTCTTATACCGAACCGCGTGTGGGCATGGAGTGGAACTGGTCTGAGCAAACCCTGCTGACGGCAGGCTGGGGGCGGCACAACCAGCAACCCCCGGGCCAGCAGATTGCGCCCAACTTTGGCAACCCCCAGCTCAGCCATATACGTGCCGAGCACAGCGTGCTTGGCATCAGCCATAAACCTAATATTGACTGGTCATGGAAGGCCGAGGCCTACTACAAAAAATTCAGCGACCTGGTTGTGGGTGTAAAAGACCCTGCCATCAACTATGTGAATGGCGCGAGCGGCGCTGCCTATGGCACAGAGCTGCTGCTCAAAAAGGAGGCAACCGAAAAACTTTCCGGCTGGCTGGCGCTGACGTTATCGCGCTCCGAACGACGTAACGACCTGACGGGCGAAAGCTTCCGATTTGAATACGACCAGCCGATCAATGCCACCCTGATCAGCAATTATAAAATCTCGCAGGAATGGTCGCTGGGCAGCAAATGGGCCTATACCAGCGGCAGGCCTTACACCCCGATCATCGGCATCCGCACCTACGACGGTAGCCGTCCCCTCCCCGAATACGCGGCCATCAACTCCGGCACCCTGCCCGACTATCACCGCCTCGACCTGCGCATCGACCGCCACCTGATTTACGACACCTGGAAGTTCAATGCCTATTTCGAGCTGAACAATGTGTACCGCAGACAAAACGTCGTCGGTTACGATTACGGGCCCAATTACGATAAAAAAGAAGCGATAGAAAGTCTGGTCATTCCGATCTCGTTTGGTGTGCAGGGCGAATTTTAAGAGATAAACCGATATCAATTAAATGTGATGACCGTTCGTGCTGAGCTCGTCGAAGCACAAAAAAACATTCACATTTCGACAAGCTCAATGCGAACGGATTCCTGGATTAATCATGCCGATTCAATAATTTTTAAAAACTATCTAGGCCGTTTGGCATATACCCTAGCAAATGATCTTGCAATACAATCGCCGCCGATTTCTTTTCGCAAATGATTGATGTAAATGCAAGAACACACACCTTTTGAAACACTGGCCAAACTGATTCGACAAAAACAAATTGAAGCAGGGAATACGCCCTGTTTTGCAACCGAAAAGAGCTATCAATGTGCCATCAAACAATGCTGCTGGCATCATGAATGCTTTGATGAAGCGATTGATACGCATGCACCCAGCGATTTCGCCTGCACCACATGAAATGTATTACTCAAAAAGCTACGGTAATAAGCGGCCACTAGGAGCGTTCGGGTGGCAGTTGGTGATGGCCACTTCTCGTGGCGGCCACAAATCCACCAGAAAGCAGCCCCCGACCCTTCTTTGTTAATTAAATTAAATTAAACTAAATCAAGCCGTTGTGTGATTAAGGTATTAGTTCTAACAAAAGTATCTAGGCCGTTTGGTATTGACATCAGCGGGGGATGGAGTAAATTCCGCGTGTTCTAAACTTCCACTTTTCAAATTTCTTCATTGGTAAGGAGGGTCAAGTGATTCTACAAATTATAAAAACAGATAAAGGAAACTAATGAAAATTAGCCATGTAATATTCACTACTTTAGCCATCTTAACTTTGACAAATAATGCAAATGCTGCAAACAAAACACATGTCACTGATTCATTGGGCGCTGGAAACAGCAGCATGGAAATTGGTTACGCTGCTGCCGGTCGCACCTTGACTGGGCCATATGTCTATGCGGCTGGTTCAAGCTTCACTTATTCATCTAAAACTACGGCAAATCAACTTACTGCGGCCTACTATCTCGGAGTTACTGACAATCTTGATATGGGAATTTTTTTGCCTGTATCTGGCCGCTCAAACGTTACTGCTGATTATACAATCGGCGCGAATAAATATAATTCCGTTGCAAAATATGAAGGACAAGGTGACGTATCTATTGGCGCCAGATACCTATTTCTAGATAAGCAAAAAGATAGTGTCAGCTGGAATGCAGTATTGCTTATCACTCCATCCACAGCTTCATCAGATGCGGCTGTCGCTGAAGTCACGACAAATGGCACTGTGACGACTGCTGGCAAAACTGGTGGTTATGGAAATGGTTATTTAACAACTGCCATTGCTTCTACGGTTAGTGTTCCGACTAGTGTAGGAGATATATATCTTTCGGGCCGTTACACAACCTATGGAGAAAAAACGACGGCAGGTGTTGCTTTAAAATCTGGCGCTAAAATGGCTATAACCTTTGGCATTGAAAAAATGATTGGGGATAAAACTACAGTTTCGCCCTATGTAAGACTCATATCTCAAGCTGCAGGCTATAGCGGAACTACCACATTTGCTACGAATACTGCTTACGATTTAGGATTGAACCTTACTAATGATATTAGTAAAAACGTATCTGTAAATGTTGGTGCGGAATATAACTCAATTGGGGATAATCTTACGAATTACGCTAATGGAGATAAACTCACTTTATCTGGTAGTGGATACGCATTGTCGTTATCAACCCAAATATTTTTCTAGAAACCGCGTGAGGATATTAGAGAGTTTCTCTACTGGTATTTGAAAATCAACAAGGGTCAACTCGATTTATTGCATTAATAATTGGCTTAGCATAATCATTACCGCTGGCGCTAGCGATAGCCCGGCGGCTTTTATTTTTGATAAGCTGGCAACCATAAAAAAACATCTACATACATATTGCTGCTTGCTTTAATCTTTTCGACTTCCGTTATTTGGGCACATAGCGACAGCAAGCCAATATGGCGGCACTCAATCCGAGAACCGTAAATTTATTCAATAAAATCAATATCATAAATATCCAACCCAGAACAACAAATGCACGTTATCTGTGCATTAAAATTCTGAACATATCGCCACTGACTCAAATATTCCAAACAATTACGGGAGCAAATCGCTCCCGTAATTTCAACATATAACGCAGATTTCCAAGCGTTGGCTTACCTGTTAACCCACCCACTTCCTTGCGTTCTGGAACATGCGCAGCCATGCGCCGTTTTCCTGCCACTCTGCCGGGTGCCATGAGTTTTGCACCGCGCGGAATACACGTTCGGGATGCGGCATCATGATGCTGAAGCGGCCGTCCGGCGTGGTGAGGCCGGTTGCGCCTTTGGGTGAGCCGTTGGGGTTGAAGGGATAGGTTTGTGTGGCTTTGCCGTGGTTATCCACGTAACGCAAAGTCACCAGCGGTTGTGCGGCTTTCAGTTTGTTGGCGGTGCCAAAGTCGGCATAACCTTCGCCGTGCGACACAACGATCGGCATGCGGCTGCCGGCCATGCCTTCGAACAGGATCGACGGGGTCTTCTGCACTTCCACCATCACAAAGCGCGCTTCAAATTGCTCGGACTCGTTGCGCGAGAAATGTGCCCAGTGTTCCGCGCCGGGAATAATTTCATGCAGGTTGCTCATCATCTGGCAGCCGTTGCACACGCCCAGCGCGAAGGTGTCTTTACGATTAAAGAAGGCTGAAAACTCATCGCGTGCACGCGGGTTGAACAGGATGGATTTGGCCCAGCCCTCGCCCGCGCCCAGCACGTCGCCGTAGGAGAAACCGCCGCACGCTGCCACGCCCTTGAAGTCCGCCAGGCTGACGCGCCCGGTGATGATGTCGCTCATGTGCACGTCCACCGCGTTGAAGCCGGCGCGGTCAAAGGCGGCGGCCATTTCCACCTGGCCGTTGACGCCCTGCTCGCGCAGGATTGCCATCTTCGGCCGCGTTTTGAGTATGGCCGGTGCAACCGGACTGGTGTTGACATCGTAGCTGAGCTTGGCGTGCAAACCGGGGTCAGTTGCATCCAGCTTGGCATCGTATTCCTGCTGTGCACAGGCCGGATTGTCGCGCAGCTTCTGCATCTGGTAAGTGGTCGCCGACCAGATGCGGTTGAGCTCGATTGCGTTTTCGCTGAACAGCTTCTTGCCGTTGTGCGCGATATTGATCAGGCCGCGCTGGTTCAGGCTGGCCACTTCCTGCACCGCTTTCAGGCCGGCATCACTGCAAGCCTTCAGCACCTCTTTCACATCCTTGCTGCGCACTTGGATAACGGCACCCAGCTCTTCGTTGAACAGGGCGCTGAGCGCATCGCCCTTCAGCCCATCCAGCTTGATATCCAGGCCGATATGCGAGGCAAAAGCCATCTCGCACAACGTCGCCAGCAAGCCGCCGTCGGAACGGTCATGGTAGGCCAGCAGCTTGCCCTCGCCATTCAGGCGCTGGATGGTTTCAAACAGGCCTTTCAGCTTGCTGGCGTCATCCACGTCCGGCGCAACACTGCCCACCTGGCTGTACACCTGCGCCAGTGCCGAGCCGCCCATACGGTTTTTGCCATTGCCCAGATCGATCAGCAGCAGCCTGGTGTCGAGATCGGGCTGCAGTTGCGGGGTCAGGGTTTTCGTCGCGTCCATGGTTGGCGCAAAGGCCGTCACGATCAGCGACAAGGGTGAGGTCACCGCCTTCTTGTTTTCGCCTTCCTGCCATGAGGTCTTCATCGACATCGAGTCCTTGCCGACAGGGATGCCGATGCCCAGTTCTGGGCACAGTTCCATGCCCACTGCGCGCACTGTGTCGAACAGCGCCGCATCCTCGCCGTGGTGGCCCGCTGCCGCCATCCAGTTGGCGGAGAGCTTGATGTCGCCGATTCTGGCGATGCGCGCCGCCGCGATATTGGTGATCGCCTCGCCCACTGCCATGCGCCCTGAAGCCGGTGCATTCAGCACGGCGAGCGGGGTGCGCTCGCCCAGCGCGAAAGCTTCGCCGAGCGTGGTGCCAAAGCCCATCAGGCTCACGGCCACGTCGGCCACCGGCACCTGCCACGGCCCAACCATCTGGTCGCGCGCGGTCAGGCCGCCCACGCTGCGGTCGCCGATACTGATGAGGAAGGTCTTGTCGGCCACCGAGGGCAGGCTCAGCACGCGGGTGATGGCGTCTTTCAGCTTGATCTTGCTGTTATCGAATGCGGGCAGCTTGACCTTCTCGCGCTTGACCGTGCGCGTCATCTTGGGCGGCTTGCCCAGCAGCACAGAGAGCGGCATGTCGACCGCGTCGTTCTTGAACAGCTCGTCATGCACCACCAGCCGGTCGGCTTCGATCGCGTGGCCCAGCACCGCAAACGGGCAGCGCTCGCGCGCGCAGATGGCCTGAAACTCGACCAGGCGCTCGGGTGGTATGGCCAGCACATAGCGTTCCTGCGCTTCGTTGCTCCAGATCTGCATCGGCGTCATGCCGCGTTCTTCGGAAGGCACTTTGCGCAGCTCGAAATGCGCACCGCGCCCGCCGCCGTGAACCAGCTCGGGCAGCGCATTGGAAATACCGCCCGCGCCAACGTCGTGAATCGACAGGATGGGGTTGTTGCCGCCCATCTGCCAGCAGCGGTCGATCACTTCCTGCGCGCGGCGCTGCATCTCGGGGTTGCCGCGCTGCACCGAATCGAAATCCAGATTTTCCGCATTGGCGCCGGTATCCATGCTGGAAGCCGCACCACCGCCGAGACCGATCAGCATGCCGGGGCCGCCCAGCTGGATCAGCAAGGTGCCTATCGGCAACACATGCTTGTGCGTGTGTCGCGCCGAGATGCTGCCGACGCCACCGGCCAGCATGATGGGCTTGTGGTAACCGCGCCGCTCGCCGTTCACATTTTCTTCAAAGGTGCGGAAGTAACCGGCCAGATTGGGACGGCCGAATTCGTTGTTGAACGCCGCACCGCCGATGGGACCTTCCAGCATGATCTGCAGCGGCGAGGCGATGCGCGAGGGCTTGCCGTAGGGCTGTTTCTCCCAGGGCTGCACAAAGCCCGGAATGGCAAGATTGGACACGGTAAAACCGGTGAGGCCGGCCTTGGGCCGGGAACCTGTCCCCGTCGCGCCTTCGTCGCGGATTTCGCCGCCCGCGCCGGTCGCCGCACCCGCAAACGGCGCGATGGCGGTGGGATGGTTATGCGTCTCCACTTTCATCAGGGTGTGGGTGAGCTCCTTGCTGTAGGCATAGCTGCCGTCCGCACGCGGATAGAAGCGCTCGATGCTCGCGCCTGCTATCACCGATGAATTGTCGGTATAGGCAATGATGGTGCCCTGCGGATGCAGATTGTGCGTATTGCGTATCATGCCGAACAGGGTCATCGCTTCCTGCTCGTTGTCGATCACCCAGTCGGCATTGAAAATCTTGTGGCGGCAATGCTCGGAGTTGGCCTGCGCAAACATCATCAGCTCGACGTCGGTGGGGTTGCGCTGCAGCCTGGTGAAGTTTTCCACCAGATAGTCGATCTCGTCATTCGACAGCGCCAGACCCAGCTCGTAGTTGGCCACCGACAGCGCGGTGCTGCCGCCTTCCAGAACATCCACCGTGGACAAAGGTTGCGGTTCGCCGTGGGCGAAAATCTTTTCCGCGATGCCGTCCATATCCGACACCACGGATTCGGTCATGCGGTCATGCAACAAGGGCGTGATGGCTTTAAGCTCGGTACGGCTCAGTGCGTGGCCGCTGCGGGTTTTTAAGTAATACACCACACCGCGCTCGATGCGCTTGACCGCTGGCAGCGCGCAATGCTGCGCAATGTCGGTCGCCTTTGACGACCACGGCGAGATGGTGCCGAGACGTGGCACCACCAGTAAACTGTGCAGCTTGGCAGAAAGCTTGCCCGCTTCACCCTCCATGCCCAGCAGGCGTTCCAGCAAGCTCTGATCCGCAGCGGACAGGGCGGCTTTAAGCTCGGTAAAATACCAATGCCTGGTCACTTCAACCGACACCTCCGGTGCAACTGCCTTCACGGCTGCACGTAATTTTTCAAGACGGAAAGAAGACAGCGCAGATTTGCCGGTAGAAGTGAGGAACATAACGGAGTCCTTTCAAGCGTATGGAGTAGGATGCAATTATAATGCAGGCATTCTTATAAATTTTGAAATTCCGTTGGCATATTCAAAATATCAGTATGCATATTTTGAACACAGGCTGACGTTATTCAGAAAATAGAATTGATATTTTTATAAACAAATCAGGGCATAGCCGATAAATTCAACTCGCATATCCAGGAAAACCACATGACCGTTGCTCGCATTCCCGTAATTACGCAAAAACAGGTTGCACCTCTGCTCGCTCCGCGACCGCGTGACAGCCATAAGGGCCAGTTTGGCACGGTGGCAATCATAGGCGGGAGCAATGGCATGATTGGTGCCGCGCTGCTGGCGGGGCGCGCCTCACTCAAGCTGGGGGCAGGCTGCGTACACGTCGGCCTGCTGGCGGACAACGCGCCCGGCGTGGATACGCAGCAAGTCGAGTTGATGCTGCACAATACAGAGGCGACCCTGCAACTGCCCAAGCTGGATGTGATTGCGATAGGCTGTGGCATGGGCCACGACCTCCGGGCGCAGAAGATATTGCACGATGCGCTCAAACTCGATACCGCACTGGTGCTGGATGCAGATGCGCTCAATATACTGGCCGCACGCCCCGATTTGCGCAGTCTGCTGCTTGCGCGCAAGGCGCCGAGCGTGATCACCCCGCATCCCGGAGAAGCCGCGCGCCTGCTTGGAATAGGCACAGACGCGGTGCAGGCAGCACGCCCGGCAAGCGCACTGGAACTGGCTAAGCGGCTGAATTGCAGCGTGGTGCTGAAGGGCGCGGGCAGCCTGTGCGTCACGCGCGATGCCAAAATCTGGCTCAACAATACCGGCAACCCAGGCATGAGCGGTCCCGGCATGGGCGATGTGCTAAGCGGCATGATCGCGGCCTTTATCGCGCAGGGCCTGAGCGCTGATAACGCGATACTGCTTGCGGTGCATCTGCATGGCGCAGCAGGCGATGCGCTGGCACAGCAGCAAGCCAGCATCGGCATGACCGCTTCCGAGGTCACCGAATGGGCGCGCTGGCTGTTGAACCAATGGCTTAAATAAATACCTAAGGAGACGACTTAATCAGCATCTCCCTAAGAGGCGCTCAAAGAAAATAATGATCGTCCCCTGCTAAACTTGATATCAATACCCACTCTCTCAGAAATAAAAATTATGGCACTCTCAATCGATATCCGTGAAGAATCCGGTGTCCGCACCCTGCATTTTGGCTCCGAATGGATACAAGGCGCGATGCGCATCGCCCGCCCGTGGCACCTCGAACTCGATTACACCAAGGAAATGATGGCGAGCGTACTGCTGCGCGACGACAGCCATTTCCCGCGCAATGTGTTGCTGATAGGCCTGGGTGCCGCCTCGCTGACCAAATTCCTGTATCGCCATTACCCGCTGGCCAAACTCACCGTGGTGGAGATCGAGCCCAACGTAGTCGCGGCTGCGCGCCATTTTTTCAAATTGCCGAATGATCCGCAACGCATCAATATCGTCATTGGCGACGGTGTTGAATATGTAGTCAACAGCAACAAGACCTGGGACTTGATCATGGTAGACGGCTTCGATGCCGATGCGCGCGCAGGCGGACTCGACACCCAGCCGTTCTACCAGGCAGTGCGCGCCCATCTGAGCGACAACGGCATCATGGCCGTCAACCTGCTCGGCCACAACAAAGGCGTGGAGGGGAGCGTGGCCCGCATCAGCAGCGCCTTTGAGGGACGCGCGCTGGCATTCCCTTCCTGCGATAGCGGCAATACCATCGCCTTTGCCGCCACCGGGGAGCAAGTAAGCATTGCATTGGGCGACCTTAAAGAGCATGCGAGCGAACTCAAGGATAAAACCGGGCTTAACCTGCAGCCGACGCTGACACGGCTAGAACAGGCACAGACATGCGCGGGCAGCGTGCTTGAACTGTAATTCTTGAGCCTTGATTCAACAGGCACCCGCATTTTTATACGCTTGAATGTTCGAATGATTTGCCAGTGATGCCGATGGCAATGCAAGCTTGCTGGCAGCACATAAAAATATTTTCGAACTCGCTGTAAACTTTCTGCGGAAAAAGCCGTTACATTATCTACAGGGTTGCATTTCAACCTCAGTTCACTTAAGAGAGGTGTGCCATGAGTAACGTGATAATGAACATGAGTCAGGGCAATATCGAACGTGCAGAGCCTGTGACTGTTGAGTACGGTGATGAAATTATGTGTTCGGGCTGGAACCCGGCTCTTGCCATGACGCAACTGGTGCCCGAAGACAAACACAGGTCATTTCCTGCAGAACTGCTCGGGGTGGATCTGGAATCGTTCCTGCACAAAATGTATGGCTGACTTACCGCGTTAGCACCGCGCAACAGTCCGTTTCAGCCGGTCAATAAAATGGCCCCTGGCGGGTCATTATGCGATTGAACAATGGGCCGCGCTCCACCTGACTGCAACGTCCCGCTGGGTGCATATCACTTCAACTTGTTTCAACGTGTCCCCTGACCACAGACACCCGGAAGCTACAAATGGAAAAGGCGGCTTGCGCCGCCTTTTTTTACCTCCGCAGGCAATGTGCCTTACGGTTTCAGGTAAGCGTAACCTTCCCGCGCCTGCAGCTTTGCGATTTCAGCCACACCCGAGGGTACAAATTTCGCTTCGGGGATGAACTGTTGCTTGTTCAGCTTGCGGCTTTTCAAGGTAACTTCACACACATCGAAGGTCACACCTCTGGCAACAAGTTTCTCCACATTAATATTGTAAGGATTGCCGTTAGCATCCTTGACATCGTTCATCAGAAAATCCACGCCCTGCGCATGGCTGACCACGACGATCCTGGCGGTGGGATCAACATCCAGGTGATTGCCGACATTGCGCAATAGCGCCGTGGCATTGGCAGAGTCGTTAATATGATAAACCACCTTGTCAGCCTCCCGACCAGCCATCGAGGCGCAACCACTCAAGCCGACAGCAGCGACCGCCGCAATGATAAAAATACCCCGCTGAAATATAGTTGTCATTTGTGAATTCTCCAGTTAATAAAAATTAAACTGCAAATATGTTTACACCTTAACAAAGACGCTTCCTACACTTTTTTTATTCCATATTCTTTTTGGTGTGCCATTAATAGCACACCAGAAAAACCACACAAATTATTTAATACAATCATTATATTACTCCTGCATCAACAGCATAGCGCACATAAAACAAATTCAGCTTGTGTTCACGTAACGCAACGATAAACTTATCAGCCAATGCTTCATCCAGCACAAACTCGATTTGCACTGGAAGCTCCCCGGCCAGCTCAAAAAAGGTTTCCTCGTGCATCCGGCCATGCCTGCCAAAACCCGCAATAGAACGGAAAGCAAAGCCACCCGGTACACCCATTTTTTTTGCTTCTTCAAGCAGCCATTCGTATAACAATGTGCCTTTGTGGCGTTGTTTTTCAGCAACGTAGAACTTTAGATAAACATTTTTCATCCTGCCTCCTATTTATGACCTCCTATTGATGCAGCCATTTAAATGATTGCATGCCTAGGATCGTCATCAGCAATGAGCCGCTCAGATGCGCGGCAATGATAGCCATACTCCATGCATATTGCCCGCGTAGCAGCAGAGCCACGGTTTCAGCCGAGAAAGTGGAAAAAGTTGTGAGGCCGCCGAGAAAGCCGGTAATGATAAACAAGCGCCATTCCGGAGACAGCCCGGGATGCTGCATGAAAAATGCGACGGCAAGTCCAATGAGATAGCCGCCGATCAAGTTAACGGCAAGCGTGCCAAGCGGCAACTGCGGAAAGAATGGATTGAGCCACAGCCCCATACCCCAGCGCAACCATGCGCCAATGGCAGCGCCCAACCCGACTGCTATAAATGCATAAAGTGTCATGTATGCATTGTAGCAGGCGGCGCTTATCTGCGGCACCCAAGCAGGATGCAAGCATTAAATTGCGAATGTGCGGCCTGATGATAGAATATTGTTTCTATCAAGACATTATTAAGTAAAGCCGGGAAAATACTCGGCCAAAATTGCCCGAAAATAATGACAATGTGCCGGACGAAATCGACCGCAAACAAATTCAAATGGTAAATCAAACAGAAAACTTCCGTAATCGTTTCAAGATGAAAAAGGAGTTGGGCAAGGGTGCCACGGGGGTGGTTTACCTTGCATTCGATAATTACCTGCAGCAGGATGTTGCACTCAAGCTAACCCAGCTGAATCTGTTTGATGATAATGCAGACGGCATACTCAACCGCAGGATGTGGCTCAATGAAACACGCCTGGCAGGCAAGCTTCAGCATCCGTTCATCGCTCATATCATTGAGTATGGCAACTCGGATGAGTTTGATTACCTGGTGATGGAATATGTGGATGGCGGCACACTAAAACAACATGCCACCCCTGACAATCTGCTCCCGCTTAACCGCCTGATCGACATTCTCTACAAGGTATGCAATGCGCTGGATTATGCCAACAAGATGGGCGTACTGCATCGCGACATCAAGCCTTCCAACGTTTTGCTTTGCAGCAATAACACGGTAAAAATATCGGATTTCGGCTCTGCCTTCCTGCTCAATTCTGATCTAACCCAGGTAGATACGGTAGGGACACTACCGTTCATGGCGCCGGAACATTTCAGGCAGTCACGACCCACCATACAATCGGATATTTATGCAGTCGGTGTGATGGCCTACCAGCTACTGACCGGGACGCTGCCGTTTAACGCCAACTCCAAGGATGCGCTCATCTATCAGAAACTGCACGGAGAAGCCGTGCCACTGGAGAAGCGACGCCAGGACATTCCCCAGTCGCTGCGCTTTGCTGTGCACCGTGCCATGCACCCGGATAAAGATCATCGCTACAGTTCGTGGAAAGAATTTTGTGATGATCTCGCTGCGGCAATCCCCCAGGTTGCAAGGCCTGATGAAACCCGCTTCGACAGTTCACTTTTCGGCCTCATACGGAATCTCGCTTTCTTTACCAATTTCTCGGATATAGAAGTATGGGAAACGGTAGGCGTCAGCCGCTGGCAGCAGCGCAAACCAGAAGAACACATTGTGCAGGAGGGTGAGGTCAGCAACAGTTTTTACATCATCATCAGCGGCAATGTCATCGTCACCAAAAGCGGAGTTGAACTGAGCCGTTTGGGCACCGGCGATTGTTTTGGGGAAGTCGCCTACCTCGATGAAATGCGCCATGTACGGCTGGCCACGGTTTCTGCCAGCACAACCATCAACCTGATTGAAATACATGGCGACTCTTTGCAGCAAGCCAGCGACCGCCTGCAATCCTGTTTTGCCAAAGCCTTCCTCAACCTCATGGTGAGCAGACTCGGCGCTGCAAACCGGCGGTTGCTACTACTCGAGAGCAACAAGCAGGCGTAGCGATACTTAATTTGGTCTTTTAGAGATGCCCACGAAGAAAATTCAGGCGGGCATCAAAGCAACTCACCCCACAGATCATGCTCATCCGAATCGGTGATGCGCACATTCACAAACTGGCCCACTTCCAGATCCTGCCCATCGTTGATATACACCACACCGTCGATCTCCGGCGCGTCGGCAGAGCTGCGCGCAATGGCACCCTCCTCGTCCACCTCATCCACCAGCACCTGCATGGTCTTGCCGATCTTGCGCTTGAGGCGCTCCGCGCTGATTTCCGCCTGCAGCTGCATCAGGCGTCCCAGACGTTCTTCCTGCACTTCTGGGGGAATATGGTCGGGCAATTCATTGGCAACCGCGCCTTCCACCGGTGAATACATGAAGGCACCGACACGATCCAGCTGCGCCTCTTCGAGGAAATCGAGCAGCTCTTCAAACTCTTCCTCCGTCTCGCCGGGAAAGCCGACGATGAAGGTGCTGCGCAGGGTAATCTCGGGGCAGATTTCACGCCACGTCTTAATCCGCTCCAGCACGTTTTCGGCATTGGCGGGACGCTTCATCAGCTTGAGAATGCGCTTGTTGGCGTGCTGAAACGGGATGTCGAGGTAAGGCAGGATTTTGCCTTCCGCCATCAGCGGAATCACCTCGTCCACATGCGGATAGGGATACACATAATGCAGGCGCACCCACACCTTTGATGAATCAGGCCCGGTCAACTCGCCCAGCGCCTGCACCAGCTCGGTCATGCGCGTCTTGAGCGGTCTGCCGCCCCAGAAGCCGGTGCGGTATTTCACGTCCACGCCATAAGCGCTGGTGTCCTGCGAAATCACCAGCAATTCCTTCACGCCTGCATTCACCAGATTTTGCGCTTCCTGCATCACCTCGCCCACCGGGCGGCTCACCAGATCGCCGCGCAGGGACGGGATAATGCAGAAAGTGCAACGATGGTTGCAGCCCTCGGAAATTTTCAGATAGGCAAAATGTTTGGGCGTCAGGCGTATGCCCTGCGGCGGCACCAGGTCGCTATAGGGATCGTGCGGCTTGGGCAGGTGCTGGTGCACCACTTCCATCACCTCGTCGGTGGCATGCGGCCCGGTCACCGCCAGCACCTTGGGATGCGCATTTTTGACCACATCGCCTTTTGCACCGAGACAGCCTGTGACGATCACCTTGCCGTTTTCCGCCAGCGCCTCGCCTATGGCATCCAGCGACTCTTCCACCGCACTGTCGATGAAGCCGCAGGTATTCACCACCACCAGATCGGAGTCCTGATAGCTGCTGGAAATGAGGTAGCCTTCGGCGCGCAAACGAGTCAGGATAAGTTCTGAATCGACCGTTGCCTTGGGACAACCAAGTGACACGAAACCGACGCGCGGGGGAATGTTATTTTTGCTCATGGGTAAATCCTGAAAAACAATTAATGTAGCGAGAAGCTCTGGACCCGAATATGTGTCAGAAGTTCGGCTACGGAATTAATAAAGCTGATCTTTTTCTATTCGTGCAGCAGCACGCCCATCAGCGCCACCGAGCCCACACCCAACAAGATCAGCGACACCTGCTGCAGAGTATCTTTCAGTTGTGCGCGCTTATGCAGGCCAGGAATCAGGTCTGCCACTGCCACATAGATCATGCTCGCCGCCGCCAGCGCCAGCAGGAAGGGTATCCACGACAGCACGGTCTGCAGAGTGAAATACCCCAATATCGCACCGGCCACTGAAGCGAAGCTTGAAATCAGGTTCAGCTTGAGCGCCTTAAGCTTGCTATAACCGGAATGCAACAGGATAGCAAAATCGCCCACTTCCTGCGGAATCTCGTGCGCGATGATCGCCATCGACGTGACGATGCCGAGCTGAATATCCGTCAGGAAAGCCGCCGCGATGATGATGCCGTCGACAAAATTGTGGAAGGTATCGCCCAGCATAATCATCAGGCCGCTGCGTCCGTGGTCGTGCTCAACCGCTATCTTCGGCTCATGCGCCTCGCAGTTGTCATGGTGGCAATGCCTCCACAGCACCAGTTTTTCCATAATAAAGAACAGCAGAATGCCGCCCAGGACCGTTGCGCTCATCGCTGCCACATTCGTGGTCAGCTTGATCGCCTCAGGCAGAATATCCAGGAATACCGCGCCCAGCAGTGCACCGATGGCGTAGCTCACCATCGCTCCGACGTAGTGCATCGAACGCGAGTTGAGGGCAAATAGCGCAGCACCCAGCACGCTCAAGACGCCGCCAACGATGCTGGCGGAAATGATCCAGGCGAAAACGCTCATGTATAGATACAGGGAATAATCAAGGGGGCGAATTATAGCGGATTGTGCTGCGGTATTCTTGCCGGTGGCTAACGCTACTTAATTGAACGAATATAAAGCTCTTCTACTTTGGCTCTCGCCCACGGTGTCTTACGCAGGAATTTCAAGCTAGACTTGATGCTGGGATCACTGTTAAAACAGCGAATGTCGATCATTCTGCCCATCTCGGCCCAACCATATTGCGCGACCAGATGGTTCAAGATCTGTTCCAGCGTAATGCCGTGCAGGGGATTGTTGACTTGTGTATCGGACATATTTATCGCCCTCTGGGGAAAAATGCGACTTCATCCCCCTGCTTTACGGCAGATGCAGAATCGACAAATTTTTTGTTGATGGTAATCTGAAGTCTGCTGCCGTCTCCCAGCGCCGTCTGGTAATGCTCGCCGCGCTGCACCAGCCATGCCAATAGCCCGGCGATGCTGGCAACGCCATCCGGCAACATTAGCTCCTCCTGCGAACTGCCGATAAGATCGGCCAGCTTCATGAAATATAGCAATTTAACCATGACTTGTATTTCCCAATATTCACGCAATGTTACCTTAAAATCCCCCTCCTCTTGTTGAATCTAAAACACCTGTGCAACTGAACCGCGGCGTGCGTTACGACTCAAATTGCCGTAACCTGCAAGCCTGCAAACATACGCCGAAGTAATGTTAGAATTAAACTTATGCTTAATGACCGCGCACAAATCCTGCTAAAAACCCTGGTGGATCGCTATATCAGCGATGGACAGCCGGTGGGCTCTCGCGCTCTGCAGCAGTACTCGGGGCTGGATGTCAGCCCTGCCACCATCCGCAATGTAATGGCAGATCTTGAGGAAATGGGACTGGTGCTGAGTCCCCATACTTCCGCAGGCCGCGTGCCGACTGCGCTGGGCTATCGCTTGTTCATCGACACCCTGATGGTGGTGCAGCCGCTGGATAGTTTGCGCGTGCAAAAACTGGAGAGCCAGTTACAGCCCGACAATACCTCGCGTTTGCTCGCCCAGACCTCCAATCTCCTGTCCGAACTAACCCATTACGCCGGCGTGGTGGCCACACCCAAACGCGCTGCCATCACGGTGCGCCAGATCGAGTTTCTGCGCCTGTCAGAAAAACGCGTACTGCTGATTATCGTGATGCCGGATGGCGAGGTGGAAAACCGCGTATTGCTCACGCACAAGGATTACTCCCAATCTCAGCTTAACGAGGCCGGCAATTTTTTAAGCCAGCATTATGCCGACTGCGCATTTCAGGATATCCACCGGCGCATGCAGAGCGAGCTGCATCAGCTGCAACACGAATTGCACGCGCTGATGAGTGCGGCGATGGCTGCCAGCGATGCGGCAATGGCGCGCAGGAACGAAGACTACGTCATCAGCGGCGAAAGCAAGCTGCTGCATATCAACGACCTGTCCTCCAATATGGACAAGCTGCGCGGCCTGTTCAACGTATTCGAACAGAAGACCGAGCTGCTGCATTTGCTGGATGCAGGCCGCCATGCGCCCGGCGTTCATATTTTTGTCGGCAAGGAATCAGGATTAGCGGGACTGGATGAATGCAGCGTGGTCAGCGCACCCTATGGCACAGACGGAAAAATTATCGGCACGCTCGCCGTGGTCGGCCCCAAGCGCATGAATTACGAAAAAGTTGTGCCCATAGTGGATGTGACTGCAAAGCTGCTCAGCAATGCGCTGTCGCACTGCTGAGCAAGGGCGCGCTGATGAAAAATCCTCTCCTGGCTTGCCGCACCGCTCAATAAATCATGCGCTATAAAAAAGAACCGTCTTACGCCCATGGCGCAACAGAAAAAACTGCAGTATTGCTGATTAACCTGGGCACGCCGGACGCGCCCACCCCTAGGGCGGTCAAACCCTATCTGCGCGAATTTCTGAGCGATCCCCGGGTGGTGGAAATCCCCAGGCTTATCTGGTGGCTGATTCTCAACGGCATCATCCTCAACACACGCCCAAAAAAATCCGCTGCCAAATATGCCAGCATCTGGCTGGCGGAAGGCTCACCCCTCAAGGTGCACACCGAACGGCAAAGCGTGCTGCTGCAAGATAAATTGAGCGAAAAAACCGCAGGCACACCGCTGGTTGTGGACTACGCCATGCGCTACGGCAAGCCTTCGATAGCCGAGGTGCTGGCCAGTCTCAAGGCACAAAACTGCCAGCGCATCCTGCTGGTTCCGCTTTATCCGCAGTATGCCGCCAGCGCCACCGCCACCGCACTGGATGCAGTGTTTGCCGAACTGCAGCAGATGCGCAACATGCCTGCGGTGCGCAGCATCAGGCACTTTCACGATGATGATGCCTACATCAAGGCCAGCGCGCAAAACATCCGTGATTACTGGACACTGCATGGCCGCCCCGACAAGCTGGTGATGAGCTTTCACGGCGTGCCACGCTACACACTGGACAAGGGTGATCCCTACCACTGCGAATGCCTGAAGAGCGGCCGACTGATCGCGGAAGAACTCGGGCTGAACCAGGAGCAATACATCGTCAGCTTCCAGTCGCGTTTCGGCAAAGCTGAATGGATCAAACCCTACACCACGGCCACCCTGAAAGCGCTGGGCAGGCAGCACACCAAACGCGTTGACGTGGTGTGCCCGGGTTTCGTCGCCGATTGTCTGGAAACGCTGGAAGAAATCGCGCAGGAAGGCAAGGAAGATTTTCAGCATGCTGGCGGCGGTGAGTATCACTACATCCCCTGCCTCAACGAACGCCCTGACTGGATTCATGCGCTTGCCGACCTGACGCTTGATAATCTGCAGGGCTGGCTACACAAGCCAGACCGGGCGCAGCTGGAGCAGAGCCGCTTGCGCGCACTGGCAACGGGCGCTAACGTTTAGCCGTCATACAGGAATATTATCTGCAGGCTTGAAACCCCTCACGCCCAGCCCCAATATTGGCACTTGAGGAACTGCGGACGCAGCGGCCACCAAGCCGCAGAACCTCATCAACAAATTGATTGCAATCAATATGTTATCGAATCCCGCAGGCTGTTACCACCCCAAAAAAGGAGTTCACATGTTTATGCGCAACGTACTCAAAAAATTGCTGTTGGCTCTACTGTTAGCCTTTCCAGTTGCAGCGCTCGCCGCCAGTTCGGCATTAACTTGGTATGGTCATGCCGCGTTCAAGCTCACCACCCCGTCCGGCAAGATTCTGCTGATTGATCCATGGATCACCAATCCGGCCAATAAAAATGGCAAGGAAGACTTGGCCAAAATCAACAAGGCCGACCTGATTCTGATCACTCACGGTCACAGCGACCATATCGGCGACAGCGTGGCTATCGCGAAAACCACCGGCGCGAAACTGGTTTCCACTTTTGATCTGGGCAAGGCGCTGACACAATATGGTGGCTACCCTGCAGAGCAGGCAGGCATGGACACAATGGGCAATTTTGGTGGCGAACTGACGCTGCTTGATGGTGAAGTAAAAATCGCATTTATCCCTGCGATCCATAGCTCGACCGTTGCCGAACCTGAAGGCAAACAGATCTATGACGGTGGCAACCCGGGCGGCTTCCTGATCACCGTCAAAAATGGGCCGACTATCTACCATACCGGTGACACCGACGTGTTCAGCGACATGTCACTGATCAAACAATTTCACAAGGTGGACGTGATGCTGGCGAGCATAGGTGGACACTTCACCATGGGGCCAGAGCGCGCCGCCTTAGCCGTAAAGCTGGTCAGCCCCGATGTCGTGATCCCGATGCATTTCGGCACTTTCCCGGTGCTGAACGGTACACCCCAGGCTCTGGAAAAAGCCTTGAAGACGGAGGGCTCGAAAGCCAGGGTAAAAACAATGGCGATAGGTGAAACGATCAAGCTGTAGATTCAACAATAAAAAAAGAGGCCGGAATATCTTCCGGCCTCTTTTTTTATTGTTGCAAACAAATCACATGATTTTTTTACGCGGCTTGCTCGCCCAGTTTAATGACCTTGCTTACCGTTGAGAAATGTATCTGCGCAGCATCAGCTATCGCTGCCATCGTGTAACCGTAATCCTGATACGCGTGCTTGATCGCCTCGTTGCGCAACGACTTCTCTTTCCTGACTTTCACAGGGAAAAGAGAGTTCAGGCTCGGACGTCTGAGCTGTTTTTTGTCCCGCACGCTTTTCTTTATGCCTGCCGAACCCAGCAATCTCTGTTTCATTTTTTTGATGAACGCAGGGCTGCCCAGCAAGATCTGTGATTTCACTTTGGACAGAGGCGAGGGCAGGCCGATTCCTGCATCAACAAATTCTGCATATTTGCGCTGAGCTACAGCAGTGTTGCGGCCAAAATGGCTTAGCAGCCACTCTGTATTCAGCCATACAGGAGGCTGCACATCACCCACGGTAGCGCGGTAACTGCTCCAGCGATAACGGCTGATATTTTTCACCGCTTTCACGCGCAGAGGGTTAAGTACAATGTAACGGCAAAGCTCCAGCAGGAAACCATCGCGTTCAACCAGCACAGCCTTGAAGCGTCCCTGAAACACCCTTCCACCGCTGCCATGAAGGCTATTGAAACGCTGGGTGTAGACCCCGTTGAGCTGGCGCATGCCGCGAGAAAGATTGCCATGCGGGGTTTCAATCAGCAAATGATAGTGATTGTCCATCAGCACATAGGCATGCACTATCCAGCCTGCACGAAACACCACCTCTCCCAGCACCGTCAGAAATTGCTGTCGGTCCTGGTCATCGATGAAAATATCTTCCCCGCCATTTCCACGAGTGGTGACATGGTAAATTGCATCGGGAAATTCTAGTCGTATAGGGCGTGCCATGTGATGACTCTATGCCTCAAGCGATACCCTGTCAAGACATGCCCCTGGAGGCGATTCCGTTGAACCTCACATATCCCCCCGGAAGCACCGTTCTATCTGGCAATTCCGCAAAACTGAATGCCAGAATTCATGGGGCGAAAGAAACCCGACCCTCACCAATTTTCAGGCAACCCCAATTTTCAGGAAAAAATTGCCAGCAGAATCTGCGCCGCCTCTGCGGCACCCGTAGCAGAGGGTCTGGGCGGCGGTGGCAACATCCACAGGCGCTGCAGAAGATCGCCCAGATCGCCTTCCAGCAAACTGCCGCGTTCCACGTCCAGACAGACAGCGTTAGTCTGCAGCCATTGCACCAGACAAGGCTCCTCAGGCCAGTCGCGCCGGGTCACGTACAGCACGGGCACACCGGCACATGCCGCCTCGGTGAAGGTGCCGTAACCGGGCTTGGTGAGGACAGCATCGCACGAGGCCAGCACATCAGGAAAAGGAAGGCGCAGCGATTCAAATGCCGTCGTATCATCGCGCGTGATTCCCCAGGCTTGCGGCACGATCCAGCGTATGCCGGGCAGGCGCGGCCAGTTCTGCATTGGCAGGCGAAACTCCATGCCGCCCATTGCCACCAGCACCAGTTTTTCGCCCTCGCTCTGATTGGAGTGCGCGGCGATATGGCAACGTAGTGGCCGCCCGCTTGTTGCGATGGGCGGTATGCTCCGCGCATTCCTGAAATCCGGCATCTCCATCGCGGGTTGCACCTTCAGAAATAATTCGGCGCTGCAATAGGCTTCCAGCATTTGTCCGTGTATGGTTTGAAAGGCCGCATCATTCGAGCAATAATGCTGATAAATATCGGCCCAGTTCAAGCAGCACATGCCCACTGCACGGACCTCCGCAGCGCGAGCGGCGGCCAGCGACAGATAGGGTACGTTGGCCAGCAACAGATCAGGCTTGATGTGTCGCATGGCTTCGGCTTCACGCTCCACTTTTTGCCGCCAATCAGCATGAAATTCTCGGTAAGCCAAGGCGCTCTCTTCCACCCGCACATCCACCGCATTCGCCATTCTCATGCCGAAATCAAAGGCCAGCGGGATATGCTGAAAATCGCACTGGAATCGCGACATCAGAAATTCGTGTGGGGCGGTGGTTCGCACTGTGACGCGTAACTCGGGCACCAGCCGCGCCAGCTCGTTGACCACAGCCGAGGTCTGGCTGACATGGCCGTAGCCGTGGGAAGAAATATCGACGAGAAGATGTGGCATATGGAGTTAAGGGCGATGAAACTGGATTGGTGAGGGCGGCTCAACCCCGCTTTTCGCGGGTGGCGTTACACTTTAATAAAATGCTCGCGGTAATGCTTCATTTCTTCGATAGATTCATGGATATCTGCCAGCGCTTCGTGCTTGCCATGTTTCTTTACGCCCTTGGCCATTTCCGGCTTCCAGCGCTTGGCGAGCTCTTTCAGGGTACTCACATCGAGGTTGCGATAGTGGAAGTATTCTTCAAGCTTGGGCATCCAGCGCGCCATAAAACGGCGATCCTGACAGATTGAATTGCCGCACATTGGCGAGGTGCGTATCGGCACGTACTCCTTAAGGAAGGCCAGCATCTGCTCTTCCGCTTGCGCATCGCTCAGCGATGAAGCTTTTACCTTTTCGATCAAACCAGACTTGCCGTGTGCAGACTTGTTCCAGGCATCCATGCCATCCATCACGCTCTGCGGCTGATGCACCACCAGTACAGGTGCTTCAGCTACCATATTCAGGTCATTATCGGTAATAACAAAAGCCACTTCGATAATACGGTCTGTTTCCGGGACTAGTCCGGTCATTTCCATGTCAACCCAGATAAGGTAATTCTGATTTTGTGCCATAATTCGCTGTGCTTTCAAGAACTGTAAAAGGCGTATTGTGTCATACCGAGCAATAGCCGCGCTATCCGTCAATTTTATAAAGTTTACACCAATGACCGCTTCACTTTTTACCACGCTGTTTGTAGCTGCCCTTGCGTTGAGCACTGCCATCAAGCTATGGCTGGCGCGCCGTCAGCTGCGCCATGTTCTTGCCCACCGTGATCGCGTACCGGAAGCTTTCAGCGCCCAGGTCGAATTATCGGCGCACCAGAAAGCCGCAGACTACACCCGCGCAAAAACGCAGATGAGCATGCTGACCGCATTATTCGAAGCCGCACTACTACTGGCGTTCACACTGGGTGGGGGATTGCAGCTGCTGGCCGGCTGGTCTCTGGCCACTTTCAGCAATCCGCTCGCCCAGGGCATGGCGATCATTGTGTCTGTGCTGTTGCTGACCTCGATACTGGAAACGCCTTTCAGCCTGTTCAGCACCTTTGTGATCGAGGCACGCTTTGGCTTCAACAAGATGACGCTCAAGCTCTACCTGATCGACGCGGTGAAAGGCCTGGTGATCGGCAGCATTCTGGGGCTGCCGCTGCTGCTGGGCGTGCTGTGGCTGATGGAACGCATGGGGGCTAACTGGTGGCTGTACGTGTGGGCGGTATGGGTCACCTTCAGCCTGCTGCTGCTGTTCATCTACCCGTCCTTCATCGCGCCGCTGTTCAACAAATTCCAGCCGCTGGAAGACGCGAATCTCAAGGCACGCATTGAAGCGCTGCTGCACAAGTGCGGCTTTACAGCACAAGGACTGTTTGTGATGGATGGCTCCAAGCGCAGCACGCACGGCAACGCCTACTTCACCGGCTTCGGCAAAACCAAGCGCATTGTATTTTTTGACACGCTAATCGCGCGACTGACGGCGGATGAAATCGATGCGGTGCTGGCTCATGAACTGGGTCATTTTAAACGCCGTCATGTACTCAAGCGTATTGCGCTCACCTTTGCCGTCAGCCTGGCTTTCCTGTGGTTGTTGGCACAGCTGATGCAGGCTGACTGGTTTTACGCGGGTCTGGGCGTGAGCACGCACTCAACAGCCATGGCTTTGTTGCTGTTCTTCATGGTGCTGCCGGTCTTCAGCTTTTTACTGCAGCCTGTCAGCTCGGCTTATTCGCGCAAGCATGAGTTTGAAGCCGATGCCTACGCCGCCCAGCAGACCGCAGCCAGCGACCTTGTCACCGCGCTGGTAAAACTCTATCAGGATAATGCCGCAACATTGACTCCCGATCCGTTGTATTCTACATTCTACAGCTCGCACCCGCCCGCGCTGGTGCGTATCTCCCGCCTGAAAACCCTTTAAGGAGGCGTTATGAACACAAGATGGATTGCACCATTGATGTTATTAACCCTTGTCGCAACTGCGCAGGCATCGCCTTTCGCCAAGGGCGATGCAGCGACAGGCAAGAAATTGTTCGACCAGCACAAATGCAACAGTTGTCACGCCAGCAAGCTGGGGGGCGACGGTAACGCCATGTTTACGCGCGCGGATCGTAAAATACAATCTCCTGCCTCTCTGGCAACACAGATCACGCGCTGCTCCATTAGTCTGGGTCTTGATTTGTTCCCGGAAGATGAAGAAAATATCGGCGCGTTTTTAAACAGTAATTTCTACAAATTCAAATGAGCGCCGCTACCCATACCCCCGGCAATCTGGCGAGGCAACATTGCATGCCATGCACGGCCGCGACACAGCCACTGAGCCAGGATCAAATCAACACATTGCTGAAGCAGCTGGATGGCTGGGCGCAACAAGGGTCAGTTATCAGCAAAACTTTCGATTTCACCAACTACCATCAGGCCATCTCATTTGTAAATGCGGTTGCCTGGGTGTCCAACCATGAAGATCACCATCCTGAACTCACGGTCAGCTACAACAAATGCAAGGTGGAATACACAACGCACGCCGTCAACGGCCTCTCCGAAAACGACTTTATCTGCGCTGCCAAGGTTGACGCACTGTTGACAATTTGAATACCGATAGCCCGCACAACTACCCCTTAAAAAACAGTATCCGGGGTCAGATCATCGCCGCATTTGGCCGCCAGTATCTGGCCGAACTGGCTGGCGGCGAAATCATCACCTGCCTGACACGCGGCAAAAAGAGTGAAGTGGCATGTGGCGATTATGTCGAGATTCAGCCCACCGCCGCAGCTCAGGGAGTCATTGAAGCGATACAGCCGCGCGCATCGCTGCTGTACCGTTCGGATGCATACAGGCAAAAAATCATCGCAGCCAACGTCACTCAAATCGTCATTGTGGTTGCGGCCGAACCGCCCTTCAGCGACGAACTGCTGGCACGTTGCCTGATCGCCGCATACGACCAGAAACTTGAAGTTCTAATTGTGCTTAACAAATGCGACATTGCAGATAAAGCGGCGGCCGCGCGCCAGCAACTCGCCCCTTACTACCGCATCGGCTACCGCATACTTGAAATCTCCGCCACGCAGGATGCGGCCCCCCTGCTGCCTTTCCTGCAGGGACAAACCAGCGTACTGGTAGGGCAGTCGGGCATGGGCAAGTCCACACTGATAAACGGCCTGTTGCCGGAAGCCCAAGCCGCCACCCGCGAAATCTCCACCGTGCTCAATTCAGGCAAGCACACCACTACACACGCCCGCCTGTATCATTTAAATCCTGCTAGCGCCCTGATAGATTGCCCCGGCGTGCAAATGTTTGGCTTGCATCACCTTAGTTTCGGTGAAATTGAACAAGGCTTTATCGAGTTTGCCCCCTATCTCGGCAAGTGCCGTTTCCACGACTGCCACCATACTCACGAACCCAATTGCGCGCTGCAGCAAGCCGTGGCGGACGGAAAAATAGATGCGCGCAGATTCAAGCTGTTTCAGGACATCAGCAGACCCGGCAGCCCGTAGCCATTCACGCATCCCTTTTTCAAGCACGGCTTGGCGCCACGTCCTGGCCGTTCACCACACAGCCAGACGATCGAGCGGACGAACGCGCGATGAAGGCAGCAATGCCGAGTCTTGCGCCATATAATGCCTCGCTTTCTTGATCATTTTTCTGACAGGAGATCTTCATGTTTTTTAAACAGTTGGCGGCAAAAGAGTCGTCTCTTTCCTATTTTCTTGGGTGTGGCACTTTGGGAAAATCCATCGCTGTGGATGTTGTCGCCGGTGACGAAGAATGGTTTATTGAAGAAGCGAAGAAAGCCGATGTATCCATCACTCATGTGATCGACACCCATGTGCATGCAGATCACTACTCAGGCGGACGCAAGCTTGCACAAATGGTAGGCGCGCATTATTGCCTGCATGAAAGCGATGCGGAATTTGTTAAATTTCCGTTTTACCCGCTGCATGACGGCGACATCATTGAGGTCGGCAACGTGGCAGTAAAGGTACTGCATACACCCGGCCATACCCTTGACAGTATCTGTCTGGCTGTCTCTGACAATCGCCGCAGTGAGCAAACCTGGTTTGTCATCACCGGTGACACCTTGTTTGTAGGCAGTGTTGGCCGCCCCGATCTGGCTGGTCGCGAAAAGGAGATGGCGAGCAAGTTGTTTGTCAGCGTGCATGCCAAGCTGCTCAGCTTGCCGGATGAAACCGAGATTTTCCCCGGCCACCAGGCTGGCAGTGTATGCGGAGCGGGCATCTCCGGCAAACCATCATCCACAATCGGCTTTGAGAAGCGCCACAACCCAGCCCTGCGGTTTAGCAGCAGAGACGACTTCGTGAGTCTCGTCACCCGAGAAATACCGCCGCGCCCCGCAGAAATGGACAAGACGGTGGCAGCAAACATCGCCCCCTGAAATAAAATAGCCGCAGAATAATCGTAAACAAAATGTAGCGCACAGCATCCGCACATGAGATCTGACACCGTTTCAGCCGCGGCTTCCGTACAACCTGCAACAAGTAAACTTGAATACGTGACCGATCTGGCACTGCAACATACGCATACACCTCAGCCCAAAATCAAATTAACACATTGATTATATTTAATTTATTTAATATACCAAGACCAGCAAGCTGACGCCACTTTTCCGCATAGCATATTCGGCTGCATCTTAATCAAATCACCCAAAAGAATAGGGCTTACATATTGAATATGTAAGCCCTATTCTTTTGAATGACAGGCAAACCAAACGGCTTGCCTGCACTTGTACTTCACTTTACTTAATGTGCTGCTGCCTTGCCATGCGGGTGAGATTTTGCATCTTCCCATGGTGGCAGGAATTGCGTGGCCAGATAGAGCGTTACGAACGGGCCGGTGAACAGCAGCAATACCGTCAACAGACTTTCACGCCCGAGCAGCTGAGGATAGTAGGTCAACAAACCTTTCATGGTCTTCGATAGTTCCTGGCCGCCGATAACCACGTTCCAGCGCATTGCCAGTACCGCCACCATCAGAGAAAGTCCACAAACAAACATCCAGTTAACAAATTTTTTGCCTTGCGGATTTTTAATCATCATACTGGAAAGTACAATCAGCGAGAAGAAAGACAAGCCCCATTGAATCGACATGCCGGCCCAGATCGGACCTTTAATCAATTCCATGACAGTTTCAATGCCTTCACGCGCTTTATAAACCATCTCCAGCAACTCAAGCCCCTCGAATACCAACACAATAATCAAGGAGGCCCACAGCACCTGCTTCAAACCAACCATCGCTTCATGGTCTGGTATGACTTTACGATACTTGCATGTAATCACATACAGCACGACAAGCAAACCAACCCCTGAAACGATCGCAGACAACAGGAAAATAGGCGGCATTAAATCCGACGACCACCACTCACGGGTTTTGAGCGAACCAAACACAAAGCCAACATAACCATGCAATCCCATCGCCCCCGGAATACCGATCATCGCCAGGATACGTGCGATCTTGTGATCCAGTGCCAGCGCTTTTGGTGAAACATCATCCGAACCCAGAGTTAATGCCGTGTAGACTTTCTTCGCGAAGCCTTTGCTGGTTTTGGAAAGATGAACAAGATCCTCCCTGAACGCAAACCAGACTTCAAGCGACAACAGGCACACATAGAAACTCGCCACATAGCCGAACATGGCCATCGCCGAGGTGAAGTGCGGCGTAATCAACGGTTCAAAAGCACGGGTTGGCTGGCCCAGATGGAACAGTAATGGCATCGGTGCAAAGAACATGAAACACAATGCAGTCAACAGCGCAAATCTGGATACAGACTTGAACTGCTCAAGGCCAAATACATGATGCAAACTGGACACCACAAAGGCACCGGCCACCAGACCCGTGATATATGGATAGATCACGATCAACTCTGTCCATGGCACCTCGGTCTCGTTTGGGTAGACATGTCCGATATAGGGTGCAACATGCTCAAATACTCTTTCCATTATGAAACCTCCTTATCCGCGCCTGCATAATACAAATTGGGCTTGTTGCCCATTTCAGATTTCAGCACGGTTACCTGATTGTTTTTGATAAACAGGCTGATCGGGCTGTTTTTGTCGTTCAAATCACCAAACACCCGTGAGCCGGTCGGGCACACCTCAACACAGGCAGGATTCAATCCCTTGGTGATGCGGTGATAACACCAGTTGCACTTCTCGGCTGTACCGCGTTCTTCGTTCAGGCTGCGCACGCCGTACGGGCAAGCCTGCACGCAGTACTGGCAACCGAAACAATAATTTGTGTCGATCAATACCACGCCATCGGGCGCCTTGAAGGTTGCACCGGTCGGGCATACCTGAACGCATGAGGGCTCTTCGCACTGATTGCACAACTTGGGCACGAAGAAGGCTTTATCCACCTTTTCATCCTTGTAGCGATTGTCGAAACGGAAATGCACTTCGGAACCGACATTCTCGACGTTCTTTGGATCCGCCGGTGTATCAATCACAGCTTCGGCACTACCTTCCAGGTATACATAACGCTCAACCCAGGTACGGTGATGATTGGCATCTTCCTGCACGCTATTCTCGGCCTTGCACGCTTCCATGCAGCGCAAACAGCCAATACACCGGCTTACGTCAACGCCATAGGACCATTTATGCTCGTTCCAGTTGTAATTGGGAATCTTCGGCGGGTTATTCAGCGCTTCCTCGTATTGCGCCTCGTTTTGCTGGAATGCCAGCTTCTTGTCGGACTTATGATGACCGACACTTGCATCGCTGTTTGCGCTTACTACCGCGGCGGTGGCGGCAACGCCGGCACCCAGCAGCCCCAGGAAGCCACGGCGAGATATGCCTGTCTCATCCGTATCTGCCGTATTTTCAATTTGTTCTTGAATAGTCATATTTTCCTCGCTAAATAATTCTGATTATCTGCAATTCGAGCTGGCCAGATAAGCCGCAAGATTCTCAATATCGGATGCACTCAATGTTTTGGCTACGTTGGTCATGATTGCATGGTAACGCGCGCCATCCTGATTAGCTTTCACATTGCCTTCCTGGAAGGCTTTCAATGCGCTAACCAAATATTCTGCATTCTGACCAGCCAGATTAGGCCACGCCTGACTTGCACTTACACCGGCCAGACCCGGATTACGCAATCCGCCCGAGCTATGACACGATGCACAACCGGATGCGGCATATTTGGCCTTGCCCGCAGCCGCTTTGCCCTTGTCTGCACTCGGAGCCTTGCAACTATTCTTCGCATAGTAAGCAGATACATTTTCAATATCCGAATCGCTCAATGCCGAAGCCATCGCACTCATGATGCCGTTGGAGCGAGCATTGGATTTGTATGCTCGCAATGCATTTGACAGGTATACCTGCTTTTGCCCGGCAAGGTTGGGTATCGCTCCGCTTGCACTCACCCCTGTAGTTCCGTGGCACGTGGCGCAATTGGCAGAGACTGTCTTGCCTGTGGCAGCATTCCCTACTTCAGCCTTTTTCATCGCCACCATACGCGGCACTTTATCAAAATTGATCTTGGGTGAATGCGGGTTATGGCAGGTAACACACAACTCTTCTCCGGCATGCGCATCGATTACGACCTGGGGCTGAGTCGACGGGCGACCCTGCATTTTTTCATGGCAGGCCATGCACATTCCGCGCATTTCATCCGGTGTCAGCAACAGCTTTCTGCCCGGCACGTTGGATGCATGCACATGATCATGGGAATGCGTAATGGTTGTCATGCGATCTTCAACCGAAAGCGGCATGGGTTCTTTGGATGGATGATTGCCTGCAGCTGTATGGCAAACTTCGCAATTGGGACCCGATTTTACGACTATCCCCGGAACTGCATTATCCTTGGTTGCTTTGCGGTGTATACCGGCAGACCATTCGGCATAAACCGCCTTATGGCAGGATTGGCAGGATGCCGATCCCTGATGCTTAGGCAATTTGGAAGCGATCTCGGCTGGCGCATTACCGCGGTAATGGCCATATTGATAAAACGAACTATCCTTGAAATACCATCTTGCCGATAAAGCGATTATCGCCAACACGGCAATGACCGACAACAACCGTACTATATGCTTAGGCATAAACCTTCCCCTATTAATTTTAAGATTTTTTGTTAGACAAAATCTTTGCAATCATATTCTATTTTTAAAAAAAATGCGCCATTTATGACCCATCAAATATATATTTTTACAAAATTTATATAGATAAGAAACCACGAATATTAGAGGGTATTTATACACACGCAAATCGCATAATATTTTCGGTAAAAATGCGCAGAGCCGATACCAGGCTTTATCGTATAAACACTTATTCTGCAGAAGGGTATTGTCGAAAATGCAATGTCAGCACAATGCTGCTTATGCACTGATTGAATGAGGAAGAGCTAACGGCGGAAATAACAATAAACAAAACTCTGGTCTGCTCCAGATGGCGTGCAATGCAATTCTTTCGCACTCTTTACAAATTCAAAAGCATTGCCAAATTCCTGATGCAATGTATCCGGGCGATAGCGTACGATATCCAGCCCGCTACACTTTAAAGGCCCATCCTCTGCAAAGGTGGCAATAATCACATGCCCGCCCGGTTTAACCGTGCGCAGCACGGCTTGCACATAACGCTGGCGATCCAGCGGATCGGTGAGAAAATGAAATACAGCCCGATCATGCCACACATCAACGCTGGCTTCAGGGAGCTCCAGCTGAGTAACGTCCGCCTCTATCCACTTCACCCGGGATGCTTCCGGGCCGAGACGTTGCTGCGCTGCGTGCAATGCAACAGCGGAAATATCCAGTACGCTCAGCTTGCGATAACCCGCGTTAAGTAAATCATCGACAAGAACCGACGCACCCGCGCCGACATCAAGGATATTCGCATCCATTGCCACGGCGGAGTCTCGAATAAATTGCAGCGACAGGACAGCATGCGCCTGAAACCAGCTTACCTGCCCGGGTTGCCTGGCTTTATAAATAGCATCCCAATGTTTCTTGTCGGACATTGCCAGATCTCCTGTATGTCGCCCCTGCTATACACCAACCCAACTGGCCATGCTGGCCAGACTCAGCAACAGTAGCATGATCAACCAGAACACCAGCGCGCGCCAGACCAAACCTACGGCACTCTGCATAAAGTCAACATCCGCCATATCGCCAATACCTAATTCTGGCCGGTCGACCGAGACATCAAACTGCCCGACAGGCATGCCAAGCCGCACGCCCAATGCGCCTGCACCGCTTGCCAGTATGATGCCGCACTCTGGGTCAGGCCAGCCCGCTGCCTGAGTTCGCCAGCAATAGATAGCATCTTCGAAGTTACCTACGATCGCGAATGTAGCTGCCGTCAGGCGCATCGGCAGCCACTCTATCCAATGATAAAGCTGTGCGGCGAAATTGCCGAAGCTACCCAGTTCCACATTGTCCCTGTTCCCCCAACGCGTATTCAGAAAGCGCGCCAGGCGGTAAAGAATGGCACCGCCTGGCCCAAGGCCCAGCGACATGAAAATCACAAACCAGAACACCACCGCAAACACATTTCGGTGCGTTGCCAGCAGCGCCTCTTCCATGGTCAGGCGTATCACCTCCTCAGAACTCAAGTCATCGCAGGGATGGCCGCGCCAAGTGGAGAGCAAACCGCGCGCCAGCTTAAGATCGCCATTGCGCAAAGCCTTGTGAATATCGGTGAAATAATGGCTGAACTGGCGAAAACCCATCGTCAGATACAGCACCAGCACACAAAACGCCCAGGCAAAAATGGGGTGCTGCACAGCCAACAGCCAATACAGGGACAGCGACGCAATCAAGGGCACGGCGATGGCCAGTATCCATGCGATCTGTCCCTGCTTGCTCTCACCCGCATTGAAATTGCGCTGAAAAAAATCGACATAGCTGCCTAACCATGTGTTCAGGTATTTACGCGAGGACAGGGGGTGAAGCTGTTCAAGCAACAGCGCAAAGATAAGAGAAAGTAGGCTCATGGCATCACATAAAATCACACAACAATTGCAGGATTAATAAAATTCCGGGCGATCTATTTAAACACGCTATTGCATTGCCCCAGCATGACGTTTGACCACGCTATCGATGAAATTGCGCAAATAACCTTCAGTTTGCGAGCTGTGAAAACGGTCAATTTCCACCCCGTGGCTGTAGGCGATCACTGTAGGAAAGCCACGAACCTTGTGACGACCGGCGATCCGCATATTTTCATCCGCATCGACCAGGGCCAGCAGGAAGGCGCCATCGTATGCGTCAGCCAGCTTGTGCAGCAAGGGGCCCAGCACCCGGCACGGCGCGCACCATTCGGCACTAATATCGAGCAATATTGGAGTCTCATGTGATTTAGCAATCACCAATTCATCAAAATCAGCTTCTTCAACGTTGTAAATATGCTTATGTTCAGTTTTCATTTTTTTTACAGGAAATCAAAAAATTATGCCTGGATTCAAGTATGGGTACGCCAGTGTAATCGGAGCCGGAATTTCCTGCCACTGCTGTTTTAGTTGGCAAATTCACCCCGGGTGATGGATGTTGCAGTTAGCTCGCGCCGCGCTTTGAGAAATCCTTGGGGCGAAAGCCGAGCAAGCCCAGCACCGCAAAATAAACCGCCACCCCCAGCGCAACCAGCCAACCCAGATGCACAATTCGCGCCCAGCCATGCGTGCTCAGCCAGTGTTGCTCGGTGCCCATGCCAAACCACAACACCAGCCCCAATGCCAGCAGCGCAACTGCAATCTTGAGCATAAATTTCAGCCAGCCCGGTTCAGGCTGAAATATGCCGCGCTTGCGCAACAGGTAAAACAGTGTCGCGGAATTGATGCAGGCACCAAGGCCAATCGCCAGCGCCAGCCCCGCATGTTGCGCCATGCCAAAGTATTTCAGGCTAAAAATAAATATCAGGTTCATGATCTGGGTGGCGATGAGCGTGATGATGCCTATTTTCACCGGAGTCCGAATATCCTGACGCGCATAGAAGGCCGGCGCCAGCACCTTAACCAGCAGCATGCCGATTAGTCCTACGCTATAACCCACCAGCGCATTGCGCGTCATCAGCACATCATGCGCCACAAACGCGCCCCCCTGAAAAAAGGTGGCCAACAGCGGCACTGCAATCAGGCCGAGGCTGAGTGCTGCGGGCAAGGTCAGCATCATGGTAAGGCGCAGTCCCCAATCCAGCATTTTGGAATATTCCTCCGTATTGCGGTCGGCATGGTACTTTGACAGAGAGGTGAGCAAAATGGTGCTGATTGCTACCCCCAGCAAGCCTGCGGGTATCTCCATCAGGCGGTCTGCATAAAACAGCCAGGACACGCTGCCCGTAATCATGAACGATGCGAAGATGGTATTGATAATCAGGCTGATCTGGCTGATCGACACGCCAAAAATCGCCGGCCCCATCTGTTTCAGCACGCGCCATACGCCTTCATCCTTAAGACTGAAGCGCCAGCGCGGCAACATGCCGATTTTTTTCAGAAACGGGATCTGAAAAGCCAGCTGTATCCCCCCTCCCAGGAATGTTGCCCAGGCCAATGCCATGATAGGCCGCTCGAAATAGGGTACCAGCCACAACATCGCAGCAATAAAACACAGGTTAAGCAAAACCGGTGCAAAAGCCGACACCCAGTATTTGTTATAGGTATTGAGGATGCCTGCCGATACGGCAACCAGCGAGATAAAGAAAATATAGGGCGACGTGATGCGGAGCAGTTCAACGGTGAGAGAGAATTTCTGCGAATTGGCCGCGAAACCAGGGGCGGTGATATATACCAGAACAGGCGCTGCGATAATGCCGATCAGCGTGATCACAAACAGAATAATCGCCAGCAAGGTAGTGACATGGTCCACCAGCAACTTGGTTTCATCATGTCCGCGACGACTCTTATATTCGCTGAAAATAGGCACAAAAGCCTGCGAAAAGGCGCCCTCGGCAAACATGCGGCGCAGCAGATTGGGCAGCCTGTAGGCAATTACAAATGCCTCATTAGCCATGCCCGCGCCGAAAATACGCGCCATCAACATATCGCGCACAAAGCCGAGTATGCGCGAAAGTAAGGTCATGCTGCTGATGCTGGCCAGTGTTTTAAGAAGATTCATAGACTACATTTACAAAATAATAGGCAACAGCAGAATCATAGCATCACCGCACCGTATGCTGGCTGACGCGACGCGTTCTTAGGCGCACCCGGATGATCACGGCATAGATAATCAGATTAAACGCAAGCACCACGCCCGCAAGCAACAGCTGCACAGTTGGCGTCAGTCCGGCAGGATAGATAAGAGGCAGCAAATAGCGCCCGATAAAATCACCCTGATAAACATAGCCGCCACCTAACGCCCGAAAATAATTCTCCAGCGGCGTAAGCGGGCACACCCAGCCCGATATCTCGGCAAGCACCACCCAAAGCACCGCCGGAAAATGCAGCCAGACCAGACGCGGCCGGCGCAGCAAGAGCAAGCCTCCAGCGAGCACAAAGACGATAAAAGCAAAGTGCACGACCAGCACGATGTCAGCGAGTAATTGATACAAACAAAGCCCCCGTGTCGCTTACCCCGGCGTCGCACACTGGAGTTTATCCGTGCAGCGGCGGAGATTGCGTGATTTCACCGGTGAACATTCCTGGATTGAACTTGTGCGATGCTCACTTTATAGAACCGAGAAAATTATTCACTGCCTTTACCATCTCGGCCTCGTGATCGTTATAGAAGTGGTCGCTCTTCGCCACCATCACCTGCCTGGAGTTGAGGTTTTCATTGAGCGACGCTGCGCGCTTTTTGGCCGTCTGCAGCACTGGCGGCAAATCATGTTCCCCGTACAGATCGAGCACGGGGATGCTTATACCTGAATAAGTGTAGCCACGTCCAATGCCAAGAGAAGCCCATGCGGCCAGCCTGTGCTGATTATTCTCCACAAACATGCGGCTCATTGCCGAACCCATGCTGTGCGACACAATCGCGATTTTTTTATATCCCTTGGCCTGCAAAAAATCCACCGCGACAGCAATGCGCTCTTCCGCCTCGGGGAACAGGGGGAGGTATGCTTCCCCTTCGGCATCGTTGGCGAGCACGGGCATTTGAATCGACAGCGTAGTATAGCCCTGCTCGGCAAGCTGAGTGCGCAACGTACCAACCATATTCCAGTCCGGATGTATGCCTAAGCCATGAATGACGACCAATCCCAACTTTCCATCGCCGGTCTTTGCATCCTTGGCCTCGGTAAAAATGGTCAGAAATTTGCGGCCTTGCTTGAGCTCGAGAAAAACGGGATCCCCCACCACAATGCCGGGGATAATTTCATCCGCCCATTTTCTTTCACGCGCATAATCTGCACCGGCAAAAGCCAGCTGAGATGCCAATAATAATATAATTGCCGCAGACTTACGCATATTCCACCCCATAAAAAATATCAAACAAATACAACGACAAATATCTTTCAAAGCTGCATACATCAACATTGCAGCGACGCCAAACCTCCTTCAATATTTTCACTGCAACTATTTATTATTATGGATGGATCATACACCCAAGTGGCACAGAAACTTCTACGAACCAGATTCATTTCATGCAAAGCTTGCAGCGTTATAAGTGCCAGACATAGGCATAAAAATTATAATCGATAGAATATTCCGGCAGGTTTTAAGGTATGCTCAACACTTTTAACACAGTGCGCTTTCGCGCTAATGAAGCGAAATCGATTATGCTAATAGCTGTACGTACGGAGATTATCAAAAGATGATATCAAGAAGGCTGCTCTCTAACTATTGCTTTATTTTATTGTTGTTGCCCAATTTGGGTTGGGCCCTGAATGAATCTGGAACCTCCCCTGCCGCGCAATCTTCACCTGCAATAACTGCGCCTGTCCGCCCTGTACCAGCACAAGCTGTACCTGCAAAACCGGCAGCGGCTCCGGCCAAACCGGCTCCTGCTAAACCCGCCCCTGGGCACGTTGCGCCTGTCAAGCCTGCTCCGGTTAAACCTGTCCCTGCCAAGCCTGTTCCGGTTAAACCTGTCCCTCCCAAGCCTGTTTCGGTTGAACCTGTCCCTCCCAAGCCTGTTTCGGTTGAACCTGTTCCTGTATCAGCCGCGCCTGCCGAACCGGCAACCATCCAATCGGCACCGGCCGCAACATCGTACGAATCCTTTGCTAATGCAGGCGCCAAAACAAGCGATATCGACCTCTTTGTCCGCGAGGACTGTCCCAATTGTGTCAAAGCCGGGGAATTTTTGGCAAAGCTGAAAAGCCTAAAACCTCAGTTGCAGATAGCAATTAGAGATGTGCGCAAAGAGCCCGCAGCGTTGGAGCTGTTAAAGCGCATGGCACAGAATCAGGGGGAGTCTGCGTTGGACTATCCTGCATTTGTAGTGGGCGGACAACTTATCATCGGTTTCTCGGAAGAAGCAAGCACCGCCCAGCTCATACTGGATACCCTGGCCACTACCCATCCAACAAGCCTGGGATCGGATAATGACTCAAATGATTGCGAGACAGGCAAGGAGTTGAGCTGCGGCCTGATTCCGCCTGCGCCTGCTGCCAAGCAAGAAATCGCCACCATCAACTTTTTAGGTTACAGCGTGCCGCTGGTACAGGTAGGCTTGCCCCTGCTCACGCTGGCAATGGGAATGCTTGATGGCTTGAACCATGGCTCCACATGGGTATTAGTCCTGATGATGTCACTCTTGGCCCCGATGAAAAACCGGTCACTTTTGTTCACCATCGCCGGCACTTTTATCGCCGTGCAAGGCATCATTTACTTCATGCTGATGACAGCCTGGCTCAATCTTTTCGTGATGGCCGGTACCTCGCAAATTTCAGAAATAGTCATCGCGTCGATTGCGCTGCTTGCTGGAGCAATCTACTTTAAGAAATATATGTATTTCGGCCAGAACCTTTCGATCTCGTCCCACGAAATTGCCAAACCCGGCATATACACCCGCATACGTAAAATCGTGGAAGCAGAAAACCTTACCGTTGCACTGCTGGGCACAACAGTACTTGCCATTCTGGTGCAAATTGGAGAATTCAGCTATACATCGGTATTTCCGGCGCTGTATACACGGATACTGACCCTCCAGAATCTGGATAGCCTGAGCAACTATGGATACCTGTTGCTGTACGACTTTGCTTACATGCTGGATGACATCATCGTACTGATGATTGGCGTTGTGACCCTCGGCAAGGGTCGCTCGCAAGATCATGAAGGCCCCATGCTTAAGCTCGTGAGCGGCTTTGTCATAATTGGGGTGGGAGCATACTTACTGCTGGCCCGGCATTGATTTGATTATGCCCCCATAGCCGGGAACGAGCGCGCGTGGGGAGGGACAGCTAGGGCAGCGTCAAGGGGGTGTCCTGAATTTTGTGTAAACGGAATTCATTAATGCTGCGGCATCCGTTCCTCGAACTGGATAGTAAAACGATTCAGTGCCGCTTTCCAGTCCCTTATCGGCATCGTCCATTTTTTACTGA
>Ga0307377_10000048_pt1 | contig 182592 bp, 147 predicted proteins | sample TR3MG_FD_202535 | JGI IMG/M metagenome (GOLD analysis project Ga0307377, IMG submission 202535) | Soil microbial communities from Risofladan, Vaasa, Finland - TR-3 | ecosystem: Environmental > Terrestrial > Soil > Coastal area > Acid sulfate soil | place: Finland: Risofladan, Vaasa... | reverse complement strand
TGTCAACATGGCAGGCCGAACGTAACGACGCAGAGGTAAGCGTGGATTGGCAATTCACCACTGCGGATGCTCGAGCAAAACTCAAAAAATTATACCCTGTAATTTAGGCGTTACGGACTACTAGGAGAGGCGCAAACCTCTGAGCTATGCCGCTGGGCTTTATCTGCTGTTGCGGGCTCTTTTTCCGTTCGAATTCGACGAAAAGTGGCGGTTAATTTTCTTGCAACATCCGTTTTTTATGTTAAATTCAGGGGTGTAAGAGCTTTGGGCAGGTAGCTCAGTCGGTAGAGCAACGGACTGAAAATCCGTGTGTCGGCGGTTCAATTCCGCCCCTGCCCACTTGATAAGTCAAGGGGCGCCAAACAATTAGGCTCATGAGTCTGTCCTGTGAGCGAAACAGAGGCGTTTGTTCGTGCTCACGGAAATCAGGGGCATGCAGAATAACTTCAGAGCTTGGTACGCCTGAAAAAGAAACCATGGGCGTTTTCGGGGAGACATTATCGAAATGAGTCTCAACTTGTCTGGTCTGGACAAACTGGAAAGCCAAAGCATATTCATTATCCGGGAGGCGTACAGCCAGTTCAGAAAAGTCGCGATGCTCTGGTCCATCGGGAAAGACTCCACAACTCTGCTCTGGCTGGTCAGAAAGGCCTTCTTCGGCAGGATACCGTTTCCGGTTCTGCATCTTGACACTACCTTTAAGTTCAAGCAGATTTATGATTTCAGAGACAAATATGCAAAAGAATGGGGGCTTAATCTGATTGTAGCAAAGAACGACGAAGCCATCAGTAAGGGCACCGGCCCAAATAAAGGAAAGTTCCAATGCTGCAACGAACTGAAGACCGTCGCTCTCAAACAAGCCATTGCCAGGCATGGTTTTAAGGCCCTGTACCTTGGCATCAGAAGGGACGAACACGGTATTCGCGCAAAGGAAAGGGTTTTTAGTCCGAGAGACGGGGATTTTGAATGGGACTACAAGAACCAGCCCCCCGAATTGTGGGACCAGTATAAGACTAAGGCAGCAGAGGAAGAGCACATCCGGGTTCATCCCCTGCTGGGCTGGCGTGAGCTCGACGTTTGGGAGTATGTCAAGAGAGAAAACATCCCAATTGTTGACCTGTACTTTGCCAGGAACGGGAAAAGGTATAGAAGCATCGGATGCGAAACCTGCTGCGAAACCGTTGATTCGGATGCTGATACGATAGACAAGATTGTCGAGGAACTAAGGACCTCTAAGGTTTCTGAGAGGAGCGGCCGGGCGCAGGACAAGGAAGAAGACTACATGATGCAGAAACTCAGGTCACTCGGGTATATGTAAATGAGTACCCACGAGGAGGTCCACCTTCGCTCGATAAGGATTTAGGTTGCACTAACGGGGGCTAATATGGACGTGCTCAGCTTTGTTATCGTGGGTCACGTAGATCACGGGAAGTCAACTCTTATCGGAAGACTGCTTTATGACACAGGCTCACTGCCGCCGGACAAGATACAGGAAGTGCGAAAGGCTTCCGCCGGGCGCGGCAGAGAGACTGAGTTTGCCTACCTCCTGGACCATCTGGAAGAAGAGCGTGAGCAGGGTATTACCATTGATACGACACAGGTTTTCTTCAAGACCGACAGTAGACGATACGTAATAATCGATGCACCGGGCCATGTGGAATTCGTCAAGAACATGATTACCGGCGCTTCACAGGCGGAGGCGGCGGTTTTAATCATCGACGTCGCCGAGGGCATCAAGGAGCAGACCAAAAGGCATTCGTATATGTTGTCGCTACTGGGGCTTCATCAGGTCGTTGTCGTCCTGAACAAAATGGACCTTGTTGGTTTTTCGCAGGAGCGATTCGACGCCGTCAAAAAAGACGCACAGCAATGGCTCAAATCCATAAGCATCGAGCCCTTTTTTTATATTCCCATTTCCGCAATCAACGGCGACAACATTGCCGCCAAATCAGACAAGATGACGTGGTATACGGGCCCGTCTTTTCTTGAAAGCCTCGACTCGCTGAAGAACGCCCAGCCGCCACAAGACAAGGCTTTGATTTTTCCCGTACAGGATGTTTACAAAATCGACGGCGACAGGATTATCGCCGGCAGAGTCGAAGCCGGCGTACTTCGCGCGAACCAACTCGTCAAGGTTCTGCCGAGCGGCCAGACAACGAAAGTGACAAGCATCCAAAAGTTCCCGTCGCGAGTCGAGCTCGCCGTCGCCGGTGAAAGCATCGGCATAACCACCGAAGACCCGCTGTTCCTTGATCGGGGCGACGTCCTCTGCACGCCCGATGCCGAACCCACACTTACCGACACATTCGATGCAACCATCTTCTGGATGTCAAAAAATGAATTCAAGAAGAATAAGAAAATCACAATACGGTGTGCAACTCAGGAAACCACCGCCAAAGTTGAGAGAATAGACAGCAGAATCGACTCCTCTACGCTTGACATTCTCGAACGGGATGCCGGCACACTGAAAAACCTCGAAGTCGGCCAGGTGACCATAAAAACCAAGGCACCTCTTGTAATTAAGTCTTTCAACGACGTAAGAGAACTTGGCAGATTTGTCTTCGTCGAAGGCGATAATATCTGCGCAGGCGGAATAATTACCTGCGACAAATAGAATGAAACCCCAGCGACTCATCATAATCGGCCTCGACGGCGTACCGCTTCGACTGCTCGAAGATTTAGCCCGAGCCGGGATCATGCCCAACACCGCCAGGTTAATTTCTGCAGGGGTGTTGAGAAAAATGAGGTCGTCCATCCCGGAGGTCTCCTCGGTGGCGTGGTCAACAATAATTACGGGTGAGAACCCCGGCCAACACGGCATATTCGGCTTTACGGATTTGTACGCGGGGTCCTATAAGATGAGGTTCCCAAATTTCAGTGATTTGAAATCGCCGCCGTTCTGGAATCTTGCAAAAGGCCGGTCGGTCATCATAAATGTCCCCTCGACATATCCCGTCAGGGATATGAACGGCGTGCATATATCCGGCTTCGTCTCGGTCGACATTGATAAAAGCGTGTACCCTAAGTCTCTAATACGCCGGTTGAAAAGCCTCGACTATCGGCTGGACGTCGATTCAGACAAGGCACACAAGGACATGGGCCTGTTCCTTCATGACCTTGACGAGACGCTGACTGCAAGAATCAAGGCCTGCGAATATCTGTGGAACTACACAGACTGGCAAACCTTCATGCTCGCATTTACAGGGACTGACCGGCTGATGCATTTTCTGTTCGCCGCCTATGAAGACCAGAACCACAAATACCACAATGAGTTTCTGAATCACTTCGGCCGAATCGACCAGGCCATAGGCGAGATTCTTTCCAAGACCAAAGATGGGGACGCTTTTATAATGCTCTCAGACCATGGATTCGAAAGATGCGAAAAAGATATCTATGTCAATCATCTTCTGGCCGGCGAAGGTTTTTTGACGCTCAAGCCCAGTCCCGAGCCGATGCTTCTAAACGTTGCCTCTGCCACCAAAGCATTTGCTCTCGACCCGGCTCGCATTTACATTAATCAAAAGGGCAAATATCCCGCGGGCAGCATAGACGGCAGGGATAAAGATGCCTGTCTTAAAGAGCTGGAGAGTCTTTTTTTATCCCTGCAGGTCGACGGCAAAAAAGTCATAAAGAGCATCTATCGAAAGCAGGACGTATACAGCGGCCCGTATTTCGAGAACGCCCCGGATATGGTTCTGGTCGGAGAGAAAGGGTTCAATCTCAAAGGCGCCATACATACCAAGGAACTTGCCGGCACAGGGCCATTCACAGGCAAGCATACTTACGATGATGCTTTCTTGCTGGTAAGCAGTCCCGAAATTGGGCCGGAGCTTGACGACCAAGCCTCTGTAATCGATGCAGGCCGACTAATCAGGTCTCTCGCAGCCGATAGCTGACCGCCACACGACGCAAAGCTCCCCACACGGTCAGGTTAGATACACAAGAAGGCCGCAAGCACAGTTCGGTAAGTAGTCTCCGGCACTAAAACCGTATCGCTCGCGTCCAGCGCTTCCGGCGGCAACGTTTATAAGCATCGGCTCCAGACCCGCTATTCAGAAGGCAGTCTCCACCCTTGCCGGTGATGTCGGCAGAACTTCAATAAATGTTTGTCACAACTCGGCAAACTGCTACAATAAGACCAATTTCGAAAAGTGTATTTATGTTTGTTACCGATATTCTGAATCGCAGGGATGGAATTATCGCGGGTTACTACAAACAGCGCCTTAAGGATGGATAATAGTGGAGTTTGAGTCATGAAAAAGTTTTTAGCGGTAACTGTGTTTGTCGCTATGGCTATTGTTCTTGGCGCAGTCGGCTGCCAGCGGAAGGAAAAAAGCAAGGATGTCTATCGCATTGCGGTGATTCCCAAAGGCACTACACACGTTTTCTGGAAATCGATACATGCCGGAGCGGTCAAGGCGGAACAAGAGCTGAAAGAGTGGGGGGTGGAAGTAATATGGAAGGGACCTCTCAAAGAGGATGACAGAGAGTCACAGATTCGAGTGATGGAGGATTTCACAACGCGCGGCGTCTCGGGAATAGTGCTGGCGCCGTTAGATGATACTGCGCTTCGCAGGCCGGTCAAGGACGCGGCGAGCAACGGCATCCCGGTGGTAATCATCGACAGCGGCCTGAAGAGCGAGGATTACGTCAGTTTTGTCGCTACGGACAACTACATCGGGGGCCGCAAGGGCGGCGAACATCTGGCCAAGATTCTGGGCGGCAAGGGCAAGGTGATTATGCTTCGATACCAGGAAGGCTCCGCCAGCACGGCCAATCGCGAACAGGGCTTCCTTGATGTGCTGAAGGAGAAGTATCCGCAAATCGAGGTCGTCAGCGCAAATCAGTACGGCGGTGCAACCACGGAGAGCGCCTACCAGGCAAGCGAGAACCTGCTGGCGCCGCTGAGAGCGCCCGACGGCGGATTGATGATTGACGGCATCTTTTGCCCGAACGAGTCAACGGCTTTTGCGATGTTGCGAGCCCTGCAGGACAGCGGGCTGGCGGGAAAGGTGAAATACGTGGGCTTTGATAGCTCTGAGCGCCTGGTCCAGGGACTGCACAGAGGCGAGATTCACGGGCTGGTCCTGCAGGACCCAATCAATATGGGCTATCTGGGCGTCAAGACGATGGTAAGACACCTGCGGGGCGAGAAAGTGGAGAAGCGCATTGATACCGGCTCAGTCGTGGCGACCCCGGAGAATATGAACGAACCTCGCATCAGAGAACTGTTGGAGCCCGATTTCAAAAAATGGCTCAAGGAAGGATAGATTCAGCCGACAGGCCACCCCGGTTGAAAATGGACGGGGTTTCCAAACGCTTCGGGGCGACGGTAGCGCTCGAGGATGTCGGTATCGAGGCGGCTCCGGGCGAGGTACTTGCGCTGGTGGGTGAAAACGGCGCCGGCAAGAGTACACTTATGAAAGTTCTTTCGGGGGCGGTCAAGGCCGATGCAGGTCGGATGTGGCTGGATGGTATGCCATATCGGCCAAGTAATCCGCTCGAGGCCCGCCGAGCCGGCGTGGCTATGATTTATCAGGAGCTTTCACTAACGCCGCACCTGAGCGTACAAGAAAACATCGTATTGGGCATGGAGCCGACAACACTGGGCGTGGTACGGCGGAATGAAGTTCGCAGGCGCGCGATTGAGGCGCTGAGGGAATTTGACAATCCGGAACTTACGCCGGATGCACGCGTGAGCAAGCTGTCGGTGGGTTCGCAGCAGTTGGTAGAGATAGCGCGTGCCCTGACCACCGGCTGCCGTGTATTGGTGCTGGACGAGCCCACCAGCAGTCTGACTCAGCAGGATGTGGAACGCCTGTTCGAGCTTATACGGCGGCTCAAACAACAAGGAAAAGCCATTGTCTACATATCACACTTTATCGAAGAGGTCAAACGTGTCGCGGACCGCGTAACAATTCTGCGCGACGGAAGAGTTGTCGGCAAGAGCGAGGTTGCCGCTATCAGCACCGACGAGATAATCGCGCTTATGGTTGGTCGGCAGGTTGAGGAACTTTATCCGCGTTCTGCACGCCAGGCCGGCGAGGTCATTTTGGAAATTGAGGACCTGGCCGGTTTGAAGAAACCCGAGTCGGCCAGCCTGCAACTAAGACGAGGAGAGGTGGTGGGTATTGGAGGGCTGGTGGGTGCGGGGCGAACAGAACTGCTACGAAGCCTTTTCGGGCTGGAGCCAGTACGGCGGGGTAGAATTCGACTTGGGGTTTACGCGGGGCCGGCTTCGCCTGTCAGGCGATGGATGCAGGGAGCCGGCCTTCTCAGTGAGGACCGAAAACAAGAAGGGCTGGCGCTTTCGATGAGCGTGGCGGATAACGTTACCCTTACGAAACTGAAGGGCTTTGGGCCGTTTGGGATAGTGCTGCCGAGCCGACAGGATAAAGCCACGCACCGCTGGATAGAACGGCTGGATATCCGATGCCGAGGGCCCAGAGAGCCGGTTTCGTCGCTTTCAGGCGGCAATCAGCAAAGAGTTGCGTTGGCCCGGTTGTTACAGCATGACGTAGATGTGCTGCTTCTGGACGAGCCGACCAGAGGTATTGATGTGGCAGCAAAGGCGATGATCTATCAATTGATTGACACGCTGGCGACCGGTTCACCCGCAGAAGGACGACCGCCGAAGGCGGTGCTGATGGTAAGCAGTTATCTGCCGGAACTGACAGGTGTTTGCGACCGCGTGGCCGTAATGTGTCGCGGCAGGTTAGGCCCCACACGCCGGATTGACGAAGTGGATGAGCATAAGCTAATGCTGGAGGCAACAGGACAAGGGGTTGGCAAATGAATCACAGCCGGGCGACGCTTGAACAAAAAGATAACTTCGGGTCAGGCTGGCTAAGGTGGCTTAATACTCTTGGCCCCGTATTGGCTCTGGCCGCGGTGTACGGCTTGTTTGCACTGATTGCACCGGCAAGTTTCAGGACCACGCGAAACCTCGAAATGATTGCCCGACAGACTACCATCGTGGGCGTGGCGGCTCTGGGGATGACACTGGTAATCATATCAGGGGGAATCGACCTTTCGGTTGGCTCAATTGTGGCCCTCAGTACGGTTGTTATAGCCTGGCTGCTTCAATACGCCGGCACGGGGCCAATCACCGCAGCCTTGGGCGGCGTGGCGGCGGCGGCGTGTTTCGGATTCCTCAGTGGAATGCTCATAACCCGGCTGCGGGTGGTGCCTTTCATTGTGACACTGGGTATGATGCTTGTGGTCCGCGGGACGGCCAAAGGCATCGGACAAGAACAGAAAATAGATGTAAATCCGGAGCTGCTGAAGTGGCTGGAGCAACTGCTCGCCTCCGTGCCGAAAGAGCACCGCTGGATGCTCCTGCCGCCGGGTGTATGGCTTCTTGTGGTTCTGGCGGTGGCGATGGCGGCCCTGTTGCGGTACACAAGAGTTGGAAGGCACACCTTCGCCATCGGTTCCAACGAGCAGACAGCCAGGCTTTGCGGAGTGGCGGTGGAGCGGGTCAAGTTGTTTGTTTACACCCTTTGCGGGGCGTTCGCAGGGCTGGCCGGACTTATGCAGTTCTCAAGGCTGACGGTGGGAGACCCCACGGTCGCAATCGGTTTGGAATTAGACGTGATAGCGGCGGTGGTAATCGGCGGGGGCAGTCTTTCCGGCGGCGAGGGGTCTATTCTCGGTACGCTCGTCGGGGCGCTGATTATGACAGTTATCGCTTCAGGGTGCACACAAATGGGGCTGTACAATTGGGTACAGGAAATCATCACCGGAGCGATAATCGTGCTGGCAGTAGCTTTGGACCGACTGCGGCACCGTCGCATTGCCTAAGAGCAGCTCTCGGGGATTCCTGATTGTGGCTTGTTCCGGGGCTGTTGTGTCGTTGTTTGGGCCTGAATCGCCGGTAAACGTCTTCTCGTAGACATTCGAATGATGTTGCATTAAAATCGACGAAGTATGAAATTGGCGCTTACGTTAACATCCTTACTTGCATTCTTTACCGCCGGCTGCGGTGAAACAGTCGACCCCAACGAGCCTGTGGGCACGATACAAATAAAGGGTTCCGATACAATCGTCAATGCCGAACAGAAAGTCAGCGAAGAATTTATGAAAGAGTATCCCCATGTTTTTGTCGCTGTAACCGGAGGCGGCAGCGGGGTGGGCATCGCATCACTGATAAACAAGACGTGTGACATAGCCGCGGCATCCCGGGAAGTTAAGGCCAAAGAAATGGAATTAGCCGAGAAGCGGGGGGTATTCCCTCACGAAATCGTGGTTGCTTACGATGGCGTGGCGGTGATAGTGAATAAGAATAATCCGGTCGATAAGCTGACAATCGAGGACCTGCATAAGATATTCACCGCAAAGGCGACCAACTGGAAGGAGTTTGGCGGGGCCAATCTTCCAATGGTAACGCTTTCGCGTGAGGTCAGCTCCGGCACGCACATGTATTTCAAGGAGCATGTAGTCCGGCTCGGCAAGAAAGACAGTACGGAAGAGTTCTCCGCCGGTACGTTGCTGTTGTCGTCATCGCAGGCGATTGTGGAAGAAGTTGCAACTAACGAAGCTGCAATCGGATATCTTGGCATGGGTTATGTCAGTGACAGAACAAAATCGCTGCTGGTAGGTAAAGGCGGGCAGTTTTATCCGCCCGATGTCGACCATGTCATAGCCAAAACCTACCCCCTTTCCCGTCCGCTCTATTTCTATACGGACGGTGAGCCGAAAGGGACAACAAAACTGTTTATCGATTTTACATTGAGCCTAAAAGGACAGGAGCAGTTCAGAGAGACCGGTTTTGTACCGCTGGGAACAGATGTCGGCAAGAAGGATTAAAGAGTTTGTCATAGAATCGTGTATAAGGCTGAGCGGCCTTCTGGTTATCGCCTTTGTGTTTCTGATTTTTCTGTTCCTGCTGAGGGATGCGCTTTCTTTGTTCAGGGTGTACCGTCTTGGGGAGTTCCTTTTCGGCAGAAACTGGCAGCCTGTTTCTGAGCCGCCGAAGTTCGGCATGGTTCCGCTGCTGCTCGGTTCGATATATGTCACCGTCGGGGCCATTGTCATTTGTGTACCCATAGGCGTCGCGTCGGCGATGTTCATCGCCGAGGTTGCCCCACAGTTTCTGAAGCATGTTCTCAAGTCGATGGTTGAGATTCTTGCGTCGATTCCGAGCGTTGTTTTGGGATTTATCGGCATTGTCTGGCTTGGTCCGTTTCTCAGGAACACTTTTAATCTGAGTACCGGCATGTGCGGGCTGACAGGGAGCCTGCTGCTGGCATTTATGGCTCTGCCGACAATAATCAGCATTTCGGAAGACGCCCTCGTGAGCGTGCCGAAGAGTTACAGGGAGGCGGCGTTCGGGCTGGGGGCCACGAACTGGCAGACACTGTGGCGGATTGTGCTGCCGTCAGCTTCATCAGGCATCATCGCGGCTGTAATGCTGGGCGTCGGCAGAGTTATTGGCGAAACTATGGTGGTGATGATGGTTACGGGCAATGCGCCTGTCATACCGCACTCAATCCTCAAGCCCTTGAGAACGCTGACGGCAACAATAGCCGGTGAAATGGGTGAAACGGTCGGCGGGTCCGAGCACTACTTCGCTCTGTTCGCAGTCGGTCTGGTGCTGTTTGTTTTAGCGTTCCTGATTAACCTGCTGGCGGATGTGTATTTACGGAAGGCACGAAAATGAACGGCGCGAGAACTCGCCAGAAAGTTGCTTTTTTCGTACTCGGCGTTGCCACTTTGCTCGTGATGGCGCCGATCGCTATGACGATTCTGTACATAATCAAAAACGGCATCGGAGCGGTGACGTGGCAGTTCATTACCGAATCGCCGCGAAACGGGATGAAAGAGGGGGGCATTTTTCCCGCAATCGTGGGGACAATTCTGCTTGTAATCGGCACAATGGTGTTTTCGCTTCCATTGGGTATATTGTCTGCTGTCTATCTGGTCGAATATGCCAGAGATAATATTTTTACCCGTATGATTAAACTATCTGTCGTAAACCTTTCCGGAATCCCGTCGGTTGTATATGGTTTATTCGGGTTCACGCTTTTTGTAATATTTCTGAAGCTGGGCACCTCGATTCTGGCCGGTTCGCTTACATTGGCGATAATGAGCCTGCCAGTGATTATCACGGCCACCAAAGAGGCGCTTGAGGCGGTACCGGCGAGCTTTCGGGAGATAAGCCTGTCTTTGGGGGCGACAAAATGGCAGACGGTTCGACATTGCGTACTGCCGTATGCGGTGCCCGGCATCCTCACGGGGACCGTTCTGAGCCTGAGCAGGGCCGCGGGCGAGACGGCGCCGATACTATTTACGGTCGCCGCGTTCTATCTTCCTCGGCTGCCGCGTTCAGTTTTCGACCAGGTCATGGCGCTGCCATACCATCTTTATGTTATCTCGACGCAGGTTCCGAACATGCCTATGCGGCTGAGCTTCGCCACGGGCTTTGTGCTTATAGCCCTGGTATTTCTGATGAATCTGGTGAGCATAGTGCTGCGTGCGCATTTCAGAAAGAAGAAACAATGGTAGCCGAAGCGATAATAAGAACTGTGAATCTAAATTCGTATTTTAGTTCGCTTCAGGTCTTAAAGAACATAAACCTGGAAATCAACAGGAACGAGATTCTGGGAATCATCGGGCCGGCCAACAGCGGAAAGACGACGTTTCTGCGGGCGTTGAACAGGCTCAACTATCTTGATCCGGCGTACTCGCAGGATGGGGAGATTTTTCTCGCGAATCAGAATATCTCGGACCTGAGTGACACTGTTCTGCGCAAGAAGATCGGGATCATTTTCGCGCTGCCTCAGGTACTGCCGGTGAGTATTTACGACAATGTTGCGTATGGCCCGAGAGTTCACGGTACTACCCAAAGGAAGAAGGTGAGCGAGATTGTGGAAGATGCCCTGAGAAAGGCCTATCTGTGGGACGAGGTCAAAGACAGGCTCGATCTGCCCGCTCCGAGACTTTCCGGCGGTCAGCAGCAGCGACTTTGCATAGCCAGGACCCTCGCCGTGGAGCCGGAGGTGATTCTCTACGATGAACCGTGCTCGGGACTCGACCCTATTTCAACGGCCAAGGTCGAGGATGCGATGCAGCAGTTAAAGGAAAACTATACGCAAATCCTCGTGACCAATAATACAAAGCAGGCGGCACGGGTGAGTGAGCGATGTGGGTTCTTTCTTATGGGTGAGCTGGTTGAGATAGGTGAAACATCCGCGATTTTTACCCATCCACGGGATAAGCGGACGGATGATTACGTGAGCGGCAGGTTCGGATAAAATGGAATTCGTGCCAAAAATTGAGACGTCCGGTCTGAATCTATACTACGGCGATTTTGCAGCCCTGAAGGACATAAACATCAGGATTCCGCAGCGGAATATTACGTCGATCATCGGGCCTTCAGGATGCGGCAAATCGACGCTCCTGCGCTGCTTCAACAGGATGAACGACCTTATCGAGCACATAAGGGTCGAGGGCAGGATAGCAATCGAGGGCCAAAATATTCTCGAACCCGACACCGACCTGATACTGCTGCGGAGAAAAGTCGGTATGGTTTTTCAGCGGCCCAATGTTTTCGATTTCTCTATCTATGAAAATCTCAGGTTTGGGCTCCGGATACATCGCTCGTTGAATAAGAAGGACGAAGTTATGGCGGCCATCCGGACCGGGCTGGAGAGTGTCGGGCTGTGGCAGGATCTCAAGGACAAGCTGAGGCGAAATGCCCGCCGGCTTTCGCTGGAACAGCAGCAGAGACTTTGCATCGCGCGGGTGCTGATACTAAAACCTGATATAATCCTGCTGGATGAGCCGTGCTCGGCACTGGACCCAATCTCGACGCTTAGAATCGAGGAACTGCTGCGAGTACTGAGGCGGGAATACACGCTGGTGATAGTTACTCATAATATGCAACAGGCGGCCCGGGCGTCGGATTACACGGGCTTTTTGTATATGGGTGAGCTTATTGAGTTCGGGGATACAAATAAGGTCTTTACCAATCCGAAAGAGGAGCTTACCGAGAATTACATAAGCGGCCATTTCGGCTGATTTTCCTGGAGGCAATCGTATGGTTAGAGAGAGTTTTGGCAGACACATAAAAGAACTCGAAGAAGAAGTCAAAGACATGAGCGGAATGGTCATCACCGCAATCAACCGTTCGGTAGAAGCTCTCAAGAGCCGTAATGTTGATGACGCAAAACAAATTATTGATGCAGATGTACTCATAAACAAGAAACGGTGGGACACCGAGGAAAAGTGCATCAACCTTATAGCCCGGCAGCAGCCTGTGGCGACCGACCTGCGTGAGATTATAGCGGTTCTAAACATCATAACCGACCTGGAACGAATGGGTGACTATGCCGAGGGTATCGCCAAAATTGTTATTTTGCTCGGCGATGAGCCTCTGCTCAAACCTTTGGTTGACATACCGCTAATGGCACAGAAAGCCACCGCCATGCTCAGCAAGAGCATTGAGGCATTTGTCGGGCGCGATGCCAAAGCTGCCGAGGCCATCTGCGATGAAGATGACGAAGTTGACAGGCTCTACGACCAGGTTTATCGCGAGCTGCTGACATATATGATTGAGGAGCCTGCGACAATTTCAAGAGCGACATACCTTATCTGGGCCGCTCACAACGTCGAGCGAATCGCTGACCGCGTAACCAATATCTGCGAACGGATAGTTTTTCTGGTTACGGGCACTATGCGCGAAGTGAACGTCTCACGTTATTAGTCTGTACGGTTGCCGGCGGACCGACCCTAAAATCAGATAGGGTCTGTCAGGATAATTTTCCCGGCGGTCTCAACGATAAATACAAGCCGGGAGTATTGAAATCTCAAGCTGTTGAAAAATAATGAGCCTGAGATAATGGAGGCGGGGGATTCAAAACCCGTCGGCGCGTTTTCGTAAGCCCTTTCAGAAGCTTAACTTAGGATTTATTCCCCTGCTGAAAAGAGTTAAATTATTCTCAGGTTTAATCGCTCTTTATCACGTTTGGCCGCTTTTGGGCACCCTTGGTACTCGCGTATTACTCCCGCGAGAATGGCTATCTTTCGGCTCACCTCGGCTTGCACTTTCTATTCCCCTCTTGCTTGTACAACGCATGTTTTCGAGCAAAGGTTGGTTCCGTCACTGGTTGAAAGTCCTTTCCAAGTTCAGCCCACGCGGACGACCTTTATGCCGTTGCGTCCCAGCACTTCACCGGTTACTCCTTCTCGATCACATGAAGGACTTCCGGCTTTCAAATAGGCGCGGCGTGCACCCACAATTTTTGCAATCTCCAACGTGTACTTGGCGCCGTTGACGTGAAATCGGGTTACGTCCTGGCCGTTTTCCGGAGCGATGATTCGCAACCCCTCGTCGAGAACTTGCGCCCCGGTACCACGGAGCATTTCACCTGTTCGCGGCGTTGACATGCCGCCTAACTGTTCCGGACAGACAGGAACGATGACGTGCTTTTTCTTCAGACGTTCTATCAGCTTCTGGCGTTTCTTTGGTCTCTGCCCGTGCCAGCGACACGGAATCCCAAGCAAACACGCGCTGATCAGAACGGGTTCGGTGCCGGTGTCACAATCAAATAGATAGCCGTGAGAAAGATCCTGCTTCTTACTTACCATGGTATGGATGCTCCACAATGACTCGACGCCAAAACCGTGACGGCAGCTTCTTCTTTGTGCGTCGCAGGTCCGTTGAATAAAAGTGTCGTTTACTGAATGCGTGGCCGGAGCGCGATTTAAGGTATTTCTCGAAGGAAGTTACTCTATAATCGTTTTTTGGCAAACGCTCGGCCGGATGCTGTTTTAAGATACTTCTCAAATTCCAGAGTTCTTTGCTTGTCAGCAAAAGCAATAGTTGTTTTGATTTTCCAGGGAGTACATTTTGAGGTATGTTTGCACTTCCCTTGATTATGAACTTTTAGACGTTCGTCAAGGTTGTCCGTATGACCTGTGTAGAATCGGTCTGGATCGGTTTGTGATTGTAAGATATACACATAGTGATAAGTCATTTTCATCCTTGAAACCGGCCTGCCGAGTCGTAGCTCGGAGCAATTCTAAGAAATCCCGTACATAGTCCGTCTTCGCATTCACTGCGACGCGACAGGCTTCACTCAAAGCTGCCGCTCCGAGCGAAGACTGGAGGCGGGGGGATTCGAACCCCCGTCCCGAGATGCTTCAAGACAAGCGTCCACATGCTTAGTCGCTTTATTGTAATTTCGCTTCATTAAGCGCCAAACGACAGGCTCTTAACTCGGCTATTTCGGTGCATCTTGCCGAAGCCGGCCCGAACAACCGACTCGGCCAGCCTGCTAATTGACGCCCTTGCCGGACCCACAGGCAAAGTCCGACAGGACGGGCCGCCTAATTAGGCAGCCATGCGCAACTGATAGTTGCCAATTAAGTTTAGCGCCGGATGATTAGCCAGGCCAACCGGCGTCCTGGACATGCAGCTTGGCTCTCCGACATCCGGTCGAAGCCGTTCGCCCCCATATTCACTTTTTAGAGAGAATCTATCCTCTGCTTCAGTAAACCGCTCAAAGGCGTATAATATTATATCGCAAAGCGTGCGAAACTGCAACAAAAGTCTTCACTCGCAACGGATTTTTCCTGAGTTAGGCCCGGTAAAGGGCTTCCGGCGCCCATTAATTATAGAGTCGGCTCGCGCAGCGTTTTGCCACGGGCTCCGACGCGGCTATTACTCTGCTCCGAGGACAGTTACGGTCGGCGGCTGGAGACTGGCAAGGTGCTCTTTCAATGCGTTCACCCGGTGCTCTGCAATCTCTAATGCTTCCCGCGCAAGACGTATCTGCGAGGCTTGCGGATCAAAGGCGGAAGCCATCCTTAGCTGTTCTTGGATTTCTTCAAACTGGCTGCCGACAACGTCAAGCTCGGCCCTTCTCTCGGCAAGGTCGATCATCAGGTCGGTCAGATGACCGCTTAACCTGGCCAACTGGCTCCCGCCGACGGCGTTGCTGAGTTCTTCGCGTCTTCTGGCAAGGTCTATTTTAGCTCTGGCGATTTTTTCGGTAACCTCATCAATGCCGGTAACGCGTCTGCCGCTGTCGAGGGCTTCTCTGGCCCTTTCGAGTTCCCTGGCATTGATGTCGATAAGCCGCTGAATTTCGAAAGCGGTGGGGTCGGACTTGACTTTCTCGGCTACTGCGTCGTTTATCCTGACGATTTGCTCCTCAATTGCTGACCGGCGAGCTTCCTGACGGGCAATTTCCATCTCGAGCTCTTGTTTGTCTCTGAACAACTCATTTTTTCTATCCAACAGCATCTCCACGGGAGTATCCGTCTGAGCAACTTGAGGAATCCTCCGCTCAGAACTCGGCAGGCTCTCGGCTGTCGCAATTGTTATAACGCCTCTGTCAATTTCGTATGATAACCGGTCCTCGCCGGCAGATACCGACCTTAATAAGAGCTCCAATGCCTTGCCCAGTGGAATCGCCGATATTGGGTCCATGTTTATCGGCGTTGTGTGGTCTATATTGGCGGTGTTTTCCTGTAGGTCCCTCCATAGCACAATTAGCTTAAGGGGCGGACCAACCGAATCCTGTAATAACTCTATCGCTTCGCCAAAGGGCATTTCGGGGCTAAGGGCTGAAAGGTCAACGATTTCATCAAGCTGTTTCCTCGTTGTGAGGTCGGCTTCCGTTTCACTTGAGCGAGCCACATTTTCAAGTTCGTCTCGTGCCCCATCCCGCGCAAAGCTTGCAGCCCTGACGCGCTCCCTGACTTCATTTCGGTATGCATCGAAGGCTCTATTAAGGGTTTGGCAGAGGTTGTCGATAACAGCGGTCATAAACTCCCGGGCGGCGGGCTTGACATCTTCCGGCAAATGAACGCGGAGGCGGAAAAGAAGGGTTCGCCCGGCGACGGGAAGCGGCGGCGCCGCGCGGACTCGGCCGGCCTGGCGAGAACGCCGGAACTCGCGGGTCGGCATTACGCTTTCGTCTCTCGTCACATATTCTTGGCCCGTTTCCGTTCGGTCTCTTGACGTATACCTTTCCCTCCCCCGTCGCTGTGCGAGGCTTTGCGCTTCCCGCAGCGGGTTATCTTTAGGTTCCGGTGGTCGCCGCGGCATCACAGGTCTGGCTCGTGTTCTCGTTGCCGGAGCAGGAGGAATGCTCGCTGGGGCCGGCGCGGGACTATACTCGGGACCAAAAAAAGTGTCAAAGTCGCCCGTCTCGAAGATTGATTCAGGTTCGGGCAATGAGCGGGCGGCGTGAGAAGGCAGCATTTCGGTGGAGAAGAATTCGTAATCTTGGTCAGGTCGCAGGTCGAGCGCTTCCCGAGCCGCTTTGCCGGCGACGCCGGAAGTGGATAACAAGTTGTCGATAGTTTGCAAGCTTACCGGCAGAATCGCGGGGTCGGCGGTCACCTTAACCAGACAGCAGGCGGTGCGCGTGTTTGAGATTGCGGGCTCGGACGGCTCTTTGGCAGCTTGGCCCGTGACGGCGTCAATCAGAATTGCGGCCGCTAAAATCATTGTGAGCTTTTGGGTTTTCATAATGGGTCTCCTTTTCAAATTTTCGAACCGTTTTTGTTAACGACGCTTTTTTGGATTTCCAACAGTCTTTGCTTTGCCGTTTCGGCCGAGGGCGTTTGTGGGAAAAGCTCAATAACGCGATTGTAGGTCCGGACGGCAGAGTCTTTCTGGTTACGCTCCTTGTACATTCGGTCGGCCTGATAGACCAGGACAAAAGCGGCCTTGTCAACTTCCCTGCGGCTTTCCTCGAGCGGGTCAGGGATATTAGCAAGCTCGGCCTGGAGCTGGTCAAGACGGCGCTGTTTTCGCTCGTATTCGAGAACCTCCCGGATGAGATCCAAGGTGGCGTCGGTTCTTGCCTGTAGCTGTTTGATCTGAGCTTCGAGCGACGTGATTCTCTGCTGTTCTTGCGTTCGTTTGGCGGTGTCGGCCGTCCGGTACCAGAGGCCGACAGCGATAACAATCACAGCGGCTGCGGCGACAGGCGCGGCGATTCTTATCGTTCGCCTCCGGTGGGCGTGCCGGCGAACGACCGCAGCCAGATTTGCAGGTGGCGGTTTCGGAGGCCAGGCCGTTTGGTCGGCCTTTTTAAGCAGGTTTGTTATTTTGTCTTCTCTCATAAATTACTCCTCCATCAGTTCCGCAAGCTCTTGTTTAAGGCGTTTTCTGGCCCGGCTTAGTCGGACCTGCAGGGTATTGTCGGATATGCCAAGAATTCGGCTGATTTCGTCTGTCGGAAGCTGCTGCAAATACCTCAGAACAAGCGGCTCTCGATACTTGGCCGGTAAGGCCTTTACGGCGCGGCGGATGCGATTGAAAGTCTCACGGCTCATTACGGTCTTATCTGCAGCATCGGCCGAAGAGGAAGAAGCTTTAACAGCCGCTCTCGAAAAGAGTCTGAACCGAAGCATTCGCCTGTACCGATAGTCCCGGCACTCGTTTATTGTTATGGCAAAGAGCCAGCTCTTGAGACTGCATTGGCAACGGAACTTCTTCAGGCCGAGAAAGGCAGCGAGGAAGATGTCCTGGACAACATCCTCAACATCGCCGGGCCAGCCAAGCAGTCTGTTGGCCAGGGCCGCAATATCGGCACAGTTAGCCTCGACGATTCTGTCAAAAGCGGAATCGTCGCCCTGATTAAATCTTTTGACCAGGACCTTGTCGGCGGCATCGTTATGTACCGGGCTGGCCGGCGTTTTTTCGGGGGTCTCGGCCATAACCTGTATATTAGACCGGCAAGTCGGGGAAAACTTACAAAAAAACTGTAACGCACAAGAAAAATTAGCGGCCGATGCGGCCATACACAGGCCCTCGAAACCCACGAAAAAATCACCAAAAAAGAACAGGGTCGTAACAAAACGGTAACACATTGTCGGATAATAGACCGTGGTGAAAGGCAGCCTATGATTAAAGATAATTACTGTTTTCAATTAGTTGCCGGGGCCAAAGCCGGAAACCGGGACAGCATGAGCGAATTGGCCGCGAATGTTTACCAAAGACTCTCTCCCTGCCTCTATCGGGCCACCCTGAACGATGAGCTGTCGGAGGATTTACTGCAGGAAGTTCTGCTAACGGTCATCCGTTTTGTCGGCACACTTGAGCAACCAAAGAGCTTTTGGTCCTGGCTGTATAGAATCACCCGGAGCAAAGTTCAAGAGCATTTGAGGAATGAGTATGGCGTAGAGAAACGCGGGCTGTCCCAGCTTTGCGGTACCCATCATTGTGGAAGCTCAGAAGACGACAACGATATCCTGAATCTCGTTATTCAAAGAGAAGAAGCAGAAAGTCTGTCCGCCGCAATTAGACATTTGAAAAAACAATATAGAGACGTAATACAGCTTCGGTGCTTCGAAGAAATGTCCTACCTGGAGATTTCTTCTGTGATAGGGTGCAGTCCGCAACAGGCACGGGTTCGATTCTTCAGGGCCAAGCAACTTTTGAAAAGAAGTCCGCTGGTTGCGCGTTTTGCTGAAGATTAATGCCACCCAATCGGGGCGAAAAACAAATTGAGAGCCCGGCCGGACTACGATGTTTGGACGGTAAATTAACCTGTTAGAAAAGGACATTTTTTGTTAACGTATTTCTGAAAGGAGCAAAATCATGCAAAAGTCAAAGAGCACGAAAACCGTCACGACTATCCTTTTGTTGGCCTTCGGCCTGCTTGCTTCATCTACATTGCTGGCCGTGACCCTGTTTACATCGGTTGCCGAGGCCAAGCCTGCAACAGTGCTGCTGCAAGAAGGTTTGTATGCGGAGGAGATTGACGGCGACCTCGACGCTGCAATGAAAATCTACGAGGAAATTATCGGTGACAAGTCGGCTCAGAATTCCTGCGTCGCCAAGGCAATGTACCGGCTGGGAATGTGTCACATAAAGAGACAAAACGAGCAGCAGGCCAAGGCGGTATTTGAAAAACTGGTCGCACAGTTTCCCGAACAGACTTCAATTGTGGAAAAGGTTCGGCCTCTGCTGGATAAGATGAGCAGCCCCGACCCTGCGGCCCTGATGCCGCCGGATACAAAGATATATCTGGAATTGGGCAGTCCCGGCCGGCAGATTGAAAAGATTCTCAATATGCTCAAAGGGACTCCGTTTGAGAATCCGCTTGCCGCCATCGGGGGCGGGGGCAAGCAGGGCGAGAAATCTCCCGGGGATATAATGGCCGCCCTTTTGAACCCGAGCATGATGGCGGAGTTCAAAAAGATACGCGGCATTGCTGTTGGTTTTGGGACTATTCCTGTCAACGTCAGCAATCCGCCGGCGGTGGCGGTGCTGTACCTTGGCCAAAGTGACGCCTTGCGCGGTATGTTGTTGGCAGGACTGGGAATGGTAGGAAAGCCAGGCGAGCCCATCGAAGGTATGCAGACGCTGGTGATTGAAAAGACCGCAGGCGTCGCATACGACGATGAGGTAATAATAATCGCACAACCTCTGAAGCAATTAACGTGGTGCGTCAAGCAGTACAAGGGCGTGACTTCGGAACCGACGCTGGCTTCACAGAACAGGCAGTTCGCCAGGCTAAGCAGGAAGAGCCGGGAGCAAAATGCCTTGACTATCTGGTGGGACGGCGCCGCGACCTTTGCCGCCTTTGCTGAACAGATGGCCAGGAGCGGCCAAGCGGCTAAACTTAAGCTCGCGGACGGTATCGTCGATTTCAGCAGCATTCAGGAGTACGTTGCATACCTGTCGATTGGCGAGAAGGACATTACGGTCGAAGCAAGCATTGGCTTTAAGCAGGGTCACAACAGTCTGGCATATGACCTGATTCGGACGCCGAATTTGAGCAGGAGCGGTTTCGAAACCGTCCCGTCTGAGGCAGTCGCTGTAGTCAGCTTCGCGCTCGGTGAATTGCAGGCGGGGCAGACAAAGAAGGCCCAAGAGGCCGTCAGGAATCTGACCGGTCTGGACATTGGCAGGGAAATTTTCACAAATATCGAGCAGGTGACCCTGTTTGCTCTGCCGCCGAGCAATGGTTCCTCGGAAAATTCTCTGGCAAAACGCTTCAGCCCCATAGCGCCCTGCCTGGGCCTGGCTCTGACCAGCCATAATCCTCAGAAGACCCAACAGCTCTTGCATCAACTGCTGAGCGTAGCCGGCCTGATAGCAGACGTCTCGACCAACGAACAATCCGGCAAGGAAGCAGAGTTCATCAGGGGAAGATACAAAATCGGCGTAGCAGACAATAAGCCGGCTTATTGTTATATGGAACAAGTCGGCAGGACCACCGTTGTTACCATGAGTCCCGAGGTTCTCGAAGCATGTCTGTCGGCGGCGAGCAACCAGAAATCGGCACTGACCGCCGGTCCCATGCAGGAGGCTCTCCAGCAACTGCCTGCCGAGACCAGCAAGCTTGTCGTTGTCAACGTTGCCGGGGCGATACGCTTGGCCGATTCCTACCTAAGCTGGAGATATGCTAACCCCAAGAATCCGGGGCATCGGCTCCTCGGTCAATTAGCCCAAGTGCTTGGCAAGACAACCGTGTACCTGCGTACAGGCGAGCAGCTCAACAGTTTTAACGTGCACGCCGGAATTGAGCAGATCCCTCCATTGGGCGGCATCTTACCTGTGGCGATGCAGTTATCTCAGATTAATCTACAGGCCAAGGCCAGGGCCACCAAACCGAAACCATCCGATGGGGCCGTGGTGGGGCCCGGCACTGAAGTTCAACTGAGCTGGAGACCCGGAACAAACGCGAAGTCACACAAGCTGTACCTCGGCGCCGGTGCGGATGAGCTTGCGCTTCTTGATGAGGTAACAGAGCCTACTTACGGGAAGCTGCCTCGCCCCCAGAGCGGCAAGACCTATTACTGGCGTATCGACGAAGTTCAGCCGGACGGCTCGGCAATAGAGGGCGACGTATGGAGTTTCAACACAGGCAAGCTGGTCGCCTGGTGGAAGTTCGATGAGACATCAGGTACAAAGGTTGCGGATTCGGCCGGCAGCGGATACGACGGAACCGTTATTGAGGGCAAGCCCATCTGGGACCCGAACGGCAAATACGGAGGGTGTCTGGACTTTGATGAGACTTACGGTATCTCGATTCCGAAAGAAGTGTTCGGCAGTGTCAACAAAGCCATAACGATTTCGGTATGGGTCAACGGTGACAAAGACCAGCCGGCTCACAGTAACGTAATTCTGCAGGCCGGGGTGGGAGAGCGCGGAAAACCATATCTGGTGACTGTGCAAACCAATTGGCAAGATAGCGGCGAGGTAAGATTCAAAACAGGACGCGGAAACCGCGACGGAGTAAGGTTCAACGCTGCTGCTGAGGAATGGGCGGGCAGGTGGAACCATTACGCCTTTGTTAAGGATGGCGACAAGGGCTTCCAGCGCATATACCTTAACGGCACTCTGGTAGCGGAAGAGAAAGGCACGAAGGCACCGATGTCAGGGGTGGGCGCCGCCAGAATCGGTATAGCCCCCGACCGTTTCGGCGACCAGTATATAGGCAAGCTGGACGACCTGCGCATCTACAATTATGCCCTCTCCGAACAGGAGATTGCCGCCCTTTGTCCCACACCGAGAGCATCCAGACCTGAACCGCGTAACAGAGCGGTGATTGCCCCGACCAGGCAGCTTGAACTTAGCTGGAAGCCGGGGATAAGCGCTGCAAAACACAAAGTCTACATAGGCCCTGATGCCGACAAACTGTCGCTGCTGGCTGAGGCCGCAGACCCGTCGTATGAAACGCTCGCAGACATAGAGCCAGACGCCACATATTACTGGCGGGTGGACGAGGTTCAGGCCGACAGTTCAATCGTCACCGGCGACGTCTGGAGCTTCAGCATCGGCAAACTAATCGGCTGGTGGAAGTTCGATGAAGGCCAAGACAATACGGCCCAAGACAGTTCCGCCAACAGTAACCGGGGGACTATTATTGGCCACCCTGCGTGGGTGGCCGGGCGAATGGGCAGTGCTCTGGAGTTTGACGGAGTCGATGATTATGTCAGCATCGGTGAGTCTGCTGATTCTGCTCTTGGCGGTCAGGGCACCATCGCCATATGGGTAAAAACAAATGACTCCGGCAATGGGGAGGTAAATCCTTACATAACGCATTGTAAATACGGTCTGAAGCAGAAGGACTTCAATGCCCTCGAGTTTTTCATTTTTGCCGATACCTGGCATGTGGTCTGGTCTGATGTGAATGATTCTTTTAATGGTGACTGGCGCCATCTGTGCGGAACCTATGACGGCAGTGAGCTTAAGCTGTATATTGATGGAACCCTCAAAGGCACTACATCCTATTATGGAACTATTGGCACAGAAAACAGCAATATCACCATAGGGGCCGAACCCGACCCTCATCCCGGTCAGTACTACAGAGGTGCGATAGATGACGCCCGCATTTACAACTATGCGTTGAATGAAGATGAGATAGCGGCTATTTGCGAGAGCACTGCTTCTTCTCCGCGGGCAGACCAAGGTAAGCGGGAAACATGTTTTGGTACGTGACAGTTTGAGCTTTGATAAGTAATTGGAGTCATGGTGGTGCGGATGTGGGCAGCGGGAAGTTAGATAGCGACAGTTACGGCCAGTTGCGGTGGGTGATATTGCTGCTGGCGATAGCGGTGATATTGCCCACGGTCTGTCTGCTTTGGTTCATAAGCCAGACCGTAAAAAACGAGCGTCTGGCGGTTCGGCAAAAACTGATAAGTGCTTACCAGCGACAGTTGGACGAACTGGCCCGGAAATCCGACGAGGCCTGGCTGAGCCGACTGAGATTACTTGACAAAGAGACGGAGACGCCCCGCGAGCCCATCGAAATATTTGACCTGGTTACGGCTCGCCAGACAGACACAGCGGGGCCGTATATTGCCGACAGCGTGGTTATCTTTGACGACAGCGGGAGCCTCCTTTATCCTGCAGTGGGAAAAGATGAAGACCAGGCGGACGAATTGTCCGACAGGTTCAAGCAGGTATGGGACATCGAGTTTGTCGAAAAAGATTTCGCAGGGGCCATAAACGTCTATGAGGAAATTGCCGCATCGGCTCAAAATACCCACCTTCGTTATCTGGCCTTGATGGGCAAGGTGCGCTGCCTGAAGAACGCGGGTCTGGTTGACAAAGCCGTTAGCCTTTGCCGGGACATCGCCTACGCGCAGGACTCGTACAATGTCGGCCAGGCTTCCGCAAGCCTGATAGCCCGCGCCAGAATATTGCTGGTGAGTCTGGAGAAGGAAAGTGAAGGGGGTATCAACCGGCTGGACCTGCAGAGGCTGATAAGTTCTGCGGTCAATTACGGTCCCCCTTCGGCTCCGGGATTTCTGCCGATGCCGTCCGGGACGAGAACATTTTCACTTCGCAGGGCATTAGAGACTGCCAAAGAAAGCCAGTGGGCCGGGCAGCTAAAACCCGAAATATCGAGGGCCGAGAAGCTGCTTTTTGCAGAAGAACTCGCCGGCGGCGTTCTCGAGCGTTTTCCCTCCTCGGGATTGTTGCGGCCTTTGTCCAAAGATAACGTCCGTAGTCTGATGACTTCCCTTGGCAGGATGGTCGAGATTGCGGAAAAAAGTGAATGGGCTGAAAGGCTCGAACTTGACCTATCCAAAACAAAAGAGCTTCTTTCGGCGGCAGAACTGGCCGATACAGTCGGTGACAGCTACCCCAGCGCCACACTTTTCGATTCATGGCCCGAGAACACGGTGCGCAGGCTCGAATTGCCCCGGGAGATTCTCGGGATATATCATAAGGCCGCCGGTAGAATTTACCTTTTATTACAAACAGCGGACGAGGTTCTGTCTGCCTTTGATGCCTACGGCGATGAGTTTGAAGGCCTCGATATCTGCTACAGAGTATTCGACGACTCCGGCAGGTACATATCCGGTGTGCAAGCCCCAGAGGAGCAGCCCTTCATGAAAGCTTCGGCGGGAAAATATTTCCCGGGCTGGCGAATCGAACTGTATTTCAAAGACGCCGACGTTTTCAGAAAAGCCGCCAGAAGACAGGTTGCTTTCTACATCTGGACAGGGGCACTGGTTATCCTGTTGATGCTCGTGGCCGGTGCATCTGCAGGGCAGGCGGTCGGCCGGCAGATAAAGCTGAACAGGCTCAAAAATGATTTTATCGCGACCGTTTCGCACGAATTGAAAACGCCGCTGGCTTCGATGCGCGTGCTGGTGGATACACTGTTGGAGGGTAGATGCAAAGGCCAGGAGCAGGCGACCGAGTATTTGCAGCTTATCTCCCACGAAAATGAAAGACTGAGCAGACTGATTGATAACTTTCTGACCTTTTCGAGGATGGAGCGGAACAAGCAGACCTTCGATATGCTGCAAGTCAGCCCCGCGGCAATCGCCCGAAAGGCAGCCGAGGCGGTCAAGACAAAGTTCGAACAGCACCAATGCAAGTTCGATATGAGAATCAATGAGAACCTGCCGGACGTACAGGCGGATGAAGATGCGATGGTGACGGCGATGGTGAACCTGCTGGACAACGCGTGCAAATACTCCTATGATGACAAGCGGATCAAGTTGAAGGTCTTTACGGAAAATGGTTCGGTTTGTTTTTCTGTCTCGGACAATGGGATAGGTCTGTCCCGGCGGGCGGTCAAAAAAATATTCGACAGGTTTTACCAGGTCGACCGCACCCTTTCCAGGCCCGCCGGAGGCTGCGGACTGGGACTGAGTATCGTCAAGTTCGTGGTTGACGCGCACAAAGGAACGATATCGGTCGAAAGCAAGCCCGGCAAGGGCAGCACTTTCACCATAAAACTGCCGGCGATAAGATGAATCAAAGTGCTATGGAAACAGTTCTAATAGTTGAAGACGACGCAACGATGCTGCGGGGCCTGAAGGACAACTTCGAGTTCAAAGGTTATCGGGTGCTTACCGCGGCCGATGGCGAGGCGGGATTGAACGCTGCTTTGAATAGCAAGCCGGATTTAATTATCCTCGATATTATGCTGCCGAAGATAAACGGCTACGAAATATGCAGGCTAATCCGCGAACAGAAACTGGAGATGCCTATCATAATGCTCACCGCCAAGGGCGAGGAGTCAGACGTGGTACTCGGTCTAAACTTAGGGGCGGACGACTATGTCACCAAGCCCTTCAGCATAAAGGAGCTTCTGGCCCGGGCGGCTGCGTTTCTGCGGCGAAGCCGACAGGTGCAGAAAGAAGTCTACGAGTTTGCGGATTTGCGCCTCGATATCCCCGCTCGAACACTCACGCACAAAGGCAAGGACATCAAACTCTCGCCGAAGGAATTCGGGCTGCTGGAGCTCTTTGTCAAGAGGTCGGGCCGGGCCCTGACGCGGGATGAAATATTAAACAGGGTTTGGGGATACGATTGTTTTGTGGGGCCGCGGAGCATCGACCGCTTTGTCACCACGCTGCGGAACAAAATCGAGCCGGACCCGCACAATCCAACGTTCATTCACACGATAAGGGAAATAGGCTACAAGTTCGAGCCCCCCGATTAAGGCGGGCGCTTTTCAACTCGCAGCGGCAATCGCCTCGGCAAGGTCGAGTGTACCTTCGTACAAGCTCCTGCCGACCACTACCGCTTCGACCCCCAATCCTGCCAGCCTCTTTATGTCCGTTATGTCTTTGACGCCTCCCGAAGCAATAACCGGCAGGTTTACCGCCTCGATAAGCTCCCTCGTCCCTTCAAAGTTGGGCCCTGTCATCATGCCATCTTTGGTGATGTCGGTGTAGATTATAGCGGCCAAAGGCAGCTTTGCAGCTTCGGCCGCGAAGTCGAGAAGCTGCTTGTGGCTGTCCTGGGTCCAGCCGTGGGTAGCTACTTTTGAGCCTCTGGCATCAAGGCCAAGCACTAATCTGCCGGCGAATTTGTCAGCCATCCGGCTGAACCATTCGAAGTCACTTACCGCCTTCGTGCCGATTATCACCCTTTCAACCCCCAAATCGAGCATCCGCTTTATTGAGTCCTCGTTTCTGATTCCTCCGCCCAGCTCGATCTTCAGCAGCTTCAAGGCGGCAACGGCCTTGACCGTTTCGTCATTGACGGGTTTGCCGACCTTGGCCCCTTCGAGGTCGATTATGTGCAGCCACTGGGCACCGGCCGAGCTGAATTCTCCGGCCTTTCTAACCGGGTCGTCCTCGTAGGTTATCTGCCGGTGGTATTCGCCTTGGATAAGTCTGACGCATTTGCCTTTTATCAGGTCAATCGCCGGTATGATATACATTTTCAAGCCTCTAAACAGCCGCAAGAAATTTTAGGGATTTCAGGCACAAGGTTACCCGTTGCAGCGAGTCTCAGGCAAATATCCTTGTATGATGGACCTCTATTTTGCTATTTTCTTTTTCCATTTCGGGTACTCGGCCAGAACCTTTTCACCGTCGCGTACGAACCAGCGATAGCCGGAAAGGCGTTCCTTTTCAACCTCCTGGATGCTGTATCTTATTACGCCGTCATAGCCGCCGAAAATGGGCCGGCCGGTGCCAGGCTCGTAGAAACGGGCCCAGAGCGTCGGTGCGTCGGAGTCTTTGACCATTTCCGCGCCATTGGCTGTCCGCTCGAAACGAATACCGGTGATTTTGTTGCTCTCATACCAGGCCACGGCGTCCTCGACCGCCCTGATGACCCTCTCGGAGGGATTCTCGATGCTCATCAGGAACAGTACTATCCCGGCGCTTTCCCCGCCGCTGATTGACGGCGGCTCGTAGCTGCGCCCGTGCCGCGGTTCGAGCGTCTTCGGGTCGTGCTGCTGGCTCCAAGCGGTCCGCCGGCCGTTTACTACCACCTGACAGTTCAGGATGCAATCAAGCCCTTTATCATAAGCCTGCTCGACCTTTTTGCGCCGCTTCGGGTCCACCAGATCGGACTCCGGCTTCTCACTAATGCTCCGCAGCAATTCCATCACGCCAACCATTGCGTTGTCGTTAAAAGTGATAAAGTCGCCGTAGTCGCCGCACAGAGGATAGCGCTGTGGCCAGCCGCCGTTGTCGTACTGTGCTTCGAGAAGCCAGTCCAGACCACGGATGAAAGATTCTTTGAAGCGCTTCTTGCCGGCGGCGTGATAGAGTTTGGCCAGGAAATTCATCTGGCTGTAGGTAGTGCCGTTATCGATGGAACTATCCCAGTTCTTGGTGAACTTCTCGCCCTGATAACCGTGGGCCTCCATGTGCATATTCTTGGGCCAGGCCCCGGTTTCTGATTGGTAGGAAATCATATTGTCCCCGATGGTTTCGGCCATCCAGCTTTTGAACCACTCGTCGGAATGTTTTTCGTACGGGAACCAGACGATGCGCATGCCGTGAAAGGTATAGCCGCGGTTGGCGCTGTATCCGCAGCGAACGGCTGACCGGCATTTTCTCGCGTGGTATCCCCAGCCGCCGCCGCGAAGCACACGGGGCGCTCCTGCCCATGTCTGCCAGGCGCTGCCGTTGGCGGGGACGCCGACATAATTGGGGTGGTACTGGTCGAGGCACCACTCCCAGACGTTGCCGTGCATATCATAAAGGCCGAAGGCGTTCGGTTTTAGCCGCCCAACTTCAATCGTCCCGAAGTCCGGGTCTTTCGGGTTGTCCTTGCTTCCGCAGTACCACATATAGTCGGAGCGGCTGCCGGGCAGCGCGCCGGCTTTGCAGTTCTCACAGGCATCGGCGGAGTCAAGTGAATCGCCGAAATAAAAACGAGTCTTCGTGCCGGCGCGGCAGGCGTATTCCCACTCGGCCTCGCTGGGCAGACGGAATGTGCCGCGAAGGCCAAGCTGCTTGAGCTTGCTGATAAACTCCTGGCACTGGTCCCAGGAAATATGGGATACGGGGTAATTATCACCGACGCCATATCTGCGGGCCGGATTGGTTGGCATCACGGCTTTCCACTGTGCCTGCGTGACCTCGTATCTGCCGATGTAGAAATCGTACTTGATATTGACCTTATGGAGCGGCCCTTCGTCGTCATAGCGACCTCGCTCGCTTGCGGACGAGCCCATCTGGAAGCTGCCGGCCGGGATGCGCACCAGTTCCAGCTTCACATCACCCGGCAGCGTGAGGGTGACCGTTTTTTCGGCCAAGCATTCCGCCGCCGCGACGGGCACAGAAATGCACAGCATTAACAGAAATGCCGGCTTATAACCTGAATATGACTTGATTTTTCTTCTTAACATTAGCTGCCTCATCCTTATCTAAACAACAAAGCTCTTCGCCCACAGTCTATGCGAAACCCGCGTCGATTGCAACATGGGGACGCCCTGCCCCAGAGGGCGCCGCATGAGTGTGGCAATGAGATTCAGCCTTATTAAGCATCTGCGGGTTCAGGGGCGTCCTTACTATAAATGGTCAGCCCCTCCTGGGCTTCATAGCTGGGGGTGAAGATTAGACTGGCCAGGTAACCCACCGCAAATACCACTACGTTGCCGAGAAGCCCCAGCCACAGGATATTGATCGTAAACCGCGGGAGCCAGGGCAGCGTTGAGAGACTCAGCAACTTAGGGTTGTTGGTTATGGTTGCCCACGCGATGAAAATAACGCCGATGACCAGCCCGATGTACAGCCCTCTCTTGCTGCAGCGTCGGGTGAGCAGTCCGAGAAAGAACATGCCAATCATTCCACCGCCCATGATTGAACTGAAGATGAAAAAAGTCTCCACCATTGATTTGACCCTTCTCAGCGCTATGGCCAGGAAAATGGCGCCAATCCCGGCGACGATGACACTGAGGCGTGAGAACAGCAGCCGGCGCTTGTCGGTGGGGGCTTTGGCCAGTTTCTCATAGAAATCATCCGCCAGGACCGAGGCGAGACTGTTGAGGTCGGATGAGAGCGTGGACATTGCCGCGGCAAAGACGCCGGCTAAAATCAGGCCGGTGACGCCCGCTGGAATCTGATGGCCGATGAAATAAGCAAATACCTGGTCGGGCTTTTCACGCACGGCCTCCGGCAGCAGTTCCGGCTCAACCTTGTAGTAAACCCAGAGCAATACCCCAATGAACATAAAGACGACCCAGACTATACCCAAAAGTATGACGGACACCCACAGAGAGCGAGAGGCCTGTTTGGTTGAAGGCGCCAGCAGGTACCGCTGTACCACGGTCTGGTCGGTCGCGTACCTTGCCAGATAGTGGGTGAAGCCGAAACACAGCAGCATCCAGACTGAGACTCTGCTCCAGTCGAAATCGAAGTTGGCCAGTTTGAATTTGCCCGCCTCGCAGGCGGTCGCGAGCATGTCCGTCGGTCCCGCTTTGCTGGAAAAGAGCAGAAACAAAAGACCAATAGCGCCGCCCCCCAGAAGCAGGAAGCCCTGTATGACATGGGTCCAGACGACTCCTTCTATGCCGCCGAAGAAAGTATAGAAGATGGTGACGATACCCACGATGATGATCAGGTATGTAAGATAGGTGCCGCCCCAGCCGGTCGCCCCTTCGATGGCCAGGCACAGCAGAAACAGCACCATGCCCATTTTGAAGAAGTGGCCGGAAATGAAAACGATGTTTCCGTAGAAACGTGCAGCCAGGCCGAATCGCCGCTCCAGGTATTCGTAGGCGCTGAGTCTTATTTTCCGTCTGAACACAGGAATAATGAAAAGAACCGCAATAAGCACGGTCAGCGGGATAGGCGCTATAGTCAAAAGATACTGCATATCGTCTTTGAATGATTTTCCCGGCAGGGCGAGAAAGGCCCAGCTTGAGATGATGGTCGCGAAAATCGACATGCCGACGGCCCAGCCGGGAAGCCTGCGATTTCCCAGAAAGTATCGTTCGGAACTTGTTTGTCTCTTGCTGAAGTATGAGCCGAGCCAGATGGTAAAAGCAAAGTAGGCGCCGATAATGACCCAATCGATGACTTTCAGTGCGCTCTGCGAGTCAGGCTGTGGCACTAATCCGCCTCCTGCATTGTCTCAATTCGGGCCGGGCAGTCTCTTTTCATTTGGGCCATTCGCCACCAACCATGTCCCGCTCTACAATTTTCGCCGGGTCTACAACGACGTGTTTTACCTTCTGACGTTTCCACGTGTAGGCAATGTGTACCATACCGTCGGAAGTCTGGATGACGGCCGGATAGGAATACTCACCGTCCTGATTTTCCAGCACCAGCGCCGCTTTCCAGGTCTTGCCGTCATTTGATACCGCGACATTAAGCGGGGAACGCCCCTTGGGTGTGTGGTTATAAACCAGGAGCTGCCTTCCGTCCGCGAGCGTCACGCCGTCAATGCCCGAGTTGGGGTTCGGCAGCGAAGTGGCGGTCATTGGGCTCCAGGTTTTGCCGCCGTCGCTCGACCAGCTTTCAGTTATCCGCCCCTGCCCGCTGCGACAGAGGGCCTGAACGCGCCCGTCAGCGTATCTGAGAAGGGTCGGCTGGATAGCGCCGAATTCCTTGCCGTCGCTAATGGGACCAACGTGCTGCCAGGTTTTGCCAAGGTCGGCGGTGCGTTCGAAGTGCACGCGCCAGCCTTTATCTTCGGTACTCGAGCCGCACAGGAGAACGCCGTCGGGCATTTGAATGGGCTTATTCTTTACGGGGCCAAGGATGTCTTCCGGCAGGCGCCGCGGGAAAGACCAGGTCCTGCCGCCATCATCTGAGGTCATCAGCATCCCCCACCAGCTATCCGGGCTTGGCCCGACCTTGTAGAATAGAAGCAAAGGGCCCTTTTTGGGCTGAAACAGCACAGGGTTCCAGCAAGGGTAACGTTTCTTGTCGTGCTGGATGCCGTTAGCGACCTCGACGGGCTTCGACCACTTTTTGCCCTTGTAAAGCGATACCCAGATGCCGACGTCCGGGTTGCTCTCGTGCTTTCCGCCGAACCACGCTGCTGCCAAACCTTTTTTGGACTGCACGATTGTCGATGCGTGGCATTGCCTGAAAGGCGCTTCGTCAAAAATAAAATCCATCTTGACAATCCCGGGCTGTTCGCTCAAATCGCCGGCCCATACGGTCATAGCACTTAATACAATAACGACGCCGGCAAAAACCGGAAAATATTTTCTCTGTGACATTTTCTTTCGCTCCAGGTTCTTCGTGCACAAATTACCTCACAGTTTTGAGGCCGATTGCCCTCAGTCCCTTGCGGATTCCATCGACCTGCTCCGGCGAAAGGGGACGTAGCGGCCGGCGGAATACCGGACTGGAGAATGTTCCCATCAGCCATTTCGCCACCTTCATACGCTGGTGGGCGCCGCAGCCCGGTTCGCCGAAGTTGTAAATCAGCCTGGCCAGAGGCGCGACGGTTCTCTGAGCCTCCTTGGCCGCCTTCAAGTCGCCGTCGAGACAGGCGTGCACAAGCTTGACCATCAGTTCGGGCGCGAAACCCGCAAAACCGATAAGGGCCCCGTCCCCCGCTTCCAAAAGCGTGGGAAGCAGATACTCGTCGTGGCAGGTAATGATAGACAGGTCCGGTCTGGCTGCCTTGAGCTGTTCGTAATCCCACAGCCAGCGGGCCATATCGCGCGTGCCCATCTTGATGCATACGACCTGGGGAATCTTTATCATCTCCTGCATTTCGGCAAGGCTGTAGCCCGCCCTGGTCCAGGCGGGATACTGATGGACAATAATGTCGATATCCCCGCCCTCAGCCACATCCTCGAAGAAGCCGACCGCAGTCCGGCTTGACCGGCCGAACCGCAGCCAGTGATGCGGCGGCATGAGCAGAATCGCATCGGCCCCTGCCTCTTTGGCGGCCCGAGCGTGGTCGATGGCCTCAAGGCTGCCCTCGGCCGCAATACCGGAGACCACTTTCAAAGCCTTGCCGCTCTTGCCGACCTCCTCGGCAAAAACTCGCGTAACCTGTACACGTTCCATCGGGCGGAGCGACATAATTTCGCCGGTATGACCATTGCAGACAAGCCCTTTGAGCCCGTCCACGGCGCAAAGGTCGCGTACATAGTCTCGCAGACCTTCGTCATCGATGCTCTGATCCTCGTGAAAGGCACACAGCGTTGCGGGAAATACCCCCATCCACGGATGTTGCTTGTAGTTCATCTGTCCTTCCTTCACCATTACCTGACACTGACCTGCGCAGTAACTTATTGAGCATAAGCAATATGTGCGTATGGTAAGAATAATGCTGTTTACTGTCAAGTAAGGACTGACGAAGACAGTGTGGCTCTACCGCTGAAGCTCAAGCCCGCCGATAACTGCCCACATTTTTCGCCAAGAGCATCCAACAAAAGGAGTGTAATTGCCAAGCGGGCGCGGCAATCTCAGGCCATTGGCAAAGCAAAAGGCCATTTTGTTACACGTTCTGAGCGACCCGACCTTCCCGGAATCCTTATGCGCCGATCTACTCCTTAGTTGCGGCACGTGCCGGTGCACGGGAGGTTTCGGCCGGTATGGCGTCCGCTAATGCGGTATCGGGGAGCGCACCTTCTTTAAGTCGATTATTTATATTACGGGCAACTTGGCGGACGTCGCTGTCAATCTGGTCCAGTAATTTAATCTGGTTCTTCTCTATGGCTTCCACTTTGACGGTTACCTTTTGCGTACCGTCCTGGACATTTGCAACCATCTGCTGCAGCTTGAGCAGGTTCCCTTCAATTGCCTCCACATTAGCGACGATTTGGCTGATGCTGCTCTCGATATCCGTCTGTAAGTCAAGCTGGTTCTGTTCGATGGCGGTCACCTTGGCAGTTACATTCCGGCTGTTGTCCTGGACATCCTGGACCATCTGCCGCAATTTCAGCAAATTCTTCTCAACTGCCGCTATATTGGCTTTGTTGCTTGACAATTGCTCGGTATTTTTCGCAATCCCTCCCCGCAATTGAAGGTGGCTATTTTCCAGATCGGCTATGGTACTTATCATTCTCTGAAGCTGCTGTTTAATCTCGTCTCGCATCTCGAACTGGTTCCGCCCGATACCAGCTATATTCTGCGCCAGTTTTTGGGTATTGGTTTCAATTCCACCCTGTAATCCAAACTGGCTCTTTTCGATTGCCGCTATACTGTCTGACATTAGCTGCAAGTTATTTTGCACAGTGGTGTGCAGCTCACGCTGGTTTTGCTCAACCGCGGTTAGTTGCTCGTTGCAGCCGGTCGACCCCAGAGTCGCTGCGAGAGTAACCAAAGCCAAAGCAGTTCTTAAAGCAATCCTCTTAAGCCCAAACTTTTTTCCCCTTTTCATTGTTTACATCCTTTCTTCTTACAAACGTACCAATACGACGGTTAAGCGCCAAAAGTTGTGCGCTACGACTATCAACGTGGCTACACCCTCCAGCCTCTAAGCTGAGGGGCTGAAACCCTCTTTAGTTGAAACAGAAGCCTTTTCACTACTGAAAGATGCTTCTGTTTTTCATTTCGGCAGGAAAACACAAAGAACTTTACTTTTTATGGGGCGTGCCGATAAAAACAGCGTTACCATATTTTCTGCAGAGTCTATCGGGCGCGCGCCGAAAAATTTTGGCAGCAATCTAAGTTATCCAAATTCCCTGAAAGATAAGATGGACAAGGTATAATCGAGCGGTTGGGAAGCGTCGGATTAAACTGCTGACCGGCCCCGAAACCGCTTTTTTTTGTAACAAACATAGTCTGTTGCCCTTATAATGTTGTCATTCAAACAACAAGGCTGGTATGCCTGTCTTGTTATTGTTGATGATGCGCAGACTAATTATTTTACAGGAGGCACATATGATTAGTGGGAAGTTTTGGTTCAGCGTAATGTTTGCCGTAATGTCGGTGATGGTTATCGGCGTACCGAAGCAAGCCTGTGCTTCTGATATCAAGCATCTCGAGTTAGCGGAGCTGCCCAGCCGAGCAGAGGTTGTGGCGCTGGCTAAAGTCGTCAAGGTGCAGGAGAAGGCGTTAGACTCGCGCAAGCCTGTACCATACGACGAGGTTACGATAAAGGTCGCATCCGTAATCAAAGGAAAGCTCGAACGAAACGAGGTTACAGTTCTCTTGCAGCCGCGGGGCGAGAAAGGATTTGACCCGGCGCTGAAGGTCGGGGACACGGGGGTCTTTTTTCTGCGGGAAGTGAGCCAATCACAAGCAAAGCTGGCATACTGGGGCAGCGTAGCGGTCTTCCAGAAGCCCAATTTTGTGGTCGCCGACCAAGCCCGGAAACCAAAGGAGGCAATAATGGAAGCCAAAAGGGTAAAGCTCGAAACAAGCAAGGGCGACATCATCATCGAACTTGACGAAAAGTCTGCGCCGGTTACCGTAAAGAATTTCCTTCAGTACGTAGAGGAAGGTTTCTATAACGGGACCATATTCCACAGGGTTATACCCAACTTTATGATACAGGGCGGCGGATTCACGCCCGACATGGCGCAGAAGGAGACGCATCCTCCAATCGTGAACGAAGCCGCCAACGGATTGAAAAACCTTCGAGGCACCCTCGCTATGGCCCGGACGTCAAATCCAAATAGCGCGACGTGCCAGTTCTTTATCAATCAGAAGGACAACAACTTTCTGGATTACGTTGAGAATCGGAGCCCCGGCTACACGGTATTCGCCAAAGTGGTTGAAGGGATGAGCGTTGTCGATGCCATAGTGGCGGTGAAGACGGGACAGAAAGGAATGTTCAAAGATGTGCCGGTCGAGCCGGTAGTGATAAAGTCCGCCAAGGTTGTACCCGCCAAGCAGGATTATTGACAGACGACACAATAGACCGAAGAACTGTCAAGGGCAAATGATGGACCCTGAGCAAATTATTGGGTTTTTCGGGATGAGGCCCTTGCCGAGGGAGGGCGGCTATTACGTTGAAACATATCGGTGCAAGCAGAAACTCGCCCAAGCGCCGCCGCTGGCAGGACGTGTTGGGGAAAGGAGCCTTTGCACAGCAATTCTTTACCTTCTGACGCCGGATACGTTCTCAGCACTGCACAGATTAAGGAGTGATGAAATATTTCATTTTTACCTCGGCGACCCCGTGATAATGCTTCAACTGCATCCGGACAGAAGCACTGAGCTTATCACTTTAGGGCCGGATATTCTGAACGGACAGCGAGTGCAAGTGAAAGTGCCTAAGAACAGTTGGCAGGGCTGCTTTCTCAACGAAGGCGGGAGGTTCGCTTTGATGGGAACGACCGTCGCGCCGGGTTTTGAACACGCCGACTTTGAGCCGGCAGACACGGAAGAGCTTCTGGAGCAATACCGCGACCGGAAAGACCTCATTTTGAAGCTTACGCGGCGGGAATAATCGGAGCAAGGCGGGACTAAGAGGGCTTTTTCCCCAGCTGACGGATAACATCGATAAGGGCCTGGGTTCCGTCCCGGCCGCGGCCCTGGGCCTGGAGCACCGCCAGCAACTGCTTTGCTAAAGCCACTCCAGGCAGGGGCTGCTTCACCTCGTCGGCATACTCAAGGACCAGCCGCAAATCCTTCATCTGCAAATCGACCATGAAGGCCGGCTTGAAATCGCCGGCGATAATTTTCGGGCCGAGGGCTCTGAGCGAATGGCTCGATGCGGCGCCCGCAGAGGTAACATCCAACGTGGTCTGCAGGTCGAGTCCTGCCCTTTCAGCAAAGACAAAACCTTCCGAGATGCTCATTATCGTATGAATGACCATGACCTGGTTGGCCAGTTTGGTCATCTGGCCTGCCGCGAGGGGGCCGCAATGCGTAACCGCTTTGCCCATTACTTCCATAATAGGCCGGACTTTCTCAACCGCCTCCTTCGGCCCGCCCATCATAATAGAGAGTTTGCCCTCGATTGCACCTATTTCGCCGCCGCTTATTGGAGCATCTATTAAGGTTACACCCTTGGCGGCAAGTTCGGCGCCCATTAACTTTGTGGCCGCGGGTGATATTGTGCTCATGTCGACACAAATAAGACCGGGCTTGGCGGCTTCAATTACGCCATGTTTGCCCATAAGAATTTGCCTGACGTCGGGCGTGTCGGGAACACAGGTTATTACGACATCGCTGCTTTGGGCGGTCTCGGCGGGCGTGTCGGCCCAGCCGGCGCCTTCCGAAAGAAGCGGCTGCGCCCGGGGCCTTGTGCGATTGTGGATAGTTAACGGGTATCCTGCCTTCAGCAGGTTATGGGCCATGGGCCTGCCCATAATACCCGTGCCGATAAAGCCGATTCTTGTGAGGGGCATTTCCTATATTATCTCCAACCGCCGGAGTATGGCCTTTGCCCACTTGACGCTGCGTACCTGGGACAAGATTAGCAGCAGCATTACGAGCAGCCAGTAACCTGTGAAACGCAAGTAGTACAGAACGGCCGGGAATATTGCGCTTTCCTCTGCAGGATACCAGTTTAGCCAGATTACCAATTCACGCGGCGTATACATTGCCCCTTTAATTGCGGCGCCGAAGAACAACTGCCAGGGCAACAACAACACCAGAAAAAGCAGTGAGAGGAAAAATGCGCGACTGATGTGGTTTATTCCGCCGAGCCTGCCGAGCAGCGAGACTTTCAGGCAAAAGAGCATGGTCAGGCAATAAAGTATAGCCGCCGGTATCAGCACAAAATCGAGCAGGCGTATAAGCCATCTGACATGCTTGAATTTTATGGCAGGGAGCAAGTCGGGCTTTTTCTCGGCTTCTTCGGCAGGGAGGTTCGAATCGGCCGCCACCTGCTCCGCGGCTTTCTGGATTCTGTTTACATCATCCGGCAGTTCGACCCTAATCGTACCAATACTTTCGACCGGCTTTGCGGTTTTGTCTGCAAGCGCAGGCACGTCGGCTTTGGCAGGGGTCGCCGTTTCAGTTTCAGCGCCAACCAATCCGAGATCCACCACCCAAAACAAGACCTGCAGCAGCAGAAGGCACAAAATAACGATAATAAACAGAGAATTCTTCCATCCTCTAAAGACCCCAACCGCTTCGAGACAATCGGTAGTGTCCAGCAAATTGTCTGGTTTACCCTGGTTCTGGTTCATTTTCAACCTCCCTTTGCTATCCAATATTTGGTTAGTAAATATTGTTGACTATTAATCGTCACTTGTCAGTTATCGCCTTAAAGCTATTACCGCCCGCTTCGACCGTCCGTTCAATGTCCTCTTGCGAGTGAGCCAGAGAAACAAACATTGCTTCATAGGCGCTGGGGGCAAGGTAAATGCCCCGCTTCAACATCTCTAAGAAGAATTTCTTGAATTGCTTTATATCAGTCGATTGGACATCTGTAAAGTTTCTCACAGGCTTGTCGGTGAAAAAACAACTCATAATTGAGCCAACTCGATTGATTGTAACAGGAACGTTTGCGTCTTTCGCGGCTCGGGCAAGGCCTGCCTCCAAACAGGCTGCCGAAGACTCGAGCCTTCGATAGCAATCATTTTCCTGCAGTATATCCAGGGTGACGTTGGCGGCGGCGGTGGCTATGGGATTGCCGCTCAATGTGCCGGCCTGATAGACCGGGCCGGTCGGGGCAAGTATGTCCATAATATCGGCCCGGCCGCCAAAGGCAGCCGCGGGCAGTCCCCCTCCCATGATTTTGCCCAGACAGGTGATGTCGGCTCTTACACCGAAAAGCTCCTGCGCTCCGCCGTAAGCCACACGAAAGCCGGTTATAACCTCGTCAAATATCAACAGCGAATCATTCCGGTCGCATAAATTGCGAAGTGCCTGCAGATAACCATTGACCGGCGGCACCACGCCCATATTTGCGGCAACAGGTTCGACCAGCACCGCGGCGATTTTCCCCGTGTGCTTCCTGAAGGCGACCTTTGCCGCGTCGATGTCATTATACGGTATCACAATGGTCAATCGGGCGATATCGGTGGGGACACCGGCGCTTGAAGGAGCGGCATTTTCGGCAAGTCCCGATCCGGCGGCAACGAGCAATGAGTCACTGTGTCCGTGATAACAGCCGGCCATTTTGATTATCAAGTCCCTTTTGGTATATGCACGAGCGAGACGAATGGCACTCATTGCCGCTTCGGTGCCGCTGCTTACGAGCCGGACCTTGTCGATGGAATCGAAGGCGGCGGATATCCTTTGGGCGAGGGCGGTTTCGGCCAATGTAGGTGCGCCGAAGGATGTTCCCTTCTCGGAAGCGGCTTTGACGGCTTCCAGGACTTTGGGGTGGGCGTGTCCAAGTATCATGGGCCCCCAGGAGCCGACGTAGTCTATATATTCGTTGCCGTCAATATCATAGATTTTTGAGCCTTTCGCCGAAGCAACAAAGAGCGGACGGATGTCGACGCCGCCAAAGGCCCTTACCGGCGAGTTGACGCCGCCGGGCAAGTAGGTGCAGGCCTCGGCAAAAGCTCGAACCGACCCCGGGTAATCATTATGTTTTTCACCTGCCATCTGCCCTCATATCTTATGACAGGGCGCCGCCCAGTTCAATTTCCAAATTTCCGAATTTTCACAAGCCGCCGGATGCTTTTACCCCTGCCATCCCTTATCCGGGCGCCCCATCCCGCCGAGTCCTGCGTCCTGCCAGATTTTACTTTACTTCCAACCCAAAATCGAGTATAATTCCCGCCTGTTGCCCGCCGGAGGCGGGTAGGCGGAGACCCGCACGTTTTCGTATCAGCAGATACACCCAAAAACCACTATTTGGCAAGCAAGGCAAAGTTTTGAACATTTGAATTTGTGTAATTTGGATTTGTTTAGGATTTAGGGCTTAGGATTTCGAATTTGGCCGCGCCACCTAACCAATTACCACTTATACTCTTATACGCTTATACTCTTCTTCCCTCTCCCCTCTGTCCTCTTCCGCTCTACACTTGTCGAGAAGCCTCTACAAACTGGCCCTTTTTATGCAAAACAAACCCAATTTCCGAAAGGCCGATATGACCCTAACACCTTATTCGACAAAGGATTACGGAAATGAACCACGACTTAAGACTCCGGGAAAACAAACCCAAACGAACCCAATTTATCGCGGCGAAGCCTGCCTGCCGCGGCCAAGTCCCATACGAAGCCGGATCAAACCCAACCTGTCGCGGCGAAGCCTGCCTGCCGCGGCCAAGTCCCATACGAAGCCGGATCAAACCCAACCTGTCGCGGCGAAGCCTCCTTGCCGCGGCGAAGTGCTCCACGAAGCCGGGATGGCGAAGCCGGATCAAACGCAAAAATGTCCTCCTGCGCCCAGCGGGGGCAGGAGGCGAAGCGAAAAGTTAATCCGCCTGCGGCGGATAAAAATGCAAAGTGCAAAACTGCCGAATCCGCCCCTTCGGCTGCGCTCAGGACGGGCGGAGGGGGCATTGGAATTTAATTATTGATTGTTGGGCGCCAAGTGGCTGCATGAAAAATCTACCTACAAACGGCAGACGCGCCCCCATACCGGCCTGCCCGGACTATTTTCCTTGCAAAGTGCGGCTGGCTCCATATACTTTAGGGTTTTGGGACCCGACGTAAACAGTAAAATCGGAGCGCGAATATGAACCTGGTTAAATGGTTTCGCAAGAATAACAAAAAACTGATGGCCGTTGTTGTTATTCTTTTGATGATTGCCTTTATTATGCCTGCGTCTTTGAAGCAGCTTGGCTGGGGCAGGGGGGGCGCAACTAAGGTAGTGGCTTACTTTGGAGATAAAAGGAAGATAACGAACTACGACCTGACTCTGGCACAGCAGGACCTGGAAATTCTCAAGGTGCTCCAGGCGGACACTATATTAAGAAGCATTTTGGAACCGGTATTTCGTGTGCCCGACCTGCGAGCGGTTCTGCTGGGCGAACTATTATTCTCCGACCGGAGAAGCTCCCCTGCATTAATCGGTTATATCAAACAGATTATAGGAACGAACAAGTACAGGATTGGAGCCAAACAGATTAACGATATTTACAGGGCCCCCCTGCCGCGGAATGTATACTGGCTGCTGCTGAAAAACGAGGCCTCACAGGCGGGAACCAAGATTTCAAACGAGATCTCCGGCAGATACCTTGCCGGCATATATGCCAATAACCCACAAATCACAGGCGGCGCAGCATACTCGCAGATAATCGGCTCGATAGTAAATCGGCACGGTATTTCCGAGGACAAAATACTGACCACATTCGGCGAATTGCTGGGCGTGCTGCAGTACGCCAGGATGGTCTGCTCAAGTGAAGACGTTACGGCGCATCAGATAATGCATGACATAAGCTGGCAAGGCGAGACAATCGATGTTGAATTCGTGAGATTTGATTCATCCCTGTTCGCTCCAACGCAGCCTGAGCCGACGGAAGAGGAAATCTCGGAACAGTTTGACAAATACAAGGAGTTCTTTGCCGGGGTCGTGACCGAAAACAACCCTTACGGGTTCGGGTACAAATTCGCCGACAGGGTCCAGCTTGAATACCTTGCTGTCAAGCTCGATGACGTTTCCAAGTTAGTGGTGGAGCCAACCCAGGAAGATGCGGAGGAGTACTATCAAAAATACAGGGACAGATTCACTGAACAAGTTCGGTCGGACCCGAATGACCCGAACTCGCCGTTAACCGAACGGACAAGAAGCTACGCTGAGGTCGCCGGTAATATTTTAGATGTTATCAAGCGGGACAAAATCAACTCCAAGGCGGAAATGATTTTGCAGGATGCAAAGACACTTACCGAGGCGTCCCTCGAAGATAAGGATATAGAGTCCGCCCAGCTCAGCGCCGAGCAATTCAGGCAGATGGTCGGCGACTATAAAATCACCGCCGAGGAATTAAGCAAAAAGCACGGCGTCAAGATATATACGGGCCAAACAGGGCTTCTCAGCGCCGCCGATATGCGAGCGGACCAATACCTCGGAAGACTATATGTAAGGGGCTACAGTCATACCATGGTAAGGCTGCCGCTGATTGTTTTTGCGATCAACGAGCTGGGCGCCAGTGAGCTTGGGCCCTTCGATGTGCCAAAGCCAAGAATGTATGAAAACATCGGCCCCGTGAGAGATGTAATGGAGCGAATAATGCTGATTGCGAGGGTGACAGGAGCCGAAAAGGCGTCAGAGCCGGAAAGTGTGGACCAAACCTTCAACAAAAGCACGCTTGACCTTGAACAGACCGAAGGCAAAGAAAATGCGGACGTTAATTCGGTAAGAGAAAAGGTAGTGGAAGACCTCAAGAAAGTTACAGCTATGGATACGACAAAAAACAGAGCCGAAGAATTTAAGTCGCTGGCGTCAAAAACAGGCTGGGACGAGGCTGTTGATAAATTCAACGAGCTTTACGGCAATGCAGAGGCAAACGAAGTGGACCCCAACTCAGGCAGCGCTGAAGACACAATGAAAGACCTTCAGAAACCATTCAGACTGCAAAGTCTGAGAAGCCTGCGGAGAATCTCAAGCGTTGGATTAGAAACACTGGCTATACAGGATGCGGGCAACCCCGAAGCGCAGTTCTCGCTCGAGATGGCCAAAAAAGAAGGTGAACTCAGGGACCTGCTTTATTCGCTCGTGCCGCCGGACAGTAACACCGCTGAATCAGTTCCTTTGGTTCTCGAGTTCAAGCCGGATATGAGTTATTATTGTGTAAAAAGCGTTTCTGTTCGACGCATTTACCAAAACGAGTATGAACAAGCCAGAGTGGTGCAAGCCTATACGGAAGATGTTGTTCAATCTCAGAGCCTTGCGGCGGTGCACTTCAATCCTGAGAACATATCAAAACGCATGGCCCTTAAACTGATTAAGGAGCAAAAGCCGGTTGAAGATGCCAATGCACCGGCAGAGCCTTCTGGAGAGTCATAATGGCACGAATTTCGAAAACAAGCCGGCTGCCGTTCATACTGATTGTCGGATTACTGGCCTGGCTGGTGCCCGGCGCGGGACATTTTGTGCTTAAGGAAAAAACACGGTCGATAATCATATTCGTGACCATTGCTGTCACTTTCTGCGTGGGCATATACATCGGCTCGATTGGCGTGATTGACCCCGTGGGAGCGACCCCGTGGTACGTCGCACAAATAATGAATTCGCCGATGGTGGCGGCATTGGGGTATTTGACCGCGAACGGCTCTTATCCCGTCTATGGCTGGCCAAACGAAATCGGCCAGATATACACCAGCACAGCAGGTTTGCTTAATCTGCTGTGTATAGTCAACGCCGCTTATTTAGCCTATATGCGCGGCACAGAAACAACGGGGGGTTGAAAATGTCTATAATAGGTTTTGCGGCTACATTTTTCGACTTACTGCAAAATGCAAATTCCGCGGTAATGGCAACCTTTGTCGGCCCGGAAGAAATCCGGACAAACCCGAATTTGATGTTGTGGGTGCTCCCGTTGGCGGCCTCCATAGCCGTGGTCTATAAAGCGACAAAACTGACGACGGTAAAGGCGTCCAATTTTGTCAAAGAGGCAGCGATCTTGTTCGGATCGATCGTTGTTTTTACAATCATAGCCGCGTTTGTCTTACATGTTCTGGCGTGGCTAATAACAGAGTAAAACTGCGGCGGCTTCATTCAGGCCCGAGACAACTCTACCTGCCGTGCTCCCGGACAGTGTCTTCGAGCAACCCTAATTCGAGGAGGGCATTGTAAGCAGCTTTTTGCTCTGCTTCTTTCTTGTTTGTTCCCCAGGCACTCGGGAAATGGCGCTCGGCGATAACAACCTGCGATTCAAAACACTTGTCGTGGTCCGGTCCCTTTTCATCAAGCAGGTCATAAACGGGTATGGCATTAAGCTGCTGTTGAGCATATTGCTGCAGCAATGATTTGAAATTACCCTGTGCCTGTTCGGCATCGGCCTGGTCGATTAACGAAGCAAAAGCGCTCAAGACAAAAGTGCGGGCGGCCTCAAAGCCGCCATCGATATAGATAACGGCAATAAGAGCCTCCAGGAGGCCGGCCGCAAGAGAGCCTGACAAAGCCCGGCTGTTGGCCATGCCCTTGCCCACTTTCAAATACGGCTGCAGACCGAGCTGCTTGGCAACCCGGGCACAGGTCCTGCGGGAAACAAGCATACTCTTTACTTTAGTCAAGTTTCCTTCCAGATAGGCCGGAAAACGCTCGAAAAGGGTCTGACAAATAACCACAGCCAAGACAGAATCGCCCAGGAACTCAAGCCTTTCGTTACTCAAGAGACGGTTATCGACAGCAGATGAATGAGTGAATGCCTTGAACAACAGGTTAGGGTTACTAAATCTATAACCGACTATCTGCTCGACTTGCCGCAGAACTTCTTCGTCCATTCAATCAGGTCCTACCTTTGTAAGAAGCTTGCGAGCAGGTTACGAAAACCGCCGGTGTCAACGGTTTTGGTAACCGGCTCGTCAAAACATAATTATAGCAAATCTTCCGCTTTTGTCAAACATCAATCGCAAAAAGTTGGGATGGGAAGGAAACATGGCATACACACTGTGAGAGTAAGACGCATAGCTTGACGACGATACGGAGGTTTAAAAAGGGCGCGGCAAGAGTTCGGGCGAAGCCCATCTCATCAATATCAAACACATTAACTTAACTGCTCTGTTTGTGTGATGCATAGGCCGATGCTGGAATTTTGCCTCTCAGTCGCAGCATAAATTCGATGACATCTCGGATGCTGACAATACCAACCAATTTCCCTTTTGAGGTGATTGGGACCCTTCTGAAGACGTTCTTCTTGAGAAAATCACAGACGTCCAGGAAGCTTTCCTCTTCATCAAAGTAAAGCGCAGGTTGTGTCATGAAATCATCGACCGTTTTTTCTTTGTCACCTTCCGGGGCGCCGACTAAAGTTATCACATCTTTTTCTGAAAGAATACCTATCAGGGTCATATCATCTTCGACAACAGGCAGACCGGAGATGTCGTATTTTGCCAGGAGTTCCAAGGCTTCATATATGGGGGTGTCTGTTCTTACGGTAACTACATCCTTGGTCATAATGTCTTTAAGCATGGGGATTAGCATTGGGTCCTCCTTTCCTTTAAATTCACTGTCTTAATACCAAACCTTTCTGCCAGGTGGACGGGGTCGCCAATCGACAGTCAACTCCGCGAGGACAAACAATTTTTGTGGTCTTACGAGCCCATCGACAATATCGGGTTTAAACAATCAAAAGACCCTATTGGTCCGCCAGGTATGGAATACTACGACCGAGGAAACGCTCTTAGCAATTCTGACAATAGATTGACAGCCGGTTTAACCGGCGATAGTTTTCCAGCTCTGGTTAAGCTCCTCCATCATCGTGATTACCTCCCGAATCATCTGAGGGTCGCGCTTCGTATTGGCCTCGGACAGGTGCTTACTCATAAAGCAGTAAAGTTTGCGAAGGTTAATAGCGATATCGCCGCCGGCATCAACATCCAGCACCGCATTGAGTTCGTTTATTATATCCTGGGCCCTGCCTATGTACCGACCCTTTGCCTCACAGTTGCCGGCTTCCAATTCCTTTAGTGCCAGCTTCATGAATTTAATTGCACCTTCGTAAAGCAGCACAATCAGGCGGCCCCTGCTCTGTGTACTAACCGCGGCCTCTTGGTACGTTGCGATTCCGTTCATGGTTTCCACTCCCTTATATATTTTGAAGGCTGTAAGCCCTGATTACAGACTTGTCAGCGCGTCAAAGGACAGTACCGTTTCGATCTGTCGCTTACGATTCAACTATGGGGAGATGACTGTTGTTTCTTCCCACAGTCATCTCCCCGGATTATCGTAGTGCAACATATTGATACTGCTTACTATCTGAGCAAAGTCAACGCCATTTGAGGCAGTGCATTTGCCTGCGATAGCATAGCCACACCGGCATTCGCCAAGACCTGGGTTCTTGTCATCTCTGCCATTTCGGTAGCCACGTCGACATCGGAAATACGAGATTCAGATGTCATCAGGTTCTCGGCCATGATGTTAAGAACCTCCACGCTGCTCTGCAGACGGGCCATCTTATAGCCGAACTCCGCACGAGCGGTATCTTTGCTGGCGATCGCGGTGTCCAGAACCGCCATTGCCGACTGAGCATTGGCGGCGGTGTTTATGGTCAGCGTGTCGATGCTAAGACCCTCCTTGGTCATATCGGTCATATTGGCCTGGATCAAGTCGCTCGCATCACCAAAAACGATTGACACGGAGCCATTGGCGCTATTGAGCATGTTTATGCCATTGAAATCAGTTGCTCCCGCGATACGCTCGATTTCGTTGGCCATTTCGCTGAATTCCTCGTCCATGATGGTTCGCTGGGCGGAAGAATAAGTGCCCGTAGCCGCCTGCTCGGCCAACTGTTTCATACGCACCAGTATGTTATCTATTGTTTGCATGGCACCTTCCATAGTCTGCAACATACTGATGCCGTCCTGAGCATTTCGGGCGCCCTGACGCAGCACGGCAATGTCGGCACGCATCAACTCGCGGACAGCCAGGCCGGCTGCGTCGTCCTTCGCACTGTTGATGCGCAGGCCTGACGCCAGCCTTTCGACCGATGTGGCCAAGGCATCGTAGCTCGTCCCCAGGTGCCGGGCAGCATTTGCCGCCATAAGGTTGTTCTTAATTGCTAACATAGTTTAGACTCCTTAAAAAATACCAAACCATTTTTCGGCCTTGTCAAGCCCTCTTTACTTATTGGTTCCTGTCCTGCAACGTATTTGAGAGAGACCCAACAACATCTTCTCGGGTTCCAAACCCCAAAGTCGGGCTCAACTCAACATGTAATCGCCTGCATAAGCACTTCCAAGCCCCATTATCGGCCAAAATAGAAGAGACTTAAGGGATTTTTTTATTGGTAATAATCATAAAGTCATTGGGCCTGTAATATTGCCGTCGTGGATACTGATATCGCTTACGAGTTCGCCAATTTGTCGAAAAATTGTAGAAATATCATGAAATTCCTGTTGATTCTTCCGGAAAAGATTTCCAATCGATAACAAAGCACGCCCGGAGACCGCATTTAACAAATTCATGGCCAAGTACAGGCAGAAATCCCGCTGTAAGCGGAGAAGCGAATATTGAAAAGGTGGTTGCTCCAACCGGAAAACCAAGTATACTTCAAGAACAATGAAAGTATTGTGGCTTGATGCCAGTAAGGATTGCGTCCTTATGTAGCCGAAGCGGTATATGCACAGACAAGACAGTCAAACTCGTAACGGAACACTGCTTGTATTTAACTGTCACGAATCGTGGGTGTACCAGCTTGGGGCGCTGGGATATAAGCTTGACATAATTATAGGACTCAAAGGCAGATACAAGAGCACCTGGGATGAGCAGATGCGGCCTGTGCCGCCTAATTCTCGATTAATCAGCTTGTCTGAAGCGCTGCAGTCGCCGACTCGGTACTATTGTATCATAACACATAACATAACCGATTTGCTCGATATTAAAGACCGGCCTGAGCCGCGTCTAATAGTCATTCACTCTACCCTCGAAGGCCGGGTGCAGGAGGAAAAAGCCAGGGTCGAACCGGAGAAACTAAAAGAGGTGATGCACAGATACCTCGAGCTGGTCGGCGGTCACGCGGTAGCTACCTCCCTGTCAAAGGGCGAATCGTGGGGTTTTGCCGAAGATATCGTCACTTTCGGGATTGATGCCGATGAATACCTGCCATATTCGGGAGAAAAGGCCTGCGGTCTTCGGATTTGCAACTTCATCGAGAGCAGAAAGAAGATTCTGTTATGGGACCTTCATGAGAAGGCGTTCGAGGGTATTCCGGTACTCCTCGTCGGGCACAATCCCGGTATGCCGGGAGTTGCAGGCGCCGAGAGTTGGGACCATCTTAAAAGGATATTGCAGTCTCATCGGTTTTACATCCACACCGCCGACCGAGGATTTGAAGCCGGTTACAATATGGCAACCACAGAGGCAATGGCTGCGGGGATGCCGGTTCTCGGCAACTGCCACCCTACCTCGCCAATAAAACATGGAGTAAGCGGGTTCCTCAGCGATGACCCAGCCGAATTGCAGAAGTACGCCAAGATGCTATTGGAGGATAGAAATTTGGCAGTACTAATGGGTCAGCAAGCCCGAAAGACCGCTATGGAGTGCTTCTCAATAACGAGGTTCAAGGAGAGTTTCCTGCGCTCTATCGAAACTGCTCGCCGCAAATGGGAAAAAAGAAAAGTTGACGTGCAGAATCTTCACTTTAGCCACCCCTCCACATTGTAGGCCCTCACTAAACTAAGTCCTATAACTTCGAAGGGTATGTGTCTGAGTTAGCGACGTCCCACTTTCTGTATAACCAATTCTTTGAGTTTTTCAGCAGCGCTCCGCAAGACATCATCCCATCGGCCCAATTCTTTCTGCCTGAAAAGCGTCATTGTAGGGTACCAGGGGCTGTCACTTCGGTCCAGCATCCATTGCCAGGCAGGCGCGGCGCACAGAATCGCCCAGACCGGCCTGCCCATTGCCCCGGCTAAATGCAGCACAGATGTATCCACTGAGACGATTAAGTCGAGGTTCTCAATCAGCGCGGCGGTGTCTGTGAAGTCGCGGAGCTCATTGGCGGTGTCCGTAACAACCGATATTCCCCCCGCCGGTTTTTCCAACTGCTCGGTACCTGTGCCTTTTTGCAGACTGAATAGCTTTACCCCCTCAATTGCCGCCAATGGGGCGAAATGCTCCAGCCTGCAGGAGCGAATAGTGTTCCTTTCATACGCAGGCGAACCCGACCACACTATGCCCACCTTGAAAGTCGGACCCGCAAGCTTGCTCCGCCAATAGCCGGCCTTGGTGGAATCCGCAAAAATATACGGCACATCGGCGGGAATTGTATCAAGCGTTGTCTCGAACAATGCCGGCAGGTCCATCAGAGATACGCACAAATCAAACTTAACCGCCGGCTTCAAATCCCGTGATGCTTCGACCAGCTCATCAACCCCCGGGAAGTGGTGTAAGAGCGCGATTAACGGCTTGCCTACCTCCAGAATTACGGTCCCGCCGCGTGCCTTAACCATGGGCAAGTATCGCACGAACTGGATGGCATCACCATACCCCTGCTCATAATGGACCAAGAGCCTTTTGCCCACAAAAGATGAACCATCCCATTGGGGCACTTCGTGGCGGTGAGGATACGTCATCATACCCAAATCAGGATGTTTGCGCCATTGATAGTCTTTCCAACCTTCCGCGAGCTTTCCGGTCAAGAGCAGGACAAGCGACCGGTTCCAATGTGCTTGAGCATAGTCCGGTTCGATCTGAACGGCACGTCCATAACTTTCAATTGCCTCTTCGTGCCGGCCAAGGGCACTCAGGACAACTCCCATGTGATTGTAGGCTTCCGCGAAATTCGGTGCGAACCTAACAGCCATTCTGTAGCTTTCCACCGCTTCGGCGAGCTTGCCCTGCTTCTGGAGGGAAAACCCCATAGTGTTGTAAGCCTGGGCATAACCAGGCGAAAGCGACAACGCCTGTCTGCATTTTTCAGCCGCTGCGGCATATTTGCCCTGGGCCTGCAGCGCAATGCCCATATTGTTATAGACTTCAGCATAGTCAGGCTTGAGCGATACCGCCTGCTCATAAGCCTCTATCGCCTGGTCGAACCTGCCAAGGGCTTCCAAGACAAGACCAAGCGTATTGTGAAACTGAGGTACTTGGGAATTGTTCGCGACGGCCTCGGCGGCCAAGGTCAAAGCTGCATCGTACCGGCCGGTCTGGTAAGCAACCATAGCCAGTGAATGTAGGATAAAAGCATGGTTGGGATTGCTCTGCAAAGCCAGATTGTACAACTGTTCCGCCTGCTGAAGACGCCCGGCTTGATGGTGTTGCACAGCGAGCTGGACAATTCCGCTAACGTCCGCCATCTCAATATCACCTTGAGGTTCGAAATCAACTAACCGGGACTCACTCAAGCCAACATGTTTATAGCGTCGTCGGCAATAAGCATTTGCGGTTCGGGCATCTGGCTGTAGCGGGTAGCGTTTTCCACCCACTCCTCAGAAGAGCCGTTGCCAGGATTACCGTCTTCGGTGGAGCCATTATGTTGGAACGAGGCATACTCCTGTGATTGTTCTTTGAAAAGCTGTTGTTCCGGCTGGTCTGTCAGCACGACTTCAAGTCGCTTTATCTGTATACCGGCATCCTGGAGCGCTCTGATTATCTGGGGCAGCTCGTGCTCGATTTCATATCTGGTTTGTATCTTGTCAACTTCCAGCAGGCCGGTTATCTGGTCCTGTTCCTCCCGGAGTTCTATAGAAACCTTTCCGAGTTCCGGGGGATTAAGGCGAATCGTGATTTGCTGCTCGCCCTGGCGGACAGAACTCTGAATGGATTCGAGAATCTGTTCGTTAATGCTGGAAAAAGCGCTGCCAGGTGAAGTATAGTTCGTCGGCCTTGGGGCTTGAGCGAAGGTATCAGTAAAAAGCTCCGTAGCGGGAGACTGGGTGTTTCCCTGGCTTGGCATCGGCTCAAGGCCCGACTGAGAGCTGTCGTTTTGGGTCAAGCCGCCGCGCTGTTTGGGTTGGCCTGTTAGTACCTGAGACTCAATTACGTTGAGCCTGTGGAGATTCGAGTCCCTTGAGAGGTTGTTCCCGGCAAGCTGGGACTCTTTGCCGTTGTTCCGCAACGACCCCGAAGGCATCTGAGGTCCTTTGGTCCCTTTCTCAGCCGGCTTTTCAGCAGCAACAGCGGGTTTTTCGGGACTAACACCTGCAAGCCGGGAGAGGGGGTCAGAGAGCTGGGCTTGAACTGCGGCGAAACCACTATCCAATTTGTAAATTCTTGGGCCGGAATAAACCGCTGATTTCTCATCAGTGGCAGTCGGTTGACTGCTGGCATTACCGGCGGTTTGGGGCATCAATTGTTTGCCGGCCGTAGGGGCTGCTTTCTGGCCGTCGAGGGGGGCCGAAGTCTGCATGACTGCGGGTTTTTCAGTTCCGGCGTTTGTTCTATTGTTAACGGCAATGGGAACTTCGGGCATCAACTTCTTGCCGCCCTGCTGGCTGATAATGTTTGTAGCCAGACTTGCTTTTGAACCCATCATTCTGGCCGTGTTTTCACCTTCATTAGATTTAGAATCGCCTGTAGAGGACTCCTCGGATGAGGTGCCGGGTAAAACAACCTTGAGGCCGGCTTGGCTTTGACTGACGGTCAGAGGAGACTGGGTCTGAACCGGTTGGGCGGCCTTGCCGGTGCCAGAAAGGCACTTGCCCTCTTTCTTCTGCGCAAGTAATTGGCCAAGTTCATATACCGGTTTGGGTTCTGCTATTGTGTTGGTCCCCTCTTTGCACTGTTGCGGATTCACAGAGCACTGGGCCAAAGAAAGCTGTATGGTTTTCGACTGTACAGGTGCGGTGCAGGCGGGTTTTTGTTTTTCGGATTTCGCACTAGGTTCTGCCTTTTGGGACAACTCAGGCGTTATTCTTGCGCGAAGGGTATGACTGAAGTTTTGCTGCTTTTTGTTGATGCAACCGTTCTTGAAGGCACCGGGAGTATTATAGGGCCTTGCCGGTTTGTTATTACAGACTGCGGCAGGGTCATTAGCCGGGACCTGGGAAGACGGCGAAGTACCATCCGGCGAGTCTGTCTTGCGACGGACTATGGAATTTACGCCCTTAGCTGCTCCAGGCTCTAACGGGGCCGAACCCAAACCGGACGCTCCTGACAACATATTATCAATAGGCAACAGGCCAGCATTCATATAGCAGTCCTTCTAAACTAATCTCTTGTTTAGCAACCACTGTGCCAAGAGAAAAGAGAATGTCGCTACAGGACGGTAACTATTTTGCAATAAAGCACTTAAGAACATCAAAAAGATGGGGATTTGCCGAGAACTTGTTGCTGTAAACCGTAGCAACGGAGAAATATTCCCCCAGCCCGGAAGGAACTTCCGGCAGCTCGAAGATGCCGTGGAAATCATGCAGGGTTTTAAGAGCGAAAGAATGTCAGCGGGCCAGCCACAATGTTCTGTCATAAAGTAATCCACACCTGCGGCAAGACTCTTCGGGACGTATGTGCAGGTCTGTAAAAAAACGCGCCTGTATGTATAGAAACCTTACGCCCCTCTGAAGAAATCGATAGCAAACCGCTTGGGTCCGAAGCGGTTTTACGCAAAAGAGGGCTTGTTCCCGAACCGAAAACGTGCGGTCTTAATTGTCTGGCACGATTATTGCTCACTGTGTGCTTGCAAAGAAGGTTCGTGCAACACTGAAGGAAACAATGGCGCGATTTTGCAGCTTTCTGCAAGGTGGAAACCGGACAAAGTTATGTCCAGAACGACCAACATATTAGATTTTCTCGAAGCGGGCATAAAGGCTGAAAGCCTTCGCCAGAAAGCGGTTGCCAGCAATGTCGCCAATCTTGAGACTCCGAGATATCGCAGGATTGACGTCAAGTTTGAAGAGTTGCTCGCTAAAGCCCTGGATTCGGCCGGGGGTGTCAAGTTTAGTGAAATCGAGCCACAGATTTACCAGCCCAAGCAAACACCAATAAAGTCAAACGGCAATGACGTTAACTTGGAAACCGAAGTGAGCGAAATGGTCAAGAACAGTCTTCGCTACAAGGCATATATTCGGCTGCTCAACAAAAAGTACAACCAAATTGAATTGGCGATCAATACAAAACAGTAATAGCATACTGGTTTTTGCGTTTGGCGAATTGAACCGGAAGCGGAAAAAACTGAAAGAACTGCCCTTTCACAAAGCATTGGCAGGGTGCTTCGGATACCCCGCAGTCTGTACAGGGGCGAGGCGAAGGGCGCTGGGAAAGGATTAGAGCAGATGGAAGTTACCAACACTTTCGGCCCGATAGACATCGCAACTTCCGGTATGCGGGCCCAGAAGCAACTGATGGAGGTAATCTCGTCGAATGTCGCAAACGCCCGCACAACCGATGCCGGCAAGGGGGAACCCTACCGCAGGCTGGAGGCGATACTTAAGACGGACGAAGAAGGCATCAGCGGCGTCAGCATGGATAGGATAGTGCCGGACCGAAGCGATTTTTACAAGATTTTCGACCCGGGTAACCCCGATGCTGACGACCAGGGGTACGTAGCGATGCCTAACGTCAATTTGCCAACCGAAATGATAAATCTGACCATTGCGACGCGCACTTACCAGGCAAACGCAGCAATTCTCAGACGTTATCAGCAAATGGTTGAAACTACTTTTGAATTACTTCGATAAGCAAGGGAGTAAGCGATGATTAACCTAAACCCAAACGTAGCTTCGGTACTGCCGGCCATAAATAAGGCCGTCCCCGAAGCACCCAATACCAACGCCGGGAAATCAGATTTTTCCGCTACTATTAAGGCTGTCGAGAAATACATATCCGGGGTAGATGACCTTCAGCAGTCATCGGATACGTCCATAAAGGACCTGTTATCAGGCAAGAACGCGGATATTACTTCGGTTGTCTCGGCGGTGGCCAAGGCCGATATGGGTTTCAAGCTTCTTGTAGGCGTTAGAAACAAGCTGATAGAAGCCTACAAGGAAACCATGAGTATGGCCGTATAAATTGCTTGATTTCAGCAGGGCCGGCGAAGCCTTGCGGCATTTCGGGGCACGAATATTTTCGGGCTCTGTAGCGGTCGAACAAGCAGAGAGGTTTAATGAACTTTTTGCAACAGATAAGGGCAATTTGGCAAAAGGTGAGCCTGGTCCAGCGGGCGCTACTGATTGCGGTCGTTCTGACATTTATCATTGTCAGTGCGCTGCTTGTTCACTGGGCGCGCAGACCCGATATGCAAATGCTGTACCGAGACCTCTCCGCGGAAGAGGCGTCAAAGATCACTGAGAAAATCAGCGAAAAGGGCATTGGCTACGAACTGCGAAATGGCGGGACAAGCATCTACGTTCCAAAAGAAAAGGTCTACCAGCTTCGTTTGGATATGGCGAGAGAGGGACTTCCGGCGGGCGAGGATGGCGGTTACCGGATATTCGACAATGAAAAAATCGGCATCAGCCCTTTTGTTCAAAATGTTAACCTGAAGCGGGCGCTACAGGAGGAGCTGGCCAAAAGTATCCAAATGATAGAAGGCGTGGTTCACGCACGGGTCCACATAGTGAACTCTGAACAGACGCTGTTTACTTCCGAGGCGGGCAAAACAACCGCTTCTGTGATTCTGCGACTAAAGCCGGGATATAGAGCCAGCGCCTTAAATATTGCGGCGATCACGCACCTTGTGGCCGGCAGTGTTGAAGGGCTTACGGCGGAAAACGTAACCGTGATAGACAGCGACGGACATCTTCTTTCCGGCAAGTCGGACGATACTATGGCAAATGGAGCAGGCACCGTTCAGGATTACAGGGAACGGGTGGAGCAGAATTTGGCCGACAAGGTTGAAGATATGCTTACAACCGTCTTGGGACCCGGCCGGGCCACGGTCAAGGTCAGTGCTATTATTGATATGACCAGCACCAACATTGTTACGGAAAAATATGAACCCAAGGGCGTGGCCGTAAAGGAGGAAATCAAAGAGAAAACCAGAACAGAAGGCGGCAACATTCCAGCCGAAGGCGAACCGGCCGTAGCGGGCGGCACGGAAAAAGATAACACAACCGTCAGTGAATTTGCCTTCGGCAAGACTGTTGAAACCAAGGTTGATTTGCCGGGCGAAATACAAGGGCTGTCTGTGGCGGCTTTTGTAGACTTGTCGCCGGCGGATGTGAATGAATCACAGGCCGGAGCACAAACCGCAATGATAATGGAGTTGTCCGCGGTGGAAGAAATCATCAAAAAAGCTCTTGGCCTTAAGGATACGGACTCACTTAAAGTGGTTAACGTCAAGTTTCCTCGCCCGGCTGCATTGTTAACGGAGGAGGAACCGTCCAACTGGCCTCGCTATATAGCAATAGCTCGGCAGGCTTCCTTGGGGATTATGGCAATTTGCGCACTGTTAGTTCTGCGTGTGTTCAGCGGAGCAAAGAGAAAGGCAACAACAAAGGGTGCGGCCGAGCAGCTACCGGCTACCGAGGGGGCTGCTGGCCTTCTGCCCGGCGCTGAGGCCCCCGAGCCGTTAATGTTACGCAGGCAAATAACGGATGCCTTGCAAAGTAATCCTGAGCAGGTCAAACAACTGTTCTCAAACTGGCTCGAGGAAAAAGAGGAATGACGCGTATTGCGTTACACAAGAAATAACAAAGGCAAACAAGTGAAATAGAGCCCTGATGTTAAGTAAGAAACGTTTGGGTTTTGTTTGCTTTCAGCTTCAGGTTCCTAGTTTTTGAAATATAAGATACGGAAACGGCACTGATGGGTAGACAGAAAGCTGCGATGCTGTTGATGAGTCTGGACGCCGCGACCGCAACGGAGCTGTTAAAAGGTCTGGCGCCAGAAGAGATTCAGGAGATTGCCACAGAGCTTGCACAAATTGACGCATCCGGCCAGCGCGATACCAAGGAGCAAGTAAGAGTTGTGCGAGAGTTCTGTAACTGCCTCAAGACAACTGAAAGTCAGGGATTTAACATAAAAGGTTTCATCAACGAAATGCTCATAAGTCTGGTCGGCAAAGACAAGGCAGAGCAAATTCAGGCTCAGATTAGAAAAGTGACGGCAAAAAAGGACCCGTTTATAGCCATCCGTTCAGCGAATACCGACGAGCTGGTTCTTGCGCTGGAGGGCGAACACCCGCAAACGATTGCGGTGGTGTTGTCGGAACTACCTGCGAAGAAAAGTCAGGAGGTCCTGGCGCTTTTGAGCGAAGATGTTCGGCTTAGAACGGTTTGCAGGTTGGCGAGCCAGGAACCTCTGGGAACCGGAGTGAGGGAGCGCATGGCATTAATGGTCAGCTCACGATTGGAGACTTTCAAAGGAGAGACCCTACAGGTAAGGCCGGAAAAGCGCGAGCAGGCTCTCCGCAAACTTGCCATTGTTTTAAGCGGGCTGGAACGAGAGCTGCGAGACCGACTCCTTGATGAGATAAAGAAACTCGATGAGGAAACATCGTCTACGATAAGAAAGTTGATGGTAACATGGGAAGATATCCTCTCAATAGGCGACAGGTCTCTGCAGGAAGCACTGCGAGCTGTGGAAGCGAGCAAACTGGCGGTGGCACTTTACGGAGCAGATGAAGAAATCATCCAGAAGATACGCTCGAACATATCCGAGCGGCTTGCAGCCATGCTTGACGAAGAAGCTTCACTGATGCAGGAACCGCTGGAGAAGGAAATTCTTGAGGCAAGAGAAGAAGTGGTTAAGCCTCTAAGGGAGGCTAACGAGGAGAACAAGCTCAGATTTGTGCAACGGTAGCAAGATGGCGCGTACAGTCACAGTCCGGCTTGAAAAACCGATTGCTTTGGCAAGAATCCTTGACAAGGCCCCGGCAGAATCAACAAGAGGTTCGGTCGAAGCCGGGCAGGTCCAACTGCCGGAAGTTCAGAATGAGAAGCTGTCGCAGGTCTGTCAGGTTCTGCAAGAGGTCATAAACAAGGTAAATGATCTTCAAGAGAACGTGCTGAAGCGGCACAAAGAAGAGATTGCCAAGCTTTCAGTCGAAATAGCGAGAAAGATATTGATGCAAAAAGTCCAAGACGGGGACTACAGAATAGAATCAGTTGTCGAAGAGACACTCGAAAAAGTCCCCACGCGTCAGGATGTCGTGGTGCACTTGAACCCCGAGGACCTGGTTCAATACCAGGAGCTGCATAAAGATGACTCCAATGGTAAACTATCCGGCATCAAGTTTGTTTCAGACCCGAATGTGGGGCGGGCGGAGTGCGTGCTCGAGACCCCCAAGGGAATAGTCGAATCGTTTATTAACGAACACCTCGAACGAATCGGTGAAGCTCTCAGAAAGGCGAATTAGTTTATGGCCGGGAACGAGCTTGGCAGCTGTTTGATTGACTTTGAGAAATTCCACGCAGCCCTGCGCAAAGTGAATTTGCTGGATTGCCAAGGTTACGTGGTGCGCGTATCGGGCTTAACAGTCGAATCCACCGGTCCAATAGTGGGCCTCGGTGATTTCTGCGGAATTCATATTCGCGACGGACGACGGGTGCTTGCGGAAGTGGTAGGTTTCCGCAACGACCATGTTATCCTGCTTCCGTTGGAGCATATAGAGGGCATATCACCCGGCGACACGGTAACCGCGCGAATCACGCCGCGATATATCACCCTTAGCGATCAAATCCTGGGACGAGTGGTGAACGGGCTGGGAGAGCCGATAGACGGTAAGGGACCATTGCCGGGGACGGATAAGAAAGCTTTGGATGCAAGTAGTCCGCCGCCTTTGAGCAGAAAGAAGATTACAAAGCCTTTGGCTCTGGGGATAAGGTCAATAGACGGATTGCTGACCTGTGGGAAAGGACAGCGAGTAGGTATTTTTTCGGGCAGCGGTGTGGGCAAGAGTGTCCTTCTCGGTGATATTGCGAATTCGAGCGAGGCGTCCGTCAACGTTGTGGCGTTGATAGGCGAGCGTGGTCGAGAGGTTCGGGAGTTTCTTGAAGAAAACCTCTGTTTTGAGGGTCTGACCCACAGCGTCGTTGTGGTAGCCACGTCGGACTCGCCCCCTATCCAGCGGGTAAAGGCGGCATTTGTGGCTGTAACAATCGCCGAATACTTCCGGGATAAGGGCAGGGATGTTTTGTTCATGATGGACTCACTTACGCGCTTCGCCCAGGCACAGCGCGAAATAGGCCTTGCCGCGGGCGAGCCGCCGGCGGCAAAAGGATACTGCCCGAGCGTCTTTTCACTGATGCCGAGACTGATCGAACGTCTTGGGTGTTCCCAGAGGGGCAGCATTACCGGCATTCTGACGGTCCTTGTTGAGAACGATGATCTGGCCGACCCCGTGGCTGACAGTGCCAGGAGCCTGCTGGACGGGCATATAGTGCTGTCGAGGAAACTGGGCGAGAGAGGGCATTATCCCGCCGTCGATATTCTGGCAAGTGTGAGCCGATTGATGCCGATGGTGACAACCGAAGAGCACAAGAGGGCCGCGCAGAAGCTCAAGGAGATATATGCCACTTACACCGACGCCGAAGACTTAATAAACATTGGCGCATTTTCGCCGGGCAGCAACCGGCGTATTGACGGAGCCATTACCTTGATTGGCAAGATAAACAACTTCCTTGTTCAGCCCGTTCGCCAAAGAACAACTTTTGAAGAAACTATCAAACAGCTAACCATTATCACCCGATCGTGGGATCAACTATTAGGAGTGTGACACAGCATAACATTAGATGTATCTCGAAAGCGATACGAGATGCGAAAGATGAGACACGGTTAAATGAAGCGATTTGTATGGCGGCTGCAGCGCGTTCTTGACATAAGAACGAAACAGGAGCAGATAAAGAGAGCAGAATTGCTTGCGATAACCGAAAGGCTTGCTGAGGCGCGAAGGGAACTGCTGACGCGGCAGAAGGTACTTAGAGATATAATTCTGGGTATAACAGCAAAAGACCCTCAAAAAAGGCTGCATGAACAAGAGTTCTTTCTAAAACATGCGGCCACAAACGATGAGCAGATAAAAAACCTGCGAAAGAAAAAAGGCGAGCTGGAATCGCAGCAACAGAAAAAAATAACTGAGGTTCTAAAAGTAAGACGGTTTAAAGAGGGTTTGGAGAAATTACGGGCCGAGACAAAAAGACGATTCATAAAAGAGCAGGAAAAACTTGAGCAAAAAGAGCTGGACGAGATTGCCGGTATTTCTTTTGTCAGAAGAAGGGATCCGATTTTGCAGTGTGGCAGCGAGAAATTAGGAGAATAGAGCCGTGAGTAAGAAGTTGATAATTATGATGGCGGCGGCGGGGCTCGTAAGCTTTGGGGGGGCGTTCGTCTTCGGATGGCTGACCAAACACCCACCGGACAAAAGCATTGCCAACGCGCCGGGCCAGCCCGGCCCAACAGGCAGCATCGCTGCAGGCATAGGAACTCCAGAGCCGCCGGAGCAGCATACCGGTATCCGGTCCGCCATCGGCGCCGACGAGGACTGGATGAAAAGGTCGATGACGGAAAAGCAGCTAAAAGCCCTTGTTTATGAGGTCCGGGAGAACATACGGGAGTATAACAACAAGCTGCAGGGCCTTGAAGTGCTGGAGCACAGGGTGCAGGTGGCCCAGGATACACTAAAAAAAGACATCGAAAATCTTAATAATCTTCGGGTCGAACTGGCTTCAATGGTGGCCAGCCTCCAGAGCGAGCGCGATAAGCTGATTAACAGCAGAGTCAAGATTGCCGAGGCCGAAAAGGCCAACCTCATGTCAATAGCAGCGGCTTACGACAAGATGGACGTAAGCAGCGCCAGCAAAATATTGACCAACATATGCGTTATGGGAGACAGCCAGGGGCAAAGAAAGGGCTATGAGGGGCGGGGCGCGGGCACAGATGACGCCGTGAAGATTCTGTATTACATGACCGAAAGGACCAAAGCCAAACTGTTAGCGGAGTTAGTCAATTCCGAGCCCAAACTCGCGGCGGTTCTGTGCCAGCGATTAAAGCACATAGTCGAGGAAAAGTAAAACTATGGATATTGCGACGATAATAGGAACGCTTCTCGGTTTTATAGTTATTACGGCCGCCATTGTTGCCGGCGGCGGCTGGCAAATATTCATCCATCTTCCATCATTGGCGATAACGATAGGAGGGATGCTGTGCGCCACACTTATACACTTTTCGCTGTCACAGTTTTTGGCAATATTTACGATTGTCAAGAAAACAATTGTCACCAAGATACCGACTCAGGCAGAGCTTATCCAGAAAATGGTCAACTACGCAGCCATTAACAGGCGCGACGGGGCATTAGCTTTGGAGCAGGAAATTCCGAAGGCTAACAACGCATTTTTCAGCAGGGGTCTGCAAATGCTCGTGGGTGGGCAGGATTCTGAAGAGATTCGGGACCTCTTGACTCTTGAGATCCAATACCTTCAGGAGCGCCATTCACGAGGCAAGAAGATTTTGGAGTTTATGGGCTCGTCCGCCCCGGCTTTCGGCATGATAGGGACACTTATTGGTCTGATTCAAATGCTCCGAAACCTGGATTCACCGGAAAGCATCGGCGGCGGAATGGCGGTAGCTTTGATCACGACTTTTTATGGGGCATTAGCGGCCAATTTGATTTTTATCCCGTTGGCGGGCAAACTGGAGCTCTATTCCAAAGCGGAAACAACCGCGATGGAAATGATTCTGGAAGGTATCTGCGCCATTGCACAAGGAGATAATCCCACGGCTGTTCGCGAAAGAATGCAGGCGTTCGTTTCACAAAGCAGGCGTCAGGAGGTAAAGGCAAACATATAATGGGCCGGAGCAGAAAACAGGCGGAAACAGGTGGGTCTACGGGCGTTCCGGAATGGATGGTAACTTTCAGCGATTGTATGACGCTGTTATTGACGTTCTTTGTGCTCCTTTTGGCTTTCTCATCTTTCGACCAAAGTGTTATTGTGAGATTGAGGTCGATTTTCAACGAGGCCATGCCTTCAGTTGGTTTGGGGATACACGAAAACAAAGATGCTTTTTTGCCTTCCGAGCAAGTCCAGGCGCTGGAAGAGCCTGACGAAGGCAGCGAGAAACCTGCCTTGGTAGACGGGTCAGAGAACAATCTGAAAGAAGACACAGAGCCTGTCGATTTCTACAGTCGAAAAGTGTTTTTAATCCCGTCCGAGAAGGTTTTCTGGGGTGAAGGCACGGCTATTTCGTCTGAGGGCCGTTATATCATTGGCGCCATGGCGTCACTTCTAAAGGAAGTCCCGAACCGGATAGTCGTCGGCGAGCACGGACCAAGCGAGGATGGGGGCAGCGAAAAACTCGGTCTGCCACGGGCATGGATGGTAATACAGCATCTTACAATAGAAGAGGGCGTAGATAGGAAAAAGTTCAGCATCTCTGCGGCCCCTATAGGCGTCAAAGACGGCTTTAGAAACATTGAAAAAGGCCGCGCAGGATCGGAAGTTGACCGCGTAGTTGAGATTGTTCTATTGGAACGGAGCATCTGCAATTGAGGCGTGAGCGTCGGACAGTCGAGGAAAAAGGACCCAGGGTCCCGGCGTATATTGTTACGTTTTCGGATATGACAACGCTGCTGCTGACGTTCTTTGTGGTGCTTATAAGCTTGGCCGAAGCGCAGGACAACAAACTGGCTGGCAAGGGCCGGGAATCGTTTGTACAATCACTCAAAGGATTCGGGATCGGATTCCTTTTTGGCAAAAGTCAGATACTTGATTTCGGCAACATAAAAAGCAAATATTATATAAAAAACCCCGATAAGCGGTTCGAAGACAGAAGTATAGACGCAAAGGAGGAGGAAATTCGCCGGATTTTCAAGAAGTTGAGTCTGTCTGTCAAGAGTATCCCTTCCCAAATGACCGGGAAAAGGGCTGACTTTGCGGTAACCGATATTCATTTCGGGCCGGGGGATGCGGCCCTGAACGAGGCAGCCAAGAGGTTTTTGACCGAATTTTCACTGAATCTGCACCAGGCCCATAATTCGAAAATGGCCGGGCTTTATGTCCTCGGTTTGGCCACAGATGCAGCTACAGCAAAGGAGCAGTGGGTGCTTTCAGCCAGGCGAGCGCAAGCCGTCGCGGAGTTTTTGCAGGAAAGTCTGGGGTTACCGTGGCCTGTGTACTCCTGGGGGGCAGGGCCGGGAGGCTATTGGGTGGAGCAAGAGGGACTGGTTTCCAAACGGTCGCAAATCTTGATTGCGATCCTGCAAAGGCAATGAAAAACCGGTACGAATAGGAAAAGTTGACTGCTGCAAGGTGCAGACTGTACACAATTGTCAAGTTTTTCGACGTTGTGTTTGATTCCTGCGTAGATTTTGGGCCAAAATAGCTGCTGGCGAAGCATCAGTGGCTATTTTGGCTTTAGGCACGCTATTTGCACACCAATCCAGCTAAGCAGGCTTGGCCACACACATCTGTATGTGAAGCCCAGAGTTGTGGTTGGCGCGTTTTATAGTGTGACGAGAAACAATAAAAAAATCGTTATGTTCCTGGCGGCGGTTGCGTTAGGCAGCGGTGCGCTGGCGGTACGCTCAACTCTGTCGACCACGACCGAATCGACCTCAGAAGAATCCAAGTTCGAAACAAGCTCTCTTTTTGCAGGCGACCCAAATCTTTTTGGGCAGAAAGACAACCTTGGTACCGGAGACCTGGTCTCAAGAACAATGATTGCAGTCCTGGTGGTGGTTGCCCTTGGTGTATCGGCAATTTACTTTTCAAAAAAGCTGCTGCCCCGAATTACCAATCTGCCAGGCAGAGAGATTCGGATCAGCGAGACGGTACGCCTCGGGCCGCACAATACAGTGCATCTTGTTAAGATAGGTAATCAACATCTGCTCATAGGGAGCACGAATGAGAACATCACGATGTTGGCTAATGTGACTGACGCCCTGTCCGAAACAGACCTGTCAGCAGAAGAAAGGGGCCCAATCCTGGGGAATATAGATGGCCGGTAAGTTTGCCGCAATCTCTTTTCTGACGTCCATCATTATGCTGGCCGCCGATTTGTCTTTTGGCCAAGCTAATACAGCCGCAGCAGCAGCCAAAGCCAACCCAGTTGCTTCGGGGCCGTCCACCGGCGCTTCCGGCACAAGCGTGCCGAAAAACGCGGTTCCGAGCATCAGCGACTTGATGACCGTCATCGATAAAGCAACCACAAATGAGGCCAGGAACAAAGACTGGTCGACCCCCGTTAAGCTTGTAATCATATTTACGGGCCTGGCGATTCTGCCCAGTCTTCTGGTCATGATGACCTCGTTTACGCGAATCGTTATTGTCCTGTCTTTTGTTCGTCGGGCTTTGACCACGCAGACCATACCGCCCAATATCGCAATTATGGGTTTGGCGTTGTTCTTGACGCTATATACAATGGCCCCTACATTTTCCAAAATCAACGAGGCCAGCATACAGCCGTATCTTGCAGACACAATTGACTTCCAAACGGCAGCAAGCAAAGCTGGTGATTACATCAAGGAGTTTATGCTCCGGCAGAGCCGAGAGGCCGATTTGGCCCTTTTCGTGCAGATGGCCAAGATAGGGCCGCCTTCCAGCCCAATGGATATAGGCCTGCATATAGTAATTCCCGCGTTCATTATAAGTGAATTTCGCACCGCGTTTGAGATAGGCTGTCTTTTGTTTATACCTTTTCTGCTGGTGGATTTGGTTATTGCAGGTGTTTTGCTCAGTGCTGGCATGATGATGCTGCCGCCAATGATGATTTCTCTGCCATTAAAGCTGATATTGTTCATTCTTGTGGACGGCTGGGGCTTGCTGGCGAAGAGCCTTAGTCTGGGTTTTAAATGAAAGCGCCGCTTTTTTCGGGAATTTGGGTATGGGCAGCAGTTTTGCTCTTTACTTAGGTCGACATACTCTCGAAACGGCATTGCTCTTATCGGCGCCGATTTTGTTGACCTGCATGGTAGTTGGAGTAGTAATCACGCTGTTTCAAGCGGTCACCTCAATACGGGATATGACGCTGACGATAGTTCCCAAGCTTCTGGCCGTCGGTGTGGTCACATTACTTTTCGGCGGCTGGTGCTTAGAGGTAATACTCAGATTCGCAACCGAAATGTTCGGCCATATCCAAAATATCGGGCGTTGATTCATGGAGTTGTTCGTCGAAAAACTGCTCGGCTTTATGATGGTGCTGACAAGAATCTCAGCGTTTTTTCTGTTACTGCCCGTTTTCGGCTGGAAAAGCATTCCGGTCAGGGCCAAAGCCGGGATGATTGTGCTAATAGCGATTTTTTTCTCAATGATAACGCGGCCGCCTCTCGATGCGAAACAGGCATCCGTATTGAAGGCAATAATGTTGATAGCTAACGAGGCGACCTACGGGTTGGCTCTGGGATCAATCGTCGCGGTTCTGTTTTCGGCAGTTAAATTATGCGGCCAAATCATCGAACGAGAAATGGGCCTGACAATGGCAGAGATATTAGACCCATTGACGGGCGAGAGCACCATGCCGCTGGCCGGCCTGCTGGAGATGATATTCATAGTCCTGTTCTTCAGTGCCAACGGCCACCACCTTTTTTTATTAATAATATCGAGAAGCTACGATACCTTTCCGCCGGGCAGCATCCCAACGGTCTCAGTTTTGGTGGGCGGAATAACCGAGGCAGGTTCAGCCCTCTTAATGGCCGGCCTTCGACTGGCCGCACCGATGCTGGCAACGTTCTTGGTGTTTCTGGTTGTGTTGGCTGTATTAGCACGCATTGTGCCGGAAATGAATATACTCTTCATAAGCTTGCCATTGCGTGTAGGCCTGGGGTTATTAATGATGGTGATATTTTTGCCGCTCATTAGCGGATTCACGGGTGAGCTTGCCAATTGGATGAGTAAACTGCTGCCCTTGTAAAGTTAGAGTTTAGGCATGTGGCAGATAGAGTTGTGAAGTGCACAAAGGCATAAGAGAACTTATGTCTTGTGCATTTGTGGCTTACGCAGTACTTCGTCAGAGGTCGAGAGAATGCCAGAGCAACCTGCGGCTGAAAGGACCGAACAACCGACTCAGAGGAGGCTGGAGAAGGCCAGGAGCGAGGGCAAAGTGCCACAAAGCCAGGAGTTGCCATCGGTTGTGACGCTTCTGGTACTGGTAGCGACGGTAGCCCTGCTGGCGCCAAGCCTGTTCCAATGGCTCGCCACCCAAGTAAAGCAAGGCATGCTGGCAGGTAAATTGCCGGTTTTTGCCAGCGGCAGGGCATTTATGAACTTTATCAACGGCAAGATCACCGATACGATACTTGTTATCTGCCCTATTCTTACTGCACTTTTGGCAGCATCTGCGCTGTCCTGTATCGCCATCAGCGGCTGGAACTTCGCACCGGCAGCTATAAGACTGCGATGGGATGTGATAAATCCGGCATCCGGGCTGGAGAAACTTGTAAATGCTCGCTCACTGGTACACTTTGCGGTCTCGGTGCTAAAATTGCTTTTTGTCTCAATTATCGTCTGGCTGTATCTGCGGACCAGGCTTGACACGTTGGCCGCACTCCGATGGGCCTGGTCTGCACAGATAATAGCAGTCACCGGAAAGATAATATTAGGGTTGATGATCCGTATTGGAATTGCGCTGCTAATCATAGCGCTTGCCGACGCCATGTACCAGAAATGGAAATATATCCAGGAACTGAAAATGACGCGTCAGGAAGTAAGACAGGATCTCAGGGATACGGAAGGCTCGCCGGAAGTGAAAGGCCGAATCCGAAGGATCCAGTTTGAGCTGGCCCTGCGGCGAATATCGGCGGAAGTGCCCAAGGCAACCGTTGTACTTGTGAACCCGACCCATGTGGCCGTAGCGCTGCGTTACGAGGCCAAGACGATGGAAGCGCCCCTGGTGGTGGCAAAAGGCGCAGGCCATTTGGCAGAAAAAATCAGAGAAACCGCCCGGGCTTACGGTGTGCCCGTCGTCAGAAGACCGGAATTGGCCAGAACAATATATTCAACGGTGGAGCCCGGCGAATTTATACCGGAAACATTGTATGTGGCAGTAGCAGAGGTGCTGGCTATGATCTACCGTCTGCGGCACAGCAAAGTGTAAAGCAAGAGGCCAAAGAGGTGAACCAGGATACGAAAAGCCGGACACGACAGATGCAATGTGAAGCGACAATTGTTTGCCGCAACGATTTTCTTTTAATATCGGGAGCAATTGCAGTTGTCGGGGGACTTTTATTTCCGCTGCCGACTCATATTCTTGACGTGCTTTTGATTTTTACCGTCTCTTTAACAGCAGGCACCTTGATAATTACTTTCTCGGCACAGGGGGCTTTGCAGGTTCAGAGTTTTCCATTATTCATTGTGCTGGTTACGACCCTGCGTATGGCCTTGAGCATAACCTGCGCCAAACTGATACTGGTGCAGGGCAATGGCGGGACCATCGTTAACCTCCTGGCCCGGCTCATTGTCGGCGGCAATTTAATGCTTACGATTTGCGTCTTTGGTCTGCTGACGGCCGTTATCTTCGCAGTTGTCTGTAAAGCGGTTACAGACATCAACCACACGGGGACAGAATTTATTTCAGATATTGTTCCCGTCAGGCAAGTTGTTATTAACAGCGACTTTCACGTCGGCGCTATCGACCGGAGCCAAGTGTCCGCCCTGCGGGCGAAAATTGTTCGTGAAGTCGGTTTTTTTGTTGCGATGGGCGGCGTCGCCAAGTTTCTGCTTTGTGATGCTGTGATCGAAGTTTTGGTTATCGCCGTCACTGTCGGGGCTTCAATAGCTATGGGAATAGCAGCGGCAGCATCCAAAGAAATATCGGCAAAGATATATACACCTTTGTCCGTCGCGGCGGGAATAGTCACGCAGCTATCCGTCTTGATTGTCGCCGTGGCCTGTGATTACCTTGTCCGGAAAAGCTCGGTTCCCATCGCCTCTGACGCCCCGTTCCCGGAATGCCGACGCGGCGGCAACGAAAGAATCAAAGTCGCTGCCAGCGAAGTAATGTCACCCCGGAAAACCAAACCTCAACACAGCAAAAGCGGAATCGCGATTGATAACATTGCAGTGGTTGAGTCAACATTCACCGCGAGTAAACTGGGCGAAATCAACAATGCAACGGAACTTATTGGCACCGACAGTGACAAAGAAGCGGTTGCCGAAGACCTTGAATTGGCCGACGAATCCCAAGACATCAACAGCCACAGCAGACAAGAAGAGCGAAGTTTTTGGGTCAGCCGTGAAATTAACGACAGCCGTAGTTACGAGATGATTGCGGAGTTAATCGAAAGCAACTCAGGCGAGAGGGTCAAAAAAATACTGATGGCCGCGGGGAGCGTCGCCGAGCTACCTGTAACCATACCCGTTAATGTTGCGATGCGTCTGGCACAAGCAAATAAGAGGTGTTTACTGGTAGACCTCGATTTCGAAAGACATGCCATATCAAAGGTTTTTGACGTTGACAACTTAAATCCTGGAGACAATTTACAGGCAAAGGCCATCGCAACCTGCGTCAACAGTTTGTGGGTCTGGCCGGCAAGCAGCTTTTGCAAACTCGATGAGAGTTTCGAGACGGTATTGCCAGACGGTGTGATTAGGGCCCTGGAGAATCAGTACGACTATCTCCTGATGTACGCCCCCAATATGAGGTCACTGCCTCATTGGGAGCAAGTTACCAATTCTATTCATGCAGCAATGCTTTTTGGAAACGCAAGCACGGAAGTTGAAGCTTCCTGCATCCGCAATCTACACAGACTCATGATGGCTTACGATTGTAAAGTTATCAAACCGGCGGAAGTGTTTGCACAGGCTGTTTAAGGGGCACATCCCGAGCCTCACGGCAAAGCGGGAATCAAAGCACTCTGACAAGCATTTTATTGTGTAACACCGAAACCCAAGGCAGCCAGTTGGTGGTGTATCAGAGCCAATGTTTTCTCAAGACGGGCAAAGCGAGCTACCAACCTGGCTTCCGTTTTGGTGAGGCGGTCTTCCTCATCGTCAATTCTATCCTGGAGGTGCTTTGTTTGGTCGTCCACGTGTTCCTGGTCGATTTGGATGGAACCGGTAGTTACCTTGAGCATTTTATCCAGGGCGTCCTCCATCGCGCCTGCAAAGCCCTGTTTTACCCTGACCGTGGCGGTAAAGGTGCCGTTCTGACTTAAGTCAACGCTAAGCTGGAGGCCGTTCTCCGGATACACAGGGTAACCATTATCGTCAAAGGAACCATTACCGGTGACGATATTGCCGCTAAATGCTGCATCCCGGTATGTGGATTCAGTTGAAAGCTTGATTTTGGCGCTGGTGATGGCCCCTCCGCTAACCACCACCTGAACGTCATAATTACCCGCTGTCGTGTAATCGCTGCTGGCACCGTAAAATTTGATAGTATTGCTGTTCGAACTGCCCGTCTTATCGGCTCCGATTATGGCAAGGACGCCCATATAGTCCGAAGCTATAGCCGCGTCGAAGACACTTGTGTTCAGGCTCAGCACTCCGTCCCGGTCAAGCTCAAGGCCGATTTGGCCCGGCATAAGGAAGGTGTCAATATCCGCAATAAACCCACTCGTCTGGGCGATAAGAGGTGTGATGAGCTGGGACCTTATCGTCGAGACGACATAATCTCCCATTAATAGGCCGGCGGTCTTTAGAACGTCATTATAGCCGGTCTTTTCCTTGATATAGACGACTGCAACATTATAGGCATTAATCATAGAATTAAGCTTTTCCTTGACCGACGCGATATCCCTGGTCAGAGTTATCTGCTCTCCGTTAGCGTCTGTCGTGTCGTGCAGGTGCAGAGTCATACCCTGGATGACGTCATCAATTGTGTTAGAGCTCCTGCTTATCCAGCCATCCTGTCCTTTAGTCTGCTCGGCAACCACATAATTGGCAGGAGTCGGAGGAGTCAGGCCGGTTGAGTTAATAACGAGCATGTTGACGTCACCCGCGGTATCGCGGAAAGTAAATGTCATTGTGCCCCCGCCGGCTTTGGTCAAATCATCACCGCTTACCGCTATATCGCCGGTGGAAACGTTCGGCAGGGCTTCAAGTGCGGCCTGTATCTGGGCGGTGGTGGCATTATAGGCTATGGTGCCCGTTGTTTGACCTTCATAAGTCAAGGTGAACGTGCCGGCAGTTGCCTCCTGGGAGAACGTCAGCGTTTGCTCTTCGGCCACCGCACTGGTTGAAGGAAATCCGTCCACTTTGATTTTTGCGTCCTGTGCCGCCTGAGTCTGCGTAAAGGTTCCCGGTGCGAAGTTTTCAAGACTTGCTGTTGTCGAGCCGCCTTCTGTCCAAATCGGCAATGTCAAGCTTGCGCCTGAACCATTGTCGTCCCAATCCAAATCAATTAAAAGATTACTTGAGCCGGAGGTGTTATCGGTCAGGATAATCTTGCCGTTTTCAAAAGTCGCTTTGGCAATTCCATCGAAAGCATCATTAATCTTGGAAATAAGATGCCCGACTGTGGTATATTGGGTAACGTTAAGGTCTACGTGCCCTATGGGCTGAGCTATGGGGGCGCCGTTATGGTCGGTGCCGGTTATTTCAATGTGCTCGCCGCCCGCGAGCGTCCCGCTGAACTGGTCGAGGTCCACAATTTTCGTACTCAACGTGGCGTTATCACCGCCGTCGGTAAGTTCACTTTTAGCCTGCCACACCTTAGTACTGCTCGCATTGATGAAGATCTTATAATCCGTCCCGGCTTCATTACCGTTTAACACCAGGTGGTAGGCATTATTATAGTAGAGAAGACTTGCGGTAACACCGGGATTATTCGCGTCGTTGTTTATCAGGCCGACAAGGTCCTCCAGTGTGGTGGTCGAAGTGGTAGTTATGCTTGTCTCTTTGTGGTTGTAAGAGTAAATAAAAGTGCCTTGTCCCACATAATCTTCGACGTACTCAAGACCGTTCGTATGAACCCATCGCTCAGCCGTCGCCAACTGGTTGATTACAACCGTGTGATTGCCTTCGAAGGCGTTATAGGCTGCGTCGGCTGTCAATTTGTCGCTGTCGCTGGAAACCGTTGTGAAGGCGCGCAGCTCATTAGCATCGGAAAGAGCACCAACCGAGCTTTTCAAGGTGCTGAGCTTGGTTTCCAAGGTACTCAGAGCGTTTTGTTTTTCTTCCCAAAGGCTTTTGCGCTGCTGGTACATGTTGAGCGTACGGCGCTCAACAGCCATTAGCTGGGCGATGAGTGTATTCGTATCAATACCGGTCAAAAGACCTGGAAGACGCAATGTTGACATTTTTGTCTGCCTTGCTTAAGTTTTCACACTATACTAATTATCGTTGAAAAACACGTTCCATTTAACTTTTCTATCCTAACTTGCTGACAAACAGGCTGCGGGGCTCTCTTGGGCACATTCGGCCAGAAGGAGCTCACACTTTCGAAATAGCTGCCTAACTCGCGTGTTTGCCGGGTCGGCTGTCAGATACTCACCCAGCTCCAAACGGGCCTTTTCAAAAGCGAGCCTGGACATTACCGGCTGTTTGGACTGGAGATAGCGGCGGCCTATTTCAAAAAATGTGGCTCCAACCAAAGACTTGGCGCAAAGCTGTCTCATATCGCCAGGTATCTTGCTCCAATCAATGTCAGGGAACAATTCATCGCAAGGGAAGGTATCGAGAAAACGTAACATGACATCGAAATGGTTTCCGGCCTTGTCGGTATTCATTAGTGCGGTCGAAAGGCTCTCCGGCTGCATCCGCCTCAGATGTAAGGCCTGGGGCAAATGGTGTTCCTTGAGGCCGGCTTTTACAAAACGCCGCATCATATCGTAGTCTTCGGCTATTATCAGACCCTCGTCGTAAAGTCCAATACTGTCGAAGACGCTCCTTCTTATGCCGAGCCTGAACGGCACTACGGGGTGGCCGTAACGAAAGAGGTCTCTTATTAGATGCCCGCGATGCCGGTACTGCGGCTTGTTCATTATCTTTATCGGATTACCATGGCCATCAATCAGGAGGACATCACTATATACAAGGTCCGCCGCGGGACACTTTTCAAACTCCTTGAGGTGCGAAATAATAGAATCGGGAGCCATCATATCATCTGCATCCAGGGGCATAATATACTGCCCTCCGGCCTGTTTTATGGCATGGTTTCGTGCGCGGGATGGACCGCCGTTCTCCTGATATGTATATTTGACCCTGTCATCACTATAACGCAGGATTTCCTCTTTGGTATTGTCCGTGGAACCGTCGTCGACGATTATAAGCTCAAATTTTGGATAACTTTGAGTCAGCACGCTCTCAATTGCCTCGCCGATATACTCCTGACAATTGTAGACGGGCATTATCACCGAAACGAGAGGGTCGCTTGCACCGGGTCGGTAATGAGGTATCACCATCAACCTGCCTGTAGTTTCATTCGCCCCCATGCTTTTGGGCGGTTCGGATAAGAGACTCGCATCTGAAGCGTCCTTTGCAATAAGATCATTAACTTTTTCGAGCAACTGTGATACCTGGGCGTCCTCACCGAGCTTAATCAGGTAACTATAAAGAATCATTCTTGCTTGTTTATACCTGCCGCACATCCTCCAGGCCGCACTGCAGTTAAGGGTGGTATTCTTGTCATATGGATTGACATGATATGCTTTGACCAGGTATTCCAGCGCCTCATTAGTGCTGCCCTCATTCATCGAGAGCACACCAAGGTTGTTCAGCGCCATCTGATGCCGGCCATACTTTTCAACCAGACCCATCAGCATTGACTTGCACTTTTGCGTGTCGCCTCGATGGAGCATAATCAATGCCTGCAGCAACAACAGATCGGGCTGCTCAGGGTATCTTTGTAAGAGCCGGTCACATTCGGCAAGGGCCTTTTCAATATCATTGCTTTCGAACAACGCCTTGACTTTATTAACCTGCCGGGCGACATTAAGTCTGTCCCACATCGTCGAGACATACTTCGCAGCTTTGGTAATACTGAAATTGTCACGTGCAAAGTCAATCGCCTTGCGGCGGATGGAGGGGTCGCTGTCGACTACTGTCATAGCCCTGACTATTGTCTCGGCCAGTTTTTCAGGTGTGTTGGGCGAATACAACAGCCCTGTCCGACCATCTACCAAAGTAGCCCCCACGCCTCCAACGCTATGCACCACGGGGACGCATCCGCAAGCCTGTGCCTCCACGGTCACAAGGCCAAAACTCTCCAGCCTGGACGGCAGGCACAATACGCCGTGCTTTGAATACACTTCCGGCATATCCGCGTTATCAACGTAACCGTGGAAATAGACGCCTTCGGGTTTGGCTCTCTTTAGCCAGTTGCCATAGTCATCGCCGCCCCGCCACATCGCCCCATCTCCATAAATATGAAGTTCGGCTTCTGGGAGTTGTCGGCGGACCAATCGAAAAGCATCCAACAGAATATGGATGCATTTATGTGGATGAAGACCGCCGGCAAACATGATGGACCGATTGTTCCTGCTTACCTCTCCGGGCAAATATATATCGGTGTCTATCAGGTTGGGAATAGTCAGCAACTTATCCGGCGGTATGCCCTGGCCACACAGGAAGGCCCTATGTAATTCAGACAGGCAAATCACGGCATCAAAATCATTCATGTGGGCCAGTGATACAGGGTCGTCGGCTTCCCAACAGTGCTGGTATAACACCCAAATCTGGCCGGCAGGCTTGGTCACGCCCTTGAAATACCTGACGTGCGTAGCGAAGAATACTGCGTCGTAATCCGCCAAAAACTCTTCTCTTTTGTCGGGCGAAGGCAGGGGGACGGCCTGGAAAGATTCGAACTGCTCGGGGTGACGCACGAGATCGCCAGTCAGATGAATCGCCACACCGGGCCGGCAACGCGATACGGCCTTGGCAAAGTTAAGCACGGCTATTACGGTCCCGGCGGGGCTGCTGTCGGAGTTGCCTATTCTATCGAAATAGAAAAGAATTCTTGTCGGCGAAAAACCTGTCTCCTGCTTACCAAAGAACGCCCAGTGCCAATATCCCTCACCATACGCATCCTGTGTGTCAATCGAGTCCTTGGTTAAGCCGCACTCTTCTATAAGCCCTTCAATCTCCGCTTTAGTCCAGCGCACGTTAGGTTCGTAGGGTCGCAACTCGGCGTCTTGTGTGCTGCGATGCAACTCTGCGAACTGGCACAGGAATCTGCCGTTCGGGGAAAGTTTCCCGGAGAGCCCCCGGATATAGTCTTTAACCAAATCACGAGTCAAATGCTGAAAGACAATGATTTCGTAAACGAGGTCTATATTACCCGGGATGATATCTTTCCATTGTTCTGCCAGGACGGAAGTAAAGTTTGTTATACCTCTTTCGACCAAAAATTTGTCCGCCTTGTCAAGTATGGTCCGGTTCACGTCTATACCGTAAACGTGTTTTACGTGAGGCGCGATAAGCAGCACCTCCCTCCCATAGCCGCAGCCGACAACAACAACATTCATTTCTTTGGAAAGCCGGAGATACTTATTGATGATTTTATAGTCGTCCCCATACTCTTTCAGGCCGCGATAATCACGATGCTTTTCAAAATACCCATTGTCCTGAAGCTGCTGCCAATACTTGAGATTACTGCGGCGGCATGCTTCTTCCTCACCAGACCCATCGGGAGACAAATACCGTTTCAGACTTTCCGCCCGCTTTGTTTCTCCCGCCGAGAGCAATTTATTTACGTGCCCGGCAGCTTCATTAGCAAAATCATGAGGAGCAAACCGACAGATGCCTTCGCTGCCTTGCCTGAGCGCAAGCAGCGCCGACCTTATTTCCTCGGGCAGTGAAGGGTTCATTACCCTGTCAATCAGGCAGACCAGGTAAGATTTCACGGCCGGTTCGAGGCTGTCAGGACACTCTGTTTTAAGCCACTCGCCGAGGCGCTCAAGCAACGCACCGTGATAGCCGCATTTATACAGCATAGCATCCGGCTGAACTGAAACAGTCACCGCAGCGTTGACGGCTTTTAGAATGTCATCCCGGGTTGTCAGATTCATAAAAGGAAAACATTCGCTGAATTTATGAGAATTCAGGAATTCCACGCATGCCCTGCCGGAATCAAAGAAACCGTCTTCCGGGCAGCCTCGTGTGGTCTGCTCACTGTGCCAGCGGGTGACACAGGTTCGCCTGTTGATGAAACACGAAGGGTAAAGAGCGCTTATCCTCAGCCACATGTCAAAATCCTGCCCGCATCGAAGCCGCTCATCGAAATTCCCGACTCTATCAAAGACGGAATGGTGTATTGCAACGCTGTTACCGTGCACGTAATTCCTGCAGAAAAAACCGAGGACCTGAAATTCCTCGGACGGAATCTGCTTCTTCAGGTCGGGCCGAACTTTGGCTTTTGCGCCGGTTTTCTCATCAAGATAGTAATAATGCGTATGAAAGAACTTTGTCTGCGGTCTTTCCTCCATAGCCCAAGTATGCGACGCCAGTTTGTCAGGCTCAAACAGGTCGTCCGAGGAAAGCCAGCATATCCACTCGCCTCTGGCGTTTCTAAGCCCTTCGTTCAGCGCAGAGGCAACGCCGCCGTTTTCCTTGTGGAACAATCTGATTCGCCTGTCCCTCGCAGCGTACCGTTCCATAACCAGCGGCGTTTCGTCGGCAGAACCATCATTTACCACAATCGCTTCCCAGTTTAAGTAGGTCTGCGCAATCAAACTGTCCAAAGCAGCCGGCAGGTACTTTGCCTGATTATATGTCGGCACCAGAACCGATATGAGCGGCTGAAAACGAGAACTTGTCTTTTTCAATCGGTCTGTCAGAGTGCCGCATTCCAGCTCTTCTTTTGTTGCCTTGACCAGCTCACCGTCAAATTTGCAGTTAAGGATATTTTCGAATTCCGTTACGAACATTTCATACTGATTCTCGAGCGAGAAGCGTGATGCGGTCTCAAGGCCGTTCTCAATCAGGCGGACGCGAAGCCCATGATCTCTAATCAAGGTCTCAATCGCCTCGGCCATTTTCTGAGGATTCTGCGGCGGAACCATCAGGCAATTTTGACCATCAACTGCGATTCCATCTAACCCACGGTTGTCCGCCTGAACAACGGGCACGCCACAAGCCATCGCCTCCAAAGCAGGCAAACCAAAGCCTTCGTACCAGGCAGGGTTGACATAGACATCGGCAGCATGATACATCTGCCGGAGCTCTTGCGGATTCAGGCCGCAATGCAGAGACTGGGCGAACCTTAGAATGGAGCTATCGGGATTGTAACTCGGGACCACCTTCTGGCCGCTCACAACGGTAAGATGCAGCTTCCATTCAGCGTGTTTACCGGCTAACAGCGACAAGGCCTCTTTGACATCGGCGGACCCTTTTGAAAGGTGCTCCGGATTTCCGACAATCAATACGTTTACCCTGTTATTCATCGGACGTTTCCACCGCGGCACATAAGTGTTCGGGTCTATCCCGTTTAAGATAGTATGTGTCCGCTGGCCATACTGTGTATGGAAATAGTCCCGCAGGTGAGGCGAGACCGCCAAACGACCGACCGGCAAAGAATGCAGGATTTCAAATACGGGTTTGTCTGCCGTGAGGGATTCGAATGTTCCCCCGTGATAATGGAACTCCTCGACGCCCTGGCAAAAATGAAATATCCGCTTGCCTTCGGTGTTGCAGTGCCTAAGCAGATTCGGAAGCTCCAGAATTGAATAAACGATCACAATCGGCTCGGCAATTGAGCGGTACCTTTCGGCGTCATTCGGTATGTGATAAAACCGTACCTTAATGTTCGACCATGCCGGAGGAGCATCGTTTGAATAAACGGCCACATCCACTCCTAAAGCGGACAGCCAGTTGGCGTAGCGATATACATTCAGCGGACCTCCGCCGAGGATTGACGAATTAAGAATCGTGAACGCAACACTAACCTTATTGCTATTGCTAATTAGTTTCTTATAGGACTTCAGCGACTCTCTTATAAAACTATACCCCCCCGACCACAAATCGAAAATGGAACTTGCTGAAACCCTCAAACTCTTATTAGTGTACGGGTCAGTGAGCGTAGCGTCCCTGAAACTGCGTGAGTAGGGCAGTTTCCCTCTTATGTTAAACGTTTTCTTAGTTTCCGAGACGGCGTCCAACTCAAAAATATAACTGCCATCAAATTGGGGGGATATTTTGAACTCTCTGAGTATCACACCCGGGACATCCCCATTGTCTTGCGCGAAAGCGGATTCTTTCGGCGCGGGCACATAGTGGGAAAACAACGAAGTCCCCTGTAACACCCTGTTCAATCCCTCGGTAAAAGGCAAGAAAGAGGGATTGCAGCCGTGACCCGCAGCATAAGCTATCGCAGCTTTTTCAGAGTCGCCGGCTTTCTCAGCCCAGGCGCCAAGTCTGTAAGCAATTCTCCAGTCACAACTTCTGCGGCCCAGTGTGAATGTCTTCCACCCTTCGGCCAGTGCTTCAGCGTACCTTCCTTCGGCCGCCAGAATCAGTGCGTTCCAATAGTTCAGTATCGTTGCGGTAGGATTCTTGCCGCAAACTTTCCGCAAGTCATCCTTATACTCCTGCGGCATCCGGCAAATCAGCGTTTCGTGCTCAGTGACGCCATCCAATGTGCGCTCTTGCGCTGCATCGAACTCGAGGCTCTTTTCGAAAGCCTCGGAGTGCTCAGGATATCTTAACAGGATGAAAAGTCTGACCGCGTCTTTTTGTGTAACGGGTATTTGTGAAATAGCCGCATAAGGCTCAACGATTTTACGATAAGGATTGCTGAATTGCGACAGGTACCGAAAGACGCTGTGGGCAAGCTTGAACGGCGTATCAACCACTTTGTTCGTGTTATGAAAGTAGAGCTCCTGCGCGAAAAGCGGAGTATGTTCATTGACGAGCAGGTCAGTGCCATAATCGAACAGGGCTTCTGCAAAGTCATCTCTTTCACGATTGTCATACCGTATGTTGCGACCCTCAACGGAGAAATTCGGCGCAAATGGCACGTGTTCCCGCTTTTTCGAAAGTGAGACCAGACATTCTTCCGTGTAATACCGCATTTTATATGTCGCAGGGCTATTGACCAGCAAAAGATTAAGACATTTTTTGAGAATCTTAGTCTGTATATTGGTCGGCAATGCCGTCAGGCCGGCGTCGAACCACTTCCAGAACTTCTGTTGAATGAGCGGATGGTTCACCGCCGCCTCCGTATGCAGCATTCTTCCAACGAAATGCTCAACAAACCGATCGATGTGGTCTCCTCTGGTCAAATCGAAATATCGGTACATCTCAAGCAGGTGAAAATGCTCCAGGTAGTAGTTGACCATCCAGGCTGCATCGTAACGACAATGAATCATGTTTGAGGTTGAAGATTGTTCAACGTGTACCCGCCGAATAGCCACTTTTCTGTTTACCAGATGAAACCGGTAACCCCGCGAAGCAATTCGCATCCATAACTCTGTGTCCTGGGAATGACGATAATGCGGGTTAAAACCATCAACTTCGCGCATGACATCCATGCGAATCATCATTGAACATCCGTCAATAAAGTCAAACTTAAGCGGTTCCGGAAATTCCGCTCCCGGCATGATAGGTTGTGCAAAAGGCTGTATTTCAATCTTGTGGGTTTCTTCCTGGAGAGTGTCAAAGCTTCCGTAGACGAGAGCGTAATCGTCATCCAGATTTTCAAAAGCATTTATCATCACCTCGAGTTTTTCCGGATAGTACAAATCGTCAGAGCTGAGCCAGGAGAAATAGTCGCCCCTACAATGCTTCAGTCCCTCGTTCAACGCCGAGGTTATCCCTCCGTTCGGTTTAGTAACGGGTCTGATTCTCGGGTCTGTTTCGGCATATTCGCTCAGGACCTCGGCGGTATTATCGGTGGAACCATCGTTGACCACGACAGCTTCCCAATGCGGATAAGTCTGGACCAAAAGACTATCGAGCGCCTCCCGAAGAAACGCAGCCTGGTTGTAGGCTGGAATCACGACCGAAACTAAAGGCCTCCTCGTGCCCGAGGCCCCTTCGCCCGGCAGAAGAATCTTCGCAGGAAATTCATCGGCAGGACCGATATTTAATTTCTTGCGAATCTCGTCCACTTTTACAGCAGGAAAAGGCGTTTGCAAAATTTCCTCAAAGGCGCTTACGAACATATCGAACTGATTGGCAATCGAATACCTTTGCGCCGTCTCAATTCCTTTTGTTTTCAGACGATTCTGCAACTGCTTATCGCTCAGAATCCTTTGAATAGCCTCTGCCGTCTTGGCCGGATTGTTTACCGGGACTACAAGGCAATTGTGGTTGTCTTGGACAATACAATCCAACCCATGATTATCCGCCTGGACAACCGGCACACCACATGCCATTGCCTCGAGCGTGGGCAAGCCGAACCCTTCGTATAGAGACGGATTCACCATTACATCCGAATTTTGGTAGAGCTCGCGCATTTGACTCTGGCTTAAGCCGGACCGGTAAATTAACTGCAGATTTTCCGCTAATACTCTGTTGAAGTCGCATCGTTCTTTCTGCCCGCTTGCTACGGTCCACTCAAAATCTGAGCCTGGATTCGTCTTGGCAACAAGCATAAGAGCGTTGGCTAATACCCCCGTTCCCTTTGCGAAGTGCTTGATATTACCCACACTCACAATCTTTTTTAATTTTGATTCCGGTTTTCGCCGCACGGGCGGGTAAAATGACCGGATATCGACAGCATTTGTTATCAACAGACTCTCTAAATTGTGCTTGTTCTTATACCACTGTTGCACATGGGGCGAGACGGCAATAATCCCCAACGGCAAGCTTTCGAGCAACTCAATTACCGGCTTACCGGCCGCCAGCGACTCGTAATCCACTCCATGGTGAAAAGCCTCGTAACACTGACGCAAATGATATATTCGCCTGCCCCGGGGGTTTGTTCTCAGCATGGATTCAATATGCCACATCGAATAGAGAACAATAATATCCTCTTGAATAGCTGAAAACATTTCAGCATAGGTATGAAAACTGTGGAACCTGGCATTAACTCTCGTCCAGGTCGGAGGACGACCACAGGAATATACGCTCGCTTTCACCCCCAGCTCGGCAAGCCAGTTGACATACCGGAACAATATGAGGTTTCCGCCGCCGATAATCTGCGGGTCATGACACGTAAAAGCTATTTTTAGCGGCCCATCTGAAACCGCCTTTGCCCTTTCACATTCCAGTTTAAAGTCGTAACCGTTTAATACCGCCCTTTTGATCTCATTGTCACTGATTTCATACAGGGGCTTGTCACCAAGCAGAGCGGGATTCAATACGGGGCTTTCAATCGGATTCTTGTCTCCGTAGCCGGTCCTTCTTCGTAATATCTGGGAGCCCGCGGAATTGGCGGCGTATCCACCATCATCAAAAGCTCTCGGGTCAACTATCACCAGCTTATCCAGAGGTTCAGTAAGATGCAGCCTCATCGTCGCTGCGAACTCATCTCCCTGGTCGGTTACGCAATGGAAAACGGGGTGAAAAAATCCAGGGTCCGTGATGCGATGAAGCTCCCCTATATTCAGAAAGCAGCTCCTGAGTCTAACCTTCTTTACCTGCATATTGACACCCAGAATTCCCTATTTCACAGCTTTACATAAATACCAGACGGTCTCTGTATCCGGATTCAAAGGCGCAAGGTCAATAGGCGGGGTAAGTACGACCTGACTGAAGCCGGCGTCCCCGACAAGGGCACGCATCTGGTCTGAAGTGTAGACCTGGCTGCCCGACAGCGAATCCCAAATAGAATCGTTGGCAGTCAACCGCGGATTGGAAGCGAACTGAAAAACGTACGACCCCCCGTCGTTGAGCATCCGGCAGGTTTCCTGAAGATGTTCAATCCAAAGACTTTTCGGCATGCACTGACACAACAGAAATGAAAAAATCGACCCAATGTCGTCCAACGGCAACTGCCGCCGGTCATTTAGAATATAGGAAACGTTAGCATATCCGGAAAATCTTGCTTTGAGGCGCTGCAAATTTAATTCCGAAATGTCTACGAAGAAGAATTGCTTTTGAGGCCCAGCTCTAATGAAACCCTCAAAAAAGACTCCGCTGCCCGGTGCGAACTCAACCACTCGTTTAGCCCTCGAAACGTCACGATAGAACCCAATCTCTTCAAGATATCCGTTGTAAAAGTACCTGCGATGATCTCCTGTTGTTGAATTATAACCCTCTTTATAAGCCTGTTTCCACTTGTAAAAATTGTCCTTTCGCAACGCCTCAAGATAGGAGTCCTGGCCCAATAACTTTATCTGCTCAGCATCGCCGGCCTTAACCGCCTCAATATGCTTGAGCAGTTTGACTTGCCTCTCTAACTTGTTTGCCGGCAGAAGATCTCCGCATTCACAGACCAGCAGAAAACCATCCTTTGCTTCAGATATCTTGCGTTCCAAATAGGAAACATCGACAGGATCATGCAATGCCGCAACCCTGACCCTACTGTCGATTTTCTGATACTCTTGTATTAAATCGTTCATCTTGGCGGACAAGGTGTCTTTAATGATTACGAGCTCAAACTTCGGATAGGTTTGATTTATGATGGAGGCCAGGGTTTTTCGCACGTCTGACAATAAGGAGCACGCTCGTATGGTGAGCAATATTGTGAAATTTTCTTTTGAGAAATCTGAAATCCACATAGCTATTGTTGCGTCTCTGTTTTTATTACCTTGACTTTCGTCCCACTCGTACCAGTTCCGCCAGATGGTGTAGAAACTGAACCCCAACTCATTCAGATTAGTGTTATCCCACACACTTCGGTGCGTTTGCCAATAATCACCACCCATATTCCACAGGTCACGATGCTGTTCGTGCACTCCAAAGGGAGTTTGGCAAAATACTGTTTTCCTGGAGTGCTTGATTGCTCGCTGAACCATTTGAACAGCTTGCTCTTTCTCCAAATGTTCCACTACGTCAATAAGCAGAACACAATCAAACTTTTCGTCCGTTTGTGCAAAATAAGTCAGAGCATCGGTATTCTTAAACTCCGCCCAGGGGGCCTTTTTTTGCCCTTCTCGCAAATATGGCAAGTAGGGCTCAACAGCAACTACCCTCTGGCTGTTATTTGTATATTTTTCCAAATAGTCTCCGAGCCCACAACCAACATCGAGTACGCTGTGAGCACTTTCTATGATGTTCTTCACCAGGAATTGAAAATCCCGGTTGCGGAAACCTTGCAGGAAGAGCATTCCCGTGTCCCTCCCGCTCGATGAGGCATCTGGAGATCTGGGACAGGCACCGAAGTCTCTCGCATTTGGAAACCGGCTCTCATCCAACATACTTGGCTTGTATATGAGCATTTAAGATTCCTTATTTCACAGCTTTACATAGATACCAGACTGTCTCTGTATCCGGATTCAAAGGCGCAAGGTCAATAGGCGGGGTAAGTACGACCTGCCTGAAGCCGGCGTCCCCGACAATGGCACGCATCTGGTCTGAGGCGTAAACCTGGCTGCCCGACAGCGACTCCCAAATAGAATCGTTGGCGGTCAACCCCGGATTGAAAGCGAACTGAAAAACGTACGAGCCCCCGTCATTGAGCATCCGGCAGGTTTCCTGAAGATGTTCAATCCAAAGACTTTTCGGCATACACTGACATAACAGAAATGAAAAAATCGAACCAATGCCCTCCAACGGCAACTGCCGGCGGTCATTCAGAATATAAAAAACGTTAGGATATCCGGAAAATCTTGCTTTGAGTCGCTGCAAATTTGATTCCGAAATGTCTATGAAGAAGAATTGCTTTTGAGGCGCGGCTCTAATGAAACCCTCAAAAAAGACTCCACTGCCGGGTGCAAACTCAACCACTCTCTGCGCCTTCGCAACTTCTTGATAGTATCCTATCGCTTCAAGATACTTATTGTAGAAATAACGACGATGGTCTCCTGTAGCTTCGTTATAACCCTCTCGGTATGCCCGTTCCCATCTCCGGAAGTTGTACTCGCGTAATGCCTCATTTATCAAATCTTCGCCTTCAGGTAAGTTATCTTGAGGCAAACAAGGCGTCCCATCGTCGGCGGCTGCGTTTTTCGCCCCGTTGGTATAAGCACCGTATAACTCGCCGAACTTCTCTTTGGTTCCCTCAAACTTCTTAATTAAGTAATCCACTATGACGTTCTTTTTTCTCCAGCCCTTTCTATCCAGCAGATACTCATGTCCGCCGTTTGCAATAGCTTCCCGCTCATCATCGTGTTTCAAGTAGTATGCTATCAACTCAAGGCCTTCCTCATCCGTCTTGAACCAGACTAAATGCCTGCAGTTAATAAACATGTCCTCAATTCCAGGAAAATACCGGATGAGCAAAAATGCCTTGCTCATAAGTGTTCTGAACGTCCTGCCGGATGTAAAGCCTTCTATAAGGGGGCCATCATACGCAATAACAATCTTCGAACTCATCGCATATTGATGGACTAATTCTTCCGAAATGAACTCGCTTCTCAGGTTCGACAGATTTAAATCGTCCCATGCCAGACCGATAACAAGCAACCGATTAGGGAATGCCACATCGACTTTCTTGATAAATTCTCTTCTCTTTTGATACATGAATTCACCGTTGTCCATTTTCAAGCCGAGGCGGCCCGTGCCCGTAAAAAGAATATCAATATTTTTCTGCCGAACATCGGTTTTCGCTTCATGGGCATTGACAAAGGGAGGAATATATTCAACGTTGGATAATCCCTTCCGATTTGCTATGCGGGCAAACCCACCGTCAACGGATATGAGTAAATCGACCTGCGTCGCCATTCCCAGATTTTTTATTATGCGGTCGCAATTATAACTACACGCATCACCGTCGCTCGCAACAACATAAACACCCAACCTCTCTTTCAACTCCTTCAATGCTTGTAGTCGATATCCAGTCACATTGTTGGGCATCAGTAAGACGATGCCAGGCCGAAATGCTTCGGCTTCTTCTATTAGTATTTCGCTTGGATCCTTATTCTGCGAGTTACTCCTCCTGATATTCCTGCAGACAAAGGCGCTCAAGACACGATAATCGTTTCTGTCAACGTATACCAGCAACGAAGGACCGCCACAGTTAAAATGGAGTCTTTTTCTTGCAACAACAGAGGGAGGGTCGTCTTTTTGCAAAATCGGGAATCCCCCGTCTGAAGCGCTTATGTAGATTTTTAGTACGCGCGACTTTCGACTTGACAAGCCACTACTGAAACACGAATTATGCTGCTGCAACAGTGTTGCCAAAGAGTTCTCCTGCAAACTCACCAAATTCCTGAGGCGTTCATTACCCGAAGGCTCCTGGTTGTCCTCTCCGCCCTGCACGTCGATTTCGGATAAGAGCGCCTTTGGATGGGAATGAAACGCGCCAGTTTCCGGCTTGAGGTTATTCTCCGCTTCACACTTAGCAATTTCATCGGACAGAATTTTTGCTAATTCATTCCTTTCGCTTAAGATGCCTCTTAGTCGTTTGCTCTCAATCAGAAAATTATTCATCTGTTCCAACTAATCCCTTCTCGGTGTTTCAAGTCCGGCCACATAACAAGCGTCATACGGAAAAGGTATCCCCCGAGTTTCAGGCGGTCCGGATAATGATCAATGAACTGCAGCAGTTCGAGAGGAAGGAAATGTTCGATCACATGCGACATTATCATAAGGTCGTATTAATTAGGACTTTGGTCAAATTCCTCTAACGTCATACAATTCAGTCCACTATCCAGGTTGCTTTTGATCATCGACTCATTTATATCGACACCCACAGCCTCTAACTCGTTTGCCCGTAAGAGTTGAGATTCTTTCCATATCCACATCCTACATCTAAGATTCGATGTTCACCTCTCAAATTCAGGGAAGCTATTAACTCGAGCAGATTCCTGTCATGGTTGAACTTCTTTTCGAGATTACTCATGCTAATCGTCTAGAGGTCCACCTGCTCCTGCCTTAACCGCCAAGCTGTTCTGATGATTACGGAAATTCAGATTGGTAACTTCGAAAGCATTGAGACCTTTGAGCAGGCCTCTGATTTCATCGTCACCCGGATGAATTTTCAGAAAGTCTGAATATACATCCTTTGTTTCACTTGCCATTCCGAGAGATTTGAGAAGCTTGCCGCAGTTAAAAACAAACAAACGGTTCCCTGGCTCCAGCCTCATAGCCTTCTCGAAATGCTTCAAGGCCAAGTCGTGATTTGATTTTTGAAAGTATACTACTCCAAGATTGTTGTGAGGACGAGCAAATTCAGGGTCGAGCCTGACGGAATGCAAGAAGGCTGCTTCTGCATTATCGGCATCCCCCGCATTGAACAAATCTTCGCCATCCGCATTGAAAAAACGCGCGGCATTCCGGGCGTTTTCCAAAGAACGGTCCTGTAGTAAAGGACTACCTTCATCGTGTCTTACGATATGAACACCGTACCATCCGCTATTCCATTCAGGGAAATCACCTATCTTATCTACCCACAGTATCCTGCCATGGGCCTTTTCCACAAATGAATTCATCTTTGCCAAAGAACGAAGTACTGCCCCAACCTTCATAGTCCCGCTTGTCGCTTTATATAAATCGTACCTCGCGCTTAATGAATACGCAAACTGCATGGCAAATATTCCATCAGGCTTCAAACTTCTTATCACTGCGCCCATCTGGTCGAACAAGTCTTCATCGTTCATATGCTGTGTGACTAAATTGGAAATAGCCAAATCGAAGAAACTATCCGGAAGTTGCGCTAATTGGGTGGGCGACCAAGTTCCAGCAATCATTTTTCTCACTCTATCCAAGGCAACTTCGGAGATATCGAGGGCGTGAACCGTGCATCCTATTGCCACTAATTCTTGTGTACAGTACCCAAGACCTACCCCGATGTTTAAAACAACCTGACCATAACGGATCTTGTCTGCGATATTTAAACGTTCCCAGACTTCGGGGCCTTTACTGCCGGTCAAGTACCAAGAGTTGTTGCTCTGGCAATAATCCCACCACTCGTTGACAGACATGTCAGCATTGTTAAGATTGCCATCCTGAATGCTGCTCTTGATTTTCATGTCAGCCGTCTCCTATATTTCGAACAAACCGCTATTCTTGTGGCCTTGTGCGACGGAGGCATACCAAAGGACCGTCGTTAAGAACCACGAATAGGGTTCATATTTGACCTGTGCAGATACCCCAACAAAATCTTAATGACAGTGTCGCTAACGTTTTCTGTCAGATACTCCGGCGGAGCCTTCCATTGTCCCTTCAGACCCAACACAGTGTGAACACACCGAATTACACTCTCCGCTTCAGCGCCGCTGAGAATATTGCTGCCGCATTCGAGCGTCTCAGGGCGTTCGGTCACATCGCGGATGGTGACGGCGGGAACCCTGAATATCGCACATTCTTCCTGCACGGTTCCACTGTCGCTGAGGACACAAAGGGCGCTTCGCTCAAGCGCAATAAAATCGAAAAAACCGAAGGGAGGCATAAAACAAACTTTCTCGTTGTTTGCCAACACACCGAACTCCGCCATCCGCTTTTTTGTACGAGGGTGGGTGCTTACAATTACGGGGACGCCGTATTCTTTCTGCAGTCCATCCAACGCAGTTACTACGCCGCTTAATCTTTCTCTTACGTCCACATTTTCCTCGCGATGCATCGTAACGAGAAAATACCGCTGCACTTCAAGCTTCAATTCTTGGAGAATCAAAGAGCGTCGTATCTGCGCATCGTAATGCTGAATCACCTCATAAATGGGATTGCCGGTAACGTAAATTCGCTCGCCTCGAATTCCTTCGCGCAACAGATTTGCACGGCTGCGCTCGGTATAAGGCAGAAGCACATCGCTCGAATGGTCGATAATGCGGCGATTAACCTCTTCGGGAACGCGGTCGTCATAACAGCGATTTCCGGCCTCCATATGATATACGGGTATGCCCATCCGCTTGGCCATGATTGCCGCCATGCTGCTGTTCGTATCGCCCAAAACCAGGAATTTGTCCGGCTTTTCATCTTTCAGAACTTCTTCCATCCGCGTCAAAATAGCGCCGATCTGCTCGCCGAACGTACCCTTGGCGCCCAGGAAACAATCCGGTTTTCTAACTTCAAGCTGCTGGAAAAAAATGTCGTTGAGATTAAAGTCGTAGTTTTGGCCGGTATGCACGAGCACGTGGTCGCACGTTTTGTCAAGCTTGGGAATAATGCAGCTTAGACGTATAATCTCCGGTCTGGTACCAAGAATCGTAAGGATTTTCATAGCAATAAATCCTTTAACCTGTATTCAAAAGCTGCCATCTCTTCGACCATTTCTTCAACCGTCGGCGGATGCACTCCGTATCCCGCATTCTTCCACAGTTTGGCGTTCAACTCCTCATTTTCCGTGGCGAGCCTTCTATCAATCACAATCGGTGCATTGGTCGGCGTGATTTCAATATCAGCACGGTCGTACCATTGCGCAAAGCAGCGTAAAAGGTCGTGTTTTGTTATATCCCCACTTGGAATCACATGCTGAATACGGGGCAAAGATGTATTATTCTTAATAATTCCCTGACAAATCTTTGCGAAATGCAGCGTTGTAACGCCGTTCCACAAATGATTTACAAAGCCCGATACCTTCGCATCAGGAGGCTGCCGCCTAAACCATTCAAGCAACGAGACATAGCTTTTCGGCTCAGGGCCGATTATCGAACAGCGAAGATGACCCACATTCGGCAGCAATACCTCACCCAGGCTTTTGGTTTTGCCGTAAACGTCAAGCGCATCGTGCTTGTCTCTTTCCACATAATGTCCCTTATTACCTGAGTAGACGCAATCTGTGGCAATCTGCAGAATACGCGCCTGGTCAAAGGTCCGCGCCAACCAGTGTGGAAAGGCGGCATTTATCAAAATTGCGCGTTCGACCTCTGCCGCGCGGTCGTCGTGAGCGTAAGGCTTGATTACGCCTATCGCATTGACAACCCAATCAGGTTTTCCCAAATCACAAAGCTGCTGGACTGTGCCGACTTCTTCTTCGACTTCGAGCAAACGCCATTCAACATTTTTTATACATTCGCAAGCCTTCTTAATAAGCTCCGGCGAACGTACGGCGGCAGTAACGGACAAATCCTCGTCACAAGAGAGGAAATCCGTCACCATAGAGCCGAGCATGCCGCTCGCACCGAGAATAAGAACACTGCGCCTGTTCACAACAATTTCCTCTCACAGATATTCTTATCGCTCAGTAATGTTCCAGATATCCCAGTACCTGGCGTCGAAGCGAATATCATCTTTACCGCTTTCTTCGAGGGCAGCCGTCGAGAAAAACATCAATTTCAGGTCAGAGGTAAGTGACATGAAACCATTGGCGTATCCCGGGGGGATATAAAGGACCTGCGGCTTTTTTGCGGAAATCACATAGCGCTCGACGGGCAAATCTCTGGATGGTTTTTCCCAATTGTCGATTTTTACGGCGCCGATAATAGCGGCTCCCGAAACTGCCGTTACATATTTTGCTTCATGTCTATGAGCATGCCACGCGCGCACGAAACCGGCCTTGTGATTAGACACTACATAGAAGCGCTTGACGCCCTCGAAATCGAAATCATTAACGAAAACTGTTTCACCCCGGTCATCCACCGCCAACCCGCCGCTGAAAATATGGACTTTATCTTTCATCGTGCTTTCCCGGTAATCTTCCAATATGAATAGTGCCTCAAACGTGCAGCAACTCCGGTACGCGCTGTTTCAAAAAAGCCTGATTGGCATACCGGGGATTGGAAACATCCTTGAGGCGTCTTGTCTCTATTAATTCCTTAATTTCGATAATGCCGTCGTCAATCGAATACGTTGGTCTCCAGCCAAGCTGCGACCGCGCTTTGTCGCTGCAGACGCGATAATTTCGAGCATCCTGAAATTCGATATCGGTCCTGGTCACCACCGTATCCGGGAAATGGTTTCGCACCTGATACGCCAAATCCACAATTCGGACATTCTGGCGGTGCAAATTATAAGTTCCTGCGTATTTAGTATCAATATAGTCAACTATTGCTCTTGCCACATCCTTTACATGCATGAGCGGCCGAAACTGCTCGCCCCCAAACACTGTTAACTCCCCCTCAATCGCGGCTCGAACCGTTAAGACGTTTACGACCAGGTCGAGACGCAAACGCGCAAACAGGTCGCTGACGCCGAACAAAGTGCCGAGCCTAAAGATTAGCGCATTCTTGTCCTGCAAATGCTGCTCGGCGGCCAACTTGGTGGCGGCATAAACCGAAAGAGGCTGGGTCGGCGACTCTTCCGTAAGTATGCCGTCCTGGGCTCCGTACACGGAACAGGTTGAGGTAAAAATTATCCTGCCGTTGTAGTTTTCACAAAGCCGCCGGACCGTATTCTGGTTGATTTCGATGCTCAACTGGGGATTGATGGCACACGCTCCATCGCCCACCAAGGCTGCCAGCCAAACGACGGCATCCGCCCATTCCAACTGTTTCTCCAGCCGCTCGCAGTCTCGAACGTCGCCGTAGATAAACTCAACCGGCTTGCGATATGACTCTTCGTACAGCAGGGAATCATAGACACGAGTGTTGTGATTTGTCGTTTGCAGAATATCCGTTACCGCCCCGCCGATATAACCGGCGCCGCCTACGACTAAAATATTCATATGTCTTATCACTCCATTGATAAAATAAATCCAAATTCAAACGCCAGTTATTCAAATACCGTACTTTCTACTGACAAAGGCATAGACATAAGCACTCCGCGTGGACCATAGTTCCTCAGAGTATTTCACACTTCGAAACGCTTTTTGCTCATAATCAGACATTTTCACGATAGACCCCTACGGTCTTCTTGCCTCTGCGAATCCGTTTCAGTTTCTCAGCGGTATCCGCTCGCTGAGCTGCAAGGGCCAGGCATAAGCCATCGTATAATTTTTGCAATCGCGCCCGTCGATATTCGAATTCAGGCAATTCAAGAATCCCCATCTTGGCTATTTCGCCGACAAGAGAATCGGCCCGTCGGCTCAAGACCTCCACATTGCTAATGCTGCCCTGTTGGGCGCATTCTGTTTGCCTTTCCAATAGGGCCTGTAAGTGATCCAGCAGTTCTATCTGCTTGCCTGTACTCATCCAATCTGAGCTCCTGCACGGTGTCCCATCCGGGCCACATTATGCTCGACTTCCTCAAGCAGGTTAGCCGCATCCCTGTTTGCGGGGTCCAAAGCCAGGACGTCGAGAAGGACTTTTCGGGCCTGGTCAAACCGGCCGTCTTTCATATATAGCGCCGCCAGAGAAAACATGACGGAAGTATCGCCGGGGTGCATGTTTAGATACACTTCCAGATAGTAGATGACTTTTGCAAATGAGCCCATTTGACAGGAGGTTTGAAACAGTCCCAAAAGCGCTATCGGATTATCGCAATTTAGCTCGAGGCATTTCAAATACATATCAAAAGCACGTTCGTAATCCGCTCTCTGCTGGGCGACCATAGCCAAGCCGGCATAGGCCTTTGCACAATTGACATCAAGCCTGCAGGCAACCCTGAAGGCTATTTCAGCCTCATCAAGAAGATTCTTCTGCAGCGAGACCACTCCGAGCCCGACGTATGGGGCCGGCTCATCAGGCCCCAGTGATGTTGCCTTCTCATAGCAGTTTTGTGCCTTTGCGTAGTCGCCGACAGAAGTGTAACAGTCCCCAAGCTCCTGCAGGACTTCGTAATGCTGGGTGGGGGCACACTCTTCGATAATGTTTTGCTCGAACGCCATCTTGCGACTTAACGCAAAATCGGAACCCTCTTCAGTTATGTCCATACCAATTCTCTTCCTTCAAGTATTTGCTCTGCTCTCTCGAGCAATTCAATCGCCGAGTTAAAATTCTTTTTGTCTCTTTCGAGCTTTGCCTCCAACAAAAGCGTATCGACCGTCGGCCGCTGCTGATTGACTTGACGGCTAAGCTCGGCTGCTCTGGCGTGATTGCCAGCCTTGAAAAAAGCATCCGCAGCCAGTGCTTTCATCCATAGCTGGTTTCGATAGTTGCCCGCAATATACTCAAATATCTCCGCCGCTTTTGCGCAATCCCCGTCTTTTTCAGTCCCTTTTGCTTCTGCAAGCAACTGGTCAAACTGAAAGAGTATCTGGTCAGGTCGTAACCGCCTCAACTTGATACCTGAAGCTTTTATCGATTCGCGAACAGATAAATTCGGGAAATTATTACGAGCATGTTGCAGGTCGTTCCTTCTGAGCACGGCCGCCCAAAGTCGGTCGGTGGAACGTTCCAGCTCGAATCCCTCACCGGTGAGCGAGCCGTTGATAAGGGCATGAAGGCAATCCTCCACCCATATCTCGCCCGCCTCAAAGCCGCCTGGCACTATAGTGACATACTCGCCCTCACACCTGGCCAAAGCCGCATCAATACGCTGGGCCTCAGAAGCAGGCGCGCTCACAGGGACCAAGACCGTATTGGGAACATCAGTCCTGAGCCGGCGGCAATCGGTCGGCGACAGCGGCAGATAAAGCTTGTAAGGATAGAACGTGTACCGCCAGATGGAACCAATCATTTTGCCCGCCTTCTTGTCCAAGTGTTCCGTGTTAAAGATTATGGACATATCCTCAATCTTCGACCAAGGCTTGGGCGGCCTTGTGGTTCGTATGGTCAAGGCGTTCCTGAGATATTCTTTTTTGTCTCTGCGCTGCCGGACCGATATCCTATCGGATTGGCCGACAGGGCTGTAGAACTCGCCGGTAATCTCGCAAATGTGATGAAAATCTGAGAAGAAAGCCAGTCGCCGGGTGATGTCCCAGTCAATCAGAACAGTGAGCTGCTCGTTGTAAGGCCCTGTCTTTTCAATCAGGTCTCTGCGGTGCATGAGGCTTACGTGCAGGACATTATTGAAGTATAGAATAAGAAAACGGTCGAAATCCCGGCTGACCTCAACAACTTTGCCCAAGACCGCCCTGCTGTCGTCGGGCATAACCCTGCAATATGTTTTGTACAAGTCACTATATGCAACCCGGCAGTCCGTTCGGTTCTCAAGAGCATCGACCAGGGTCTCGATGTGATGGGGATAATACAAATCATCATCGTCAATATAAGCGACATATTTGCCCCGGGCCCGGGCCAATGCCTCGTTAAGCGAAAAGGCTTTGCCGCGGTTTTCCTTTCTATTGATAAATATTACACGCGGATCACTATACGATTTGACCACGTCGCTCACATCTTCACCGCCGTCGTTGACTGCAACGACCTCAAGATTTCTGTAACTCTGGTGCAAAACGCTGGCCAGGGCCGCAGAAAAATATTTCGGGCGATTGAAGGTCGGCAAGAGCACGCTGACCATCGGCCCGGATTTTCCACTTACAGCATTCAACGGTCCCCAAATGCCATCTTCGGCGATTGGGGTTTCTTGAAAACGGGGTCCGCCGGCCTTTTTCTCAGGGTTTTCCACGATTCAAGACTATCTGGCATTCCTTCATTAGTTAAGAGTTCCAAGTCGGCAATGGCCCTGTTTTGAAATAACTCGCAAAGTCGAGAGTTGATGTATTGCACGATGGAGCCTGAGCCCGCTGTAAATCTATTTCGGCTTCAAGCCGGGCGAAAATATCATTGATTTTACTCAACTGATTCTTAAGAGGATAGTTTTCCTCGACAAAGCGACGATACTTTTGGGGTTCGTATGGCCCGCGGCGAATCTGTTCACAGAATTGTTCGGAGATATTAAATAGAAACTCCGACGGAAATATTTGGCTTGCCCCCGGAAAATTGTGGACAACCGGTTTTAATCCACAGGCCATGCCTTCCAACAGGCCCATACCCTGGCTTTCTCCGATACTGGAGGAAACAATGTAGTGTTTGTCATGCAGCCAGGAATTTATATCTTCCTGCCAGCCTTCAAAAAACACCACATCTGTAAGCCCGAGTGCCTGCACCGTATGTCTGACATACTGTTCGAGCATCGGATCTTGAAACACTCCCGCAAAGAAAAGCTTATATTCGGGGTCAATGTAGTGCAGCTTTTGCATACATTGCAGAAGAAACATAGGGTTCTTTCTTGTATTCAAGTAACCCACGCAGGCGAGGTTCTTGCCGCGCTGTCTGTCAACAAACTTGAACTTCTTAAGATTGACCCCGTTTGGAATCGTGACAAGACGGGTGCGACTTTCGATATCGGGCACTTGTTTAAGCAGGGCATCTTTGACAAACGAGTTTCCTACGGTGATAAGTACATCGATATTTTCCCACCGGACCTGGCTCGGCCAGTCATTATAGGCTTCAAAGCGATGGAGTCTTACAATGTTCTTGCAGACTTTTGGCAGCTTCGAAGCCCTGACAACCATATCGGTACACCACTCGAACCATGATATCTCGCTTGTCTTCATTGCTTCGTACATCTGGTCGACATCCTGGATTTCAGGCAACTGCACCAGATATCTATGCCGGGCGTACTCGTAAATATCGGTCAGGAACTTGGTATCGCCTCTTAATCCACAGAAGAAAGCAATCTTGGGTCTCTTTGTCTGTATTGCTCCAATCATCGGGTTAAGAACTTGCTGCTGTGGCGAAACTTCCAGCGAGCGAAGCAGCATTTCGACCGCGCCGGCTTTGTTCCGCTGGTTCAAAAACACGTTTGCGGCCCTGTTAAGCACATCCGCGTTCAATGTGCCCATCCGCTCCATATCATCAAACAGCGGCACCGCTTCAGTTGCTTTGCCCGCGGCAAGATACGCCTCTACCAAATTCCAGACTATCTCAGCAGAGTCGCCCTGCAGGGTCCTCGCTTTCATAAGATGCTCGATGGCTTCAGCCGAGCGGCCCAGGCAATGAAGAATTGCCCCTGCATCGTTAAGCGCCTCCGCATCGTTGGGGGCCGCGCGAAGGTATCCTTGAATACAGGCAAGGGCTTCCTGATGCTTGCCGGCCTCGGCTAATTCCAAACCTTTCTGGTAATAACTCAAGTCTGTTCCCGTTGTCATCTGCTCTTACTCCCACTTTTCAAGAACGAACCATGCCTGGTCATAACTCGGCAAAATTACTGCAAATTTCGTGCCGTCAGCACATAGCGACGTATATTCACGATTTTGCTGTCTTCCTCTTAAAACTTGTATAAATATCGAACAAACAATATGTTCAAGCCACGTACTCAACCACACTGCACTTTCTTCGAGGCCAATCGCGACGACCCGCTTGCGGCTCCGGCAAGTACCTTATGAACCGCGTCAGCCACGGATTCCACGCTGATAAGCCGCATACATTCGTGATGGCCTTTGGGGCACCTGCGAACATCGCCGTCGAACCAGTGGAAGCAGCCCCGACACTCCGCATCCGCCGCTATTACCGCCCGCCCCAAGCCCGCGTGCATCCGCAACTCAGGATAAATGGGCCCAAAAATGCCCACGCAAGGCGTACCAACAGCCGCCGCAAGATGCGCCAGCCCCGTATCGACACTGACAAGAAGATCACACCGGCTCAAAACCATCGCGGCCTCACGAGGGGAGGTCTGACCCACAAAGTCAACACCAAAATTGGCAGTATATGACCCCGCGTCGCCAAGCTGTATGATCGTGGCCCCAAGATGCTCGCTAAGCATCGCGCAAAGCTGAGCCCATTTGGCGCTCTCCGTCCACAGCCTTGACGGCCAGTTGACAACAGGAGCAATCGCTATTTTAGGCCCTCCCGAATCCGGCAAATGAAACTTTTCGAGCATGACCTCGTCCCACTGGTCAAAGTAAATTCGAGGAATCTTATCGTCTAAGGCTACCCCCAACTGCTCGGCTGCTCTGTCAACCAAATGCGTCCAGCGATTCTGCCTGGTAGGCTCCACAGAGAGCTTATATACCTTTTCAAACTTATTTGAACGCAGCGGAAACATGGTATGCTCGACCCGGCTGACGCTCGGATGATTGCGGAAGAGCTCCGGATGCATCAGCCGCATGATAATCCCCGCATCCCTGCCCAACTGTCTCTTAAGAGCTCTGACGGCGGGCTCTGCGCAGATGGTATCGCCTATAGCAGCATGGTGTTCAACAAGGACTTTTCGCTCCTGCGTTTCTCGATGCAGCCTGCGGACGACCAATGAAAAACAGCCCTCTCCCCTGAGATTGGATTCATCGATGTGAAGGATGTCATAGTCATTTGTTTCGGAAATCGCCGCGAGAACAGAATTAACATTCAAACCTCGCTTTTGTATCGGATTGGCGCCCGGAGCACCGACCCTCGGCCAAAAATTTTTATCAGGAAGACAAAGCACCAGGTTACCGCCCGGGTGCAGCACTCTCATCCACTCTGCAAGTATGCCGCCGGTATCCTCGAAGCACCCAAGACAATGGCAACTGAAAAGATAGTCCATTGACTCATCTTCGAAAGGCAAGCTATTCGCATTAGACGCTGATTTATTTGCCTTGTCCGCCACATTAACGGTAATCGCGCCCGGCAACGTCTTGCCATCGCCGCAGCCTACGTCTAAACCTCTGCCGGCGCAATATCCGACAAGCCGGTTTCTGCAAGAATCAATCTGCTTATGCCCTATCATTCACAATAACTTTCAATTTCAAAGCCGCCGCCATAATCCATAAGATGGGAGCCTCTCGATACTCGCTTGAGATTACGCAATAAAATCCAGCAGCGACATAGACATGATTTTGGCAGCTACCGACAACGACATTTGGTATAAAACCTCACGGCGAGAGAGGTCTATAGCCACTTGTGCGATGTCGGCTTCCTGCACACGGGCGGCCTCATCCTGGGCGTCGTACTGCAGCTTTTGCAGACTATCCTTCAGGTCGTCCAGAAAGCCGATTCTTGACCCCACGGAAACCTGGGCTCGGACGAGAAGACCGCCTACCTCATCCAGTGAATTCAGCGAGTTGATGAGCAGCCCCTGCAACTGGGCTTCAGAGAGCCCTCTATCATTTTCCAGCATATCCCGAATTGTGACAAGCGTATGAAATATGTCATAAGTTCCGGGAATTCGCACAAGGTCGACGCCGGTGCTTGTTATTTCCGTGGAGTCAACATATAAGATACGTTTCGTGCGCGAATCGGTTACAGCTTGATTAACATCGCCGCCTGCAGGGACAATTACATAGCTTGCTCCGTCATCGATGGACAGTTTATAGTTGCTGCCGTCATGAATAACCGTTAGCCAGACATCACCGCGAACACTCGATGTTCCGGTACCGGCTTTCGCGCCGGTATCACCGAGAAAAACGGGGTCGCCGCGCTCATTCGAGCGAAAAATATTATCGCCGACATAAAAACTACTTGACTGCACACCGGGGGCCGCCTCTACGTTCCGCTGCTCAAGACTGCCGTTATAAGTGACAGCGGTTATTTTTCCGTCGGTGCGTTCTGCAACATAGGGCGGTGAATCAGTATCACTTCCCCCAAAGAGGTACTGTCCTGCGCGTTTGGTATTGGCCAGCAGAACTATGTGCTCCAACGCATCATTGATACCCTGTGCGATTAGTTTGCGCTGCTCCTGTCCATAAATGCCGCTGCTAATTTGAGTTAGGCGGGTTTTCACCTCTACAATCTGAGACATCACATCCTCGATAGCGGTCGAGGAAAGCCCCAATGTATTAACGGCTTCACAGAGCCCGTCTATATAATTTCCCAGGAGCCTTTCCTGAGAGTTCTGTCCTAAGATCTGGTACGCCCCGGAAGGGTCATCCGAGGCCCGATTCACGCGTGCCCCCGTAGATGCCTGCTCCTGCAGACGAGCCAGCGCCTCAGTATGCAATTGCAGAGCAAAGCTGACGTTACTGTAGATATTGCTGAGTGTCCCGCTCATTAAGACCTCTGAATAAATCCAAGAACCTCAAAAGACCGCCTTTGAGGACTCTTCATTCTTTTATATCATTTCCATAATAGTTAGAATCGACGAATGAATTACGTTCAGATACTTCGCCATTGCCTGGAACATCTGTTCAAAGACCAGCATTTGAGTCGCTTCTTCATTGATGTCGACGCCGCTTATCTCGCTCTGCCGCCCGGTGAGGTTTTGGATTATGACCTCGACATTGTCCTGCCGCATTTGCCGCACTGAAAGCTCCTGACCGACGCCCGTCACCAGCTGGCGATAAAACTCCACAGGCGTCAATGCGTCCAAATCACTCATCGTCTGGTCTTTCAAGCCTACAAGACGCAGAACATTGGCATTATCGGTCATATCTGCTCCCAGAGCCGTGGCCACCCGAGCAGGCGAATCCACTATATCCGAACAGACAGCTATATTCTTCGCACCGCTGCCGGCGAAAAAAGTATTAATTCCCACCGCCGCCAGCACTCCGGAAGTATCCGTATCGGCAAACACATCCACATCGAAGTTGTCACCCGCGCCAAAATCGCCGGCGGTAAGAGATATTCTGATTCCATTGCCAACATCGAGCAGGTCGCTTGCAGCGTAACCCTGGCCGATATTAAGGGTAGCAATCACCTCTCCGGCACCGCCGCCATCGGTCACCTCAAGCTCCAGACTGCCATTGCCTACCGAACCGGCACCTGAGACAGTAAACCTCAAAGTGTCGTTTACTGTCCCTGTATAGATGCCTGATACGGATATGGTTGGCGGTGTTCCTGCCGTCAGAGTACTGGCGGTGGGTGAAGAAAGAACTGCGGGCAGAAAATCAAATTCGTAGCCTGTATCGGCGGTGATACTTAACTTCGAAAGGCTCGCCGAGGCGTTTAGGCCGGGAATGGGAATGGCCGAAATTGCCGCCGCTATTGTGGTCAATGAATCGGTTGATGCATCCACACTGATTTCGTTACGGGTTATTGTTCCAGTGCCGGTATCAATGACTCGTATATATATTTTCCCATCGGTTACGGGCGGGTCAAAATCAGCCAGGTTCTCACTCGGCATCACCCATCCGGTCAATTCTGTAAATGAGCCCTCTGACCCCACTGCCTGGACATGATATTCATTTATCTGCTGTATCAGTGCGTTCGCCAAACTGTCCAGATCATCGTGAACCTCGGCCATAGTGTCGTTTTTCAATGAAAGTAATCCGCCCAGCCGACCTCCCTGCACATCCGAGTTGTAATTGTACGCATCGACGATGGAAACGCCCAAGCTGCCGTCCTCCTTCAAACCCACCTCAAGTTCGGTAGCGGAACCGCCTGTTACAACGCCTATCCCCACTACGCACACATCAACCACACCGAACTTGCGATCAATTGTTTCTACGCTCACCAACTCAGACAGCTCTGTTATGTACTGGTCTCTTTGGTCACGCAAATTGTTCGCCTGTCCGCCGCTTATTTCCAGCCGTTGTATTTTTTGGTTGATGTCGGCAATTTGGGTTAGCAGTGTATTGACCTGTTCAATCGTGTTTTGCGCTTCTATCGTAACCTGCGTTTCCAGGCCGGCTAAAAATTCCCCCAATGTCCTGAATCGGCCGGCCATAGTCTGAGCAGCAGTTACAACCTGAGTCTGCCAGACAAGTTCCGACGGGTGAGCGCTGAGGTCCTGCAATGCGTTGAAGAATTCGTCTATCGCACTGCTCAAGCCGCCGGCGGCCGAGAGCTCTCCAAACGCGTTTTCTACGATGCCCAGCGTCGCGAGTTCCTGTGAGACCTGCCCCAGGGATGACCGCTGGCGGAGAATCTCTCGCTCCAAGAGACCGTCGAGCATTCTGGTAATACCGGTGATATCGACGCCGCCGCCTAGGATAAGGTCGCCGACCTGGGACGTGCGTTCAGGAGTAAGTTCTATTCTCTGACGGTGATACCCGTCGGTGGCCGCGTTAGCAACGTTATTGCCGATTACGTCAAGGGCTTTCTGTGCCGCAGTGAGGCCGCTGATGCCTATAGAGTAACTATCCACTGTTTAGCTCCATTCATACCGCAGCCGTTCAAAGCTGCAAACTTACAAAAGCACCGTCACTATGCCGACTGGCTGTACCCCTCGAACTGTATACGAGCGTGCCTTTGTTCCCGAAGTCAAAAATGCTCTTCAAGAGCATATTGTTGAACCTGGCGCATTCGGACAAGAGCAGCGCGGTACTTAAATGCTCTTTCTTAAGTTCCTCGGTCAGCGATCTCAATTTCGTCTTCCTCTCGGCTGCCTGAACCCTTTTTTCCTCCGGCAATATCGTCTCAAGTCTTGACAGCGTCATCTGCTCGAAGTTACAGCCGAGAGCAACCGCCAATCCTTCTCGTATCGACCGCCGTTTTAATTCATTGGCAGTGAAACTACCCGCCTCAGCCCGTATTTCTTCAAGCAATTTACCCAAAGCAACATCGTCCCGCTTGATAACGAGGGTACGCAGCTCGTTCAAACGCGACAAACTCTCTTGTATATGCTGGATGTCTTTATCCAGAACAATCAGCAGGTCATCGACTCTATCTTCTATTGCGGCTGCTTTGGTTTTCATACATTCGGACTCCTGCCTCCCGACTTACTGCCGGGGGCAATAGGTACACTCTTTCGCATTTGAAAATGCACAAAATGGGCGGTCTTCCTGTCCAGGCTACTTTGTCACGGCGTTCGCGCCGCCCGAATCCGTTAAAAACTTGTATATGTCCTTCCACAAACCGAGGCCGCCGTTGTCTGAAATATGGCGGGCAAGGTACAGCCAGAATATCCCCTGAACCTGTTCACAAGTACCGTCTTTGTCAAAGCCCCACTCGCCAATGGTATTCTTCATTTCGTCCACCAGCTTGTTGAGCAAAACCGACTCAAAATCTTTGGCCGCTTGTTTCTTCTGCTCTTCTGAAAGGCCGCTGATTTCTCGGCTTTCCAATTGCTTCATGGTTTTATAAAAGGAGGCTCCATTTATATTTTCGAGCGGTACCGGCGGCGAAACAGCTCCGGTCAATATCAGTTTAATATTATCCATAAGATTACTCCTGTTTTCCCATTTTAAGACTCACCACAAAACAGGGTCCTTTTACATTATCACCAGCTTGGCTTGAAGCGCACCTGCCTTTTTCAGGGCGTTGAATATGGCAATAAGGTCCCTCGGCGTTGCTCCTATGGCATTCAGGGTTTTGGCTAAATCCGCGACGGTTACCGCCCGAGACACGGGAATCAGATACCCTTGCTTCTCTTCGACTCCTACAAGCGTTTCCGGAACTTTTTCCGTCGTGCCTGCATCAGAGAAAGGTGCGGTCGGCTGAGAAACGATTTCCATCTCCTTGATTTTTACAACAAGGCTGCCCTGGGAAATTGCCACCGCGGATATACCGACGTTTTCTCCCACAACAATCGTGCCGGTCCGTTCGTTGATAACCACCACCGCCGGGGCGTCAACTTTAACTTCGAGCTTCGTGATATCATGAATAAACCCGGATATACCGGTCTGCCTGACTTCATCAGGGACTTCAACTTTGACAGTGCCCCCGTCAATCACTGCCGCGCTGTTCGGATATATCCGGTTAACAGCCTTGCTGATTTCCTCTGCCGTTGAGAAATCGTTATTCCTGAGATTGAGTGTTACAAACCTGTTGCCTGCGATGTACTCGACAAACGTTGCTATTTCCTCTTTTTCCACTATCGCTCCGCCGGGAATTCGCCCGACCGTCTGGTGGTTCTTTGTAATGGAAGCCTTGTCACCCGAAGCCGTCCAGCCGCCAATCGAAACCCCTTCCGCTTTGGTCACCGCGTACACCTGGCCATCCAGGCCTTCCAGCGGCGTCGGCAAAAGAATGCCTCCCTGAAGGCTCTTGGCGTCTCCTATTGAAGATACATCAACATCGATAAGCGAGCCTTCGTGGTCAAACGGCCCCAACTCCGTCGTAACCATGACTACAGCAACGTTGCCCCCGGTCAAATCAGACGGTGAAAGAACCAGTCCTGAGCGTCTCAGTATATTCGTCAGCATTTGGCGCGACGGCAGTGTACTATCGCCGGTGCCGGCCAGTCCTATCACTAATCCGAGACCGCTCAGAGGGTTGCTGCGAACCCCCTGGATATCAACGATATCCTTTATTCGCTCACATTGGCCGAGTTCAACCACACTTGCCAGTATTAGAAACAGAAGTATCAAGCGAGATTTCATGAATATGCGCTTTCAAAAAACAACCACGACACTCCTCTTGCAGAACTTTAGAAAGGCCAAATAATATCAAATATGGTGCCCAGCCAGCCCGGCCGGGTGTAACGTGCCGCCACACCCGCATTTCTGGTTACAATGTGAAAATCCGCAACCCGCTTGCTTTCAACCGTATTGTCAAACGCTATATCGCTCGGCCTGACTATGCCGCTTGCCTCAATCGTCTGGATATCACCGGCGATATTGCGGTCGCGCGTTCCCATAACCACCAGATTGCGATTCGGCAGTATATCCACGACCACGACGGTTATGGAATCAACAAAGCTTCGCTCGTCTTTGTAATCAGCCTTGCTTTTCAGCTCGTTTGTTGATTCGGCACTTATGCCAAACTCACCAAGGTCGGCGAAACCGCCGACTTTACCATCAAAAACAGTCGACTTATCGGTTTCCTTTTTGAGGTCTCTCTTTGCCTTATTGTCGACCTTGCTGTCTTCGCTGATCCTGATGGTCAGAATGTCACCTATGTTCCGCGCGACATCGTCAGTATATAAATCCCTCATATTCTTGTCCTTCTTTGCCCAGATTGAACCTGCCTGTGAGCAGGCGGCCGAACAAAGGACAATAACCATAAGGACAAACCCCAGGACAAGTCTGTTGTTGGTATTCATTGCTCTTCCTTTCAGAAAACTCCAATCTAATCGCACACTACAAGACCGGTTCTACTGTCCCGTCTTCGTTGACCCTGGCCAAAATTATGCGCTTCGAGTCAATGTTTCGCACTTTTATATAATCACCTGCACAGCCGTCTTGAACGGCTTTTCCAACGGCCGTTACCAGAAACCCCGGCATGTCAATTCGGATAACAACAGTTTCATTCCGCTTAAGCACAATCTGAGGCTTCGAACGAGCCGTCATATTCGGACAAATAACCGTACCAGCGGCTATTGGGCGCTTAGCGACAAGACCGTAGGGAGGCCTCCAGCCTGCCGGCTCCGGACGGTCCGACAGCGTCTCTTCCACCTTGACATTATCGGCACTGACAGCGGCACCTGCGGCAATATCAACGAGTGCTACAGCTCTGTGGCAACCGTATTTCAAAGGGAAAGTTATGTCACGAGTCTCTATTTGTTTACCGCCGGAAAGCATGGCAATCTGAACTGTAGGCCGGTTCTTTTCGTCGCCTTCGACCAAACGTGGAGACAGTTCTATATCCTCACTCCCACCAGGTACGACTATTTCCGCCGGTATTCTCGTCGGGTCCAACTGGTAAACGTAGCCGCCACGCAGGCTCTTCTTGAGAAACGACTTGGCCAGATCAACAAGTTGGTTGCCTTTGATAATCTGCTGGCGCTGCGTTACCGTTAATCTTTCCGCACCGCTCAGTACAACGCTTGAAGAGGGTATTCCACTACAAGCCAACCTGGTCAAAACTGTTGCTCTGTCAACAACAACTTTCTGGCCGGGCGTCGAAATCCTTCCCAAAGAAACCTCGTTTGCCTTGGTTACAAAAGGCTCCTGACCCCGGACTATCCCGACCTGACCCAGGCTGAAGGAATCGCCCTCGATTGTAGCTTCTCGCGGGAGGTGGATCCGGAGCTTGGAATCCCCAGCGGGATCGACGTTGTTGTCTGCCGAAGCCCCACTAAACCGCGCTGAGGCCAGGACGGAAATAATTACGACAACACTCATTGTTTTACTGCTCATAACAGCCTTCAAGTTCTCTTGTCAGGTATACATAGGCTCACGAACTAAGCTATCTGGTTCGCCGTTCGAAGCATATCGTCTCCCGCCTTAATTGCGCGCGAGTTTGTCTCGTACGCTCGCTGGGCGGTTATAAGATTCACCAGCTCGGTTATCATTTGGACATTGGATTTCTCCAGAAAACTGGTCTGGATACTACCGAAACCATTTTCGCCCGGGGTGCCGGTCGTAGGCGGGCCGCTGGCCTCGGTCTCCGCCAGAAGATTATCGCCCTCACTCGACAGCCCAGACGGATTCGGAAAACGGACCAACTGCAGGGTACCGACAACCGACACAGACCCGGCAGGATCGGTAACATTGACACCCCCGTCCTTTCCGATATCAACCGAGGCCGCATCTGTCGGAATACTGATAGAAGGCTCCAGGTAGTACCCGGTGGTAGTAACCAACTGCCCATTGCCATTTATTTGCAGCGAGCCGTCGCGCGTATACCTTATGGTGCCGTCCGGCATGCTTATCTGCAGAAAACCGTCTCCTGTAATAGCTATATCGAGAGGCCGGCCGGTATTCTGAAGCTCACCCCAAGTAAAAACCTTTATTGTCGACGCAGCGCGGACTCCACTACCTATCTCCAGACCGCTGGGAGACGTTATGCCTGAAGCCACCTCTGTTCCGGGTTCCTGCATGTTAACATAAATTAAATCCTGAAAATTGATTTGACTTCGCTTGAACCCCGTAGTGTTAAGGTTGGCAAGATTATTGGCAATCACATCCACCATCATTTGTTGCGCGGCCATACCTGTCGCTGCGGTGGAAAATGCTCTTAACATAATATTTGTCTCCTATCTTAACCGTTCACAAACGCAAAAGTGTTTATTGGCGACTTCCGAATCCTTATTTGTATACACACGTTTTCTAACCCATGGCCACACCCATAATTGAACTGGAAGCCTCCTTTTGTGCCGAGAGAAGCTTCATATTCGCTTCGTAGAGCCGGGACACCATTACCATATCCACCAACTCGTCGACTATTTTGACATTGGAGCTTTCCTGATAGCCCTGCTTTATAACTATATGTTCGGCTGCGGCCGGCACTACATCCTGGTCCGGCATCCGGAAACAGCTCGCACCAACCGCCAGAAGTTTGTTTTCATTCTCCTTGAAATCGACAAGCCTGAGTTTTCCTAAGGCTGTGCCGCGGGAGCTGACGCTTCCATCGCCTGACACAGTCAGTTCTGAAATTCCCACGTCCTGTGGTACCGTTATTGGCCCCGCTTCACAGGCCACAATTCTCCCGTCGGAGGTCACGATTTGGCCGTTGCGGTTTGTCTGGAACATCCCGTTGCGAGTGTAAAGCGGGCCTTCGGGTGCCTCTACTACGAAGAAACCTTTACCGTGCAGCGCCAGATCCAAAGGCCGGCCCGTTTCAACAATCCCGCCCTGGGAAAAATCGAACGCCGAATTCAGCTCAATGGTGCCGGGAGAATACGTGTCAGCAAATGCCCCCTGCGCCTCAAGAGCCCTTGAAAAGGCATTGGCCACGCGCTTGTATCCGACCGTGCTCGCGTTAGCCAGATTGTGCGTGATGACATAGAATTCCTGCATCAACGCATCTATACTCGAACTAACCTGGGTTATAGTGTCCGCCACTCTAAACTCCTCGCATGGGTACAGGCTCGGCAGCACTTTCTTCCGCGCTTAAAGAACCCCGAGCAAACTCGGTTTTGACGCGGGCCCTCAGTGAAGCCAAATTCGTCGCACGAATCAGTTTAGCAACGTCTGCATCGCTCAGCCCCGTCAATTCTACTGCTATTGACAGACCGTTTTGCGCGGCTCTGGTGTGCCTGACCTCACCAATATCTTCTACTATTTTCGGCCTTGCCGGCCTGCCCTTCCTGCGGGCCGGGACCGAATCCAGCCCATTTTCTTCATCCAATCTCAGCACGACCAACACCCTGTCACCTGCTTCTATTTTCAGCGGCGCCTCAAGCCGCAGACCTGGGCCGGCCAGTTCGGTAACAACCCCCGGCACAAATTCCGGCGGTCCCCAGGAATTCCGGCAAGTATCCGACAGAACCAGCCCTCTCTTCAGACTCCCCTTCTTGCCGTTGCCGCCCTCCGATAGCGGTCTTGTGAACGGAAAGCGAGCAACGAAGGCCGGCTGACTTACCGGAACGCGCAGGAAGCGTCTTCGATTTATAAACCGCACATCGTCACTGTGGTTCAAAACCAATATGTCGCCTTCACAACCCAGCACGGCAGTATCGAATTCCCAAATCGAAGGGCCAAAATAATATCGTACACGCCAAAACTCGCCGAAGGTTATCTTTACCTGTACTGTGGACCTAACAGTCAGTTCCATATCATTGTTTTCCACAACCGTAGCGTCAATATCACCGGAACTACCTGTTATTCGGCGCGTTATATAAACTTTCTTGCCCACAGGAATTTGTCTGCTGCTCACTTTTCTCGATTTCGCAGCCGAATGACGCTGCTTTCGAAATCCGAGCTTTTCACGCAGAAAGGACAGCTCGCTTCTTAGTTGTTTCCTGTCTTCATCCTTCTTGTGCTGTGCCACGCTTTCTCCTATCATCCTGGTGGACCCGTGGTCAAAGGCCTCTTCCATTGTGAAAATGGCATCACTCCTTCTCAGACCGGCCTTACTTGCCACCCCGAGTAAGATCTGGCATTCGCGTGTGCTCAGGCCCCTTCTTTCGGCATTATCAACAAATTGCCGTTCGGCAGCCCTCCGTTCCTCTATGATTCGAAACAAGCTAACCACGACAAGCAGCGCAGTTAATATGACTATGGCAGCTACTGCCGTCAGGAAGAACCAGCGTTCGCCCATAAAATTAGAGTCAAACCGGCCTGCCGCTCGCCAGCGCTCCGCCGGCGTCAGCGCCAGCAAAGAGTTGGAAACCAGAAAGTAAATAGTAAAGCCCATAATTAAACCAACGCCAAGATGAGTCTCCAAAACCTCTTGCTATCGGGACCCCGCTCGTGGGAGACTCTCCGTAAGTGCTTTAGCTGCCTGCCTCTTACCTCTTGGTCCATTCCCACTTTGATACCAACTCAGCCGTAAATCTTCCGCTCTATGGTTTATGTTTTCCTACTACCTGATAAGGTTGCTCAATTCGCGAAGTACGTCATTTGCCACTCTGATGGTCCTTGCATTTGCCTGAAAGCCGTTCTGCGCCAGAATCATGTTGACAAACTCGCTGGCTACATCCGCGTTGGATTTCTCCAGTGCTCCGCCGTGAATAGCCCCCGCTCCGCCGTTCAAAGCCTGGGTCGCGACCGCTTCGCCGGAGTTGGCTGAAGAAATGAAATACCCGTTGCCAATGCTTTCCAACCCTGTAGCATTCTGGAACAACGCTATTTTCAGCGTGGCGATGTCTTTCTTGACCCCGTTGGAAAAGGCGCCAATAAGTATGCCTTCGTTATTCACGGAAACCGTTGTGAGTCTTCCCGATTCGTAGCCGTCCTGGTCTCTAACTACCGCTGTCGATGTCCCTGCAAACTGTGTCAGGCCGTCGCACTCACCTTGGGTGCCCAGAGAAACCGAGATGGTTTGCGGATTGGCGGTATCATGGGCAAAGGTAATAACAAATTGTGCAGTATCGGCCCCGCTCAAACCCATGTAAGAGCCGTCCGCGGCATCAAAGGATATGCCATCAATGCGCCTGTTGTCCATCGTTATTTCGCTAATATTCCCGCTAATTGAGGTCAGCACCAGATTCCACTCGTTGGGAGTATCGGTACGCACAAAGGCGCCGGAGAGCGTATGCTTGCCGCCCTGAGAGTCATACAAGGTAATGTTTACAGGTTTTACCTCCTCGCCGCCGAGGCTTGCGATTTCAAAATAGCCGGGCATCGTCAAGGTGCTGGTGGCATCAGAATATGACATAGTAATATCCGACCGGCTATAACCGCTTGCCGTGTCTGTTATCCGTATTTTTCCGTTCAGCAGAGACGCCGTCGCATCACCACCCAGAACGCCTTGAACCGCACGCCCTTCCGTGGCTTCAGCAACGGAAGCTGTCCCATCGTCTAATGTGCTGTCGCTGACAATCATCTCTTCAATATCCGTTCCCGCCAGGTTGCCCTGAAAAGTCACCGTGATAGCAGTGCCGGGAAGGGGGCCATCGGTACAACTCACATCACCGACTTGCACGCCAGGCAGGTTTTCCAAGGCAAGCTGAACCTGAGCTGCGGTTGCGTTCCAAGCGATATCCGCAGTTTTTTCGCCGTTAAGCTCGAGGTTGAATTTTCCGGTGGTGGGAACGCCTCCCGAAATAGAGATGGTCTGCACTTCATTAACCGCAGGAGTACCCTCATTAGTGTTCAACCAGGTCAGTACACCACCCAATGTGGTGGCTGCAGTAACAGGCATCGTCAGGTTAACGGGCGGGCTCGCACTCGATAACGCCGTACCGTCCGGTTTGTAGCCGGAGAAGCTGATAACACCAGAACTCAGCGTTCCGTTGAATTGGTCAAGGCCTGTCAGTAACGTACTGGCACTCGCTGCGGAACCGTTGACGGTGTAAGCCATGTTGGAGACAATTAATTGTGTTTGCGGCGAAGCCAGGCTTCCATCTGCGCTGAGATTACCCGAGACGGTGATCGCCGATGTCGCTCTCGCCGGCAGTGCTGTGTCAAAGGGAACGTTAATATTGCTGTCGCCGGCCGTCTGAAAACCATCGCTTTCACCCGTTGCACCAATGCGCTGAACTCGAAAACCTGTAGACGGGTCAACCAGTTGCGAGGCGGCATCGACGCCAAATGCCCCGGCGCGCGTATATAAATCCTGCTGTCCGTCACTTGCCACGAAATAACCCTCGCCTTCTATTGCCAGGTCCAGCGGCTGACCCGTATTGACAATATTACCCTGTGACATGTTACGGCTGATGCCGGCGACGCCGACACCGCTGCCCATCTGTTGAGGATTAATGCCGCCAATGGTACTTGACGGAGCGGATGCCTTCTTAATCGTCTCACTCAGAAGCTCAGAAAAAGTGATGTTGCTGGCCTTAAACGCCGTAGTACTCATATTCGCAAGATTGTTACCGGCTATATCGAGCATTTTCTGATGTGCCTGCAGGCCTGTAACTGCCGCTGATAATGCAAAACTCATCTTCGTCTCTCCTTAATATTTCAGAACCTCAACCCGACCGACTCTTAGTTCTTGACCGATATTACGCCCTCTAAACCCAGAGTATGGTTTCCTACTACCAAAAAGATTTCACCATCCACATTATTGAACACCGTCTCAACTCTGCCGCTTTGGATTTCGTTGGTGCCCATCTCCGTCGCCGCCACGAACGTAACGTCCTTGCCTATCAACGAGCTGGCATACGTGCGTTCGACGGTGGTCAGTACCTTCGCGAAGCTTGAATTCATGTTCTCCAGCTGCTGCAGTTGTGAGAACTGCGCCATTTGTGAAGCCATTTCCTTGTTGTCCAGCGGTTCCAGCGGATTCTGGTTTTGCAGTTCCGTCACAAGAAGTTTCATAAAATCCATCTGGATGTCACTTGCTTTCGCTGTTGCCGATAATAGGTCCATAAGTTTCTACCTTGTTAAAAAAGCCTATCAAAGTTTTCCTCTCGCGTCCCCGCAAGGCCGACGGGAACCCGATACCACACTACCGCGAACGGCGAAGGGGAACGTGCAATTGCCGTGCCACATTGGCGCGCCCACGTGTTTTTGAATTCATAACCTCTTATAAGAGAAAAGGTTATGGAGTTTAAAAATTAGACAAGTGCCAAGTTCGGCCCTGTTGGAGAATTTTCTACTAAGGATGAATCTGCCCGGTATCCCGGAAGATTTCGCCGGTTTGTGTTTATGGCGGTGCCGACATCCCGCTTTTGCCGCGGTCTGCCCGGTGACACTTTAACGTCCCATAAGAAACAACAGCGACTCGCCGACGGTTTTGATTTTTTGTATTGGTAGAATGTCCCATAACACAGCAGCTTTATCTTAGTCCATTTGTGCGAGCAACAAATTCGGGATATTATTGGGCCGTCCCATAAAAAATTAAAGTCAACAAGCTTCATCCGCCGATTTAGTGGGCATCTTGAATGACAGTAAAGTTGGGGGGAAACCCTTGTATAGAGTCTTAGGGCAGGAATGAATCTACGCAGAGTCGTTGCCGTAACCAAAGACGCAGAAATTCAACAATTAGCTCGCCGGGTTGGCCAGGACATATTTGTGGCCGATGACCTGAACGAGGCTTTGGATATCATTGAGACAGTCAATCCGGATTTGATTCTCCTGGACGATTGGTTCGGCCTCACTGATATTCGCGAATTTCTCAGTAAGTCCCATAAAAATTCGATAAACACACCGATGGTGGTAGTCGGCAATGAGAAAAACCAAACGTCATCTACAGAGTTTATAAAGATGGGGGTACATGACTACTTGCAGGGCAGTCAAGATTACAATCGGCTGGAACTGATTGCAGACCGGTTGGAGAACAAGCCGAAGCCTATTGACTCCGCAAGGAGCACAAGCGACTTTTTCGCTGAAGACTACGCCGCCTCCGTATCCATGGTTGGTCGCAGCAGAGCATTCGTCAAGACCCTTGCCATGATTAGACTTGTCGCTGCCAGCCGGTGCAACCCGGTCTTAATAGTAGGAGAAACAGGTACCGGCAAGGAACTTGCGGCCGAGGCAATTCACGTCCTAAGGCATCCAAATGAACAGTTTGTAGCCGTAAACTGTGCAGCACTGACGGCAAATCTGCTCGAAAGTGAGCTTTTTGGCCATGAAAAGGGGGCTTTTACCGGCGCCGACCGCGAGAAAACAGGACTTTTGGAGTTGGCTGGCTCTGGCACAATTCTGCTCGATGAAATAAGTGAAGTGCCAATCGACCTGCAGACAAAACTGCTGCGCGTTCTCCAGGAAAAAACGTTCCGAAAGGTCGGCGGCGTGAAAAATATCAACTGTGACGCCACAATAATAGCAACGAGTAACCGTAATCTATATAGGGAAACCAAGGCGAATCGCTTCCGACGCGACCTTTATTATCGTTTGAACATCTGTCCGGTGATTATTACCCCTTTAAGATCGCCCGACCGAAGAGAAGACATCTCTTTACTGGCCGAGTACTTCCTGAAGACATCGACTATTTGTCCGGAAAAAACCAATAAGATAGTTTGCCTGACCAAACTGGCTATGGAAATCTTGGAGAAACACGACTGGCCCGGCAATGTCCGCGAACTTCGCAATGTCATTGAGCGGGCAATACTGTTGGAAACAACGGACAAAATAGGCCTGAGCAGTATTGTAATCGACCCCCCTGAATACTGTGAGCAATCCGAAAACCTGGTCCCAGCAGCCAGGGACCACATCAGGGATTTTTCACTGGCGAAAGCCGAACGCGAACTGATCGCTCGGGCCCTGCAGGAAACCGGCTGGCAGAAGACTCAAGCCGCCGCTCTTCTTGGTATAACCAGAGCAACACTCTACGCAAAGGTCAAACAGTACAATATCGAAAAAGGCATGAATACTGCCGAACACCTCCAAGAGCACAAGAATTCACTCGGCGGTACCGCAAAAGAACTGCAAGATGACGTGCCGATATCATCCTCTCGTCAATTCATAACCGCTGCCCAATGAATATCTGGTTAGGTACTTTTTGATTACTGTTGCCAAAGGTTTGCCTGTAACTACGGTCATTCGTTCGTTACCTGCACTTGCTTTATTTACTTGCAAACGCTGTAATTACAATCCCAAATCCGTGTCAGAAAATCTATCGGCCCGTATAGAATCCTGACATATCTTTACAATTCCAATCGCAGGCAGCAGTAGCGAAAAAACTGATTTTCTGTGCAAAAACGCTCCAAAGAAGCCGCCTCAAGTATCAGATATCAAGTCTGGCACGACTGTTGCTGTGTTTTTGGAAATGTTGCTGGTTCCCGTTTGCAGTTTATCGCAAAAGAGGGTCCGCGTGAAATATGCTCTGGTATTGATCCTGAACAGCATTAGGTGGACGCGCAGAACCTCAAGAAAACACAGCACTTAGAGCAAAGTGGAAAACGATGGCGACGAAAAAACCAAAGCATGATCTCGAAGAAAATTTCGCCGCACTACCCTCTGACCGCCAAGCCCGTGCACAAAAAGCGCAGCAGGAACTTGCCGAGGCCGAAGCATCATCGTGTGAAACTCAAGAGGAACTCTCGGAACACGAACTATTTGCCGGAGACGAAGCTCTCTATAGACTTCTGGCGTCTTCTGCGCCATCTACCGGCAGTCAAGCCCGGCTGGATAGAACCAACGCCGGCCTACCTGCACCGGCATCTATTCAGACCAGCCGTTTTTCGACACTCCAAAAACTCCTTGTTGGCGGTATCGTGGTAATGGCTGCAGCGTTGCTTTACGCATTGCTAAGATTTCCACCAGGAGCAAATACCGTGGCACCCGCACCCGCATCTCGGCAAACAGTCTCCCCAAAGCCGGTGGTCGATTATCCTGTACGTACAGACCAAGAAGAACCCCCACGGCAAATCCGAAAACCGGAATCCGCACTTGCACTAACACAGCCTTTGTCCTTGCAGCTTGCCCAAAGGTCCTATGAGCAAAAGGATTACGAGAAAGCTTATACGGCCTACGACCAGCTTCGAAAAAGCCTTCCGAATAGTACCGAACACGATGTTCTGGGAGATTTGCTCCTGCTAAAAATGGCCCTATGCGTCAAGGAAATCGGTGATCCCGACCGAGCAAACAGTTTATTGACAACGGTCTTACAAAGTCGTTCGCTCGTTTTAAGGGTGCTCGCTAACTATCACCGCAGCCTGCTTGAAATGCAGAGAAAACAGTACCTGGAAGCCCGAACACGGGCTTTCCAGTCGATTGCCTTAATCCGTGGGGTCACTGTCGACAGCGGCTGGGCCTCATCCCTTGAGCGTGATTGCCACTTTCTGGCCGCCCAGGCAATCACCAGAAATGTCCTCTCGCTTTGCGATTCCGATAAAGACCTTCCCTCAAACCTATGGGCTGGTCTCCTACAGACAGATCCATTTGCCGACCTGGACGAGATGCAACTGCGTTCCCTCTTGATTTCCGGCTCAGAATTATTGAGCATGGGACTGCTTGCGCCGCAAATCCGCAAGTTCGAGCCCACAGGTCCTTCACCCGGCCCACAGAGCGAGTATGCCGCTTCCGGGCTGACAGCCCGCTGGTCTGTCGCCTGCCAAGGAGCGCCGATTGAAGAACTGCTGGCAAGATTTGTCGCCAATGCCGGACTTGACATCCGCTGGTCATACAGCAACAGACCGGCCCGCCCGGACGCAGAAAATGCCGTTCAAATCCCCCTGCCCGATTTTGCGCACCCGGGGCATCTTCGCAAACGGCCAGTGAGCATATACATGGCAGGCGCAACAGCTCAAAACTTTCTTACCGTGGCGGCCGGCCACGTTGGCCTGCTGGCCCGGCTGGATGATAAAGGAAGCGTAAATATCGGGGACCCGGCCGATTATTCTTCGTTATCGGAGCATATAGCCCTGCTCAGTGAGGAAGCCATTTCACTTTGGCAAAGATTTCTCCTTACATTCCCCGGCGACGAACGCATCCCCAATGTTCATTTTGCAATGGGACTTCTGCAAGCCGAAACAGGCCAGGTAGTTGATGCGATGGCACAGTATAAACTGGTTGCAAATCGCTTTTCACGAAGTTCGCTGGCTGCGTACGCCCTGTTACATTCGGGCAAGCTCAAAACTAATCTGTACGACTACTCTGGCGCGAGGGAAGACCTAAAACAGCTCATTGAACAATATCCTGATAGCGAGCTGTGCGGCCGAGCTTCTTTGCATCTTGCTGACGTAACAATGAAAGCCGGGCTTAAGGCCGAAGCCGGACACCTTTATGGCAAGGTTTACAATCTGAGTTTTTCTTCGGACTCACGGAAGGCCGCGGCCCTCGGAGCGGGCAAATGTTTCTACGAGCAAAATGACTATGGGACCGCAGTTGAGTGGCTGACCCGATACATCAGTCTCGCAAAAGACCGGACCAACAAGGACCTGTATTCGGCTTGTTTTCTTCTGGGCAAGGCCAATATGGCCCTGGGCAAAACCAAGGAGGCCTGCAATGCTTTTCAACTTGCGCTGGCAGGACAACGGGCCGGACAAGAGTATACCGCGACGATATCCGCACTCGTTAAGGCCCTTTTGCAACAGGAAGATTTCGTCAGAGCACTTGATATGTTAGAGAACATACGCTCCTGGCAGCTCTCACAGAAAGAACTTACCGAGATACTCCTGCTTAAGGCAAGCGTCCTTCGTGCAATGGGCTTGGTTAACAATGCTATTGGGACGCTCGGCGACAGGGCGCAGTACTTAGCCGACCCGCAGTCAAAGGCCAGAGTATTTTTCGAATTAGCTGATTGTTACATAGCCAAGGGGAATCTGGAACTTGCCCGAAAGAACTTGGCCGAAACTCTGGTTTTCGTCGAACCCGGACCATTGGCGCAAGAAATCGCTCTCAGACTGGCCAATGTCTGCTTGAGACTGGGCCAGGACTCCCAAACCATCTCTGTCTGCTCACAACTGCTGGACTCGAATCCCCCGGCTGAGACAAAGCAAAAGGCACTCGATCTCCTGGCGACAGCCTATAACCGGCGGAAAGACTATGACAAGGCGGTTTTGGCTCTCTTGGGGCAATGGGCTGCGAAAGTCAAGGATGAAAAAAGAACACCTGAAAGCTCGGCGAGGACAAGCCAATGAGTTGTCACAAAAGTGCAGTATATAAGGAAATCAGCAATGAAAAGTAAACGCAAGAACCCGGAACAATGCTACAACTCAACAATAGAAACTCCTTTGACGCCCAGTTTCAACCTCTGCCTTACTGGTTTTGGCCTTTCGTTATTGGCTTGTTACTTCTCAACATTTTCCGTCAGCGCGGGATTTTCATCTGAAAAACCCAGTCCGACCAACCTGCCGGCACCAACCTTGACAAGAATTTTACAGGAGCCTAACTCGCTGAACGTTTCCACGCAGAACGCAAAGCCCCCGCCGACCGTACAGGAACAATCGGAAACCACCAATGCAGATTTTGTAAGCTCCTCCACCAAAGTCCATAAAGAATCAATACAGGGCGGCTCTGTCGCTATACAGAACCGTAAGGACCCCGTACGCGGCAAATTATGGCAGGCCAGAATCAGTATTCCTAAAAGCGAGAAGGCCGAGCAAAACAAGAATGAGCTTCAGCGAATAATCGAACAGATTCGTGCTGTCAGGTTTGACGAGCCGAAAAAGACCAGAGAGGCTGTAATTGTCGTTGAGCCGGGGCGCACAATTGAGCCCAATAACACTCTGTCTGCTGCAAAGGCGATAAGTGAACCTCAAAAGAAAACCGTAGAATTCAGATTGCCCTACGAGCCGGTAAGCAAGCAAACTCTGCAGGTACTCGAGAGTCTATCGCAACATCCCGAGCAGCCAAAGAATCCTTTCGCACTGGCAGAGGTTTTGTTCCTTAGTGGAAACATCAAAGAAGCAGCGATTTTTTACCAGGAGGCCCTCGACCGCAAAGGCGTCGATACCGTTCAGTCGCCTCAAGATAAGGCTTGGATTCTATTTCAGATAGCTAACTGCCTGCGCAATCATGACCCGCTAACGGCAAAGAATATGTACAAAGAACTGATTGCGCAATATCCGGACTCACCGTGGGCGGATTTAGCGAAGGTCCGGGATGCATTGATTGATTGGGAACAGAAAGACAAACCACGAACGTTGCTTGAAGACCGCACCTGGCCGGATTCTCAGGCGGCGTTTGGCAAGGCGGGACCACAATAATGGTCGTTTGGAACCGCAGTGTCACAAAACCGTGACCCTTTGGATTGGAATGGAGTATCACAGGAGTGAGCAGGACCGAAATGGACAACACGAGCCAAATCCAGCACATAAGAGATGATTTTGCAAATGTATTGATAGTTGACAACGACCCCGATGTGGCTCGATTCATGCTTGCGATTTTAGCCGGCAAGGGGATTCGTGGACATCTGGTCAACGATGAGAAGAATGCGCTTCATTTTCTGGAGAAGAGCAGTTGCGACCTTGTGTTTATCGGCGAAAGTATTCTCAAAAGAACTCCTGCAAAATGCGCTGCCGATATAATACATCCGGAAAGCGAGAGAGAGGGCCCCTGTTGGCCGCTCGAGAGAGGTTTTGAACTGCTTCAGAGAATCAGGGGCAGTTCACCAGAGATGCCGGTGGTTATGATAGGTGAACACCGCTTTGATGAAAGGTCGCATGGCGCAAACACAACACAAGACGACAAGACAGAATCATATGACTCTCAACAAGCCATCGCCGCCGTAGTCAAGGCCATTCGTGCAGGCTGTTACGAATTCCTGCCCCGGCCTCTTGACCATGAAAGAATAGAGAATTTGTTGGATACTCTTCTGCCCAACCACAGGTTTTCAGCGATAGCCTCGGCCAACCAAGACACCCATTGCCTTTATCGGATTGTGGGCAGGAGTGCAAAACTGGCCCAAACCGTCAATCTGGCCAAAAGGGTGGCTCCCACGTCGGCATCCGTTTTGATAAGAGGCGAAAGCGGAACAGGCAAAGAGCTGATTTCTTATCTTATCCATCACCAAAGCAGAAGGGCCCAGGGACCTTATGTCAAAGTCAATTGTGCGGCGCTGAACGACTCGCTGCTCGAGAGCGAACTGTTCGGTCACGAAAAGGGCGCCTTTACCGGCGCATATAGTCAGCGCAAGGGCCGATTCGAAATGGCTGACTGCGGAACCCTGCTTTTGGACGAAATCACTGAAACGCCGCCAAGATTTCAAGCAAAGCTGCTGCGGGTACTCGAACAGCAGGATTTTGAGCGCGTGGGTGGAAATGAAAATGTCAGAGTCGATGTGCGAATAATAAGTACTACGAACAAGGATTTGTTACAAGAGGTGCGAGAAGGGCGGTTCAGGCAGGACCTTTACTATCGGCTGGCCGGGGTAAGACTGGATATTTCGCCCTTACGGGAGCGCAAGGAGGACTTACCTGACCTCGTATGGCATTTTATCAATCTTTATGCGCGTGAAGTACAGCGTCGTATCACCAAACTTGACCCCGTGATGATGGACATTTTCGCCAATTACCATTGGCCGGGCAACATCCGACAATTGCGAAATGTTGTGCGAACATCACTGGTGCTGGGAGTCGGCGAGACCTTGTCATTGGCGGATGTCTCGTGGCTATTCGATGAATTACAGCCGGCCCCCCAGGAAAGACAGGGCGACTTAATAAAGACCGCGGCGCCCGATGACCCGCAGCGAAACAGAGAGGATGCCGCCAGAGGGTCAGGACTGGGCGGAATGCCGCTCGAGGAAATTGAGCGGCAGGCAATTTTAGATACCTTGCGCCAAACATCCGGCAACCAGACGAAAGCGGCAAAGGCGCTGGGCATCAGTGACCGGACTTTGCGAGACAAAATCCGGCGTTACCGGCAAGAAGGTTGCCTGCAGCTAGCGCAATAACACCTATGTACCGGATTATCATAACCAATTAATGAGGCAGAAGCAAAAGATGGCAAATGAAAAGGACTTGGAAAAGCAAAAAGATGCAGCGTCGCAGACCGACGAAAAAACTGAAAAAGCCGTGGAAAAGACTTCAGACTCCGGTTTTCTGCAATGGATAATAATGGCTGTTGTCGTGGTCCTCTGCGCCGGCGCCGGCTTCGGACTCGGTCGCTTATTTGCCGGTTCCCGCATGCCTGCGACAGCCGAAGCTCCTGAACCGAGCGAACCGGCCACAGCAGAAGACTTGAGACCGGATACTTCCGCAACGGACTCCCGAAAAGCCTGGTATTATGATTTGGAGCCGGTTGTGGCAAATCTCAACGAACCTGGTGTAAGACGCTATATCCGGGTAACCTTAACATTGGCGATAAATCCTCAATTCACTCAAAAAAAGGGCGTGGCTTTCCTTGACGAGAAGAAACCCCTCTTGACAAACTGGCTCACCATCTACCTGGCAAGTCTGAGTATCGACGATATCAGAGGAGACAGGAATCTCAGGCGTGTTCAATCGCAAATATTGGATGCTTTCAACGAAAAACTTTTCCCCGACGCCAAGCCTCAAATCAAGGACATTCTTTTTAAGGAATTTGCCGTACAATGAGCAATCCACCGACAAACGGCAGCAAATACGATAAAACGTGTTCAGGAGTCTCCGACTTGAGCAAAGCAAAAATACAGCAGATCCTCGCGGCTATTGGCTCGCGGCCGAGTGAGGATACCACACAAGTAGAGGCTGCCGAATATAACTGGCGTGAGCCTCACTACTTCAGCAGCGCTCAAATGAAAAAGGTTGACGATTTCGCAAAAAGGGCGGCCCTGACGGTGGCTGATAAATTTGCCGACGTATACCACGGTGAGTTCAGTGCAAACGTTGCTTCGGTCAGCCAGCATTTTGCCAACGAGCTGCTTGAACAATTCTTTGGCAGTGAGCCAAACAATTATTATCTGGCCTTCAAAGTCACCGAAGATGGTCCCTGTGGACTAATCGCCATGCCTCCGGAAACCGCCCTCATCTGGGCAACACAATTACTTGGCGATTCTGAACCTGAAAAGAAGCCAAGAAAAGTGCTGTCGCCACTGGAAGAATCGCTCCTGTTGGACATCGCCAATCTTATAGTGGAGGCCTTTTCCGACTCGCACACCAGCTATGATTTCCAGCCCGCCGGCGAAATTTGCAGGGGGTATCTGCCTGTTGAACTGCAAGGCACTGAAGAAATGTGCAAAGTGACCTTCTCCATCGAAAAAACCCAAGCGGAGAAAACCTACAAAATGGGAGAAGCCCATTATTTTATACATTGTGAAAAACTAACGCCTCTTGCGGGAAAAACCTCGCAGGCTGCGAATATATTTTCTCCCGAAGAAACTTCGAAAGCAATCGCTAATAGCTTGCAACAAATGCCTGTTACCGTAACGGCTCAATTAGCTTCTATAATGCTCACTTTCGAACAGATAATGGAGCTTCAGGTCGATGACATACTGTTGCTCGATAGGAGGATTGATGAGCCGATTGAATTGGTCGTCGAAGGTCAACATCTTCTTCGCGGTCAGCCCGCGAAATCAGCCGGTATGTACGCCGTGGTAATTACGGAAGACCTCAGATGTAATTCACCAGGTTTTGAGACCCCACAGCAGGCGCACCAAACGGCGTGAAACATAACTACAATTAAAGAGACTGATAAATAACAAGGAACTCAAAAAATGGCGCAAACAGCTAAAGCCGAAGAGAAAAAAACCGAAGAAAAGCAGGACCAGGAAAATAGTACACCACAGGCCGACTCGAAAACGCAGGTACAGTCTGTCGAGCTTTCCGAGGCGGCCGAGACCGCAGCCGCAGGTCCTGGTGGAAGCATCGACATTCTACTCGATATGAACGTACCTGTGACTGCTGCAATTGGCCGCACGGAAATACCGGTTCGGCGTCTGCTGCAGCTCGGTCCAGGTTCGGTCTTGAAGCTTGATAAACCTGTTGATGCACCGGCAGACCTGTACCTCCGGGACACCAAGTTTGCTGCAGGAAATATAGTAGTAGTGGATGGCCGGTTCGCCGTCAGAATAAAACAAATTCTCGGCCTTGACAGGGCCGAACCCGGCGATTCCGATACAAACACGGCCGAGGGATAGGACCGGAATAATGGTTCTAACAATTTCGACCAGGTGACTGCTCTGCGAAGGTGCAGGCCCTTTTACATAAGGAATCCTGATGACAATATCCGGTAAATCAAGCTCATCAGAGTCACTCGATAACCCGGTGGTGGCGTACAGCAACATTATTCTGGCGGGGGGGCTGGTGACAATTCTCGCCACTCTTTTGATTCGCCTGCCAACCCCGTTACTGGATATGCTCTTGGCGTGCAGTATATCACTGGCAATAGCGGTTCTAATAATCACGCTATCGTCAAAGGAGGCACTTGAATTATCTACGTTCCCGTCGCTGCTCCTTTTCGCAACACTGTTTCGCCTCTCTCTCAATGTGGCGTCCACCAAACTGATACTTCTACACGGCAATGCCGGGAAAATCATCCAGACCTTCGGCGGCTTCGTCGCAGGCGGCAGTCTGGTTGTCGGCATGGTAATCTTCTTAATCCTGGTGGTTATCCAATTCGTCGTAATCACAAAAGGCGCCGAGCGAATCAGCGAAGTTGCCGCCCGTTTTACCCTTGACGCTATGCCCGGCAAGCAAATGGCTGTTGACGCCGACCTTAACGCAGGAACCATAACCGAGGTCCAGGCCAACGAACGCAGGGCAAAAATTGTCAAGGAAAGCGAATTCTATGGTGCAATGGACGGCGCCAGTAAATTTATCCGCGGCGATGCCAAGGCAGGACTGATAATCACCGCAGTTAACCTCATCGGGGGCATAGCTATGGGCTATTCCCGCGGCATGACGGTCGCCGCAGCCATAAAGACGTATTGCATCCTGTCCATCGGCGACGGACTTGTCAGCCAGATACCATCGGTAATAATCTCCGTTAGTTCCGGCTTTCTTGTAACCAAAATATCTTCGCAGCACAGCGTCGGCCAGGACCTCAGCAGGCAGTTTCTTAAGGCCAGCCAGCCGCTAATGATAGCGTCTCTCGTAACAGCCGCCATGGCGATGGTGCCGGGCTTACCCAAGATACCTTTTTTGCTGCTGGCTGCCGGTACCGCTCTGGTCGGACGAACGGCGGCTAAATCTGAAAAAGATAGTGAGAAAAAACGCGAAACTTCATTGCCGCAGGCAAAGACGGACAAAGAGCCGGTCGAGAACCTGCTGGATATGGACAGGGTTTCGGTGCAGGTCGGTGTGCGATTGATTAGTATGGTTGACCCTCGCAAAAACAGTACCGTCTTCGAACGCATCGGGGCGTTAAGGAGAAGATTCGCTCAGCAGCTCGGGATCATCATCCCTCTGGTTCGGCTGCGGGACAATATCAACCTTGAGCCTACTGCATACGAAATTCGCCTGTTCGACCACACAGTCGCAAGGGGGAGATTAGAACCCGATATGTTCCTTGCCATGGACTCCGGCACCGTCCAGAACAAGATAAAGGGGATAAAAACCACCGAACCTGTTTACGGGCTGCCGGCCTTGTGGATTATACCGGTCGACAAGGAAAGGGCCGAATTAAGCGGATATACGGTTATCGACCCTGAATCGGTCTTTATCACACATTTATCGGAAACGCTGCGAAAACACGCCGATGAATTGCTGACCCGGGAAGACGTGCAGCTCCTGGTTGACCGACTTCGCAAGATTCAGCCATCATTGGTGGGAGACGTTGTTGGTGAACTCGTTTCTATCGGACTGCTTCAACGCGTGCTCAAGAACCTTCTAAGAAGCCAGATACCGATTCGTGAATTAACAACCATACTCGAATCGCTGGGAGAACATGCTTCAAAAACCAAGAACGCTGCCACACTGACCGAGATAGTACGAAAATCCCTGAGCAGAACCATTACCCAGCAGTACAGAGACGAAAGCGGCAAAATCTGGGCCATCACGCTGGACCCGGCGCTTGAGCATCAGATGACCTCAACTTTGCGACAGGAAGCAGAGCAGGCAACGCTGGCTTTGCCGACTGAGATGGCTATGGATATAACCAGGAAAATCGCACAGGCCTGGAAAGCAGCTATGGACAACGGCAAGGACAAGGTGGTTCTGCTTTGCGATTCGAGAATACGTTCATCGCTGGCGGCAATGCTATCGCGGACGGTACCTCTGTTGCCGGTCATAGCTTATGATGAAGTCGTGCTCGGAACCGAAGTAGAACCAATTGAGGCAATATCGCTCCAGCAGACGGAGCCCGGAGAACAACGGGAACAGCTTGCGTCCGTTCTCGCAGGACGTGTTCAATAAGGTGAAAAGGTAAGCAAGCAAGGGGAAAAATGGAGACGAACAATAAAGATCGCAAACGCGGCACTGTGGGCGGAATTTCGATTTTGCCGGACCGTTCGAGTTTCACAGTCGCAAGGAGCAGCTAATTATGCCACTACAGGTTCGGCCAATCGCCATAAGCATGAGCGTCTTGTTCTTTTTCGGCATAAGCTTCATCGGCTGGATTAGCGGGCTCTCGCCTTTTGTCTGCTGTAAGAGGGCGCTGGCAGGGGCAGTTCTCGCGTATATCACAGGAACATTGGCTGTCAAAGCGATAAATGCCGTTCTTATGAGTGCACTGATTACCAAACGTATAAATGAAGACAAGGAAGAGGACAGTGGTATTAGGGACTAAAAATATCTCTGAACAACAGCTCGTCGAAGACAGCGAAAAACACCTGAAAACCGTTGCCCTGCGCACTTATACTAGCCATCAGAAAGAGGGACTTGATAAGGAACGGATAGCCGAATTTCTGCCAATGGTCCGCAAAATAGTACAGCGGGTGACGACATATCTGAAGCCGCCCCTGTCGGTTGAAGATTTGGTCTCGGCAGGGACTATCGGGCTTATTAAAGCCGCCCGTGATTTTGACCCGTCTCACCAGGCGGAATTTGAGACTTATGCCTACATAAGGATCAAAGGAGCTATTCTTGATGAGTTGAGAAGCTTCTCCTTGCTGCCGCCGGGCCTAAACAAGCAAATCCAGAACGCCCTGCAGGTCAGCCGCGAAATCACCGAACAGAGAGGCTCCCCGCCCAGTGATGCCGAATTGGCCGAGAAACTTGGAATAACCGTGGATAAGCTTTATCGGACACTCGAAAATGCTCGTGCGCAGCATTTTCTTTCAATCGATGGCTTCGGGCAAGAACATCCCGCATTGAGCGAGCTCTTGTCGGCGCCCGCAGCGACCACGCCCGACAAACAGCTTGAAAAGGCGGAACTTACAGATAAACTGGCCGAGGCCATACAGCAGTTGGACAAGAGGCGGCGGCAGATTATTTTGCTGTATTACCAGCAACATCTGACGATGAAACAGATTGCCGAGGTTTTCAAAATTACCGAGTCGCGCGTCAGTCAGTTGCACGCGAGCGCTGTTTTTAACTTGTCCGTAAAATTGAGGCAGTGGAAAGATGGCAGATACTGACTACAATGTAATAAAACCCGTTGAAAGTCTGCAGAACGTTGCCGGTTTAACTCCCGCCGGACGTCGTGAAGAAAGAAGACGCCGACGTGACCTGCAGAAGAAAAAAAAGCAAGAATTCGAACAGGATGCAAGTGAGTCCGGCACCCAGCCGGGGTTGAGCAACGAACTCGCTGAAGAAGAAAGCGACCGACATTCTATTGATTATTGTGCCTGACTCGTAACTGTTACTTTGGGAAATAGGCGAAAGGTTGAAGTGCCAGATGGGAAACGCAGTGGGACGCATTCTAAAAGGCAAAGATGTCAGACTCGAAGGCCGAATCCATCTTGATGTGGTGCAGATCGGGCCGACTTCGACGAAGGAGAAGGGCGCGGCCGTAGAGCCGGCGGCGCACATTGTGGAAAACCAACCCGAATTCTCTGTTGTAGAAATAACCTGTTCGTGCGGCACAAAAATGTACTTACGATGTGAATATGCAGGCGCGGAAGCACCTTCAGAGAAGCCGACCCCATAGCCGGGTGTAGAATCAAAAAAAAGATTGGAGAAAATATGATGCAGGTGAAAAGAAAAATTTTGATTTTTTCCATTTCATTAGTGTTTGTGTTTCTGTTGTCGAGCTGCTCAATCCTCGGCAAACAGGTAGAGGTCCGCTCGGTACCAGACACCAGGCAGGCCCCCCAAAACAGCTCTAGCGCGAAGAGATTCAAAGAATCTGCCTCAGAAGGTCCGACGGCGGTAGAATCAGCGATAGAATTGTCCAAAAAATATGCGCAACTTTCTGAAGAAGCTACCGGGCTGAGGCTGAAGAATCAGGACCTTGTCGCCGAGAACCGCCGGCTTAAGGATGAGGCAGGTGTGCTTGAGACCCGATTACAGCAGACGCAAAAAGAATTGACCGAGGCAAATGAGCTTCTCAGGGAAATGCTTATCGAACTGAACAATTGGAAAACCGATGTAATTGGTTTCCGTGAGGAAATGCGGAGCGCGGAAAAAGCCCAGCTGGAAGCCCTCCTTAAAATACTCAAAGTCCTCGGCGGAGAGGTCAAGACAGAACCGGCCCAAGAAGGGGATGCAGCTCCAACTGCGGCATCTGCAAATGAACCGGCAAGACGTTGAACTACGGGTGAACAAAATGGATAGTCTAAAAACGGGATTACTGTTACCGCTGTTAGTTGTCTTTTCAGGCTGCCAGTTTTATAGAGCCCCGGCTCCCCCGGCGGACTGCTATTATCTCAACCCGGATAAGGATTTGTCCCTCATAGGCAGGGTTGCTATTGTCGAGTTGAACAACGATTCGAGTTATCCGCAAATTTCCGCCGACATAACCGAAGCGATTTTCGAAGCATTCCAGAAGAAGCAGATGTTTTCTCTAACTGTTGTTCCTCAAAACGACGCCGCGTGGCGCAGCCTGCAATTGAAATCGGATTCGAGATACAGTCTCGAGCAATTAGCCGCAATCCATAAGACATTGAACTGCGATGCAACATTGATTGGAACCATTACCGAATACCGGCCTTATCCTCATATGGCTATGGGCCTTCGCGCGAAGCTGGTGGACCTAAAGGATGGGCAGCTATTGTGGGCGATTGAGCAGGTCTGGGACACCGCCGATAAGACAACCGAGTATCGAATAAGAAACTATTTCAGAAGGCAAATACGTTCGGGTTTCGAACCTTTGCGTGAACAGTTAGTCGTGGTGAGCCCGCTCAAGTTTCTACAGTTCATAGCCTATGAGATGGGCGAAACATTACATCTGCGCGGCCCGCAAGAAGAAACAATTGCGTTCGGAGTCCCATAACGACAAACTAACGATCGATTTCGTCAAGAGCCGGCACGGACTTTAGAAAAAGAGTGAATGTGGAAAAAACTTTTAAAGTTTTCTCAAAAATGTGCGAAAACAATTGTGAGGTATCAGTCCTGAAAGGGCACTAATGCAATGAAAATAGATACCAATGTAATTCAAGATTTTTTCGGGAAACCGTCATCCGGGCACCTTAACTCCACCAAAGCTCTTTCAAACAATGACGCAGACGCATCTCTGCGAGTCAACTATGCTTTTTTAATTGATAAGGCGATGCAAACCCCCGACACGGAGGCCAACGCCGTCCAACAGGCACAAGAACTCTTGCAGTCCGGCCAGCTTGAAAGTCCGGAAAATATTCAAAAAACCGCGGAAAACATTACAAAGTTCGGTATATAAGAGCCCTAAAAGAAGAAGTGTTTAATTGACAGGCCGACCATGGAGGGTCGAAACAGTACGCCTTAACGGATTATGCAACCCGGCGAGGATGTTGGCTTATTGGTCACCCCCTGTAATCCATCACCTCGCCATTTTTATTTATGCCCACGGCTACATAAGTCGTACCACGCACACCAAGAGCAGTACCGAAAAACCACAAAACAGGACAAATCCGAAGAACCTTCGAAATACTGTGCATTGCACCGGTCAAGCGTAACAGTCAAGAATTTGCTCCGCCAGCCCATCATCGGTTGATAATCTTGCCGTACCGAGCGGGCCTATACAGGCAGCGGAATTGCTTTCCCACGCCCACCGACCACGCCCAAAGCCCTCATCGGCGGTCTTGCGGCACCTACCGTTTGGTGCACGTTCATTCCGCAATGCGCCAGTGCTCTTACTGAGAGGAACAGATCTAACAACCCGACATTGAATCTTCTTTGTCATTTCATCACACCCCAACGAAAACTATGTTAGCAAATTCAAGCAGTTTAATCAAGAAAAAAAACCTGTTGTCTGAAGTGTAGAGCCGATGCTCTTCGTGCCCAAGGCGATAGCGTTTGTGCCAGAGCGATATTATCGGACAAGAAGTGGAAATTTCCTGATAGATATAAATGGGGAATGCGGGTAGAATGTCATTTGTCGGCTCAAAATTCGGAAGGATTGAAAGTCTCAATATTCGGCTCTTGGGGTAAGGAATCTAAATATGCAGATTATCGCCCAATGCCCAAGATGTGGCAGTTCCTGGCTGCTCGATAGCAGCGCTGCCGACCGCAGAGCAAGATGCCGCAAGTGCCAAAGACTATTCAAGATTCCAAAATTGGAGGATGTGCCAAAAGCGGTAAAGATAATACAACAGGCAAGGGGGACGATTTATGTGGATGAAACCGGCAAGACCTATGGCTAAACTCGCCGGCTCCCAGTGATGGCGTAACGAAGGCGGTTTTGTATCGCATTCACTTTCAGAGGGCCAAGCCGACAAAGACTGCTTTAGGGGCTATGCAACAGTCGCTGCGTACTCATGCGTTAACCGACGTTGACAGTTCCTCTGCTTAGTTGAAGAACATATTTAAGGACATCGGGTCTGCTGATAATACCAACCAGCTTGCCCCCTTTGGATATGACGGGGACCCTTCTGAAGTAGTTAATCACCATGAAATCACAAATGGTCTGCAGACTTTCGTTATCGTGATAATAAACGGCGGGCCGTGTCATAAAATCCCCAACCGTCTTGTTCTTTTCTTGGTCCTGGGTATAGAATAATCGCAGTACATCTTTTTCCGTAAGTATCCCCAGTAAAGTCATATCTTCCTCGACAACAGGCACGCCTGTAATTTCGTTGTCTATCAGAAGTTCCACTGCGTCCAGTATGGGCGTATCCTTTTTGACGCTAATTACATCTGTTGTCATTATGTCTCTTGCCTTTAACATCGAAGTCTCCTTTTTTGAGAAAACCCGTGTTACGCGCACAGCGCATTTACATAGCCGGCGGAAAAGATTTTTTCTTCGGGGGTTGTGTGGCCGCTTTTGGCTCGAGGTTCGGCTCGACAGCAGGTGCAGGCTCCTTTAGACCGAGGGCCTTTTCAATCCTCGCCATTCTGTCAGAAAGCTTTGTCAATTTACCGTCTATGGACTCTAATTTCCTGGCAACATTCTCAATATCGGCGCCGATTCTGGTCAGATTGCGCTCGGTCAGGTCCATGTACCGTTCCATCAAACGCTCATAGGCATCTATAGCGCGGGCGGCATCCGTTCTGTATTCGGGCACGCTAATCTGTGGTTCGACCTCGTAAGTTCTCTCGCCGCCCTGAATTGACGTACAAAGCCAGACCAGGACTATGCAGCACACAAAAACAGCCGCAACGACCAATAAACCGTTGTTCATTCTCATCGAGTTAGCTCCTTATGCCTTTCTAAGGTTTGAGAGCCGCAACCTATTTATCGGCAAAAAATCAGGGTAAATAAGAAGTTTTGCAAAATGGAGTCGCGGTTTTCCTATGAAAAACCCGGTAAATGAGCAAATGTGCTCAATTGCTGCGATGGAACCAGACTGTGAGAGAATATGCGCAGGCCGAAGAAATCCGTGCCAAGAGGAAAAAAACCTCAAGGGCCGGCAAAGTATGTCGAAAATAAAGGGGGTGATTGCTGCGGGAGACGAAGACTCCGCGCGGTAATCGTTTTTATCCAGAGAGTTTCGGCTGGTTTCGAGATAGACTGTCAAAAGTAGTTAGGCTTGGTGCATGGCTACATTCCCGACACAGGCTGAGTCGCAAGTCAAGGTTGCGGAAAGAAAACTGGTGCGTTTGGAAACTCTCGTAGAGTTATCGGAACACTCATTCAAAGCTTTCTGCGACGACATTTCCAGCATCCTTGGCGTGGAGATAAAGTGCGGTCAGCAGCAAGCTTCTCCGGAAACTGTCAACAGCCTGCAGAAACGGTTTACAAAGCCGGTAGCCGTCATTTCCATCAAGGCCGAAGGTTCCCTAAACGGGACTTTTCAACTGGTGTTTGAGCATAAAGGGTTATTTGCGCTTTCGGCCGCTATGGTCGCAAACGCTCAAGAGACAATTCCCGAAAACGCCGGCCTCGGTTCGCCCGAAAAGAACGAAAATTTGCCGGAGCCGCTAAATCAAGCGTGTGCCGCCATAGTTGGCTCATGGGACAAGATTCTCCGCCAAGAGCTGGATGGCCACGGCAGCCTCGTTCAAGCCGGCATCTTTATTGGCAATCCCTGGGATAAGCCTGAGGAAAAGATAGGTTTGGCCGGCAATGAAGAATCGGTCTTTGTTCCACACGAGATAACAATTGCCCCCTTCCCTGCCTTTGAATGCGGCGTTATTTTCCCAAAAGCGCTTTTTTCCGATGAATCCGCCCCTGCATCCGAAGAGGCCGTCTCCGCTGAAGAAGGTCAGCAAGAAACTGTGGAGACAGCCACGGCTCCCGACGAGGCCAATCCAGAGAGCTCAAGCCCACAGACCAACGGTGAAAAACCTGAGGCGCAAGAACCAGTTGATGAAAAGGCTTCAATCGAGGAGGCCAAGGTTGTAGAGGCCGCTGCAGAAACGACCGCAGTCGAAGAGGAAGCCTCTGTCGCCGAGCAAGCAAGTCCAAAAGCGGAAGAAGGCGGGCCTGAAGCAGCCGCTGAGCAAGAGGAAAAGGACAATAACGCCAATACAGGTGCCTCCGACAATGTTAATGAAGAAAAAACCGCGACGACAGAGCAGACTTCTGACAGCGGCCCAATCTCTGAGAGCATTCGACAAATGACCCGTTCTGCCGCCGCTCCTTCGGACGAGCCCGGCACATTTGCACCGCAAGAAAAGCCGGTACCTGATGGCGTCAATGAATTCTTAAGAATGCCTGCCAAAGACATTATGCAAAAAGGAGTCCTATGGGCAAATCCTGACGACAGCATCCAGCAGGCCCTTGCCGAGATGGAGCAGCACAATGCCGGTTACATGATGATAGGAAACGATGGCTTTACCGAAGGCATTGTATCAAAGTCCGACCTGAAGGGGGCAATTAGTCCCTACCTGCGACCCGCCTTTGCAAAATGGCGCCGACCGCTTGACGATGCTACGCTGCAAATCAAGCTCAAGTGGGTAATGACCAAGCCCGTCCACACCATAAGCCCGGAAACATCGTTGACAGCCATAATGGAGAACATGTACAGCAGCGGCAGGCGTTGCCTGCCGGTCATGGACAAAGAAAACGATGTTCAGGGTTTGGTAACGGTGTTTGACATCTTCAAAGCTCTGCTAAAAAGCGAGCCGAACGGCTCTGCCGAAAATGAGCCGCCCCAGGCCACCGACTCGGCATAATCTGCTCTTTGTCCGGTTGAAATGCAAACATGCCTAATCGCAGCCGTAAGCAATCACTGACCGACCGCCGAACCGCTGTGCAACTGAATACCCGACAGCACCGTTGCCCTACCCAACCTGTTTCCGTATGCTTGTGTCTTGACTGAATCACAGGCGGGTTTTCTTTTGACCAGATTGAGCGATATCATAGAATGCTTATGCATGATACAAACTGCGAGTACAAGTAAAAGCAGAAGACCCACGGGCAGCAGGATAAGCCCGATTAAAAGACTCGCGTTTCGTACATTTCTGAGTTTGGCGCCGCTTGCCTATTCCGCCGTGGCAATCGCACGGGAAGAGCTTGTAATAAGGTACAGCCACCTCGCCGTACCGGACCCAAATGTGCAGGCTTCGAGTGCACATGCCGCGGTCTTCAAGGCGGAATTGGAGAAACTCTCTGAGGGCAGAATCAAGGTGGATATCTTCCCCAGCGGCCAGTTGGCCGGTCAAGTGTCCTCTGTGCAGCAGGTCAGGAAAGGAACTATACAAATTGCAGATATCAGTTCCGGCGTGCTGGCCTCACTGTACTATCCCCCGCTGGAAGTTTTCGACCTGCCGTTTCTTTTTTCTTCGAGGGCAACTGCAAGAAGCGTCCTCGATAACGACAATCCCTTCACCAGGAAGTTGATAGAAGACTGCGCCCGAAAATGCAGCATCCGAATCCTTGCACTGGCACCTTTCGGTTTCAGGCACATGACAAATAATGTCAGGCCAATACGGGTCCCTGAAGATATGGCGGGCCTTAAAATCAGGACTATGGAGATTGTTCCACATATGAAGCTGATGGAATCCCTCGGCGCAAGGCCTGTTCCCGTGCCCTGGCTGGAGCTTTATACGAGTCTGCAGACAAAAGTGGTTGACGGAGAAGAGACCACCCTCCAGAACATCGTTATGGGAAAGCTGTATCAGGTCCAAAAACATCTGACCCTCACCGGCCATTTGATGGGCGTAGGGGCGTTTCTCTGCAATGAGAAATGGTATCAGTCCCTGCCGGACGACCTGAAGTCGGCCCTTGTTGAAAGTGAAAAGATTGCTCGACAAACCTATGACCGGGTCGGCGAACGACTGGACAACCTGGCCTTGGGGAGACTCAAGTCTTACGGGATGGAAGTCTACTCGCCGACTCGCGAGCAGAGGCAGATGTTCATGAATAGGGCACGCCCCTGTGTGCTGAAATGGATGGAGCAAGAGCACGGCGAGGCATTGGTTTGCGAACTCCTGGCGGCTATCGAAGCGGCCGAGAAAAAATTATCAGAACAAACGGAACCGGCAAATACAGAAATAAATCGTTAGGACATTTGTTGTCGGCACAAGGAGCGGCATATTTGATTTTTAGATATTGGCAGGGCAAAAGATGTGTCGTGAAAAAGCGACACAGATTAAACACGTTTTTTGAATTAACGGGCGAACACGTGGTTTTGACCGAGCAAAAAGGACCTTGAAGGAAATAGCATTGACCGGCGGATATCAAAGATTTGACAGTCTCTTGCTTAAGGCAATCAGGGTAACTACAGGCATTTTGCTTGCCGTGATGTTCGTCATAATCATCTCGGAAGTGGCGTTTCGCTACGTGCTGACCAGGTCTGTCTTCTGGACGGAAGAGCTGGCCAGATACGTAATGTTTTATATGGTTCTTATAGGCAGCTCGGCCGGCGTCAGGCAGAACCGACACCCATCTCTGAGCTTTGTTATCCAAAAGTTCCCCGCCGGGTTTCAGAGGAAATGGAGCGTCCTTATTGATGGTCTGGTTTTGCTTGTTTTGGTAGTTATTTTTTGGGAGGGGGCTTTTATGGCCGTTGACGAATGGCCGGGCAAAACCGCCGCCTTGAGAATAAGTTTCTTCTGGGTGTACCTCGCCTTGCCAATCGGTGCTTTTTTGATGATGGTTCAGATTGTCGCAGAGTACTTTTTCGCCGGCGGGGCCGCCGACCAAAATGATAATGACATTGCCCCATCAAAAGAGGATTGAAGAGTGAACATCCCCCTGTTATCTATGTTTTGTATATTCACCTTCCTGATGTTTTTCGGTATGCCCCTGTGTTTTTGCATGCTTTTTAGCTCGCTCGTATATCTGCTGGCCGGCGGACAGACGCCCTGGATTATCGTGCATCAGATGTTTTGCGGAATAGACACCTTTACGCTCATGGCCATACCGTTCTTCATGCTGGCAGGCGAATTAATGGTTTACTCCGGAACGGCAGAGAAGCTGCTGGGTTTCGCCAATGTTACCGTCGGTCGCTTCCGGGGGGGATTAGCGTATGTGAATGTCCTGGCAAGTATGCTGTTTGGAGGCTGTTCCGGGTCAGCAATCTCGGACGTGGCCGGACTCGGCCCGCTGGAAATACGGATGATGGAAAAGGGCGGCTACAATAAAGCATTTAGCGCCGCCCTGACGATAAGTTCAGCCATTCAAGGCCCGATTATCCCTCCCAGCATCCCCCTTGTCCTGGTCGGGGCTGTAACCGGCATTTCAATAGGCGGGCTGCTTCTGGGCGGTGCAATACCCGGCGTACTGGTGGGCATCGCACAGTGCTTGGTCATATTCTTGATTTCAAAGAGAAGAAATTTCCCCAGGTTCGAAGCAAAATCAGGCCTTGCAGAAACAGCAAAGATTATGGCTGGGGCCGTACCATTTCTCTTGATGCCCTTCATCATATTGGGCGGCATAATCGGGGGTGTTTGCACTCCGACGGAAGCCTCAGCCGCAGCGGTGCTGTATGGTTTGGTCCTGATTCTGGCATACAAGAGAGGCAGGGTTGACCTAAAGTCCCTGAGCAAGGTCTTCATCAGAGCGGGCGTGCTTTCGGCGTCAATTTTAATGCTCGCAGGCGCATCGAATGTTTTCGGCTGGATTCTGTCGGTCGAGAAGGTCCCGGCCGCATTAGCCAATTTACTTCTGTCCATAACAGACAACCGATGGGTGATACTGCTTATCCTGAATTTTTTTCTGCTGATTTGGGGAATGCTGATGGACAGCCTGCCGGCTATTTTAATTCTCGTTCCGATACTCCACCCCCTTGCCCGGAATGCGGGCATCAGTGAAATCCATTTCGGCGTAATGGTAACACTTAATCTCGCAATAGGCCTGATCACACCCCCCTACGGGGCGGCGCTTTTCACAGGCAGCATAGTCAGCGGCCTGCCAATTGAAAAGATAGTAAAACAGATGCTCCCATTTGTAATTGCCAGCATGTGCGTGCTCTTTATAATTACCTACATTCCAAAAATCGTAACGTGGCTACCGGCATTGTTCGGCCTGCTCTGAGCTTTACGAAACAGTAAGATTTCTCGTATAAACAGAATAGTTTCATGACCGGCAGAGAAAGAGTTACAAGGGCATTGGAATTCAAAAACCCGGACCGTGTCCCAAGACACCTGTGGAGACTGCCGGGAGTAAAGATGTTCAGACAAGAGGATGTGAACCGCGTTTTAGAAAAATATCCGGAAGATATCACGATTTTGGATTTTAAATACGGCAGGGGAATAAAAACGAGAGGGACCAGGTACAAACAGGGTGAGGTCGCAACGGATGAATGGGGCTGTCAGTGGCACGTGGCCGAAGACGGAGTCGCAGGCGAAGTAAAAGAGCCGCCGCTCAAGCATATTTCAGAGGCCCAGAACCTGGCTGCACCCTATGAAATACTGGACGGCGCTGATTTCGCCATGGTGAATAGAATGTGCGCCCAAACCGACGCGTTCACACTGGCCTGGACAACGGTCAGGCCCTTCGAGCGAATGCAGTTTCTATTGGGCACCGAAAAACTGTTTGTTGAGCTTCTGGATGCCTCCAAACACCTTTACCAATTGCGAAATACAGTACATAATTTCTTCATGGAAGAAATAGGAAGGTGGGTGAAAACCGACGTCGACGGCATATCTCTCATGGACGACTGGGGGTCTCAAAGAAACCTGCTCATCTCGCCGCAATTGTGGGAAGATTTTTTCAAGCCTCTGTATAAAGACTACTGTCATTTAATACACTCGGGGAAAAAGTATGCCTTCCTCCATTCGGACGGGAATATTGAGCCGATTTATGCCGGGCTGATAGAGGCCGGTGTGGACGCCGTCAACTCACAATTGTTCTGCATGGATATGGAAGATATTGGCAGGAAATACAGGGGCAGGATAACATTCTGGGGAGAAATTGACAGACAGCACATACTGCCCTTCGGTACAAAGCGGCAGGTGGCCGATGCGGTAAGAAGGGTTAAGGACGCCCTGTGGATGCCGGAAGGGGGAATCATCGCCCAGTGTGAATTTGGACTGAAAGACCCGGTTGAGAACATCGAGGCTGTTTTCGAGACCTGGGAGTCTATTGCATAGGTATTTTCGTAAACCGCCCAACGGCTGAAAGGAGCAGACTATGTTCGACAAAGAGCGCTACGGCAGGATACTTGTCCCAATGATAACGCCTTTCAAGCAGGACCAAAGTGTGGATTATGATGCGGCAGTGAGCGTTGCGGAGAAATTGATTTCAGAGAATAAGGCCGACACGTTGATATTAACCGGCACGACGGGAGAATTTTTCACCATGAATTTCCAGGAGCGGGTCAAGGTCTTTGAGGTCGTGAAAGCCGCTGTGGGCGACAAGGTCACTCTGATAGCGGGCACAGGTGCGGTCTCTACAATTGAAACAATCGCATTAAGCCGCAAAGCGCAAGAGTTAGGCTATGATTTAGTGATGGTGGTTTCCCCCTACTATACGAGGCCGAGCCAAAAGGAGCTATACAACCACTTCAGGAATGTCGCTGAACAAATCAGAATTGATTTGATTATGTATAACATTCCGATATTCACTGGCGTGAATATCAACCCCGAAACGGTGGCCGAGCTTGCCAAAACAGACAACATTGTCGGCATAAAAGAAGAGGCCGAGATAAACCCCAAGCAAATTACCGCTTATCTCAACGCCACGCCCGAAGATTTCATCATATACTGCGGCGATGACGCCATGATTCTGGAGGCGTTTGCACAGGGAGGGGACAAGAGAATAGGCGGCGTCGTGAGCGGCGGCTCCCACTTAATCGGAGACCGATTGAGGAAAATGATTGAGACTTTTCTCGCAGGAAAGATAGAAGAAGCCGCACGAATGCAGCAGGCGTTCCTGCCGTTATTCAGGGCACTGTCGCCCGGTGACCGCAGTAACCCGGCCTGTCTTTTGAAAGACGCCATGAAAATGGTCGGCTATAACGCCGGCATACCGAGACTCCCTCTCACTGGCGGCACAGAGCAGGAAATCGCTGAGGTTAAGAAAATAATGAAAGCACTAAACATCATAAAGTAAAACAAGCGGCACAAAAGGACCAAAGCTATGCCTATGAAACCAAAAGAGTTGAAAGACAAGATAAGAGGCGTGGTCCACCTGGTGATGACCCACTTTGACGAGAACGACCAGTTGGATGAGAAAGCTATCAGGAAATCGGTTAACCACGCAGCAAATGCCCTCCAGGGGGTGGATGCCGTCTTCCTTACAACCGCGAGTACCGCTGAATTCTACGCCATGACCGATGAAGAAAACAAAAAAGCTATCACCATCGTTGTCGAGGAAACAGCGGGCAGGTTCCCGGTAATAGCGGGCACAGGCAGGCCCGGAACAAAATGGACAATAGAGATGAGCCGGTTCGCACAGCAGACCGGGGCAGACGGAGTGCTCATTGTAAATCCCTACTACCAACTCCCCACAGAGCAAGCCTTGTTCAGACACTTCGAGGAAATAGCTGAGAGTATCGACATCGGGATTATGATTTACAACAACCCTGTAACTACCAAGTTATGGATACCGCCGGACCTCATGGCCGGACTATCAAAAATAGAAAATATCATAGCCGACAAAGAAAACTCCTCTAATGCCCTAACATACTACTGGATGCAAAAAGCAATAGACCCGCAAGATATGGTAGTTATATGCGGCATAGGCCAGCTTATGTATCCATTTTACGCCGTTTATGGATGTCCCGCGTTTGTTACAGAATTTGCCAACTTTGCCCCCGAGATTGCTGTCAACCTTTACCAAGCTGCGCAGGAAAGAGACTTTGATAAAATGGCACAACTCTCAGACACAATAGCACCCTATCATCAGTTCCTCGCAAAACTCGCACAAAAACGCGGCGCGGTGCCGTCCCTGCTGCCGTCGCTGGCATCGTCAAATGAGCTCCCTCTGTATCAGAGCGTAATCAAATCGGCTATGAGTCTGGTAGGCCTGCCCGGCGGGCCTGTGCGCGGACCGTCGGAAAACATAACGGCCGAGGAAAAAGAGCAGTTACGCCAGGTCCTGAAAGAAATGGGCGTTTTATAGTCTTACTTCTCAGAAGCATCTTTTCACGCCTCCTCGAGCCGGAAATGGCTGGCGGAAAATAACAATTTCCATTACAATTATCGACCGGTACACAACAGGTGTGAAGGCCAATCAACTGGGTGGTTCTTCGGACTCCTGCCCCTGTTTGGGGACGAAAGCAAAGCTGGTCAAACGTGCAATCCAGCGAAAGAAAGCAAGATGGACAGACGAGATTTTCTTAAAACGACAGGTCTCTTGGCAGGCTCACTGGCTGTTGCAGGTTGTGCGAACTCGCTGAACAAACCAGCCGGCAAGGCTTCGGCAGACAGGCCCAATATTCTGTTTTGCATTTCCGATGACCAATCGTGGCTGCACACCTCCATAAACGGCTGCAAAGCCGTCAAAACACCGAACTTTGACCGCATCGCCAAAGAGGGCGTGCTCTTTACGCATGCTTTCTGTGCCGCCCCATCGTGCACGCCGTCGCGCAGCGCAATTCTGACAGGGCAGGAAATCTGGCGGCTGGAAGAAGGCGGACTGCTGAGGGGCGCGCTGCCCGGCAAGTTCAAGGTCTACACCGACCTGCTGGAGGCCGCCGGCTACCACGTGGGTTATACGCACAAGGGCTGGGACCCCGGCAATTATGAAGCCGGCGGGTGGGACCACAACCCTGCGGGCAGGAAAAAATACAGTGACCGACAAATTACACCGCCAGCCAGCGGAATAAAAACGACCGACTACGCACGCAATTTCGAAGACTTCCTGAAAGACTGCCCTGAAGGACTACCCTTCTGCTTTTGGTATGGGGGCAAAGAGCCGCATCGTGTATACGAAGAAGGTTCGGGCCTGCGGGCGGGCAAGAGGCGGGAGGACGCAAAAGTCCCCGCGTTTCTGCCGGACACACCTGAAATCCGCAGTGACATCCTCGACTACTGTCTCGAAATTGAATGGTTCGACGAACACCTCGGCCGAATGATTCGGCTGCTCGAGGAAAAAGGCAAACTCGACAACACCCTCATTGTCGTCACATCGGATAATGGTATGCCCTTCCCACGGGCCAAGACCAATCTGTACGATTACGGCACGCGCATGCCGCTGGCTATCCGCTGGGCGGCAAAAGTAAAGGGTGGACGCGTGGTTGACGACTTAGTCACCCTGACCGACATGGCTCCAACCTTCTTGGATGCAGCAGGCCTGGAGGTTCCGTATGAAATGACCGGCCGAAGTCTGCTCGGCATTTTGCTTTCGGGCAAATCCGGGCGAGCCGACCCGACCCGCGACCGGATTTTCACTGCAATCGAGCGCCACACCTGGTGTCGGCCCAACGGTGTGGGCTACCCAAGTCGCGCGATCCGCACTTATCGCTGGCTGTACATCCGCAACTACGCCCCCGACCGCCGGCCTGCCGGCGACCCCGATTTTTATTCCGCACACCAGACCATCTACGGTGACATAGACAACGGAGCTACCAAAACCTATATGATTGAGCACAAGAGCGACCCCAGGGTGGCCCTGCTGTTTGAACTTTGCTTTGGCAAACGCCCGGCCGAGGAGTTGTATGACGTCACCAAGGACCCCGACCAGGTCAATAATCTCGCAGCCGACCCTTCCTTTGCCAAGGTCAAAAGAAAACTAAGCGTACAACTTGAGCAGTATCAGCGTGACACAAAAGACCCACGTGTCGAAGGCAAGTCCCCCTGGGACCATTACCCTTACTACTACGGCGACTTCTGGAAGCGTGGCACCCAGCTTACCGGCCGGTCTTCTTGAGATTTGGTATGGGTTTACCCGGTAACGTTACAAAAAAGGGGTTAATGATGAAACGAAGGCTGTCAATGGCATACGTAATCTGTTTCGTGATTGTGCCTCCACCACCAAAGATTGTGCAGGCTGCCGAAGCGCCGATAGAAAAGGAATATACCAACTCTATCGGTATGAAATTCGTTCGCATCGAACCCGGCCGCTTCACCATGGGCTTCGAGGGCAAAACGCTGCCTAATGAACTCTTGACGAGTCCCTCTGTTTTCCCCGCTGGCGACTTTGACGAGCATCCGGCGCATGAGGTCGAAATGACCAAGCCATTCTATATGGGCATGTTCGAAGTAACCAACGCCCAATACGAACTATTCGACCCTTTGCATCGTGAGTTTCGCGGCAAGCTTGGCTTTTCCAAAGCCGACAACGAGGCGGTTGTTTTTGTCAACTGGTACAACGCCGTCACTTTTTGTAAATGGCTGTCTGAGAAAGAGGGTCTGCCCTATCGCCTGCCGACAGAAGCCGAATGGGAATACTGCTGTCGGGCAGGAACCACGTCGGTTTTCAGCACAGGCGAGACACTCCCAAAACCTTTTCACAAGAATGTGATACGAAGCTGGTATCCGGACCCCCGGACCGCAGATGAAATCATTGACCCGAAGTGGGTAAACCGCAAGGAAACGGTTCTCCCTTGTTTGACCGTCGGCCAGACACCGGCCAATCCCTGGGGACTTTACGACATGCACGGCAACGTCGAGGAGTGGTGCTATGGCTCGTACGGCCCTTATGAAGCCAGCTTGCAGGTTGACCCGGTTGGGAGGGCCGAGGGAAACTTCAAAGTCACGCGGGGAGGAAGTCACTCCACGGAGCTCTACTACCTGCGCTGCTGCAACCGAATGGGGACGCTGCCGGAGGACAGGAGCTGGTATGTCGGCTTTAGAATCGTACTCGGTGAGATGCGAAAGACAAAGCCACTGCCTGAAATGGCGCCACAGCGGTATCAGCTTGACGTCAAACAGGAAATCCTTGCCGCCTCAGCCAAGCGGCCGGACGCGAATAAGCCATATTTCAAGGGCCCGCGGCCTTACGTCAAAATCCCTCCCAACTCGAAAGGCCCTCTTTTCTCGAACCACAATCATGACCCGGCCATCGTTGAATGTCCCAACGGCGACCTGCTGGCGATTTGGTATAGCTGCGTCGAGGAAGATGGGCGGGAAGTTGCTCTGGCGGCAAGCCGCCTGCGTTATGGGCAAGAAAAATGGGAGCCGGCCTCACCCTTCTGGGACACACCTGACAGGAATGACCACTGCCCCGGCCTATGGTTTGACGGCCGCGAAACCATTTATCATTTCAACGGGCTTTCGGCCGCCGCCACGTGGGGAAATCTCGCCATCATACTTCGTACATCTAAAGACAATGGTGTCACCTGGTCTCGGGCGCGTTTGATTGTTCCCGAACACGGCTACCGGCAAATGGTGGGCGAGCCGGCCTTCCGCACGCACGATGGCGCCATAGTATTCGGGGCCGATGCAATCTACGGCTCGACCATCTGGATAAGCCGGAATAATGGCCTGACCTGGCAAGACCCGGGCGGCACCCTCAACGGCATCCACGCCGGTATCGTGCAACTCAAAGACGGCCGGCTGATGGCCCTCGGGCGAGGTATGAACGTAGATGGCATGATGCCCAAAAGTATTTCTGTTAACATGGGAAAGACCTGGCAAGCGAGTGCAAGTCCTTTTCCACCGCTCTCAGGCGGCCAGCGCATGGCCCTTATGCGTCTGAAAGAGGGGCCGCTGTTTCTTGCATCCTTTGCCGACAAGATGGCTATTACCGATGCCTCCGGCGCCGAACGCACTGTCTCAGGTCTCTTCGGCGCACTGTCATTTGACGAAGGCCGGACCTGGCCTGTACCACGTCTGATTACCAATGACGGTCCCGCGAAAAAACTCAATGGGGGGGCATGGACGGGTGAATTTATTATGGGCCACAGTACGGCCGAGCCGAAAGGCTACATGTCCGTCTGTCAAACGCCGGACGGCACAATAAACCTGATTTCCAGCGCCCTGCACTACCAGTTCAATATGGCCTGGCTAAAAACACCGATGCCGGCTTTGAACCGCAAAATGGAAAATGAACCTGAATTGAGGAGCAAAAGATGAATCCCCGGAACACCAAACACTGGATTATTTGTGCCGCAATCGCATCGTTAAGTCTGACGGCTTGTCCTGCAGCCTCGGCCCAGATACCAACCGCCGCCGAATACACCAACTCGATTGGGATGAGGCTCGTGCGCATCGAGCGCGGGCGTTTCCAGATGGGCCAACCGAAGACACCGCTGCCCTCCCAGATATTGCCCATGTTTCGCGGCCGGGGAAAGGTCGACTGCCTCACCGAAGGCGACTACGACGAAAAGCCGGTTCACACCGTTACCATTACCAACCCCTTTTATATGGGCGTCTTCGAAGTGACAAACTTTCAATATGAATTGTTCGACCCAGAGCACAAGCGGCTGCGAGGCAAAAACGGCTTTTCCGAAGCCGACGACGAAGCCGTAATCAATGTCAACTGGTACGAAGCCCAGGCTTTCTGTAAATGGCTCTCCGATAAAGAAGGCCTGCCCTACCGCCTCCCCACCGAGGCCGAGTGGGAATACGCCTGCCGAGCGGGGACCGCCACTAATTACTATGCCGGCGATATTCTTCCCGAGCAATTCAGCAAAGGCCGCGGCAAAACTTCCCTTCATGTGGGCAAGACCCCGCCCAATTTCTGGGGCCTCTATGATATGCACGGCAACGTCGAGGAATGGTGCCAGGATTGGTACGGCCCCTACCCGCTCAAACCTCAAACCAATCCCGTCGGGTACAGCGGCGGCAATTTCAAGGTCCTTCGCGGCGGCAGCCACAGCACACCCGACTACTATCTGCGCTCGGCAAACCGAATGGGCCAGTTACCTGAGTGCAAAAACTGGCTGATGGGTTTCCGCGTCGTGTTGGGAGAACTGCCTGACACCAAACCACTGCCGATGCCAAAGCCGCCCCTCTACCGGCAAAACGTAATTCAGCGAAATCCCGCCCACGTCACTAAAGGCCCCGACCCCGACAAGCCCTACTTCCGCGGTCCGTACAAATATGTCAAGATTCCAACCGATGCCATCGGCCCCCTGTTCGCAGCACACAATCACGACCCCGCCATAGTTGAGTGTCCCAATGGGGACCTGTTGACCTGCTGGTACACCTGCGTTGACGAGGGAGCACGCGAGCTGGCTCAGGCGGCCAGCAGACTGCGATGGGGCCAGGTCGAATGGGAGCCCGCCTCGCCATTCTGGGATGCTCCCGACCGCAACGACCACGCACCGGCGATGTGGTTCGATGGAAACGCCATATACCACTTTACAGGCGTGGGTGCCGACGGGGGCCGCGGAAGAATGGTAATGGTTATGCGAACCTCCGAAGACAGCGGCGCTACCTGGTCCGCGCCGAGAGCGATTGTGCCCGACTTCGCCGGCGGACATCAACTCAGCGAGCCGGTCTTCCGTATGCACGATGGCACAATCGTGCTTACTGTCGACGGCCGACGCACCCTCTGGATGAGCCGGGATGAAGGCCTCGCCTGGACCAATCCGGGCGGTGACATAGTCGGTATTCATGCGGGGGTAACGCAGTTGAAGGACGGCAGCATTTTCGCTTTAAGCAGAAGCAACGGCGACAGAAAAACAATGCCAATCAGTATCTCCCGAGACGGCGGAAAGACGTTTACTTACGAGTCAAGTGAGTTTCAACCGATAGGCGGCGGGCAGCGACTTGTGCTGCTCCGGCTAAAAGAAGGCCCGTTGTTTTTCGCTTCGTTCGCCAATCTCGGAGATGGCATGGAAATCACCGACTCGACCGGCAAAAATAGAAATGTTCGGGGGCTTTTCGCGGCCATTTCAGAAGATGAGGGCAAGACGTGGCCATACAAGCGACTTGTCTCGGATGACGGGCCGGGCCAAGCGATTGAGTGCACCGATGGCGGGGCTGTCGTGCTCAGCGCCCGCAGCGCGGAGTATCGCGGCTATCTTGCGGTGTGCCAAAGCACCGATGGCCTGATTCACCTGATAAGCAGCCGCAACCACTATGCCTTCAACCTCAAATGGATAAAGACCGCGCCCCCGCCTCCGCCGGCGCCGCCCGTCAGGGTCAACCGTGTCGTCGAGACCTTCACCGGCCCGCATGACTTCGACAACGAAGGCTGGTTCGAATACAAGGGCTTCACCGGTGGCTTCAACGGCAAAGGCCAATTCACCGTTAACGCCCATGTTCATTATGAGGGTCTTAACCGGATCGTCGGCAAAGGCTCCTTCGAGGCTGTGTTTTCCGTCAGGAATATCCATTACAATCCGCCCGGTCCGAACATCTCAGACGGACTCACGCTGGGCTTTAAGGACGCGTTCAACAAGCACAACCCCACCATGTTCGTCTGGATAAGAGAAGATTCCATAAGCGGCAACCTCTTCAAGGGTGTCCCTCTATCCAGGCCGGCAACCGCTGTCAAACTGAGATTCATCTGGAACGAAAAGACCCTCCAATGGAGGGTCTTCTACGGCTTGAACGGCGACGAACCCAACACGGAAATTCCTGAGAGTAAGGCCGGCATATACTACCAAACCCCGACCAGCGAATCCTATAGCGCGTTTTTCATGATGAGCAACGGCAGTATGGATATAGACCACTTCGAGATAACGCCTCTGGAACCATAAATTGCGACAAGCACCCAACTATCAAGATGAGAAAGGGAAAAAAATGAAGCAAGACCAGCTTCGCAAAGCCGCAGCACCACGCACACATTGGCTTCTGGTTGCGGCAATTGTTTTCTTTGGCCGTAGCAACGCCTTATCGCAAGGTCAGTCGCGGATGCCCACGGAGCGGACTTACACCAATTCTATCGGAATGAAACTCGCTCGCATTGAGCCGGGACATTTCATGATGGGCTTTGGCGACGTGCCGCTGCCCGGACAGCTCATAACCAGACCATCGCACTTTTCCACCGGCGATTTTGATGAGCATCCGACGCACCAGGTCCAAATAACAAAACCCTTCTATCTGGGCGTGTACCCGGTGACTAACGCACAATATGAGCAGCTTGACCCCGCTCACAAACAATGGCGCGGAAGAAACGGTTATTCCAACGCCGATGACGAGGCGGTTATTTTTGTCAGTTGGCACGATGCGGTTCGCTTTTGTGACTGGCTCTCGCAAAAAGAGGGCCTGCACTACCGGCTGCCCACCGAGGCCGAATGGGAATACGCCTGCCGCGCCGGAACCAGCACTCCATTCTATACCGGCGACACGCTGCCGAAGGAATTTATCAAGAGTTCAAAAACACCTCTGACCGTCGGCCAAACATCCCCGAATCCGTGGGGACTGTATGACACGCACGGCAATGTCGAACAGTGGTGTCATGACTGGTACGGTCCATACGAGCCGGTCCCTCAATGGGATCCTGTCGGCCGGGCGGACGGCGACTTCAAAATCACACGGGGCGGAAGCCATTCCGCCGAGCCTTACTACCTCCGCTCGGCAAACCGCAGTGGCTCACTGCCCCAGGACAGACAGTGGTCAATCGGCTTCCGCGTGGTGCTCGGCAAAATGCCACAAACCTCCCCCCTGCCCGCCATAACCGAAAGCCACCAGCGTTACGTAAAGCAGAACATCCCTCTCGATATCACCAAAGGTCCCGACCCCGACAAACCATATTTCAAAGGTCCGCGTCCGTTCGTCAAAATTCCCAAAGACGCAGAAGGACCGCTCTTTGGCTATCATAACCACTTTATCGCCGTTACCGAGTGCCCCAACGGCGACCTGCTGGCCGCATGGTTCAGTTGCATGGAGGAAAAAGGCCGGGAGCTCGCAATCGCCGCCAGCCGGCTGCGTTATGGCCGGCAAGAATGGGAGCCGGCCTCGGTCTTCTGGGACGGACCCGACCGGAACGACCACACCACCGCCTTCTGGAACGATGGCAAGGGCACCATCTACCATTTCAATGGCCTTGGTGCAACCTATGCACATGCAAGCCTGGCAATGCTGCTGCGCAAATCAGGAGACAGCGGCGCAACCTGGTCGAAGCCCCGCCTCATCTTTCCGGACCATAGTCCGTCGCGCGGCGTGGTGGAGTCCGTCTTCAGGACCGCCGGCGGCCAGATATTGTTGCCCAGTGACGGCCGCGGCGGGTCAATCATAGCCCTCAGCGGCGACGAAGGCCGGACCTGGACCGACCCCGGCGGCAACATCCGGGGTATCCACGCCGGGGTCGCCCAGCTTACCGATGGGCGTCTCCTGGCCTTCGGCAGGAGGGGTGAGATCGACGGCAAAATGCCTGTGAGCATCTCAAAGGATATGGGCAAGTCATGGGAGTATTTTGCCGGCGAGTTTCAACCTTTGAACCTGGGCCAGAGGGTAGCCCTGTTGAGGCTCAAGGACGGTCCGCTGTTTTTTGCCTCCTTCTGCAAAAACATGATGATTACGGACGCATCCGGAGGTCGGCGCCCAATATCCGGGCTGTTTGCCGCCGTTTCAACCGACGAAGGGAAAACATGGCCGTACAGGCGTCTTGTCTCGGATGACGGACCAGGGCGTGACATCGAGACAATGGACGGCCACCCTGTCACCATGGACGCACATTACTCTGAATTTGTCGGGTATCTGACCGTGTGCCGGAGCCGTGACAATATCATCCACCTGCTCAGCAGCCGCAACCACTATGCCTTCAACCTGAAGTGGCTGACGACGCGACCGCCGACGGCTTCGCCTGCGCCCCCGATAACCGCGCGACAGTTGCCCGCCAAAGGCGGTTTGCCCAATGTTTTCACGCCTGAGGGACTGCCCACCCAGGATGATTGGGAATGGCAATTCGTGGGCAGCGGCAGTGAAAAAGACACGATTAGTTTTGTGGGTGAAGGGGCCTTGAAAATACGTACCGGCGAAAATCAGCAGTTCTGGTTAAGAAGCGAAAAGAAAGACGTATTCGGCCCGGTCGATCAAAAGAAAGGCTTCACGGCGGAAATAAGGACACAGGTGCTCAGGACATCGCCGGGGCGCCGAGGCGTTGATTTCGAACTCTATGACGGCGCAGGCAGTCGATACGCAATAACCATTACAGATACAGGTGTCTACTGGTATGAGGGTCTGGTCTTGGGCTCGGTCTTTCTGGACTTCGAGCAGTTCACCGCTGTCGCCGAGGGACTGGATAATGCGAATGCGATGCACACTTATCGTCTTGCGGTGCGCGAAGACCGTGTTGTTCAAATATATCGAGACGACAACCTAATCGGCATCAAGCGTTACGAATACCGAACGCCCCGCGACCCTTACATACAATTCGGCGCCGGCCACGGTGTGGAGGCGCTGGTGGAGTACATAGCATATGACCTGAATGGTACGTACCGACCCTAAAACCGCACGCCCCAGGTCTCGTCAATTCGTCTACGGTGGCGTTTGCGGCATTTGTAAGGGCTGACTGTTCGACTGAGGGCCGGTTTCAGGTGCTTGCGAAATCATCGGTCGTCGTTGCAGTAAATATAAGCCAGCAATAAAGACGGCCAGAAGTAAAATCAAAGTCAACAGCAGCCGCCACGGAAAATAATGAACACCCTTGGCACCTTCGGGATACTCGGGCCTTTCCGTGAAGAATCGGCTCTGTTGACGCGTCAACCGCATCCTCGCATTTATCCCCCAGCCGGAGCCTTCGAGTATCGCGCTCAAGTCCCGCCTGCGCAGCTTCACAAAAGCCACAACAGATATTGGTACCATCACGGCAAAAACCGCTCCGATGACCCCCGCCAGTATCCGCCACGGATGAATAGCGGTCAGAGTCTTCGTAATATATGCCAGAGACGAGCCCAAAGCGGCAACCGTGACTCCCGCCCCCATCAGCAGTCCGGCTCGCGATACACCCGCTTGCTGAGTTTGGGACGACGAGGCCGCCACCTGTGCACCGGCCTGATCCACGGCGGAAGACGCCGCCGAATCGAGTTTCTTTTCCGCCGTTGTCGTGATCGACTCAATCTTGCCGACCACCAACCGCCCAAGTCGCTGGAAAGGCGAAAGCAGAGCTTCCCTGAAGCTAATCGGATTCTCAATAATGTCAACTACCCTTGCCTCATACTCCCTGCCGGCTATGTCATAGAAAACTCCTCGCTTGCCTATGCACAGATTTCCCTTGCCACCCGAAGTCACGGGGACAACCACTTCCATTTTGTCGCCTTCCCGAGACGCTATTTCCACATAAAGTACATACATGTACGAATTGCCGGCCACTGATTTGTGCTCACTGCGGCTGCCCGTCCGCACGGAAAGATTGAACCGCCGCCCGTCCATTACCAGACTGCCCATCTCGAACATGGCTCGACTGGCTGTGCTGTAAAGGTCGGGAAAGCTGACAAAATTATTTACAAAGTCTATCATGTAAGCCTGATACAAGATGAGTTTTTCGAGCAAGCGGATTTTGTCAAGTGCAAGAGCGGTGCGCGCGCTGTTGGAAATAAGCGTCCGCACAGCATTTGCGAACCGCTCGTCCAAATAATCCCGCAGTTTTTCTATCCCCAGCGGCTCCACTGCTGCGCCGGCTTTGCTCCCCAGCCACTCCTGGTGAGCAGCGAAAAACGCCTTGATCTCCTGCCACTGTTCCACCGACAGCGTCGTGCCGCTCTCACCAACAAGCGGCCTGATAACTTTTTCGCGGAAACCCTCAAGAGCCGCAGCGTAGTAGGGATTAATCTTGTCGCTAAAATCAAGCGATTGAAAAGGTCTGGCCTTAGCCAGAGGCGCCTTTCTCAACACTTCCTCAATTACCGCGGGGTCATCGAAATCCAGCTCCTCCATTTCGGACTCCGTCCAGCCCATCCGTTGGCTGAACCGCTCGTCCAGCGCCAAGGCCACACACTGGGCAAAGTACTGATCAATCTTATCCCTAATCGCGGCAAAACTCGCAAACGCATCTGAGGTCTCGACACCGAGAGGCATAATAGCCGTTCTCTCCTGTCCGGTCGGAATCTGTCCCTGCTCATGCCAATTCAGATAAGCACTGGCCTGTTCAACAAAGCTCGTTAACTGGGCAGAACCTATGCCTTGGGTTCCACTCGGATGGGCCGTGCCGCCAACGGTTTCGATAATATCAGCGATGAACTGCCGCACCTCGGCATCCGTTGCCGCCTCGGGCAGAACCACCCCGGCCTCACTGACCGGCGTAGCCTCCAGTTGGGCCTTGATCTTGCGAATCTGCTCCAAGCTGACTTCCGCCGCCTCCCTCTCGCCCAGTTTCCTCAAAGCCTTCCTGGCTGCATCCAGCACTTTTTTGCCTTCGGCTGTGTCCGGCTCGACGTCCTCCAGACGCAGCACTGTACTGTGCAAACTTATGCCCGTGTGGTCGCAGAGCACACCCAGGAGCCAGTTAATAGCATCCATGACCTCGTGACACATAATTCGCCCGCTGTTGTCAGTATCAAGCAGACACAGAAAAGTCTTGTCGCAGCTCATACTGTCGACCGGCGAACCTGTCGCCACCCAATGGGCCTCATCAAGCCTGACGACGTTCTCAAGGTCCTCGGCGGTTTCTACCTTAAGGTGAAATGAACGACCGTACCGCTTGAAAATCATATGTGAAGTCTTTGACATTTTATTTCCCCTGTCTTCGTGAGTGCTGCGCACGAAAAAGCCATCTGATCTCCCATAAAGACACAAGATCACTATCAACCATGGGCGGCCTTATTGTACAGAGAAAAGGCACCCAAATAAAGTCTTTACCGGCCGGCTTTCTGATATTGTTACCGTGCCTGCAGCTCTGCTATGCTCGGGCAACCTAACTCCTTCGCAAGGACGGTGAACCTTACTGCTTTTCGCAAATACGGCGTCGTCCGCCACATCGGTGAATAAACTCAGAAACGTTTTGCGTTCACTCTGCAAACCGATCCCGCAGGTCCAATCACAACGACGAAAGTCGCACACGGAAAATTTGCTGGCGCTGTGTTGTGGCTTAAACTACAACTCCGGCTCAGTGGTCGTTAGCCATTCTCTTTATAAGCGCCTCGATATTGGCCAAACGCGCCTGAATCTGCCTGATAGTAGAGGTTCTCGACCTCGTGTAGAGCAAAACAGTGAAAATCACCGCGATTAGTAACAGTGCACGCAATATCACCGGCAAACAGTGCGACCAAATAAGCTCGACCTCATTGAAGTACTGGTCCATTCTGAGACGCTCCACAACTGCTCCGATCACAAAGCATATCACTACCAGCACCCAGGCAATTATGACCTCCCATTTCGTACGTCGCAGGCGGGCTTTCTCTTTTTCAATAATCTTCTGAGCCAGTTCCGCATCCTTCTGACGTTTGCCTTCAGAGGCACTACCCATTTGTCCGAGGAGCCCTTTCTTTATGTCACTTTCTTTTGCCATTGTTCAATTCTCCATTTCTCGCTTAAGAGCGCGCTTCGCATAATGTATGCGCGACCTCACCGTACCGACTTTACAACCGATTACCTGTGATATTTGCTCATACGACATTTGCTCCAAAAACCGCAACAGAAGAACCTCTTTATGTTCCAGCCTCAATCTCTCAAGACATTTGTGAACCTTGGTCGCATCTTCAGCAGAAAAAATGGGTTCCTCATTATCTTCTGGCACTGCCACATCCTCTGCAAGCAGACACAAATGCTTCTTCTTCCTGAGTTCCTTATACACATTGTTGCGAGCGACACGATAAAGCCACGCCGAAAATGTATCGAACTGCCTGAGAGTGTGTATCTTTCTGATAACGGTAAGCCACGTATCCTGCAATATGTCCTCGGCCATCCCCGGATCCTCTAACAATCGAGCCACGAAGTAGCGCAGCGGCCCCTGATATCGCTCGATGAGTTCGGCAAAAGCGCTCCTGTCGCCGATTTGACAGCGAAGCACCAGCACCTGCTCTATCAATCGGTCCCTTAGGCCCATAGGTTATCCTCAACATATAAAGATGCGCTGTAAGCCGGCAAGTTCAAGAAGTCCTAAATTTTTTTCCTTTTTACCAAAAATTCGTGCTTGCGACATTATATCTGCCTCCCCCATCCGACCGTTGGAGGGCGCCCGGTACCGTTATATCGTTTGACATTTCCCCTAAAAGCCTTATCCTATTTCAAAACCATCGACGATTATACGGTCGGATAAGATATGCAAATAAAACTAAAGTTTCTTGGAGCCGCCCAGAACGTTACGGGCTCGCGGCACCTTCTGGAGGCAAACGGTGCACGCATTCTCGTAGATTGCGGACTCTACCAGGAGCGGCAGTTCAGAGAAAGAAACTGGGACCCTTTTCTTGTACCGCCCGATAGTATCGACGCCGTTCTGTTAACACACGCACATTTGGACCATTGCGGCTTACTGCCCAAGCTGGCTCGGGAGGGATTCAAAGGGAAAATATACTGTACCGCCGCTACTGCAGAAATTGCGAAGATTATATTGCTGGACTCGGCCCACTTGCAGGAAGAGGACGCCGAACATAAGCGCAAAAGACACGAGCGGGAGGGCCGAAAGAGCCCGTTCCCGGAAATTCCGCTCTATAGCACCGCCGATGCCGAGGCCTGTTTCCCCCTTTTTTCATCTGTTGAATACAGAGAAGCAACACAACTGGGAAACGGCGTGGAGGCCACCTTTTATGACGCCGGCCACGTCCTCGGCTCTTCCGTCATAAGGGCCAAGGTACGTCAGGACGGCCAGGAGAGAATTATCATATTCTCCGGTGATATGGGCAGACCGAACAGACCCATCGTGTGCGACCCCACTGTCTTCGATGAGGCCGACTACGTTCTGATAGAGTCCACGTATGGGGACAGGGTACACGAGCAAGTCGAAGATGTCAAAAAAGCAATCGGCAACGTAATAAACTCGACAAAAAAAGCCGGCGGCAATATCATCGTCCCCAGTTTCGCTCTCGAACGCTCACAGGAAGTTCTGTATTACATAAATGAGCTGCTCCTCGAAGATGCCATACCGCACATAATGGTCTTTCTGGACAGCCCCATGGCCTCAAAGGTCACCAAAGTCTTCCAGCAGCATCCCGAGCTGTTCAACGATGATATGGCCGAGTTCATCCGGCAGAACGAGTCGCCTTTCAACTTTCCGGGCCTGAAAGTCGTCGAAACAACCAAAGAATCAAAGGCCATAAACAGTATAAGAGGGACCATCATGGTCATAGCCGGCTCCGGGATGTGCACGGGGGGCCGAGTGAAACATCATCTGGTCAACAACATTGCGCGCCCGGAAAGCACGATAATGTTCGTAGGGTATCAGGCTGTCGGCACCTTGGGCAGACAAATCGTTGACGGCCAGGAGCAAGTCAGAATCCTCGGCCAGGAATATCCGGTCAAAGCAAACATAGTGCGAATCCACGGTTTCTCCTCGCACGCCGACAGGGATGAGCTTTTCAACTGGTTAACCAAACTCAAAAAGCCCCCAAAAAAGCTCTTCGTCGTACATGGCGAGCCCGAAAGCGCGACAAGTTTCGCCGACTACGTCCGCGAAAAAACTAACTGGGACGTATCCGTCCCGGCCTACCAGGATGAAGTTGTCCTCAATTAGGCCGCTCACTTACGGGCAGATGCCGGTTGACTTCCGCTTCCGCCGTCTTTAACAATTGAATCAAGCAGGGTTTTCAGTTGGCTAACACTGCTGACCGGCTTCCTGCAAACGTAATTCTCACAAACATACGCCGTCGCCCTGCCGCCTGTTACAGCCTGTCCCTTCAGAAACGGATTTATCCGCTCGATGGCGCTACCTGACTCGCCTGCGCCGTGAAACAGAATAACTGCGTTCGGAAGAAACTTGCTGCGAACCAGCTTCAGCATCTCTTTTGTCCCGGCCTGCTCCGAATCCCCGGCAATAACAATCTCTTGCGTTGGACCAAGCCGGAAATCAAGCGCCGTCAGCATCGCACTCGACGAAGCGGGCGACTTTGATAATTGCGCCGAGAACGCTTCCAACACCTGCTTGCCTCGCTCGGTAAATTGCTCCTGCGCTGTGAATCGTCCGAGCCTCAATAAAACCAGGGCCGCAATCGAATTTCCGCTGGGAACCGCACCATCGTAGCCGGGTTTTTCGCGCGCGAACAACTGCTTACCATCCTTGCCGGCCAGGAAAAAACCGCCGCCGCTCTCGTCGCCGAATTGTTCCACCATCCGCTCAGCCAGATTTCTCGCTTCCAAAAGCCATTTGACATCGAACGTCGCCTCATACAAATCCAACAGCCCCATTATCATAAAAGCATAATCATCGAGAAAAGCTGGACCGACCGCTTTTCCGCCCCGATAGTAACGCATCAGTCGGCCATCACGTCGCAGCCTATTCAATACAAACTCCACAGCTCTCTCTGCAGCGATGACATACTTTCTCTCTTCCAGCACCGCCCCTCCATAGGCCAGAGACGAAACCATCAAACCATTCCAGCCGGCAATAACCTTATCATCCCGATGCGGCCGAATCCTCTTGCCACGATGCTCCAAAAGCCTTGACCGACCTTCGGCAACGATGCCCTCTATCTCGCGTCCCTCTTTCTTAAGCCGTCTTGCCAATTCACCCGCAGAGGCGGTGACATTCAGAATGCTACTGTTATCCTCAAAGTTGCCCTTCTCGTTTACACCGTAATAAGCGCTGAAAATACTGCCCTTTTCCCGCCCCAGAACATTCTCTATCTGGTTCGGCTCCCAAATGTAAAACAACCCCTCCTTCCCTTCACTGTCCGCGTCTTCTGCGCTATAAAACCCACCTTCGCCAGCGGTCATATCACGCCGCACATATTCAAAAACCTCGCGGGCAACCCGGGCATAGTCTTCTTTACCCGTTGCCTGATATGCCTGAATGTAGACTCTGCTCAAAAGCGCCTGGTCATAGAGCATCTTCTCGAAGTGTGGAACAAGCCACTTTGCATCCGTCGAATAGCGGTGAAAACCGCCGCCGATATGGTCATAAATCCCGCCTTTCGCCATCGCATCGAGCGTCGTTTCCACCATAACCAGTGCCTTCGGCTCATCCGTCCTTTGCCAGTAACCGAGTAACATTGAAAGATTGCTCGGCTGCGGAAACTTCGGCGCCCCCCCAAACCCGCCATACGCGCTGTCAAAAACGGACTCGAAGTACGAATAAGCGTTTGTCAAGCTGTCGCCCGAAAGAGTTTCCTGCCGGGCCTGCCCGCTCAACCCCGCCAACACCCCACTGATTTTACCTGCCGACTCAACCAATTCGGCCCGCCTGTCCTTCCACGCCCGGGCAACAGCTAAAAGCATCTTCTCAAAACTTGGCCGGCCGTAAGCATCGTTCGGCGGAAAATATGTCCCGCCATAGAAAGGTTTACCTTCCGGAGTCAAAAACACCGATAAAGGCCACCCCCCGCTGCCGGTCATCATTTGAACGGCATTCATATAGACAGCATCAACATCGGGCCTCTGCTCCCGGTCAACCTTGATGCTCACAAAATGCTCGTTCATTACCTTTGCTATTTGCTCATCGGCGAAGCTCTCCCGCTCCATAACGTGACACCAATGACACGTCGAATAACCTATTGAAAGGAAGATTGGTTTATCCTCTTTCCTGGCCCGCTCAAACGCAGCATCACCCCATGGGTACCAGTCAACAGGATTGTGAGCATGCTGCAGAAGATAGGGACTCGTTTCATTAATAAGCCTGTTGCTGTACCTTACGGACGTGCTTTGCTTTTCCACAGTCTTACCCCCTTGGCCGCTCCCGCTCAGGCCGCGAATAGCCTCAGCGCACCAGACCGATACCAAAAACGTTCCAATAAACTCGCGCAGCGCCGTCATTTTTCTTCCTGCATTACAATTGCGGTCTGCTCTTATTAATACTACGTGGCTAACGATGGCTGGGGTCAGACTATTTATCGCGCAGCTTGCGGAGTATATTCCAGTACGCCCCTCGGGCGCCTTGTCCGATTGCCTGCGTCAAAGCAACATTCTCGTTGTAATTGTGGTCGGTGGATACGGCGCCTTCAGGACTTTCCGGGTCTTCTTCCATCGGCTCAAAGAACCGCTTATCGCCGGCAATCAAGTCCTTTATCACCCGAGCCGGGTTCCGCCCCAGAGTCCGCGATATATAGAAAGTTGGTCTCAGGAAATCCACAGGCCCCGCGTACTTCCGACGAATATTGGGGTTTTCCTCTGACACACCTTCGGCAGTTACTATTCGCGCCATTTCGGTACCCGGATAAACCCTGACGCCAAGCGGCGCACCGGCACAATCCGGGTCAATTTGCTTTATAAACTCGATTGTTTCTGCAACGGTCTCAGGTGTCTCGCCGGGTCCGCCAAACAGCAAATCTATCATAACCCTTATGCCGTTAGCCCGGCACAAACGCACAGCCGAGGCAAGGTCTTCTTTGATATGGGTTTGGCGGTAAGTCTTCAGCATCAGGGGGCACGCGGAGTCGCCCGTAAAATCTATGCCGACACAGCCTGCCTTGCTCATCGCCGCCGCGAGCTCGCCATCAAAAGGCACGACCGCCATATACGTATACCAGCGCAGGCGTTTGCCGAGCGAGCGTCGGTTAAACTCCTCACAGACTGCAAGCGCATGACTTCGAGGAACGTTAAACTCGGAATCGCACAAATGCAGCACGTCTATCCCCTGGGCCAGAAGCGCCTCCGCCTCGTCGGCAACCTCCGACGGTTCCCGCGCCCTGATTGTCGTACCTTTGGACAGAGGGTCGGCGCAGTAAACGCACTGCCGGTTGCAGCCGCGCTTGGTCTCGAGACCGCCCTGCCCCCCTGCCCTGAAGTAACTGACATTATCAATTGAATCACGACGTGTCGGCAGTGACAGCGGCGAAGGCCACGCAGGCCGATTACTGCAAATCTCACCGTCCCGACGCCAGATTAAACCTCCGACACGCTCAAAACTTCTCGACCCTCTCACCTCATTCAGAAGCGACACTATGGCCTGCTCGCCGTCGCCACGAATCCCAAAGTCAACCCCCACGTATTCCACAATTCGCTCGGCAAAAATCGAAAACCCCACACCACCAGTTACTATTGGGGCATCGGTCACGCTTCGCAACGCACTTACGGTCTCGGCCAGCTTCGGCAGGAACCAGTCAGCCTTCGGCCAAAAGCAATCGTCCACGTTGCGAAACGAAAGCCCCACCAACCACGGGTCGTTTGCGGAAAAATAGTCTTTCAGAATCGCCGCAGGGTCATCGGCCAGGCATAAATCGACCACGTCCACTTTGATTCCGGCAGCTCCTGCCGCCCCCGCAATATAGTCCAGACCAAGCGGCCCTATGGGAGGGGTCATCGTATTTGTATTGATTAATGTTAACATACATCCGCCAAAGCCCATACGAGCTAAAAGTGAAAAGTATGCTGTTTCACTTCTGCTTTCCTCTGGCCAGAACCTGCCGGACACGGTCATCCATCCCCTTCTGGTCCGTCGCGAAACTCCTCAAACCGGCCAGATTCATCAGGCTGTCCAGTCCTATCGATTTGTCCGCAAGAGCCTCACGCCAGTGCTCCAGTTTCGGAATCTTACCTTCACTTGTGCTGGTTTCAATCTGAGAACTGCTCCAGCGAACAAGAACGTCCTGGCAATTATGGTCCGCAAAGAAATCAATCAAATCATCCGGCGTAAAACTATCTATGTTCTCTTTCTCCAAAGCGTCAACACAGGTAATAAGCTCCTGTTCAATATCCCAAAGCGTACCAAGTCTTGTTGCATCACGGTCCACGTTCTCATTCACACCCGGCCTGTAGTCCATAGCACTCTTGTCGAGTATCAGGTGCGGTGGAATCGCCATAGAAAGGAATTCCCCTGCAACCTTTGGCGGCATTGTCATCACATCAATGCCCGCCAGGTCTCGAACCTGCCCTCCCGTGCGAAAGCTTGCTCCTATCTGCCGGGTAAGCGTCAGCCTCATCTGACGCAGTTTTCGAACGGCCGCCTGCGAGGCCAGCGCGGCCTTTTCTCCCACGTAGCTGCCGTCGCCAAGCCCGTTGTCCGCCACAAAACTGTTCAGCCGGCCCAGGAACACGTTAACATAAGCCGGCTGGCATAGCCTTGCAATCACGTAATTCTGCCGAGCCGAAAACCCAAGCGTATGGTTCACCGGAATTCCAATGGCTGAGACCCGACGTGTCGCCAAAAGTCCCGCGGGCGTAAACGGTATCTTTATGATAAATCGCTCCGGACAAACTGCGTAATAACGCCGGGCATAATCAACCGCCTGCTCAACGTCGTAGGCGAGCGCCGTATGCTCCTCCACAGAAACATACGCGTCGAATGTCTCCACAAGCCTCAGCCCGTGCCACGCATTGAGAATAAAAGCAATTTCGAGCATACGCTGGTGTTCGGTAAGGTGCGGGTATGCCGAGAGCATCTGAGCCGCCTCACAGACCAGCGAATCGTACCGACCCGTCTGGACCTCCCTGTTGAGCAAAGTATTGTTTGTCGTCAGGGCTGAAAATTCCTGCGTCCAGAGCTGCTGCGAATCTTCGATGCTTCCCGTATCCAGCCACAATTCACTGCCGATCTCCCGAAGTCGCTGCCAGCGCGCATCCTTCCTGAAACCCTCTTGAAGCAGGCCGAATTTAGGCGAAAAACCTCGTCTGACAAACTTATGAATATCCCGCCGAAGGTCGGACTTGCTCTTTTTGCCATTCATACCTTTATAATCCCCCACTTTCAGTCTTTGGTCTCTGCTCCCGACCGGCGCCAGGTCTTGTCGTGCGGCTTGCGCCGCCGCCATTAGCTATCGACAACCGACGATTGGCGCAACTTTTTTCGGCCGGCAAGATAACTCAGCAAGATCCCCAGCTCGTACAACAGATAGAGCGGGATGGCCAATGCTATCTGCGAATACACATCCGGCGGCGTGGCCATGGCCGCCACTATGACAATTACCAGTACAACATATTTTCGCGAACGCTTAAGGGCCTCAATTGAGACCAGGCCTGTCTTGGTTAACAGAAATATGGCCAGTGGCGTCTGAAACGCTATTCCAAACACGAGCATCAGACTGGTAATAAACGAGACGTACATGGGGAAGGTCCAGTTCGGTTGCAGCCCGAGCCACCTATCCACTGCTACCAGGAACCGAAGGCTAAGTCCTGCAATAAAGAATATGAAAAACAGCGCACCGGCAACGAACAAGGCCGCCGAAAACGGAACAGATACACGAACGTACCTCCTCTCATGCGCATATAGACCTGCCGCCACGAACATCCACAGATGGTAGAAGACCCAGGGTGACGTCAGAATAAGCCCCGATATGGTGGCAATTTTGACGTAACTGACAAACCCCTGAGTTGGGGCCAAGGTCTGAAGGTGGGCCTCTTTACCCAGCGCGTCAACGTACGGCCCCTGGATAAAAGCTATGATCCACTTTCCGAAGAACAAACTGACAACAACCCCGACCGCCAGCCCCGCAAGGGCGAGGAGAATCCGCATGCGCAACTCTTCGAGGTGGTCCCCCAGACTCATCGTGGAATCAAAGAGTTCCTCTTTCTGGTTGGTTTTGCCCATTTCAATCCGTACGCTCGAGTCGGAACGAGCCGCTAACCTGATACTCGATTAGTCCTTGTTGTCGATCTCATCAAGACCGGCGGCGTCTTTGGCCTCGCGCGCTATATCATCCCCGGCCTTCTTAACGTCACGCACAAGCTCGTCCTTGGTCTCCTCGGCCTCATGGATACCCTTTTTGAATTCGGTAAGGCTCTTGCCTATGTTGCGGGCGATCTCAGGCAGACGCCTGCCGAATATCAGCAGGGCAACAACAAGAATAACAACAATCTCAAGAGGTCCAGGCGTCCAAAACGCCACATATAATGTATATTCAGCCATTTCTGTCTCCTTCTTCTTTCACGAAAGTATTATAGCATTAATCTTATCATGCCGTCAACGAGCACAACTCATAGAATATTGACAAAAAGACCCTCCGGGACTATAATACGCCCTTGTTTTAGGGTCAAGTATATTACCGTTATTGGGGCCGGCTGATGAGTGCGACGCCCGGGCGAGCAAAACGTCTTGAATCCGCCATAAGTATTTGCCTCTTGGCAATCCTTGTTCTCATCGGCTTCGGAATATTCCTCAAGCAGCGCAGCTCTGACATCAGCCGATTCGGTTTAGATGCAGCCTCGGCCCAACAGTCGGCTCAAGAGTCGCTCTCCGCCCTTAACGAAGACCGGGCCTTGGCCTCCTTGGCGCCCCCGGGCTTTGGTGCACTTTCCAAAACCGAGACATATACCGCGGAGAATCTTTACGAGAAAATAAACGGCAAGGCTGATTTTTACGTTGATGCGGGGTTCGAAAGCTTGTCCACTCAGCGTTTCATCAGCAGAGACAACGAAAATCTTTGGATGGAAGTCTATGTTTTTGATATGGGAAACATCAGAAACGCCTTTTCTGTCTACAGCAGGCAAAAAAGACCTGGGGTAGAGGCCCTGCCGGGCATGCAATTCGGATACAAAACGACCAACGCCCTGTATCTGGTCCTCAGCAGGTATTATATCGAGCTGGTCGGCTCTGTCGAATCGGACACACTCTTGGCATCAATGGCGGAAGCAGGGCAAAAAGCAAGGACGGTTTTGCCCGTTAATGATGATGCCCGGATACCTGAACTGAGTTTATTTCCCCCCGAGAATCTCGTCCCTGATAGTGCCAAACTGTATTTGACAGATACCTTCGGTTTCGACGGGCTGACTGACACTTTTGCCGCGCAGTACATTATCGGCAACGAAACAATCACTGCTTTTTTCAGCAAACGCCCGGACACCGCGAATGCCCGAACAGTTGCCGAAGCTTATTTAAATTTCCTGCTTGAAAGCGGAGGCTCGGCCAAACCAACAACGAGCAACATTCTTCAAGCGCTCAACGCCAAAGTCGTTGATTTATACGGGACATCCGAAGTCGTCCTGGCAACAGGACCGTTTGTTGCCGGCGTTCATGAAGCCGACAATCAACAGGCCGCGGAAAAGCTGGCCGAAACCATTGCCCAAAAACTTGGTGAGCCGGCAGAGCGAAAAAGCAATGACTGAACTTAACCGGAAAGAGCTTGCTCGAAGACAGTTTCTGGCGCGAGCTGCGAAGGCCGGAATCTCGATTGCCGCTGCCGGTGCGGCTTCGTATATCCTTTACGACCCTGCAGGGCCAAAGCCGCTCACTGACACCCAACAGCTTGTCACACTGCCCGATTTCTCCGTTCCTGCCAAAGCGGGCCGGACAATGACCATCGTTAAGGGTCCCGACAGAGTTAAGACCGTTGATAAAGCAATAGAACTGCTGGGCGGCATAGAAAGATTCGTCGAGCCGGGCCAAATCGTTGCGATAAAGCCAAATGCCGCCTTTGCGTCTCCCCCGATGCTGGGAGCTACTACCAACCCGGAACTGGTGGCAGAGGTTGTTCGGCTCTGCTACGAAAAAGGCAAAGCACGTCATCGTGGCCGACAACCCCATTAATGACGCGGCAAGCTGCTTTACGCTGACCGGCATAGGTAAAGCGGCCAGCCAGGCCGGCGCTCAGGTCGTATTGCCAAAAGACAATCTGTTCAAACATACCACGCTGACCGGTGCCAGACTCATCAAAAACTGGCCCATCTTTTTTGGGCCCTTTGGTAAAGCTGATAAACTCATAGGCATCGCTCCGGTCAAGCACCATAATCGAAGCGGTGCTTCGATGACAATGAAGAATTGGTATGGTCTGCTTGGCGGACGGCGCAACATCTTCCATCAGGATATCAACACCATCATCGCAGAGCTTTCGATGATGGTAACGCCGACACTGGTGATACTCGACGGCACCGAAGTTATGATGACCAACGGACCCACAGGCGGCTCAATCTCCGACCTGAAAAGAACCGACACCCTGATTGCAAGCTGCGACCAGGTAGCCGCTGATGCATACGGGTGCACTCTCCTCGGCTTGAAGGCTTCGGACCTGCCCTACCTTGCCAAAGCACAAAACGCCGACGCGGGAACAACCGACTATGAATCACTTAAACCGATATTCGCCGCAGTGGGCTGAAAGTTTAACTATGAGAATTGTTACAGCCAGAAGAATAAGTCAGGTTTTCTTTTTCGCTCTGTTTGCATGGTTCTGCATAGTCGGCACCGCAGGCGAGAAATTCTGGCAGCTGCGCGGCTGGCCCGTGAACTGGTTTCTGCAGCTTGACCCATTAGCTGCAATCGGCACCGTATTAACCCAACACTCACTCTACTACCCTCTCTTGTGGGCACTGGCCACTGTAGTTTTGACAATCATCCTCGGCCGGTTCTTCTGCGGTTGGGTCTGCCCCTTCGGCTCACTCCATCACTTCGTCGGCTTCCTGGGCAACAGAAAAAGGCCGACAGCGAAGAAAGTCGAGCTGAACAAATACCGAAAGGCGCAGCGCGTCAAATACTTTATCCTCGTGCTCTTTCTTGCCATGGCCGCCTTCCCGTCAATCTCCGCCACCCTGCAAACGGGTCTGCTCGACCCCATACCACTTGTTACCCGCTCTTTCAATTTGGTATTGTTGCCCCTCGTCGACCGGTCCGCCAACATCGCCTCGGTCACAGGCCGGTTTTACGAAGGCGCGTGGCTGATATTCGCGATATTTTTGACGGCCGTCTTACTGAACCTTGTCATACCCAGATTTTATTGCAGATTTATTTGTCCCCTCGGGGCCCTGTTCGGCGTTATCGGCAGGTTTGCCATCTGGCGAATCGGCAAAAATCAAAGTGAGTGCATCAACTGTAAACTCTGCGAGAAATCCTGTGAAGGCGGCTGCGAGCCGGCCGGCAATATAAAAATAAGCGAATGCGTGCTCTGCTTCAACTGCCGCCAGGACTGCAAACACGAACTAATCAGCTACCAAACCGTCCCCTCGTTAGCGGGCGAGATTACGGACCCGGATATTTCACGCAGGGGCTTTGCGCTTTCGGTCGCCACTGGCATATTGGCCGTCCCCGCAATCAGGCTCGGCAACAGATTGGGCAGCAATTGGTACCACAAAGTCATTCGCCCCCCCGGAGCGCTGCCCGAAGACCAATTCCTGAAGCGGTGTATCAAGTGCGGCCAGTGTATGCGAATATGCCCGACAAACGTGATTCAGCCCGGCGGCATCACCGGCGGATTGGAAAATCTCTGGACCCCCGTGCTGAACAATAGAATCGGCTCAAGCGGTTGCCAGTTGAATTGTGTCGCTTGCGGCCAAATCTGCCCCACGGCAGCCATCCGGCCAATTACACTTTCCGAGAAACTCGGACGCGACCAGTTCGCCGACGTCGGCCCAATCAAACTGGGCACCGCCTTCGTTGACCGCAACAGATGCCTCCCCTGGGCGATGAACAGGCCCTGCATCGTCTGCGAGGAGAACTGTCCCGTCAGCCCAAAAGCAATCTACACGCAGGAATTCTTCGAAACAGTCAGAGACGGCATATTAACCATAAGAAACGCCGGCTCTGAAAAAATAGAGACCGTCGAAAGCAGCCTTTCGCCCGGCAAATTCGCCACCGGCGACTATTATTGCCTCATTGGGGACGGTCAACGCCTGAAAGTTGCAGCAAACACCGAAAATTCGATAGAAATCCCCCCCGGCGAGAATTTCGAGCAAATCCCCGCTCCCGGTGGTAAAATCGAGCTTCAGGTTCGCCTGCAAAGGCCTTACGTGGACATCGAAAAGTGTATCGGCTGCGGAGTTTGCGAACACGAATGCCCTGTCAGCGGTAAAAAAGCTATAATGGTTTCCGCCGAAGGGGAAACCAGAAGCCCCGGCAGAGCGCTGTTGCTTAAACGTTAGTCGATTCTTGGAGTCTTGTGTGATGAAAAAAAACCAAGATGGTATCAACAGGAGAAATTTCTTCAAAACAATCGGAGCCGCGGGCCTGGGTTCTGTTCTTGCCTCCACCCGGGCAATAGCCAAATCAAACGAACCCAACGCTTCCGAACCGACGCAGCAGCCCGGTTTCCCCCAGGTGCCCAAACGCAAGCTGGGCAGGCTGACCCGCCCGGACGAATCAGGCAGGCAGGTGCCGGTTGAAGTCCCCTGCCTGTGCTTCGGCACTTTCCAGGTCGACACCGAGAACCAAATTCTCCTGAGAAAAACGCTCCAGTGGGGAATTAATTATTGGGACACCGCGTACAACTATTCCGGCGGAAACAGCGAGCTTGGCATAGGCAAATTCCTCGCCAGGAACCCGGAAATCCGAAAGGAGCTTTTCATCGCCAGCAAGGCATCAAATACGATGACAACAGCCGATATGGAAGACCGTCTGCGGACGTCCCTCAGGAGAATGAACACAGATTATATCGACTTATACTATCTGCACGAAATCGAGACCACCGAACGCCTGAACAACGACTTGCGGGACTGGGCCAGACACGCAAAGCAGCGCGGCCTGATTCGGTTCTTTGGCTTCACCACACACAGGAACATGACCGAATGTCTCAACGTCGGCGTCAAGTTCAGTTGGATTGACGCCATAATGTTGAAGTATAACTTTCGAGAGATGCAGGACGAACGCTTGAACGCCGCCATTGACGCCTGCCACAAGGCAGGCATCGGCCTGACCGCTATAAAGACAATGGGAAAAGGACAGGTCAAAAAAATTGAAACAGAGGCGGACAAAAAACTCACTCAGCACTTCTTCGACCGAGGTTTTACCGAGGGGCAGGCAAAGATAAAGGCCGTTCTCACGGACCAGAGAATCAGCTCCGCTTGTGTAGGGATGAAGAATATCGCTCTGTTAACTTCGAACGTCGCCGCCGCCCTCGACAAAACCGAGCTGACCGCAGAGGATATGAACGTCTTCAAAGAAGTTGCCCGGCAAACGTGCAGCGGTTATTGTGCCGGCTGCGCAAACATTTGCGATGCGGCCCTGCCCGATATGCCTTATGTAAGCGAAATTATGCGCTATTTGATGTACTATAACAGCTATGGCGAGAAACAGAGGGCCAGGCAGCTTTTTGGCGGAATACCTGCCGGCAAAAGAAGCAAACTGCTCAGCACCGACTACCGCCTCGCCGAAGCCCGCTGCCCGCAGCGTCTGCCCATAGCCGGACTAATGGCCGAAGCACTGACTATGTTGGCCTGATAAACCGTGTTGTCAAAAATTTAATCGCTTTTGGAGGACAGTCCGATGAAACAAAAAGAAAGAAGAATAGATAGAAGAGATTTTCTCAGGACGGTCAGCGCCGCAGGCCTGGGTTCTATCCTCGCCTCCGCCGAAGCTATTGCGGCCGGCCCAAATGAGCCTGATACCTCCGAGAAAACAGACCAGAAGCAGTATCCCCAGGTACCCAAACGGAGGCTGGGAAAGCTCACCTGGATAGCCGACTCCGGAAACAAGGTCCCGCTCGAAGTGCCCTGCCTCGCTCTCGGCATGATGTTCGACGCCGTTGAGCAGCAAATCGTTTTAAGAAAGGCTATTCAGTTCGGCGTCACCTATTGGGATACCGCATACTCCTATTCGGGCGGAAACAGTGAGCTTGGTATAGGCAAATTTCTCTCGAGGGACCCACACGTCAGAAAGGAATTATTCATCGTCAGCAAAGCGTCGCAGGCAACCACCGTAGAAGATGTCGAAAAACGGCTTCAGGAATCTATGAAAAGAATGCAGACTGATTACATCGATTTATACTACGGCGTCCACCAGCTCAAAAGCCCCGGCCAGTTGACCGATGATTTGAAAAAATGGGCCCAAAACGCAAAGAATCGAAAGTTGATTCGCTTTTTCGGCGTTAGCACACATGAGAACATGGCCCAATGCCTCACAGCCGCCGCCAGGCTCGACTGGATTGACGCCATCATGGTAAAGTACAACTTCCGAGAAATGCAGGACCCGCAAATGCACGACGCCATCGACGCCTGCTACAAAGCAGGTATCGGCCTGACCGCTATGAAGACCCAGGCCAGAGGCCAGGCTCTCGAAACCGAAGCGGACAAGAAACTCACCGACCACTTCATCGAGCGCGGCTTTACCGCCGGACAGGCAAAGTTAAAAGTCGTGCTTGACGACAAGAGAATCAGTTCCGTGGCCGTGGGCCGGGGAAATCTTAGCGAATTAAGCCTGAATGTCGCCGTAGCGCTCGACAAAACTAAGCTTGCATCCGACGATATGAAAGTCTTTAAGCAGGTGGCTCAGGAAACCTGCACGGGTTATTGTGCCGGCTGCGCAAATATCTGCGGCTCGGCCCTCCCGGAGATGCCTTATGTCGGTGATGTTATGCGCTGCCTGATGTACTATAACAGCTACGGCGAAACAGAAACCGCCAAAGAGCTGTTTGCCACAATACCTCATAAGGTTAGAAACAAGCTGCTCACCGCCGATTACAGCCTTGCCGAGGCCCGCTGCCCCCAGCGTATGCCCATAGCCAGACTCATGGCCGAAGCCGCTGAAAAACTGGCGTAACAGTACTGAAAAACGCATAATCCAGTCTTTTTTCACCTGGGCTCCCTCGGCCGGGTACGTCTGCCCGTGCGGGTCCGACTGCTATTGCCGCCATCGACATAATCACCCCCTATAGACCGCCAAAAACTTACGCCGTAGGCATACCATAAGACCTTGGCCAGAAAGCACTTACAGCCTGAGCAAACATATTTTTCTTGCCTTCGACCGCGGCCTTCTGTTATAATAACACCGTAAAAGAAGCAGGTTTTGAAGGGGCAAAAAAATGATGAAGAAATTTTATTACGAAATCTGGCTTCCGTTTACAGTCAACAAAAGAAGGCTTTTGCTGCTGGCAATCGCCAGCTATGTAGCTTTGTGCTAAAAAGCCTCCGGCTTTTCATCTCCGTCGGCCCCCCCCCTTGGGCGCTTTTTTCGCGCAGATTCAGACCCTGTTTTCCCCTTCCTCAAACTATTATCCTGTGGGGTCCGCAGTCGAATCGAAAAAGAAGCACAGCCGGTAAACCGCTCATTAAGCCGAATCTCGCGGTTTTTTCTTCTCTTCGAGATACTTATTTATGGCCGCAGCCGCGATTCTCCCCTGGCCCATCGCCAGAATCACCGTTGCGGCGCCGAGCACGATATCCCCGCCGGCGTAAACACCTTCGAGTGAGGTTTTACAGTCTTCATCGACGATGATATTGCCCCACTTGTTGAACTCCAGCCCGGGCGTGGTCTGGCGAATCAACGGATTTGCGATGTTGCCGATAGCAATAATTACCGCGTCAACTTCAATCTCGAACTCCGAGCCTTCGATGGGAATAGGCCGACGCCGGCCGGATTCGTCCGGCTCGCCGAGCCGGTACTTGAGGCATTCGATTCCGGTCACATAACTGTTCTGGTCGCCAAATATCCGCTTTGGGCTCTGCAATACGTGAAATTCGATGCCCTCCTCTTTGGCATGATGAACCTCTTCGACCCGGGCCGGCATCTCCTTTTCGCTTCTGCGGTAAACCAAATAAACTTTTTCGGACCCGAGCCTGACCGCCGTTCTGGCGGCGTCCATCGCCACATTGCCGCCCCCGACAACCGCCACCTTCCTCGAATGGGCAATCGGAGTGTCCGCGCCCTTGCCGAACTTGTATGCCTTCATAAGATTTGCCCGGGTGAGGTATTCATTGGCGCTATAAACCCCGACAAGAGACTCTCCTTCGATTCCCATGAAACTCGGCAGCCCTGCTCCAACACCGATATAAACCGCGTCGAACCCGTCCTCGCTCATCAACTGCTCAACCGTCCTTGTCCTGCCGACAACGAAGTTACACACGATTTTGACGCCCATCTTGGTAAGCACGTCGATTTCCTTTTGGACGATGGCCTTGGGAAGCCTGAATTCGGGAATTCCATAGACCATCACGCCGCCGGCCTTATGGAACGCCTCGAATATGGTAACATCGTGTCCGGCTCTCCTGGTATCGGCCGCGGCCACAATCCCCCCCGGTCCCGAGCCGATTATGGCAACTTTCATCCCCGTCGCAGGTGCAACCGCCGGAATACCTTCGTTGTCCTGAGCCGAATCAGCGACAAACCTTTCCAGCCTGCCGATTGACACGGCTTTGGTGGCATCCTTGAATTTTAAGCCCACCGTGCATGTCTGTTGACACTGGACTTCCTGAGGGCACACCCGACCGCAAACCGCCGGCAGCAGTGAGTTCTCCTTGATAATGCCAAGGGCCCCCTTGTAATCCCCTTCGGTGATGGCGGCTATAAAATCCTTTATCCTTATCCGCACAGGACAGCCCTTAACACAGGGGGCGCTTTTGCACTGCATACACCGCATAGCCTCCAGCCGGGCCTGCCTTTCGCTATAACCCGTCGCAACTTCGTTGACGTTCCCTCTTCTTTCGACCGGGTCCTGCTGCGGCATATCCTGAGGGGGAATTTTATATCTGTCGGCAGGCTTGAGGCCTCCCGCCTCTTGATTTCTCAAAAGCTCCTGCAAAAGTCTTTCGCTCTCTTGGTCCGTCACGCTTATACGTTCCTTAATTATACTGCCGGTCATCTCCATTGCTCTTGCGGTGTAAGGTGTGTTTAAACATCTAACCGTCCAGGCCTATTTTGCATTTGTGGTCTTTGTACCGCTCGTAAGCCTTCTGCTCCTGCTTCTTATAGGCGTTCAGTCTTTTTATCATCAAGTCGAAATTGACCTTGTGCCCGTCAAACTCCGGACCGTCAACGCACACAAACTTCGGTTTGCCGTCAAATTCAATCCGGCAGCCCCCGCACATCCCCGTGCCGTCAACCATAATTGTGTTCAGAGACACTTGCGTAGGGACATCAAACTGTTTCGTCACCTCGCAGCAGAACTTCATCATTATTGCCGGCCCGATGGCGAAAACCTGGTCCGGTTTCGCCTTGCGCCGACAAACTTCTTTCAGCGGCTCAGTCACCAGCGCTTTGCGGCCGTACGAACCGTCATCGGTAGCAATTATCAATTCGTCGCTTATCCGGGAAAACTCGTCCACGAGAATAAGCAGACTCTTCGTTCTGGCCCCGAGAATACTGACAACTTTATTACCGGCTCCTTTCAAAGCCTTTGCAATCGGCAGCAGCGGCGCGTTTCCGATTCCGCCGCCCACGCAGACAACCGTGCCGAAATTCTCAACGTGGGTGGGCCTTCCCAGCGGGCCGACCACGTTGGCCACTTCATCACCTGCACGCATATCAGCCAGTTCAGAGGTGGTCTTGCCTACACGCTGCCAGATAAGCCGTACAGTCCCCCTTTGCGGGTCGGCGTCCGCGATTGTCAGCGGAATTCGTTCGCCATACTCGTTGTTTATACTGACAATCACAAACTGCCCCGGTTTTCTTGCCTGAGCGATAAGCGGCGCCTCGATTTCAGCAGTGAAAACGTCCTCGCTAAGCCGCTCTTTGGTCACAATTCTATGCGGCACCTGTCTACTCCTTCTGCTGACAAACAAAGAAAACAGTCATTATGGCCAAATTAGCATTCCTGTCAAGTAACGCATCCAAAATGCCATTTTGGTGAAACGCCAAAATCCCTTGACGCCAGTCGCCTTATATGCCAATTTTAGCTCGGAGTTGACTGGCAAAACCGGCATTCGGCGCCGGATGAAAAATTCGAAGCCGATTCGCAAAATAGAAAGACTCTTATTATGAAAAATCCAAAGTATACTACGCTTCTTGCCTTGTTAAGTGCGCTTATTGCTCCTGCCGTAAGCATCTCCGCCTGCAATGCACCCTCAAAAACCGGCACAGTACCCGTCCTGCTCGAACTCAACATTCCAACCACGACGAACCAGTTCGCTTTATCGACACATTATCCCGTCGGTGAATTCTTCCTCCATTCCGCTGGACTTATTCGAACAGCCGTGTCCATCAATGTTCCTGACCCGCGTGACGCCCCGCTGCAAAAACCTCGCTCCCTGGGTGACAGTGGCTGTCGTCAACCTCACCGACCGGCCGAAACCTGTCACCCTTCCTCTCTCGGCAGAGGTCCTTAACTCGATGCAGGGCTCGAAATTCTTCATCTTCGATTTCTTCAGCCAAAAACCTCTCGGCATATTCGATGCAGGGGCAAGGATAAACCTCGGCGACCTCGCCGCCCACGACAGCCGTTTACTCCGGGTCGCACCCTGGACGGCTGACAAGCCCATTTTGGCCGGAACCGACCTGCATTTCTCCGGCGGCGTCGAGATAACAAGCTGGCATCCCGGCCAAAAAGACGTCTCCGGAAGCATCGAAACCAAATGGAATTACCCCGTTCGCGTGACTGCCGCCTTTGCCGCTGATAATGCCGAAGGCTGCGTCGTAAACACCGCCGTCCTCCAGCCGGGCCGTAAAGAGTTTCGTATCGCCGGCCCTTAAGTCGACTCTCGCCGGGTTGCGACAAACCGGCGATATACCTCAGTGCTCGCGGAAAACCATTTGCCGCTTTTCGAAACGTATTGTAAAACATCTGCGGTATTTGACGGCTCAACACTCAAGAAGCTAAACGGAGTAAAAAAATGAAGGGTAAATTACTCAGCCTTTTGGTCGCATCTGTTTTCATCATTCCCGCATGCACCTTCCTGTCCCCTGCTGCGCCCGAAACCGAGCGCGTCAAAGGTCCGCCGGACGTGCCCCTTCGGACCAACAATGCCTACGGCCACTGGCCCCGACACGAGGCCTGCAACGCCCGGATTAAACAGGGCAACGTCAATCTTATCTTCGTCGGCGATTCAATCACCCAGCGCTGGGACCGGCAGGGTACCCAAATCTGGCAGAAATTCTACAGCAGCCGTAACGCCGTCAATCTCGGCGTCGACGGCGACCGAACCCAGAACGTCCTCTGGCGGCTCGACCACGGTAACATCGACGGCATCGACCCCGAAGTGGCAATAGTAATGATCGGCACAAACAACTCCGATGATGGCGACACCGCCGAAGAAATCGCCAGCGGCATTACTGCCGTCTGTAAAAAGCTCCGCCAAAAGCTTCCGGATACCAAAATCATTCTCCACGCCATATTCCCTCGCGGCCCCAAACCCTCGGCGCAGCGCGAGCTAAATGCGAAAGCAAGCAGGCTCGCATCTAAAATCGCCGACGGCAAAACAATCTTCTATATGGATATCGGCGACAGGTTCCTCGAACCCGACGGCGCCATCTCCCCCGAGATTATGCCCGATTTTCTCCACCTCTCACCCAAAGGCTATCAAATCTGGGCCGAGGCCATCGAACCAAAGCTCAAGCAGCTCCTCGGTGAAGACAAGTAGCGCCCGTCGGCTGTTTCAATCCAGTCGGCTCAGGTGGGGCGTGTGCGGGGAAATGCGCGGCGGCAATAAACCCCAAAACTCCGAAACCAACTATTCTTAGCCGGGGTCTGTGCGTCATTCGCACCATCCTTTCACGACCGGTTTGTACTGACGAATCCCTGAAATCAAAATTTTTTCCAAACAATCCGTCATATAACCTCCCACCTATAGCCTGAAACCCGAGTGGCCCAGATACTCATTTTTGCTTGCAAAGGTTCATCCAGAAATGATATAGAATAATCGGATTCATTTTTATACGTGAATGAGTAGATTTGTATTCGCCAAATTCTGATACTTGTATTATTGTAATTCTATCTTCTTCTAACCATCCAATACAATCATTTGGACTAGCTATTAGATCATCTATCCATGAATTGACTTGATCATACCAATAATTAAAATCTTCCTTCTGCACGTAACCTAACATCGCTGCAATATCATGGTTTTTTCCATGTTCCTTATTCTTAAACCTGCCAATGCCACAGTTAACATAATCTCTCGAACTCGTTGGTGGAAGCCTCTTGGCTTCAATAAAAAAAAGTGGGTCTGAAAATACTATATATGGTGAGGCAAAAATTAGAATATCTGGCCCACTCTTTGCCTCAAATCTAAATAAATAACCACTTAACTCTCTCAATTTGTCATTAAAAAGATTGGCAATTTCCCGAGATATGTTGTCCTCGCTAAGAGTTGATATGTCAATATTTGCTTTTCCTGAAAGTTTTCTTGAGACATCAACGATATTTTCCCGAATAAAGGATAGAATACTTTTTCGATGATGACTTGCTTCTAACGAGTAAACTAAATCATTTTTAATATCTGGTTCGCTTTGCTCATAGTGCATAATCAATACCCGCTACTTACCAAGTCCCTAAATACTTCATTAGCGTCACGCAGTGCTATTGATTTGAGCCAGTATCGCAAGGTTTTAGGCTTTACCAAATAGACCATGTCTCTTTCACGATATCGCTTTATGACTCGTTTATACAAAATATTAGCATCCTGTTCATCTTCCATAAGGCAGCGTAGGTCTCCGTTTTCAATTTGCCTTTTCTCAGATTTCGACATTGTTTTAGGTTTGTTAGGATTCCCGTAACCAAAAGCAAAACAAATAAAGGATAGAGATTCAATAGGCTCCAAAGGATAAAACAGTTTTGTTCCTTCTTTATAAATCGAATTCAAAGAATCACAGAAAACTTTAGCAAAGGCTCTAAGAATTTGCTCGTTGGCATTTTCAATATTTACTTTTGCTTCTTCATTTTTTGCTAATTGCTCTGCATAATATTCAATAACGTCATTACATACGATTTCTTCTGCCTTGGACAATCTGAGCTTATTAAAATCATCTGGGTATGGCAACGCCATAATATCTCTTTTGTATATCGTACCAGTGGAACGGCTCACCCCTGCTCTTCCACTCATAGATAGTAAAAGCATCTTATAAAGTCTCTTATTTCTTATAATATTATTTCTCATTTCTAATAGGTCTTGAGCTTTCGGTGCATAAATCCCTACAATTTCACGTCTAAAAACCAATTCATAATCGCAGAAAGCTATCGGCAATGAAGGAGTTTCTCTTATTAGTACATGTGGTGCATCAAATATTAATTTGTTTTCTTTCCTCGTACGATCAAAAAAACATGCCGACTCCCTCAGAATATCATCTTTATCTATTTTGTCGTCGACAAACTTTTCTGTGGGGATCCAATCTTTGTTTGTTAACCAAGGGGCTGTTTTAGGCTTTTTTGTAGATTCTCCTTTAGGCTTATAGCCCTCGGCGAAAAACCATCCATCCTTTTTCTTTTTCTCCTTCAAGTATTTCTCCAAAGTCTTTACATTCTGCAGCCGTTTGAGTAGATGGTACAAATGACCACTTCCTAAAAGGTTGGCTTTCCATATTAGTTCGTCTGTTTTTGCCAGCTCTTTAGGGACATAGTACAGGTCATACTTATCTATCTCTAAATGCAATTTTTCTTTCGATGTCCTTGTTCGCCTGACCGCAACATGTAAAATGTCTTTGTCATCTGGTGGAATATTCTGCACGAATAAAACCACTACAGGATAATTCCTCCCTTCAAAAAGAACACCGCTAAGTGAACTAAAATCAAAAATTTGTGGTACATTGTACCTATTCAAAAATTGTCGCCGATGGCGCATTGTTTTATTGTATAAGAGAGGGCCGGAAGGAATTACAAGAGAAAGCAGCCCTTCTTTTTTCAAGAGTTTCATAGACTGCTGCAAGAAAAGAAGCGCAATGTTTTTATATGGTATTTCGTAATCTAATTCTAATTTATTTGTGATATTGTCCCAGTACTCCTCTTTCTTTTCAACAGGAGGATTAAAAGGTGGATTCCCTATAATCAGGTCAAATTTTTCCTTGGTCTCGACAAAATCAAAGAAGTCTTGGGCTACAATATTTTCGCTTAAATCTATAAGTTTCTCTTCTGTCAATTGATCCCATGCCTTTTTAGGTTCAAGCATATCACATAATCCAACCGTCAGGCTGAAAATTGCTAATTCGACCGCTTCCGGCTCAAGATCAACACCGAAAATTTGTTTACTTAGAATCGATTTTAGTTTTCTGATAGTTGGTCTTTTAATTTGACCCGTCCTTTCATATTCCTCTTTCTGCCACCACTGAACAATCCGTTTAAACGCAGCCACAAGAAAAATCCCCGACCCGCAGCTTACGTCAATAATGGAAATATCCTCCCTTGGCTTACCAATGGGCATACATTTGTCAACCATGAAATTGACCAGATGTGCCGGTGTATATGTAATGTCTTTTCTGTGAGGTATAAACTCCTCATAAATACGGCTGATCAATTCTATAGGCAGATAGTTGAAATCATAGAGTCTCCAAAATACGTATTGATATTTATCCTGCTTGGCATCTAAAAAATCCGCAAGCTTCGACTGATCAAGTTTGGCAACTTCATTCTCTTCGTCTTTATCTAATTTAAATATCTTTCCATTTATGTCTTTACCTAAATCTTTAAAGAACTGGATACACTTGTCTTTCCTGAGAATGTCACAAAAACTTCTGGCACCATCGTACTTATTGAAATAATCGGTGTCTAAAACACGATTGCCTTTACAGTCTTCCCTCTCCTCAAGGTATTTTATGAAAATGCTTAATACCAGAAGCTTGTTACAAATATGTTCGTTTTGACCTCTAACAAACTCATCCCTTATCTTTTTCAACATTTCAATTAACTTTTTATATGAACTGTTGTTTAGTCTAAATTCACTCTTGTTTTCGTTGGATTCCCAGAAGCTGCCGTTTTGAAATAGACTTGCGGAATATTTTTTATATTCCTTGTGAACCTCAGAAACAAGAAAAAGACCTTCCCTTTCAAACGAAAGTTTGTCTAATTCTTTTGCTTTGAGTGTTTTCTTGTTTACGGGCTTACGACAGTTGAAAATCCTTACTTCTGTCTTATCAAAAACATAATATAGCGGGACAATCCCACTACTCCACAGCTTTATATGAATATGCGATAGGTCTTTATCTAATATATTGTCTGAGTTATCATAAATAAAGAGTTGAGGAATTGATTCTTCCCCCATTCTACGAAAATACACAGCACTTGCGTTTAATTCTTTTGCCTGTTGCAGAATAAGGATTTCGTCAAAGGATACATTACCATCCTCCTTATAATCCCTATCGGTAAACAGTAATCCAGAGGCAGACGAATCCGTCTCAAAATCCAGCCAATTTAGTTTTTGCTCTAAGGTATTATATGGCATAGTCTTATATTAAATCGGACTGCGCGTCATTTTTTTTTTCCAAAACTCAGCATTACCCGCGAGAAGTTTACATAAACAGACATGATACTTCAACATTAAACCGACCGCTGCCCACCATCCTACGGCCCATCACCCCGCCCGTCAAGCCTAATGATAGTCTTGAGTCCTGTGTCTTGAGTCCTTAATCTTTGCCCTCTTGCCTTGTGAAAATTTTACTTGACATCTAACTTTGACTGTTGTATAATATATATCAAACTAATAAAGTGAATACTGAACCCCGGAACCTGAAACCTGAACACTAAACACGGAGGACCTTAAAATGCCTACCCAAGCCCAAATCCTCGCCAACCGCCGTAACGCCCAAAAATCAACCGGCCCCCGCACCCCCGAAGGCAGGGCCGCCATCTCACAGAACGCCGTCAAACACGGCTTGCTCACCCGCCAGGCCGTTATCAGCTCAGAAAGCCACGCCGAATTCGACCTATACCACGACCGCCTCCTCGACGAGTTGGACCCCGCCGGCCCAATGGAATCCATCTTAGCAGAACGCGTCGTCAGCCTTTCATGGCGCCTCAAACGCACCGCACGCATCCAGAACCAGGCCATCGACGCCCTCAACACGCCTGATACCTCCAGCCCATTAGCCCGGCTCGCCCAATCGCTGTTGCCAAAAAGCCACAACCATTCCCAGGCCAACCCCTCCGCCCCTGCCCCCGACCTGACCCTCGGCCGCATGGCAATAAGGGATTTCGCCAATGCAAGGGTCCTCGACCGCCTCCTGATGTATGAGCGCCGAATAGAGCACAGCCTCTACAAAACCTTATTCGAGCTTCAAAGACTGCACCTCATCAAAAAGCTGAATCCGCAAACTGAAATCCCCTTTGACCCTTAAACCCTTGAACCCTCAAACCTCAACCCCAACACGGAGCACGTCAAAATGCCTCTCCCGCCGACCCAATGCGATATACGCAATACCCATTACGCAATACGAAATACGGGCTTGCCCGCCGTTTACCCGCCGTCTTTCTGGCGGGCTTGCCCGCCGTGTCGCTTGCCCGCCGCGTCGTCTGGCGGGCTTGCCCGCCGTTTACCCGCCGTCCTCTTGGCGGGTTCGTCTGGCGGGCGACGTATATGCCCTCTACACTTGTCGAGAAGCCTCTACAAATTCGCCCTTTTATGCAAAACAAACCCAATTTCTGAAAAGCTGATATGAACCTAACGTGCTATTTGACAAAGGATTACAAAAAATGAAACCCCCTTCGACCCTGACCAAAACAAACCCAATCAAACCCAATTTATCGCGGCGTAGCCTGCTTGCCACGGCGAAGTCCCATACGAAGCCGGGCTGGCGAAGCCGGATCAAACCCAATTTATCGCGGCGTAGCCCTATTGCCACGGCGAAGTCCCATACGAAGCCGGGCTGGCGAAGCCGGATCAAACCCAATCTGTACTGAGCCTGCCCGAGGCCATATTGGGCTTGTCCCTTTATATGTACTTGCGCAGGAAATGTCCGCATTAAAAAGATTCGATGTCAACATTGTGGGGCAGCTTCTCCAGCGGGCAGCCTTCGCACCTGGCCTTCGGCCTGCAAAATTCTTTGCCCACCCTTACCAGCAATGCGTGGTATTCGTTGAACAGTTGCACATCCTGTGGCAAATTCGACTCAAACAAGTCTCGCAACTGCTCGTAGTCAGCCTCCGGCTCAATCAGCCCGTGACGAACAGCCACGCGGGCAGTGTACGCATCCACCACAAATATCTTGCGGTCCAAAGCGTAAAGCAGAATCGAATCAGCCGTCTCACGCCCCACACCTTTTATCGCCAAGAGCTCGCTTCGCAATTGCTCTGTATCCAAGTTTTCCAGTCTGGTCAGTTCTCCGCCGTAATCGGTAAAAAGCCAGTCGATGAAACTCTTGAGTCGCCTGGCCTTTACATTGAAGTACCCGGCCGGCCTGATAAGTCCGGCCAATTGCTTGATGTCTATAGTGTGCAGCGCCTCCGGGCTCAGAAGGTGGGCCGCCTCCAGATTCGCTATTGCTTTTTCAACATTGCCCCAGTTCGTATTCTGTGTAAGAATCGCCCCCACGATTATCTCGAACTGTGTCTTGCCCGGCCACCAGTGCTGAGGCCCGAACCGCTCGAAAAGCAGTTGATATATCTCGGTCAGTGTTTTATCAGTCATCGCCTGATTATTGCTCTTAAAAAACCGGCTGTCCGACTTGTAATCTCACATTGCTTGAAGTAAACTCTGCGGCAACTTGAATAATTGCAGCAGACAGAACCAGAATCATGAAGGATAAATACAAATACAACACCAGTCAACTGTTTAACTTCGCACAGAATTCCTATCTGGAGCGAACGTCCCGTCCGGTTTACGCAATGGCTTTTCTGCTGCCGTTTATTGTCTTCTACGAATTAGGGACGATTTTTATCAACACCAACGTGCTCAGGCAGTACTGGCAGGGCCGGGTAGTGGCGTTCTCATGGCTGCAAAAATTCCTCGAATACGTCGGATTCAGCAGCAAATTCGCATGGGTGGCGACCCCCTTTGCCGTCATCGTTATTTTGGCGGCCCTCCAGCTCGCCTCCCGAAAACGCTGGCGCTTCTGGTTCGGTGACATCTGGCCTATGGTTGTCGAGTGCGTTTTACTTGCGGTACCCTTAATCGTATTAGGTCTGTTTCTGAACAGCCCCGCCGCTCCGGAGGTCGGCGCGGACCAAATCGGTGGCAGTGCAATACGAATCCAGACGGGCACGGTCGCAATTTGCTCTTCGGCCGCAAACGATGCTTCACCACCAGCGCCTAACCCCGGCGCACAAACGATAAGACTTTTGGCCGATATTGTCACAGGTATAGGAGCGGGAATTTATGAGGAGCTCGTATTCCGGCTTGTCCTGATCTGTCTTTTGATGCTGTTGTTTCAGGACGCTCTGCGGCTTAGTCACAGCAATTCAATCATACTTTCGGTGCTTATCTCCGCAGCGCTGTTTAGTGCGTATCATCACGTGGATTTCTTCAGCGGGCAGTTATACCAGACAACCCGATTTGACTGGACGCAGTTCGGTTTTCGCACAATCGCGGGCGTCTATTTTGCCGTTCTTTTCGCAATTCGCGGCTTCGGCATTACTGCGGGCACTCATGCTTTCTACGATGTCATCGCGACCCTAATCAATGCGTTCTTTTTCACCGGCGGAAATTAGCCGCCGCAACCGCCTTTTTGAAAAATTTTTTCGAAAAACTTCGCCGCTGTTAATCTTTTGGTCTGCAAGGCTTGCGAAATAATCGTCCCATAAGCACCGGAATCGGCCTTATCAATGCTGATATTGCCCTTGAACGGGGAAGCCGGTTTTTGTATAATACATTTGAAGTAAGCTGGTTGCACTTTTTGTTGTGGGATTGTTGATATCGTGGAATGGCCGCAAATCAACGTAGCTGTCGAGGAATTGACCTTCAGTCTTTTTCAAAGGCCGGTGCATCCTGAGCTTTTCCAGATTTATGCCAGGCGCCAGTTAAAAACCGCGGAATACGAGGCTGATATCTGGGTTACGGGCTGTACGCATGTAGTCAGCGTTTACGCCTCGGGTTTTTGCCTGTCGGAGGTGGTCAGCTCGCCCGGCCAGTTGCTGCCCCAGCATGGGTTGATCGAGCGATTCCAGTTCCGTGGTCCGCGGTCTCACAAATGCACCTTAAGTCGGCAAATCAGTTATGTCACTGATTTTCAGGTCGAGAAGATGAGCCCCAATTTGTATCACCAGAGCCACATCGACCTTGAACGGTTTGCAAGAAATCGCGGCATATTCGTAAAGTTCCCCCGCCCGAAAACCGGCGACCTCCAGCCGTTCTGTTATGTTGATTTCGAGGCAAGGCGAAGCGAATTGCATGTTCACACCTTCGCGGCCTACCCCGAGCAGGTCACAATGATTAAGACCCAATCATTGTTCGATTTCTCGGCGAAACAACAATAGACGACCGAAGGCGTGCGAACAACTCGGAAGAATCTCATGCGGACTGTTGTTTCAACTTTTCCTTCAAAAAGTCCGCCTTCTCGCGGATTTCCTCGGCAATTTTGCTGTTTGGAAAATCACGCATAATCTGCTGGCCGATTTCAAGGGCTCTGGCCCAATTCTTTCCGGAGGCGGCGAGCGAAAACTGTACGCCAAGGTTGTGCAGCTTTGTTTTGAAGACGTCCCTTGCCGCTTCCTGCAAACCCAGTCCTTCGTTGGGTGTAAGGTACATATCCAGCTCCTTGAGGATTTCCAGACTGCGGTCGGTGGCCTGGCGCTGCACGGCATCGTCCCAGACTGTAAGCAGTATTCTCTTACGCTCCTCCTTTTTGCTGATGAGTTTTTGACGCAGCGCTTTTGCCTCCTCAGACCTTGGATAAGCCTTGATTAACCTTTCAATCTGCACGCTCGCCTCGGCCCACTGATAGCTCTCGAAAAGTTTCTCGATATGCGCCGCATCCTGCTTCATGCGCTCCAGGTCGGCCGTATCAAGGTGCTTGTTTAGCTCCTGCCGCAACTGCTCCGCAAGCTCAGCATACGCAGGGCAATGCGCAATTTCATCAATCATTCTATCGACGGCCTCAAAGTCCTGATGCTCAAACTTGTCCAGGACTGTTTCTCGCAGCAACCGGCTGTTCGCATCACGGAACGCAATGGCCTTGGCCGTTTCACCCAGCCGAACACCCTGGTCGATTTGTGATAAAACGAAACGGCTCCTTTCGAAAGCCTCGATTATCCGCTCGAGCTTAACGTTGGTTTCCTGGAGCGCTTCGAGAATTTGAATTGTCCTGGAAAGGATGAGTATTACCGCGACCAAAAAGACCAGGGCCGCCGCCAGCCATACAAGCTGCGGTATCCGGCCGTCTGCGGACCTGCCAAAAACGTTTGTAAAGAACACCAGAAAAGTGGTCGCCACAAACACGACTATCAGCGCAACGTAAATAACAAGGATATTCCATTTGGATTGCCACAATGGTCTGTCGTTTCCCCGGTTCATAATCGACCCTTCCCGAAGCCCGAAGGAAGCTTTTCGCTGCCAGCCTTCAAACATTATGATACCCTGAAAGGGTCGCTGTGTCAATAACCGGCAAGCCAAAACCCCGTCGTTGCGGCCTTCCCGGCTGGATGGAAGAACAGACAAGACCCCAGGTTTCGCGGTAAAATTCAAGATGACCAAACACCGCATCCCCCTGCGCAGCGCCGAAAGCTTCATAAACATCGCGTTCTCGAAAAGCCGGACGTGCCCTCAGGGCTTTCGCAATAACTCCAATGCGGCTTCAAGAACACGCTCACACCCGCGCAGACGCGCCCTGCCCGCTTTAACAGGGACGCCTGGCCCAATGCCTTCCATGAAGGCAGCCACACTGTTACACCGTTGCCCAGGTCTGTGGGCTTAGGATTGCCCGAACTGCCGTATGAAGTCTCGCCCCCCAACTTGCAGCCGGGGACCTGCTTCATCATTACATTAAGAGAAAGGCTTCGCAACTGCTCATGTTTGCAGGGCCCATAGGGACCACAATCTTGCCCCGGTATTTCGGGCCGGTTTTGTTGGGCTTAAGTACCCTCTCCTGGGCTTTGCCGAATCCGCCAGGGCTGTCCGGGGAACGATTTACGTGCTTGGCATACAGCACCGGCTCAACATTCTGGCTGCAACTTTCGCAAACTCCCTGGGCGTCTTTGCTCGCTCCATCAGGGGCCCATACCCCTGAAACATCTCATTACAGTCAACACCACGCAAGTCGCGGTAGGAGTATTTGTTGTCGTCAATGGCCTGACGCAGTCTTTTTTGCGGCCTGGAAATTCTCGGCCCCCGTCGGCCTCTTAGCCTGCTTTGGGGCCTTGTCCACATCGGTTGGGCGGACTTCCTTTCCAAATCCCCGCACAAATATTTCTCTGCCCGCATCGGTCTCGGCGGAAAAGCAGACCCATAGCTTGCCTTTGCTGTCATACGCAGCCGAACAAAAACGAGGATTACCCTCGGTCTGCACCGTCTTCGCAGTGGACCAGCGATTGTGCACCGGGTCAAACTCCGACCGTTTTAGCGTCCATTGCTCGGCGTCCGATGTCTGGCTCCAAAGCAAAGTCACTGTGCCTTCAGGGCTTACCGCAAAGCACGGCGTACAGACATTTGCCACCGACCCGCTCAACTGATGTGTTTCTGCATGCGTTTGCCTGCCCGTAACAGTCGCTTCTTTTACACAGAGTGCTTTCTGCCTCTTGCCAAGGCTGTCCCAGGCACACCAGATACGCCCGTCATTACCGGCGGCAATTGCCGGCGTCACATCAATTTGCTTGCCGCTGACCGCTATAGCTTTGCCCAACTTTAGTTCGCTGCCAACGCTGCGCACAAAGATTGTGGGCGTCTCGGCTTCTTTTGTGTATCCTTCCGGCCGATGATAGTCCCAGCTCCAGCACACAACTGCGCGGTCAGCCATAACAGCTATTGCCGGGTCTGAGTGGTCCTCATATTCCGGAACATCCGTGGGGCTAACCTGCACTTCTTTGGACCATTCGCCATCCTGCCACCGCCGGACATATACCTCTTTGTCGCGTGACCGTCGCCCCATCTTGCGCCACTTGTAATATGTCATCCAGACCCGGCCTTTGTCATCACAGGCCAGCCGCCCGTGCATCGCATCGTCGTCGGCCTGCGTAACCTGCACGACCTTCCCGAAGTCCGAGGCATCTGCAAATGACCTGACAAATATGTTGTAATTCTTCCCACCGGCATTACTCGTCCAGCTTACCCACACACGGCCCTGCTTGTCTACCGCCGCGGCCCCATCGTACTCGTCCGACGAGGTCGCAGCTATCGGCTTATCTTCAGACCATTTGCCGCCATCAAATACCCTGATAAACACGTCGCTGTTGCCATTACGATTGGTCGTGAAGACCACGTAAACCTTTCCGTCCGGCGCGCACGCCAAAGAAGGAAATCTGTCACGCCTCCGCGCCTTTTCTGTTTCTTCGCTGCGCTTTAGGGTTGCCGGCATATACGAAACACCCTCCATTTGAGCCGTTCGCACAACCGCCGGCGCCTCAATCATACCTTTCAGAAGCTTCTCAATTTGCGGCATCTCCCTGTCCACCAGGGCTCCGCCTTTCTGGTAGACAACGCCTCCTTGCTTGTCGACAAGCATCAAAAACGGCCAGCCATCCCGGTTAAATCTTCTTTCAAATTTACGATCCGGGTCCAGCAGGTGAACTATGGGCAAGCGATAATGCTTTTGAAATTCAAGTGACGCAAGCTCGTTATCGCCCGAAATCACCCGGATGACCTGTACCTTCCCCCCGTACTGTGCTGCTAACTCCCCGACACGGAGAGCCTCCTGCTGGCAGCCCCCTCACCAGCAGGCGCCGAACTCCAGAAATACCGGCACGCCTTTGTAATCCTGCGAGTGCACCCGGCGCCCGAATATGTCCGGCAGAGAAAATTCAAGTTCCTCGCTGCCGCGTGCTGCTTCGGCTGCATTGGTCGCTAATATCAGGCCAAACTCCAATACTAACAGAATCCGCTTCTTGAAACTTCCGCCGCCTTTCATAGCTTCTCCTTTCTACCTTATGCTATACCTTCATTGGCCCTTTGTATCTGACAATAATGATGGCATCTACAAATCGGAGTGTCAACCAAATATTCGAGCGGATCCCCGGAGGGAACAATCGGTCCGAGCCGCCCCCGCAATTGACCGTGGCAATTACGGCCACATCCTCATCTGCTTTTCGCCGCAAGAATGATTTGACAGCATCTGGAAAATAAGAACCCGACACCACGACGCCGCCTCCACGGCTTTGCCGGCACGGAACTGCCGCAACCAGCTTATCGGCGAGAACCTGTTTGGTTAATTCAACCGCCGCCTGCATCGAAATCGCTGCGGGTTACGTAAAGCGCAGCCACCTTATTGTCCGCAAAAAAGAAGCGAACTCTCTGGTGTGTGCGGGCATAGTAACAGTGTCCCTTTCTCCCATCGATATCCCTGTACAAGACACCGTCCTTGAATCCTACAGGCCCGCCCTCCACCGTCTCCGTCGGCCGGCCGACAACCTCAAGGACTTCCTCAATCGAGGAACCGACCCGAAGCTTGCCGCGCCAGAGATAGCCGGTGCCCGGCCCATGATGACGAAGCTCCTCTATCCGCTCGCGAACAACCAAGACGCCGAAGCCATTGGGATATCTCATGAGATACCGGTCGGGCAGATTGTCCTTCGTGAAGGTTTTCTTGCCCCACAAATAGGATTGAGGTTCGCCGAAAATCCGGATAATATCCTCCACCTTGCCATTGTCGATATCCAGTTGGGCGACTTTCGCGTTAAAGTCTTTTCGAAATTCGACATTGTCAGGAGTTGATTCGCCGACGGTCTTGTATTTCGCCAGCTCGGCCGTCACGGCGTCATTGTCTGAAAGATCACCTGCTTCAATAGCACCAATAAGTTTCACAGGGTCCAGTATCGGCCCAAGGGCCATGTTGCCGCCTTTGTTCTGCATCTGAATGGTACGACCCGTTTTCATCGCCAACGCCCAGAATCTTTCAGGGTAAATTTTAGGGTCCACCTGCGCCGCAAGGGCGTAAACGCCCGCAATATAAGGAATTGCCCAGCTCCATCCTCCGTGACGGTAGAATACGTACTCTTCAGCCCCTGTGGGGCTGGCTGTGGTTCGCGAATCCATCGGAACCAACAAACGGTCCTTACCCTGACTGAGGTGTTGACCCCAGGATGCCGGTGTATAAGAATTAAAATCATCCGGGTCGCCGAGCGGCGAACGGCCAAGCCCATGAAACTTCAACCCATGGATTTGCTCGGTCGATGAACATATCACGAGCATGCCCTCAGCCTTTGCTTTTTCCATCGCTTCGGTAATCTCTTTGTAACCTTCCTGGGAAGGGTCCCAGCCTATTGACATGGAAATTACCCGAATTTTCTTATCTTTTGGAAGCTGTTTATTTATTTCCAAAATTCTGTTTACGGCCTGAGCGCGATACTTGAAATTCAGCCGTGCCTGGCCTTTTGCTCCCTTTGTTCCAAAATCAAACGGCCACGTGGCAACATAATAGACATCCGCCTGCGGCGCAACTCCCAGCGTTTTACCCGCCGCAATAGAAACTACAGCCGTCCCATGCATATGGGCGTCGGCTCCGTGTCCACCTTCCGCTTCTTTCATTTCCAAGACATTGATTTCCTCGTACAACCGAAGGCGCTCTACATATTCCCGGTGGTCAACTAACAGCGGGTTATCAATAATCGCAATAGCCACGTCTCGCCCGGTAATGCCCTTATCGTGCAATTTGCGGACCCCCAGACCCGGGTTCTTTCCTATCTCCACAAGCCTCCTGGAGTCAAAGCCTTTGGACATACGGTCAGAACCGGGCCAAATCGTCCTCTCATCAAAAGTCGAATGAAGAAGGTTGTCCAGAAAACCCCTCAAGTCAAGCTTCGACAAATCATAACCACGCAAATCCACCTGGAAAGGGTTGGTCGAATCCCGATTGTACCCGGGTACAGACTTCAATTGTCCGCGCTGCCAGTTCGTCGGCTTTGGTCTTCGATCAATCTTGGGGAACGATTTGGCCAGGTCCGACTGCCTCACTGTCTTCGATAAGTTGCCGCCACCCGGCCCGTCGACCCAACCACTGCGGGTCACGTATAGTGCGACCACCTTGTAGTCAGCAAAGAACAGTCGTAAGCTCAGGTCTGAACGGCCATAGTAGCACCCCCCTTTGCGCCCATCGAAGTCCTTGTATAATACGCCATCCCTGAATTCAACCGGCCCGCCCTCCACCGTCTCTGTCGGCCGGCCGACAACCTCAAGGACTTCCCCAAGCGACGAACCAACCCGAAGTTTGCCGCGCCAAACATAGCCGGTACCGGGCCCCTCGTGACGCAGTTCAACAACTCTATTATCGGCCATAAGCACATTAAACCCATCCGGATAAACAAGCACATATCGTCGGGGCAAACTTTTGCGGTCGAGTATCCGGACTCCCCACATGTACTCCAAAGGTTCCCCGAAAAACCTTACGACATCCTTGAGATTTGCGGTGTCGATTTCAAACTTGTTAACTTTTTCCAGAAAACCACGCCGAAATTCTTCTGTGGTGACAGGTTCCGGCGGCCTGGATATTTTTACGACCAACAGAATCCCCGCAACAATTACGAAAACAGCGGCAACAGCAGACCCCACAACATATTTGAGCCTAACACCTTGCTGCAGATGACCCGCCCCCGGATCGAGAAGTTCGGCGTAATCAGAGGCGGGGCCCATCTCCGTTATGATACTGTCAAGACATTCCGGGGTCTGCTGGTCGGGTGCAAGCTCAGCAAACCGCTGGTCCAGGTGCGAGCGCACATTGTCAAGAACATCTCTGGCCCGTGGGTGCCTGATTGACGACAGGGCTTTTTCAACCTCATGGAGATATTTGCTTTTCAGACTCTCCCACGTTTTGTTTTCTGAGGTCATCTATCCGTTCCTTTCTTGATGCGCTGGACACTTTCAATTATCCGCTCCCAGTGCGCGTTCATATCGGCAAGAACTCTTTTACCTGATTCGGTGAGCTTAAAGTACCTTCTCGGCGGACCGTCCCGGGAAGTCTCGGAACAACTTGTCACCAGACCGTCCGTTTCCAGACGCGCCAGAATGGGGTAGATGTTCCCTTCACGAATTCCCAGACCCTCAATCTGTTTGAGTGTCTGGACCATCTCATAACCATGGCGCCGGCCGCCGCGCAAAAGATTCAGGATAACAACGTCCAGCAGGCCCTTACGAAGCTGGGTTTGCCAATTGTTCAGGTCCAACTATTGACCTCTCTTTCAGTAAACATAAACATTCGCTCTCCTCGCACGGCCCCAGGATTTGCCGGACCGGTTCCAGTATACTGTATAATAGCACACTGAAAAATCAAGCGCAAATTATTGAATTGCTTGGCGAACTTCAATGGTGCAGCACGCAAGCTCTGTCCTTTCAAAGTGTTATGCATACGCTTAAGTCCCATATTTTCTTCGCTGTTACGCGTTTTTTTCTGAACCAACCAGCCGACTACTGCCTATAATCAATGTAGTACGGACGGTAAGATTGTACAAAACAGCGGCATTTCTAAGGAGCGATTGATATGAAAGGGATTGAATGTATTTGTATCACGCTTGTTCTGATGGTCGTTGCGATTGATTGCTTTAGTGCCGAAGAGCCTGCCGCAAAAGAAAGTGCGGACAAGAAAATCATCGCAGAAGGCAATAACAGGTTTGCTTTGGAGCTGTACGCAAGGCTGCGCGAACAAGAAGGGAACCTGTTTTTCTCGCCTTACAGCATCTCAACCGCTCTGGCCATGGTGTACGCGGGGGCGAGCGGCGAAACCGAGGCACAGATGGCCGAGGTGCTGCACTTTCCGATACAGGCAGGCAAGAGTGAACTGTATCCAGGCAAAGGGGCAGCCAAATCGGCCTCGTGTAACAAGCAGCAATTTCATTCCGCGTTCGGAGCGATCATCAAGGATTTGAACGCCAGAGGGGAAAAAGGCGGCTATGAACTTGTCGTCGCCAATGCCTTGTGGGGGCAGACAGGTTACGGCTTCCTGCAGGAATTTCTGCAGCTAATCGAAGTCAATTACGGGGGCGCGCTTAACAAGGTTGATTTCATAAGGGCCGCGGAGGCTGCTCGAACAACCATCAACGCCTGGGTTGAAAAACAAACCAAAGACAAAATAAAAGAACTCATTCAGCCGGGCGTACTCAACCAAATGACCCGCCTGGTTCTGACAAACGCTATTTACTTCAAGGGCAACTGGGCGAGCCGGTTCAAGAAAGAAACCACAAAGGAGGCGCCTTTTACCCTACTGAACGGAAATAAGGTCAACGTCGCGATGATGAACCAAACCGCCGAGTTCAAGTACATGGAAGCCTCGGACTTCCAGGCCCTTGAACTGCCATACGTCGGCGACGAGCTGTCGATGATTATCCTGCTGCCAAAAGAATTTGACGGCCTGAATGAATTCGAGAAAGAACTTACTATTGATAGCTTGTCCAAATGGCTGGGCGAACTGCGAACACGCGAGGTCATCGTTTCCGTTCCGAAGTTCCAGATGAGCCGGCAATTCGGTCTGGCTGGCATACTCGAATCAATGGGCATGACAGACGCTTTTTCGCCGCGTGCGGATTTTTCCGGAATCAGCGGCAACAAAGACCTCTTCATCTCGGCCGTCATTCACAAGGCCTATGTCGACGTCAACGAGGAGGGCACCGAAGCGGCGGCAGCGACGGGAATAGTAATGAAGCTTACTGCAGTCGGGCCCAGCCGGACGCCCGTTTTCAGAGCAGACCACCCGTTTGTATTCCTGATTCGGGATAACCATTCAGGCAGCATTTTATTCATCGGCCGGACAGTGAATCCAAAATAATAAGACGCAAACCGCCCAACACCGCTGCAAATCGTGTAACCGGACAGAACCTTACTTGCGCAAAACCGTATGTAAAAGTGTGATGTTCATATTTCTAAACGTTAGTCAGGGGGTCTGATAATTAAAGCGCCATTTCTGCTGAAAAACCGCCATCACTATCAGAATGTCCTTATTGGACGACTCAGGGGCTCAAACGACATAACGCTTACATCCGGAAAACCAGAAACAGACGTTACCAACGTTAAAACAGGCCCGGCCGGCCGGCCACACTTTGGGGCAGACAGCAAAACCTTCCTGACATTGGTTTTCTCTTGCATTCGGGTATGAATTTTGCTAAAATACGGTTAAGATAAGAGGCTTCGGAGGCCTTCATAAAGGGTGATAAAAGAAGCATCTCAGCATGAAGGAACAAGGTAATGGATGAAACAAGTCTCGAGGACAAGCTTAACGAACTCGTTCAGGAATTCGGCTGCATAGCCGACCCGCAGCACAAGAAGTTGGCTATGCTGGCGAAACAGGCGCGGGATAGCCATAAACAGCTTCAAAAAAGCGTTGATAGATTGCAGGAATCGCTGGATTATCTGCGAATATGTATCAAGTATCAGCTTTTTGATCTTGAAGCGACTCGCCGGGAAAACCAGTACTTGAGAAGACTGCTGGAGGAAAGAGACAGCCAGGAATAAGACAGCCCTTGCTGGACTGTTTCTTTTGCACCGAAGAGAGCATTTCTACCGAGAAAGCTCTGTTTTTTATTTTGGTCGGCCTAACCAATCGCTTGTCAAACCGCCCGGCTGCAATTGCCATAGTCCACAGGCGTCGCCCCTCAATATCTATGGCGTGCACGTTGCGGCATCAATAATCTGCTGTATCGGTTCACATGTGGTAAAGCAGTCTCCACGGGCAAATCCAGGCGACATAAGGGTTGACATTCGGGTCCGTGGCTGTTATTTTGATGCAAATTTCCATAACATTTGCGAGATTTTTGTGTAAGGAGTTTAATATTGAGAGTTCTTTCTGGAATCCAGCCGTCCGGCCGGCTTCACATCGGCAACTATTTCGGGGCGATGCGCCAGCACCTCCAACTTCAGGCGGAAAATGAATGTTTTTATTTTATTGCCGATTTCCACGCCCTGACCTCCAATCCGTCGCCTGCCGACCTTGCCCGGCACAGCCTCGACGTCGTGATGGATTACATTGCGCTCGGCCTCGATACCGAAAAAACCGTTTTCTGGCGCCAGTCCGACGTTCCCGAGGTTGCCGAGCTTACCTGGCTTCTTTCCTGCATAACCCCTATGGGCCTGCTGCAGCGGTGCACGAGCTATAAAGAGAAAATCGCCCAGGGTCTGAGCCCGAACCATGGGCTGTTCGCGTATCCGGTTCTTCAGGCCGCGGACATCCTGATTTACAAATCCGACCTGGTACCTGTTGGGGCCGACCAGAAGCAGCACATCGAGGTTACCCGGGATATTGCAATTCGGTTCAACGGCATATACGGTGATATTCTCACTGTCCCGCGAGAACACATTATTGAATCTGTGGCCGTTGTGCCCGGCACGGACGGCCGCAAAATGAGCAAGAGTTACGGAAACACCATCGAGATATTCGAATCCGAAGACAGCATCAGAAAGAAAATTATGCGAATTGTCACTGACTCCACGCCCGTGGAGCAGCCCAAAGACCCGGACAAATGCAACGTGTTTGCGCTATTGAAACTGATTGCGTCCGCCGAGGAGCTGAGCGAGTGGGAAAACAGATACCGTAAGGGCGGCATGGGTTACAGCGAGGCCAAGAAACGACTTGGCGAATTAATGGTGGATTATTTCAAGCCGTACCGAAATAAAAGAATGGAACTCGAAAGTAACCTTGATTATGTCAAACAGGTACTTGCAAACGGGGCACAGCGGGCGAAAACCGTAGCCGCCAAGACTCTCGCTGAGGTCCGGGAGGCCGTAGGTTTAGGAGCTTAATTATGGCTGACAAACTTGTAACAATTGCACAGTTTGCCGATTCCATCGAAGCCGACCTGGCAAGGCAGTTACTCGCTGACTTTGGTATCAACGCGGTGGTTGCCGGCCAAAATGCCGCGAACATATATACCATACCCGCCATAGCAGCCACGGAGCTGCAGGTTCTCGAAAGCCAGGTTCAGCAAGCCCGGGAGATACTAAAGTCCAGTAAAGAACCAGAAGCAGAAGAAGAACTTGAACAGGAGGAGTAGTTGGCGGCCTATCGCGTAAATCTTGAGATATTTTCAGGGCCGTTGGACCTGCTTTTATATCTGGTCCGCAAGGAGGAGGTCGATATCTACGACATTCCCATCGCCAGGATAACCGACCAGTACATCCGCTACATCGAAATGCTCAAGAGCCTGGATATCGATTTGGCCGGCGACTTTCTGGTAATGGCCTCCACATTGATGGAGATAAAATCGGCGATGCTGCTGCCGAAGGTTGGTCCCGACCAGCTGCAGGCGGACGAGCTGATTGACCCGCGGGCGGAGCTTATACGTCAACTGCTCGAATACAAGAAGTTCAAGGATGCCGCCAATCTGCTGGACGCGGCAGCAGACAGGCAGAAAGAGCGTTTTGGCCGTCCCGACAGCATTATCGAACGGTTGAAGCCGGACGCCGAGCCGGAGATTGATATCGAACAGGTGAGCATCTGGGACCTTCTCGAAGCCTTCGACGCAATTATGAAGGCTACGACTCCCATCGGGGATATAAGTCACATCAAGGACGATACACCGATTGATTTATACCAGATAGAGATTCTGCACCGTCTTCAAACCGAGGGGCCGATGAGTTTTGAGCGACTCTTCGAGTCGAGAGCCGGCCGCGTCGTAATGGTCGGATTATTCCTTGCCCTGCTCGAATTGGTCCGGGACGGGCTGGTGTGGGCCGAGCAGCCCAAGCCTCTCGAATCTATATACTTACGCGCCTTGACTAACGAACCTGCCGAGGAAGCTGTACAAAAGGCTATTCTTGCCACCAGTGCCGAATCCCAACCTGCGACTCAAGTCCGACAGCCGGAGAAGCCGCCCATTCCAATTGCCGCACTGCCGCCAAAAAGCAAACCGGCGGTTTTGGTGGATGCTCAGCAGCAGGAACCGCCGCCCATTCCGGTCGTCGAGCTGTTGCCTGAACACAAACAGGCTGCTTCTGCCCAGGAGTATGAAGAAATACGGCCTGCCGAAGACAGTAAAGCAGCGGACAGTTGAGTTCTGCCCGTGGCGGCCGCTACGGGATGCCAGCTCGCCTTCGGTTCACCTTTTTCTTACGGCCATCGCGTGTCCTGAAGCCAGTTGTTCGCCAGGACAGCCAGATCCCGTATATCAACAATGCCGTCAGGAGGCTCAGGGGCAATGTCTGCCGACGGGCTGCCGGGCGAGTGGCGCCACTGATTCGCGAGGACAGCATAGTCCTTGAATTCGACAACGCAATCGCCGGTCAAATCAGCCTGAGGTCCTGGCAGAGTGCATCTGCGGGGATACAATTGAATGTCATCTACGTACACGCTTCCTCTGCCGCCGGGCTGAGGATTGTCCCTGTCCCCGAAGCCGATGTAAAGCCTGTTGACATCCCCCAGGTTTACGCCCGCGTCGCCGAAGTCCCGCAGGGCAATATCCCACTGTTGCCACTCGGCCTCCGTAACATCGTTCATGTCACCGTACTTTACCCCTGCGTAACTGGCGGCCCCCCTGCCGTCTTCAAGACCCGCGTACAATTGCTGCGAGGCGTCATTGCCCGGGTCGCCATAGAAGTACAGCGTCAATATCT